>JAAUYD010091824.1_pt1 | contig 38921 bp, 36 predicted proteins | sample 7278101 | NCBI WGS metagenome assembly JAAUYD01 (sample SAMN14350128, study PRJNA611818) | marine sediment metagenome | isolation source: surface marine sediment (0.6m) | place: French Polynesia: Moorea | collected 2018-08
AAAATTCGGCTATTACATCGTTTTGATTTGGTGCTTCGGACTCGTGATGTACCGGCCGGCCTGGGCAACCCTGGTCGGCACATTCGAGTCGCTCGTGACGCTAATTGCGCTGATATTGGGAATGGGAATGCGGGTTATGATCCCAAATGACGTGATCTTCGCCGAAAATGCCGCCATCGTGACGGTTCAGGAAGTCATCAACTTCGTGATTTCCGGGAGCATGGCCTACCTCTCCTGGGTCAAAGGGTTAAGGCAGCTCGTGAAACGCTAGCGCCGTTCAGCGTCGATTCAAGACTGCCGGGATACGCTTGATATCAGGCAAATGGACCTCATCTAGGGCGTAACAGGAGGATCGAATTCGTGAGCGAAACACTTTCCAACATCGTCCGTACCAACGACCGGGTCGCGTCGACCGCCGCGTTGCATGTCGAGGTGATTGCGGATTTCGTGTGCCCGTTCTGTTTTCTCGGGAAAAGGCGGCTCGATCAGGCGCTGAAGGCGGTTAAGGGGCCGGCGGGAACCAGCTGGTACCCTTTCCAGCTCAATCCCGAGATCCCGGCCGAGGGTCTGCCTTTCGAGGAGTACCTGACAAAGCGCTTTGGCAGCCCCGACAACGTGGCGCCGGTGCTTGAACATATCGCTGCCGACGGTCGCAGTGAGGGTATCGACTTTCGCTTCGATCGCATCCGTCACGTGCCTAACACGTTGCCGGTCCATCAGCTCATGCAGCTCGCAGAAACGAAAGGCATCGACCAGACGGCACTCGCCGAAGACCTGATGTCGGCGTTCTTTGAAGATGGGCGCAACATCGGCAGTCGCGATGAACTCATCGACATTGCGGGCGCGCACGGCATCACCAGCGATGAGGTGATCAAGGCGATTACCAGTGAGCGGATTCGCCAGCTGGTACTGGCGCGGGAAGGGCAGGTGCGCGCGAGCGGTCTTTCGAGCGCGCCCGGGTTCCTGCTCAATCGCAGGTTGCTTGTTGTCGGCGCCCAGTCAACCGAGAACATCGTGAACGCGTTTGATCGGGCGATGTTTGGTGAAGGCACCGACGCCCTCGTATCACCGGCGCTCCACTAGCCAGTCCACCGTCAGCCGATTGACGTCATCAGGGCGCTCCTGCTGCGTCCAGTGCCCACAGCCGTCAAGCATGTGAACTGTAAGGTCGTCGACCAGCGGTTTCATGCCTTCTATGTGCTGCAAGCCAATCACGACGTCGTCGACCGCCCCGATGAATAACGTCGGGATGTCGATGCGCTGATCGACGCCTTCGAGGCGCTCCCAGTTGCTCGTCCAGTTGCGGTACCAGTTGATCGGGCCGGTGAATCCGGACTTCGAAAATGCCGAGGCGTAGTAATCGAGTTCGGCTTCGGATAGCAAGGCATCGCCCGACGCCTCGTCGGCAAGCGTCGTTCGCAGCAAGCTGATGATCTGGTATTCCGGAGGGAGCTTATCGAACTGTTCGCGTGTGATGACGTTCTTACGCATCATTCGGTCGATAAAATGCCGCGGGTCAGCGCCAAATACCCGATCCGCCTCGTCGGAGTCCTGGAAGTTGACGATGTAGAAGTTATTTCCGAGCCGCTCGCGCATGATCCCGATCGGATCAACCGGCGGACGCGGGTAATGCGGAATGTTCAGAATGACGAGCTTCTCGATGCGTTCCGGCGCCAGCATGGCCATGTTCCAGAGCACGAACGCACCCCAGTCGTGGCCGACAAACGTCGCGGTGTCGAGATCCAGCGCATCGAGCAGCCCGTGCACATCGGCGATGAGCTCCGACATGCAGTAATCGGTGACGTTGGGCGGGACGCTCGTTCGTCCATAGCCGCGCTGGTCAGGCGCGATCGCGCGGTACCCGGCAGCGGCCAGGGCGGGGAGCTGGTGGCGCCAGGAGAAAGCGAGTTCCGGAAAGCCATGCAGCAGGATGACCGGTGCGCCTGACCCCTGTTCATAGACGGCCATATCCAGGCCGTTCGCCTTTATCATTTTCGGGTCAGGGAACATGCGAGCATTTGACAGCAATTTCCGCGAGACCGCAAAGTTACGGTATGACCCAACTTGAACTGATCTACCCGATGGCGGCCATGGTGCTGCTAACCACTATTGTGCTGTACCGCATGGTCCGCGGTCGGTTCGCAGCGGTTCGCAGTGGCGCGGTCGATGCGCGATTTTACAAGACGCATCAGGGCGACAACACTGAGCCGCGCGAGGTGGCCCAGCATGCCCGGCATTTCACCAATCTATTCGAGAACCCGGTGCTGTTCTACGTGGCCTGTGTCGTTGCAATGGTCAGCGGACTCGGCGGCATGCCGATGCTTGTGCTGGCCTGGCTGTTCGTCGCGATACGCATTGCGCACGCCGTCATTCATCTGACGAGCAACCGGATCCCGCAGCGCATTGCCGCGTATGCGTCGAGCTGGACCGTGCTCGCGGCAATGTGGCTGTGGCTCGTTTACGGTGTCGCGACTGCGCCGTGAGTAAGGTGTGGCGTGACCGACTGCTCGCGCTCAGGGAAGAACTCGAGGGAATAGCAGATACCGGCAATGACGCGTCGGCCGTGGTTGAACTTGACCAGACCAAGGTAGGACGACTGTCGCGCATGGATGCGATGCAGGCGCAGGCCATGGCGCAAGCGTCAGGTCAGCGCCGCGAGCTCATGCTGCGCGGAATCGACGCGGCGCTGAAGCGACTCGACGCAGACGAGTTCGGTTATTGCCAGCAGTGCGGCGAGGACATCAATCCGAAGCGCCTGGAATTCGACCCGACCGCGTTGCTCTGCATCGACTGCGCCAGCAAGGCAGAAGAGGGGGCGACTAGATCTTGATGCCGAACAGCCGGATAAGACCCTGCGTAATCCGAAGTCGCATGACGGGCACCAGGAAACGGTACAGGCGCCCCGAGGTGTATTCGCTCTTGCCTTTCTCGAGCGCTGTCAGCCCTTCACGAATGACGACGTCGGCGTCGTACCAGAGCCACTTCGGCATGCCGCGTTTCATCTCCGTCAGGCGTTCTGATGCGTGGAAGTCCGTGTGCGTGAAGCCGGGACAAAGCGCCAGCACGAAGACGCCCTGGTCGCGATACGTCGAGGCCAGTGCTTTCGACAGGGCGATCAGGTAGGCCTTGGTCGGTCCGTAACTGTAGTCGCCGGCGACGGATAGCTGTCCGGCTACCGATGCGACGTTGATGACGCGCCCATAGCCGTTATCAATCATCTCCGGCATGAACTCGTGACACATGGCTGCGACTGACGTCATCATCAGGCGGATATACGCATCGTGCCTGTCCCAGCCACGAGATCGGATCAGGTCCGGTCCCTCCGAGCCCGCGTTGTTGATGAGAAAGTCGATTTCGAAGCCATGCTGTTGCGTCTCCGCAAACAGTCGGCCCGGGGCGCCGGGCTCTGACATGTCAGCAGTCAGAATATCGACATCGACACCGTGAGCATCGCGGAGCTCCGCCGCAAGTGCCTCCATCGGTTCGGCGCGTCGTGCCGTCAGCACAAGATCCTTGCCCTGCGCTGCAAGTTGGCGCGCAAACTCGCTGCCGAGGCCCGCGGAGGCCCCCGTAATCAGTGCTCTACCCATAGTGACCGGCACTATCGCATATTTCAGCTCGACCTGAAGTAGAATCACGCGAGGCCACAGAACCGGATAATAAGAACATGCGTAAAGACGGACTCAGCCAGAAAGCCTACGTGCCCATTGCCGAAGGCGATTCGTATGACCCCTTTGTGCCGCCGAGCGAGTCGCCAGCCGAATTCACGTTCAAGGCAGTCGGACTCGGCATCCTGTTCGGCATCATTTTTGGTGCCGCTAACGCCTACCTCGGTCTGCGCGCCGGCCTGACGATCAGCACGTCGATACCGGTTGCGGTAATGACTGTTGCGGTATTCCGCGCGCTCAAAGGCATGGGTATCGGCGGGACGATTCTCGAGACCAACATCTCGCAGACGACCGGCTCGGCATCGAGTTCGCTCGCCAGCGGCGTAATCTTCACACTGCCGGCGCTGTTCATGTGGGGCATGCCGCCTGAACTGTTGCAAATGACGTTGCTTGCGATGTCGGGTGGCCTGCTCGGCATCCTCTTCATGATTCCGTTGCGCCGTTTCCTGATCGAACGCGAACACGGCAAGTTGCCTTACCCGGAGGGGACAGCATGTGCCGAAGTTCTTGTCGCCAACGAGATCGGTGGCGGCCGCGCGCGCTTCGTCTTCTACGGCCTGGCCGGTGGCGCGTTCTTCAAGTTCCTGACGTCCTGGATCAATGTCATCCCGGGCGCGATTCACTCGAAGGTCCCGTTCCTGCGCAAAGGTGAGCTTGGCATGGACCTGTCCGCTGCACTCTTCGGCGTTGGCTATATCCTCGGCCCGAAAATCGCCGCCGTGATGGTCGGCGGCGGTCTGCTGTCCTGGCTCATTATCATCCCGGTGATCGACTACTGGGGCGCAAACCTGACGGCACCGTTCTACCCCGAGACGGTCAACCTGATTCGCGATATGTCGCCAAGCCAGATCTGGACGCGTTACGTGCGTTACATCGGCGCGGGCGCGGTGGCAACCGCCGGCATCATCACTCTGATCCGCAGCATCCCTGTCATGGTCAGCAGCTTCAAGATCGGTTCGGCGCAGCTGACCGAACGCATCAGCGAAGGGCAGGCGGCGCCAGCGGCAGCCGAGCGCACCGGCTCCGATCTGCCGCTCAAGGTTGTGGGCATAGGCGTACTGATTATTGCCTCCGTGCTGGTACTCGTACCCCAGGTATTCGGCGCTGTCGGCGGCATGGGTATTCGCGCTGCCGCGGCTATCTGTGTTGTCGTCTTCGCGTTTTTCTTCGTCACGGTAGCCTCGCGCATCGTCGGACTTGTCGGCGTGACCAGTAACCCGACGAGCGGCATGACTATTGCCGCGTTGCTCGGCACCGCATCCATCTTCCTGATGTTCGGCTGGACCGACACGATGGGCAAAGCCGCGGCGCTAACGGTGGGTTGTGTCGTCGCTATCGCAGCATCCATATCGGGCGACACCTCCCAGGATCTCAAGACCGGCTTCCTGCTGGGCGCCACGCCGCGTCGACAACAGACGTCGGAACTTATCGGCGTGCTCACTTCTGCGGTATTCGTTTGTCTCACGGTGCTCGCGCTTGGCAAAGGCTTCGGCTTCGGCAGCACAGAACTCCCGGCACCGCAGGCGACGCTGATGAAACTGGTTATCGATGGCGTGCTCGACCAGAACCTGCCCTGGGCACTGGTAGCCATTGGTGCAGGCATCGCGATCGCTTGCGAACTCGTCAAGATCCCGTCGCTGCCGTTTGCTGTGGGCGTTTACCTGCCCGTCTCGACGATGACGCCGATCTTCGTCGGCGGTTTGATCCGCCTGTGGATGGAGCGCAAGGCGAAGGACGAGACGCAGGCAGCCAACCGTCGCGAGCGCGGCATTCTGCTCGGCAGTGGCTTCGTCGGTGGCGAGGGCCTGCTCGGCGTCGGTATTGCGCTGGTCGCGGTCGCGAAGAGCGCGCGGCCGGACGGTATCGGTACGGACTGGCTCGGATCCGAAGTTGTGGCGATGTTGGTCGGCGCCGCCGCGTTCGCTGTGTTCATCACGTGGTTCTTCCGCATGGTGCGGGGCAACCGCTAGGGAGGCGTGCAGAAACTGCTTGTTTTTTAGGCTTTTCCCCGCTAATTTCGCGGGCAAGACGCTGATGGGGACGAGTAGGCAGCCCAATCAGGCCTTAGCGACCGGAGGATGGTGAGAGCTCCGGGCCTGGTCCTGCTGAATATCACCCCGGAGTCGCCAACCGAACCGCGAAGCGCATTAGGCCTGGCCGGCTGGTCCACGAGACGGACGACGGGCCCGGATGGCCCATGAGGCGGCTTTGCCGCGAAACCGGGTGGTACCGCGAGATTCTTCGCCCCGGGTGCTTCTGCACCCGGGGCGTTTTCGTTTGAGGTAAGTGTTTTGTCATTCAAAGAAGTAACAGGTCGCTACGACGGTCCGGCCCTCGAGGAAGAGGTGCTGGAGTTCTGGCGCGAGCACGACGTATTCGGTCAGACCATCGAAGCCACGAAGGACGGTCCGCAGTTCAGCTTCAACGAGGGTCCGCCGACGGCGAATGGCAAGCCGGGCATCCATCATGTGCTGGCGCGTGCGTTCAAGGACATCTTCCCTCGCTACAAGACGATGCGTGGCTATCACGTGCCGCGTAAAGCCGGATGGGATACGCACGGCCTGCCGGTCGAGCACGAGGTTGAGAAGCTCCTGAAGAAACAGGGGCGGATCGCAAGCTACGACAAGGCCGAAATCGAGGCCAAGGTCGGCATCGCCGAGTTCACGCGCCTGTGCCGCGAGTCGGTCATGACCTATATCTCCGACTGGGAGGCCATGACGGAGCGCATGGGTTTCTGGGTCAACCTCGACGAGGCCTATTACACCCTCAACAATTCGTTTATCGAGTCGGTCTGGTATCTGCTTAAGGAAATCTGGGACAAAGACCTCATCTACAAGGGCTACAAGGTTGTCCCCTACGATCCGCGCATCGGTGCGACCCTCTCGTCGCATGAGCTCGCGCAGGGATACAAAGAGACCGAAGATCCATCGATCACGGTCCGCTTCAAGGTTAAAGGCGAAGACGACACCTACATTCTGGTCTGGACGACAACTCCGTGGACGTTGCCTTCGAACCTCGCCCTCGCGGTCGGCGAGCACATCGACTACAGCTACTGTGAATCCGATGGCCAGACGCTAATCCTGGCTGAGGCGCTACGCGAGGCCGTGTTCCGCGATATCGAGCACAAGGTCGTCAAGACCGTGAAGGGCTCGGAACTCGTCGGCATGCGCTACGAGCGCCTGTTCGACTATCTCGAGGTCGACGCCGAAAACGCCTTCAGCGTCATGGCTGCCGACTTCGTCAGCACCGAAGACGGCACCGGTATTGTGCATACGGCGCCGGCCTACGGCGTTGACGACCTCGCCTTCGGCCAGGCCAATGGCCTGCCGGTTGTGCACGGCGTGGGTCTCGACGGCAACTTCATCGATGCGGTCGAGCCGGTCAAGGGCCTGTTCTTCAAGGACGCGGACAAGATCCTCATCCGCATTCTCAAGGACCGCGGCCTGATGTTCCGCTCGGAACGTTATCGCCATAACTACCCGTTTGGCTGGCGAACCGGCGACCCGATTCTCTACTACGCCAAGAACGCGTGGTACATCCGCACGTCGAAGTTCGCGGAGCGTATGGCGGAGCTCAACCAGACGATCAACTGGGTGCCGGAGCATATCCGGGACGGGCGCTTCGGCAACTGGCTTGAGAACAACATCGACTGGGCGCTGTCACGCGAGAGGTTCTGGGGGACGCCGCTGCCGGTCTGGACCAACGGCGAAGACTTCATGTGCGTCGGCTCGGTCGCGGAGCTCGAAGAACTGACGGGCAGGGAGCTCAGCGAACTCGACCTGCACCGCCCCGCGGTCGATGAGGTCACGTTCGAGAAAGACGGCACGACCTGGCAGCGTGTGCCGGAAGTTATCGACTGCTGGTTCGACTCGGGCGCGATGTCCTACGCGCAGTGGCATTACCCGTTTGAGAACCAGGACAAGTTTGAAAAGCACTTCCCGGCCGATTTCATCTGCGAGGCTATCGACCAGACACGTGGCTGGTTCTATACGCTGCATGCCATTGCAACGCTCGTCTCTGACAGTGTCGCGTACAAGAACTGCATCTGCCTGAACCTGATCGTCGACAAAGACGGCAAGAAGATGTCCAAGTCGGTTGGCAACATCATCAATCCCTACGATGTCTTCGATTCGGTCGGCGCGGATGCGCTGCGCTGGTACTTCCTCGCGCGCCTCGCGCCGGATGTTCCGAAACGCGTGTCGGTCGACATCGTCGCGGACGTCGCGAGCTCGTTCATCAATACATTCTGGAATACCTACGGTTTCTTCGTGCTCTACGCACGTCTTGATGAGATCGACCTGTCGCAGGACGTTCCCGTTGCCGATCGGCCCGAGATCGACCGCTGGGCGCTGGCCTTGCTGCATGACACGATCACGACCGTCACTGATGCGCTCGATCACTACGATGCCAAGTTGGCCGGTGAGGCGATCGAGTCGTTTGTCGATCAGCTCAGTAACTGGTACGTGCGACGTAACCGCCGTCGTTTCTGGAAGTCGACCGATCCCGCGGACAAGCAGGCCGCGTATCTGACCCTGTACGAGTGCCTCAAAGGCGCGCATGAATTGATGGCTCCGTTCGTGCCGTTCCTGGCCGAGAACGTTTACCAGAATCTCGTGCGCTCGGTAGATCCGGATGCGCTGCCGTCTGTGCACATGGGTAACTGGCCAGACGCCGACCCGTCATGGAAGAACGACGAACTGCTGCACAACATTGGCGTTGTGCAAAAGGTCGTCGGGCTCGGACGCGCCGCGCGCAATCATTCGAATGTGCGTACGCGCCAGCCGCTGTCGCGACTGCTTGTCAGGGCACCGAATGATGCCGCTCTGAAGGCACTCGAGAGCCACCAGGATCAGATACTCGAAGAGCTCAATGTCAAAGCAATTGAGTTCATCGCACGGGACGCCGGGCTCGTGAGCTACAACATCAAGCCAAACCTGCCGAAGCTTGGCAAACAGTACGGCAAACTTGTGCCGCAAATCCGCCAGGCATTACTCGATGCCGACGGAGCCGCGATCGCAAGCGCGGCTGCGAACGGCGAGGCATTCGAGATCGAGGTTGCCGGGCAGACGATTCCTCTCGAGGGCGACGATGTGTTGATCGAGACTCATTCTGCCGAGGGCTATTCCTGCGAGGCGGACTCCGGTTACCTGACCGCGCTCGACACGAGCCTCAACGACGAGTTGCTCGCGGAAGGACTCGCGCGCGAGATCGTGCGCTCGGTGCAGGACGCGCGCAAGCAGGCCGGCCTCGAAGTGTCGGACCGCATTTCGCTCGGCGTGTCGGGATCTGCTGATGTCGAGAGCGCTCTGGCAGTGCATCGCGAGTACGTCATGAACGAGACGCTGGCAACGAGCTGGGAAGTTGGCCAGACTGACGCCCGCTACACCGCCGATCGGGAGATGGGCGAGCTGACGTGGAAGATCGAGATCAGCCTGAATTGATCAGAAGCTGCGCTTGGCGCTAAACGAGATCTGCACGGAATCGATGCTGTCATCGCCATTTAATGGCGCCGCGATGTCGAGGTGAAAGACCTTCGTTGAGGAAAAGCGTGTCGGTGCGATACGCAGACCGATGCCCGCATTTGCCAGCCATTCGCGCTCTTCAGGTCCCGCGGGGTTTGGACCCCAGACGCGGCCAGCGTCGGCGAAGATTGCTGCGCCAATGTGAAACAGCCGCCACGGGTACCAGTCGGTGAAGTAGCGTTGCTCAATCGTAGCGACGACGCTTGATTCGCCGTTCTGGTAGTTGATCGGGTAGCCGCGCATGCCAGAGTCGCCTCCTATGAATACCGGATTGTCGATATCCAGAGCATGGCCAGCCGATCCGGCGATCGAGGCAAAAAGCAGGCGCTTGTCGGATTGACGGCGGTAGTAACGAGCGCTGAACCACAGCTGGGCATTGCGCGTGTCGCCGGACTCAACGCGTCCACGCGCCTGTAGCGAGAGGAGCAGGGCATGCTCGCCGAGCGTGCCGAAGCCCTGGCTCGCGGAGAGCGCGTAGATCAGCGCATTGCGATCGGAGCCAAGAGACTCGTCCGACCATCCAAGCGATGCAGTGACGCGACGTCCCATCAGGAAGTCTTCGGTGCGGCTGATCTGGTCCTTATTCTGTGACGTTACGAACTCGTCTTCGAGAAGCTCGAAGCCGACAAACGGATAAATGAGCTCGCGGTCTGACGGCAGGATCCCGGGCAGCGTTGGTGCAGCCACCGGCGAGAAGCGGTTCTCGTCGTAGGTAACGCCATACGTCCAGCGACGCGCAAAGCGCCCGCTCAGGCCCTTCGACCAGCCGCCGAAAACCGATACATAGTCACGCTCATGACCGAACTCGGCGGCTTCTTCACCGGCGGTATAAAGCGTGGTCTCTCGGGTATCCGCAAAGAACGAGCCGCCCGCGGCCCAGCGCGCATCGAGCGCATAGAAAGGCCGTGCAATCGACAGGAACTGCGACTCGCCATCCGAGTTGTCAGCAATCTTCGTATACAGCGCGACGCGGCTGCCGGCGAGATGCTCATCCACGAAAGACACTGAATTCGAATCGCGGTCCTTGTCGTCGGAGTAGGTGAACTGCAGGGACTGCCCTCGGCCGAAGAGGTTGCTCTCCTCGAATCCGGCGCGCCATTTGTTCTCGCCGCCACCACGCGAGAACGAGATCTCCGGAACGAGCGACCAGATGTCGCGAGTGACGACATGAAGGTCGACGATGCCAGGGGCCACTTCCGTTGTGCGGATCTGGGCATCGTAGATGTACTTGCGTTGACGCAGGATGCGCTCCGATTCCTCAACGAGACGCTTCGAATAGGGTTGTCCCGGTTCGAGCAGCAGCTGCCTCGTAATCGTGGAATCACGCGTAACGACGTGAAACCGGTTGGCCATCCGGTAAAGCCACTTGTCTTCGTCGGGATTGTCGGTATCAAAGATATTGGCTTTATCGACCACCACCTCGCGAATCGTGGCGCCCTCGAAATCCGGTGCCGTCGTTTCGTCAGCCAGCGTGCCGGAGGCGGGCGCAAGCAGGCCGCCGAGAATGGCTGGAATCAGGAAATGTTGCCGCAAGGAAGTACCTCCAGGGCCTATTCTAGTCGCAGTTGAGAGACACTTGCGCGATCTTTGCAAAACCTGATATAAGAAAACGACGCAAAGTTCTGATCCATCAGGGGTACACACGGACTTGCGAGGCCCTGCAGGGGGCCCCGGACTACAGGACGTAGTCGACTCTTAAAAAAGAAAAAGCGTACATAAAAATACAACGAAACGCTGGAGTGGCAATGACAGACCACGTCGATCGCTTTCACGCGGCCCTGACCGTACTGGCTGGGCACGGCCATATAAAACAAAGGCTTATCAAGGCCTGGGACGATAATCTCAGCGAGATCAGCGACGATGAGCTGCCTGTTGCGCTTAAGCAGAGCTTTGCCGACCTGCGTCACGACATGACCCAGGTCTCCCCCTTGAATGGTGAAAGCGTAATCTGCGCGTCGGTTCGCAAGATGTCCCTTGACGAGGCAAGCGCCTGCGCCGCCCGCATCGTCACGCTCTACGGAGAGCTCGCGAAGGGCATCGACGATATCCAGGTTGCTCTTCCATTGCCGGAAAGCGAGGAAATCCGGGTACCGCCTTTTCTCGTAAAGTCAGTCTAATCCGACTGGACCGGGTAATAGACATAGGTCAGTAGGTCCTGCTCGGGCACCTTGCTCGGGTCGCTGACGTACGATTCCCAGGCCGCACCATTCCGCTCGATACCCAGCGCCGCCAGATAGGCTGCAATCTTGCGGTGCGTTGCCGACAGGTCGCGATACGAACCCATGTGCTTGACCCGAATCGCGGCGCCGCCGTAGGTCTGCCCGATTCTCACCGTCGGGCCGTCGAGTGGCGTCGCATCCGTCACACCGCGTACCGGAATGGCCGAATCGAACTGCAGCTCGGAGCCTGAGTACGTGCGAGTTATCGATAGCGGGGCGCCGGCTTCGTCGAGACCATTTCGGTCGATGAAGCTCAGGATTCTGAAATAGGCCTCGCCCATCGCCTCGGAGATCGCCGCAGGCTCGGGACGGGAGCTGGTTCGAAGGTATGCGATTTGCTGCGGTTCAACGCGCAGGTGCTCGATGTCCGTATTGCTGAAGTCTGCGCTTGGCAGGCTTTCGGCCAGTTCCTTCAGACTTGCAAGGCCGGACTCATAGTCACGCGCGACAACGCTCCCGAGCATTGGGGCGAAGTATCGGCCAACGAAGTTCATGCCGTAATCGGCCTCGAAACCCCAGTGGATCGTGGTCGAGCCGGCGCTTCCTTCGAGCCGGAACCAGGTTCTCGCCTCGCCGGGCTCTCCGGGATTCATAACGATGCCGACGTACTCGTGAGGGCGGCTTTCGCTGATCGTCTGGACGCCGGTGCCCAGCACCGTGCCGTCCCAGGTGACGGTCGCACCTTCACCGCGCCGGTTACCCGAGTACATGAAGCGCGCATTGGGGTCAGTGTCCGACCAGGGCGCCCACAGCGTAAATCGCCGGAAGTCGTTGACCAGCGCAAAGACGGTTGCGGAATGCGCATCGATCTCGATACTCACCTCGACGGTGTGCGTCCGGGGAAGCGTGAGGCCGATGGCTATCAGTACGATAACCGCAGCTATGACGGCATAAAGTATTTTTTGCACGGCCGGATTATTCCACAGATGGCCTTCGTTCGGCACAATGCGCAGCATGACTGCGAATGTACAAAACGATTTACCGATCGGCGTCTTCGACTCCGGCGTCGGCGGGCTGACGGTTCTCGACGCAATTCGGCAGGCACTGCCGCACGAACACCTCGTATATCTCGGCGACACCGCGCGGTTGCCTTACGGCACCAAGAGTCCTGCGTCGATCGAGCGCTATGCGACGCAGGCGGCTGCCAAGCTCGGCGAGCAGGGCATCAAGCTCCTTGTTGTGGCCTGCAATACGGCATCGGCCGTCGCGCTCAATGCACTGCGCGAGCAGATGGCCCCTGTGCCGGTCATCGGCGTCGTCGAGCCCGGTGCAACGGCGGCCGTCGCTGCAAACACGGGCGGCAAGCACCTCGTGCTGGCTACCGAGGCTACCGTGCGGCTCGGCGCCTATCGCAAGGCGGTCGAAGCACTCGACCCTGCGGCAGAAGTCCGCGAAGAGGCCTGTGAAATGCTCGTGGCACTGGCTGAGGAGGGCTGGAGCGACGGCGAAATCGCAACGGCCATCGTGCGGCGATATCTTGATGAGGCAAATGGCTTTGCGCCCGATACGATTATCCTCGGTTGCACGCATTTCCCGCTGCTGCGCGATACGATCGCGGAGGTCGCCGGTGCCGGCGTCACGCTGGTCGACTCAGCCAGTACGACAGCGGCCGTCGTACGCGCGACACTCGAGGCAAATGGCGTCTTGCGCTCCGGTAGCACGTCCGGCTCATTGCGCCTTCTGGCGACCGACGGCGCTACGCGCTTTGCTCGCGTCGGCGGACGTTTTCTTGGCCACTCCCTCACGTACCAGGATGTCGAACTCGTCGACCTCTGAGCCTGTGCGATAATTACCGTCTTTGATTCGTTCCAGGGGAATGCTGTGAATCCTGCAAGCTTCATCCGAATTTCTGTCGTTGCGCTGAGCGCGGCGATGCTCATGTCCTGCGCCGAGGAGCCGCAGCCCGAAGTGACGCTGTCGTCGGTCGGCAAACTCGAACCGCGCCCGGAGATCTACGCGGACTTCACGCTGACAGCTGACCTGAGCCATCTGAACGACGACCAGAAGCAGATGATTTCCCTGCTCATCGAGGCGTCCGACATTATGGATGACCTTTTCTGGCGCCAGTCCTTCGGTGACGATTATAAGGAATGGCTCGACTCGATCGACGATGAGCGGACTCGCCGCTTTGCCGAGCTCAACTACGGTCCCTGGGATGCGCTCGCCAACGATGAGCCGTTCATGGAAGGCTTCGATTCAAAGCCGCTTGGGGCGCAGTTCTACCCTGAGGACATGACCCGCAAGGAGTTCGAAGACGCATTCCTCCCGGGGAAAGTCGATCTTTACAGCTTCGTGCGACGTGATGCGGAGGGCAAGCTGACGCTGGTGCCCTATCACGTCGAATACAAAGACGAACTCGCCGAGGCCGCCCGCCTGCTGCGCGAGGCTGGCCGCCTGGCCAAGAGCCCCGATTTCGGCAACTACCTCAAGTTGCGTGCTGCTGCGCTGATCAGCGACGACTTTCAGCTTAGCGACCGCTACTGGATGGATGTGAAAGACAACGAAATCGATGTGGTTATCGGGCCGATCGAAACCTACCTGGATCGGATGTTCGGCTATCGCACGGCTTACGAGTCCTACGTTTTGATCAAGGACCTCGAATGGAGCGAGCGCCTGAGCCGCTTTGCCGAGTTTCTGCCCGTGCTGCAGGAGGGACTGCCGGTGCCCGAGGAATACAAGTGGGAATCGCCGGGCACGAATGCCGACCTGAATGCCTATGACGTCGTGTACTACGCCGGTCACAGCAATGCAGCGTCCAAGACGATCGCGATCAACTTGCCGAATGACGAAGACGTTCAGCTCGAAAAAGGGTCACGGCGGCTGCAGCTCAAGAACGCGATGCAGGCAAAGTACGAGAAGATTCTCGAGCCGATCGCCGACGTGCTCATTGACGAGACGCAGCGCCAGCACATCTCGTTTGACGCGTTCTTCTCGAACACGATGTTCCATGAGGTCGCACATGGTCTCGGAATTAAGAACACGATCGACGGTCGCACGACGGTCCAGAATGCCCTGCAAGACCTGGCGTCGAGCATAGAAGAGGGCAAAGCGGATATTCTCGGCGTCTACATGATTACCGAACTGCACAAAGCCGGTGAGCTGGGCGACGCTGACCTGCGCGACTTCTATGTCACGTTCATGGCCGGCATCTTCCGCTCCGTCCGTTTCGGCGCTGCAAGCGCCCACGGCAAGGCCAACATGGTGCGGTTCAATTTCTTCCTCGATGAAGGCGCATTCGTGCGTGACTCGGAAACGGGTCGCTACAGTGTCGATTTCGAGCGTTTTGGGCAGGCGATCGAGAAGCTGTCGCGCGTTATCCTGACGCTGCAAGGTGACGGCGACTACGAGGGCGCTAAGCGGCTAACCGAGACCAAGGGCGTCATAACGCGCCAGCTTCAGGAAGACCTGGATCGACTCACTACGGCCGGAATTCCCGTCGATATCAGCTTCACGCAGGGAGTTGCGCAGCTCGGTATCGAATAGCGCAAGTTCAGAGGTCGTTCTTCATAATCACCGGAAGTCGGTGACCGAAGAGCGATGTCAGGTAAAGAGAGCGTTGCGTTTCGAGCACGCCTGTCAGCGTCGGGAAGCGCGCGTCGGGGTCCTGCATGTCCATCAGGATCTGGCCGTCACCATTGAATGCAACGACGTGCGACGACGGCACCGCCTGTGGCCGAAGAAACGCGGGCAGCCGCTGCACGACCTTGCGTAGCCACGGGCGGTCCGACAGCTTGTCGAGCAGGGCGTTGCGGGGGGCGGCGAGTCCGACCCAGAAGCGACCGCCGAGGCCGGTCTTCAGGTTATCCGGGAAACCGGGCAGGTTTTCGAGCAGTACCTCAGTGGTCCCCGCACGTTCCCCGAGGATCCAGTGCTTCAATACGCGGTAGTTGCTCGTTTCCGCGATCACGATGAACGTGTTGTCTTTGCTGATCGCAATACCGTTCGCGTAGTTAAGGTCGTCGAGCAGCTGTCGGCTTTCACCCGTGGCGGGGTCAAAGACAAATACGCCACCGTGGCCGCCGTGCTCCATGATGTCGAGCAACGACGCGTTATACGTGCCTCGAAATCGTTCGGCACCGAACTTGTTGCTTGCTTCCGTGAAGAAGATACGACCGTCCGTAGCGATAGCGAGATTGTTCGGGTAGACCGGCGTGTCGCCGATCCTGGAGAGCAGGGCTTCAACGTTCCCCTGTCGGTCGATTCGCTGCAATCCCAGGTAGGCATTTGCGACGACCAGGTTGCCGTCGGGATCGACTTCGATACCCAGTGGCCGACCGTCCGTATCGGCGAACGCCTCGACGCGACGTTGCAGGATGCGAATGACCTGACCCTGACTTGTCGTGACGTAGACACTGCCATTGTGTCCGAGCGTCGCATCTTCGGGGCCCTCGAAATCGCCGAGACGGATACCTGTTGCGGCCTGCAGGAGGCGGTTCGGTGCGTGGGGATCCACAAAGCCGCGGTCAACCGGTGCCTGCCAGGCTACCGGCTCAATTGGCACTGGCCAGAGGAGAAGGTAGAGCATCAGCCCGGTGAGCAACGTACCCAGCGCAAGCAGCCCCCGCTTCACCGACAGCCCCGTATCAGCGACTGCCGTCGATCATGCGCAGGAACTCAGCCCGGGTGCGTGCGTCCTTGCGAAAACCGCCGACCATCTGGCTGGTCACCATCGAGACGTCGGTCTTGTGAACGCCGCGGGTGGTCATGCACTGGTGCTTGGCTTCGACGACGACCGCGACACCCTTGGGTTGCAGCACATCATGAATGCAGTTGGCAATCTGGGCCGTCATCTTTTCCTGCACCTGGAAACGTCGCGCATAGGCTTCGACGACTCGGGCAAGCTTGCTGATGCCGACGACCTTGTTGCGCGGCAAGTAGCCGACGTGCGCCCGCCCGATGATGGGGGCCATGTGGTGTTCGCAGTGCGATTCAAAACCGATGTCGCGCAGCACGACCATTTCGTCGTAGCCCTCGACTTCCTCGAACGTGCGTTCCAGGAATTCGTAAGGATTGACCTTGTAGCCGCTGAACCAGTCCTCGTAGGCCGCTGCAACGCGCTTCGGCGTATCTAGCAGACCCTCGCGTCGGGTATCTTCGCCCGCCCACAGTAACAGCGTACGAACCGCCTCCTCCGCCTGTTTGCGGCTCGGCTTGCGCGGTTTCGGTTCTTTCTTCCTGGTCTTTGCCACGGTCGTTCCTTATCGATCGAAGGCGCCGATGCTACGCAGACTTCTGGTCGAGGTCGAGCCCGATTGGACAGCTGACGCCGGTCCCGCCCAGCCCGCAGTAGCCGCCCGGGTTCTTTGCCAGGTACTGCTGGTGATAGTCCTCTGCGTAGTAGAAGTCGTCGAGCGATGTAATCTCGGTCGTGATCTGGCCATGGCCGGCTGCGCCCAGCTGCTCCTGATAGGCTGCGAGCGAGCGACGCGCGATATTCTGTTGCTCATCATTGATCGTGTAGATGGCTGAGCGGTACTGGGTGCCGATGTCATTGCCCTGGCGCATGCCCTGAGTCGGGTTATGGCTCTCCCAGAACACCTGCAGCATTTTTTCGTAACTCGTAAACGCCGGGTCAAATACCACGAGCACGACCTCGGTATGCCCTGTGGCACCCGAGCAGACTTCCTCGTAGGTCGGATTGGGGGTCACCCCGCCGGCGTAACCCACAGCCGTTGTATACACACCTTCGGACTCCCAGAATCGACGTTCCGCGCCCCAGAAACAGCCGAGTCCGAATACGGCTCGTTGCATGTTATCGGGAAACGGCCCCTGCAACGGGTTGCCGTTAACGAAGTGCCGCTCGGGCACAGGCATTTCGGTGTCGCGCCCGAGCAAAGCTTCGGAGCGCGACGGCAGGGTCAGTTTTTTCATGGGGTCTACTTTTTGCCGGATGTTTCCGCCAGTTCTCTCTTCTTCTTGAGCTCGTCATGCTGTTCCTGGCGATAGAAGAACTCGTGCACAAATACCTGGTTGCCGGATTCCACCGGCACACCGTCGACGAGCATTGGTCGAAACATGCGACGCCGCACCTCGCGGTGCACCATGCGCTGCATGTCGGTGAATTCCTCCGGACTGGCTACGGTACGTATGTTGCGGACACGGCCGCGAGTCGACACCGTGTAATCGACACGAATGGTGCCGGTCAGTAAACCGTCCGGGCCGCCCGCTGCGCTACTCGGCCCGCCGGCATAAGTGGGCAGGGCCTCCTCACGCAGCGTGATCGGTCCTTCGAGCAAATCGCGGCGCATCTCGCGGCGATCCTCGTCGCCGGAAAGCGAATTCCAGACCTGTAAATAGATCTTGCGCGCACGGTTGTGTGCTTCCATGAAAACGTAATAGTCCGCTAGAGCAAGGCGCGTATTGGCAAGTTCGAGCCACGGGAGTTCTTTTGAGCCTTCGGCGATGCGAACGGCGCGTTTGAAATGCGCTTCGCCGGTTGCACCGGAGGTCACGCCGGCTCCTCCGCTATACGCGTCGTAGAAGTAGTAAGACTCACCAAGCTTGACGAGCGGCGTAATCAGGCGCGGATCGTTCTTGCCAACCGTCGTCTCGATTATGCGAATTGCCCGTCGATAGGTCGCTCGTTCGTCGTTGTAGTATCCGGCCCGGTGTTGCCATTCGCCGCGGCGCATCAGAGACGGCAGCAAGCCCAACGCATCGTCCTTGAAATGCCGCACATTGAGCATGTGAATGCGATCGAGAACGTCGCGAGCCTCTTCGAGTTCGCCCATGCGGACCGTTGCCTCGGCCAGCGACTCCAGGATTTCTACCTGTTCGATATTGTGGGGCCCTTCGTTGACGTGTGTGATGTGCGTCGCTCGCTGGAATGACCGCGAGGCAAGGTCCGGGCGGCCCTGGCTAAGCTGCGCTGCTCCGAGGCCCTTTAGCGGATTTACGAGGCTGTCGTTGAGGCGGTCTTCCAGGATCTCGAGAATCTCGATGGCTGAGCTGAAATTCTGTATCGCGGCATCGTATTGCCGATTCTGGTGTTGCACGATTGCGAGGTTATTCAGCGCCTTGGCAGTTTCCTGCGTCTGTGGACCATAGAACCTGATGGCCATCTCCACGACGCGCTTTGCCGAAACGTCGGCTTCGTCGTAGTTTTTGTCGGCGAGAAATCGCTGGAAATTGTCGAATTCGCGAAGGATCTGCTCCTCGGTCAGGGGCAATGGCGCGCCAGGCGCAGGTGCTTCTTCCTCGGCGACCGGTACCGTCTGCTCGAGCGGCGCTGGCGGTTCATCGTCTTGCGAATTCTGGGCGAAGGCAGGGGTGGCTACCGCCAGTAGCAGGAAGGCGAATCTGTGGGGTCGCGAGTATGTCATTCGCTGGTTGGAGTCTCCTTGGAGCGCCCTGCAGCGCTGAGTCTAATTCAGACCGACAGCGCGCCCGATAGTTCTGTGTTTCGCGCCCTGCTTGGTACCAACTATACCGGGTCGGCGTCTCAGAAATCGAGACCCAACTGCTGTTGTCCCGGACGAATGAAGCGGCTGCAGTCGAGCGTGTGCTGGTACGAGTCCGGCTCGAGCCCGAGCTTGCGGCTCGCCGTCCGGAAACGACTGCCGATCATGTCGGCGTAGGCACCGCGGCCGGTCTGGCGAACGCCAAAGCGAGCATCGTAGTGCTTGCCGCCACTGGCCTGCCTGACGAGGCTCAGGACGTGTTCCTTGCGGTCGGGGAAGTGCGCCTCGAGCCAGTCGGAGAAAATATCTACCAGCTCGTGTGGCAGCCGCAGGAATATGTAACGTGCCTGGTCCGCGCCGGCCTCGGCCGCTGCGGCCAGAATTGCCTCGATCTCGTTGTCATTAATCGCCGGTATGATCGGTGCCAGCAGCACGCTCGTCGGCACGCCGTGATCCGCGAGCAGGCGCAGTGCCTTCAGGCGAGCTGCTGCGGAGGGGACGCGCGGCTCCATGATGCGCTTCAGGTCGTCATCGATCGTCGGCATGCTGATCGCGACCGAGCACAGGCGCATGGAGGCAAGATCGGCCAGCAGGTCGAGGTCGCGCTCGATCAGATTACTTTTCGTGATCAGGTTGACCGGGTGCCGGTACTCGTGGAACTGCTCGAGAAGCTGGCGCGTAATCTCGAGTGTCCGCTCGGCCGGCTGGTAGGGGTCGGTGTTGGCGCCGATCGTGATCGGTCTGCACTCGTAGCCTTTCTTTTCCCACTCCTCGAGAAGACGAGTCGCTGCGTTTGGCTTCGAAAAAATACGCGTTTCGAAATCGATGCCGGGCGAGAGATCGAGGTAGCTGTGGCTTGGGCGCGCGTAGCAGTAGACGCAACCGTGTTCGCAGCCCTGGTAGGGATTGATGGACTGGTCGAATGGGATGTCAGGCGAGTTATTGGTTGCGATGATGCGGCCTGCTGGCATGGCTCGAACCACTGTCTCGGGCGTCTCTTCAGCACGCTCATGCGCAACCTCGTCTTCGAGTTCGACGAGGCGCTGGTCAAAGCGACCGACAGTTGCCGATACGGCACCGCGGCCCTTGTGAGGGCGAACAGGCATGCGAGGAAGGGTACTGTATAGATATACAGTGATGCAAACTCAGTTCAGAACGCGGTATCCGCGTCCCCTGAGGCAGCGCTTGAAGACCTGCTGCTTCTCGCGATCTGCGTCGAGCCCGGAGCGCGTAGCCCCGTAGAGTGCGCCGGTCGCAGCGCTGCGGCCTTTGTCGCCATTGATAGCGCCGGCCACCGTGCCTACCACGGCACCGGCGGCGCCACCCTTGGCCATACCCTGGGTGATCAGGATTTCTTCGGTATATCGCTCGCATTCTTCCCAATCGGCGGCGAGTTTCTCCGGATCAACACCCTTGGTGTCGACGATAGGGTCAGGATGCGCCGCGCAGCCCGCGAGGGCGGCAACGCCGAACAAAAGTATCAGCTTGTGCTTCAGCATCGTCATATCAACGCACCAGGCAGGATTTGGTTTACAGGTATACCACCTAGCGCAACACCCAGCGGAAAAACTTCACGATTAGCAATCCCCCGACGGCAATAGCCGCGGCGATGCTATTGACTGGCGATACCAGCATCTGCAGCCATTCTGTCTCGACTTCGACGACTGACATCGGCAGAAACTGGCTCACGAAGTTGACCGCGGCAAACACCGGGCTTGCGACGAACGCGAAGCCGATCAGGACTACAAGGCCGAACAGCGACCACAGGAGCATTGCTCGATAACGCTGTCGGTCGACCCTGCGCATGACGTCGCCAAGGAAGCGTTCGCTGTCGAAGGTCTGTTCCGCCTGCTCGAACAGGGCTTGCAGGCGCGGATCCAATTCTGTGGTCATGCCTCACTCCCTTGCGGTTCGAGGTACGCAACCAGCAGTTCCTGGAGTTTTTGCGTACCGCGGCGAATATGTGACTTGACGGTGCCAAGGGGCAGTCCCGTGAAGTCCTCGATTTCGGCGTGCGTCATGCGCTCGTGGTAACTCAGCACGATGCACAGCCGCACATCATCTGGAAGAGTTGCCAGCGCCCGGTCGAGGTCCATCGCGATGCCGGGCGCGTCTTGCTGTGCAATCGCTGCCTCCGAGTGTTCCTCGGCAGCTTCGAGCGGATCGTTGCGCCGTCTGTGCTGCAGCCACGTGTTGATTGCGAGCCGCTTCAGCCACGGCGCGAAGCGCTCGGCATCGAGCAGCTGGTCGATCGATCGCCAGGCTTGCATGAACACCTGTTGCGACAGGTCGTCGGCGAGGTCCGCATTGCCGCAGGAGCGGCGCATCAGGTTGCGGATCCATGTCTGGCGCCGCGAGACGAGCTCCGCGAACGCGTCGCGGTCACCTGTGCGGGACAGTCCGACGAGCACTGTCTCGGTGCTCTTCGACAGGAAATCAGGGGCGTGGGGCAAGGCATTAACCCAATGGCGGGTATCCCGAGTCCTGTTTTTCCGAACGCTTCGCAAACTGGGCGGCAACGAGCAGGCCGATGCCAACGGAGGCGACGAGACTGGCAACGCCGAGCAGCGGCATGAACGCACGTTCATCGATGAGGTAGCCCATGAGTGCCAAACCCGGTGCGACGAATAACGTGATAAGCCCTCCGACCGTCAGGTCGCGCGATGTGTTCTTTCCGGTGCCCAGCAGCTTGTTCGTGAGCTCCTGATCAGGCGGCTTACCGGCCTCGACCATGCGGCGCAGCGTTTCATGCTGCGCTTCGCGCTTGCGGATGCTGTCCCAGACACCCGATACGACTGTGGCGGCGACGAACATCCAGAAACCAAATGCGGCCAGCCCAAAAATTCCACTATTCATACCGTTCTCCTCAAAAATAACGGTTTCTATAGGTGGAGATGCGGGTTTTCCGTCCCTGGATGCAGGTCCTGCAAATTAAGGCCCCGCCAGGCGGGGCCTCGAGGTTCAATCCTTGACCGTATAAAGGTGTACGTCCTGTTGCGGGAACGGGAACGAAATATCTTCGTCGTCGAAGCGCTTTTTGATCTTCTCGGTCAGGTCGAAATACACACCCCAGTAGTCGCCCGAGGCGACCCAGGGCCGCACGACGAAGTTGACGCTGCTGTCGGCTAGCGCCTGCACCGCGATCAGACACTCGGGGTCCTTCAGGATGCGCTCGTCGGCGTTGACCAGTTCGCGCAACGTCGCGTGCACCTTGTCGAGGTCATCGCTGTAGCTGACGCCGACGGTGAGATCCACGCGCCGCGTGTCGTTCGCCGAGTAATTGGTGATGATGCTGTCCATGATCTGGCTGTTCGGCACGATGATCTTCTTGTTGTCGGGTGTCTTCAGCACCGTGGTCAGGATCTGCACCTCTTCCACGCTGCCGGCGATACCTGCGGCCTCCACGTAGTCACCCACCTTGTACGGCCTGAATAGTACGATCAGCACGCCGGCCGCGAAGTTTGACAGCGAGCCCTGCAAAGCAAGGCCAACGGCCAGGCCGGCGGCACCGAAGATGGCGATGAACGACGTTGTCTGGATACCGAGCGCGCCGATTGCCGCGATGATGACGACGACCATGAGCGCCATGCTGACAAGATTGCCGACAAACTTCTGGAGGGTCTGGTCGACCTGCTGGCGATCCATGACCTTCGTCATTCCGCGCACGACAAGCTTTACGACAAACCGACCGATATAGAAGATCAGGATTGCGACAATCAGGTTCTTGCCGAAGTTCACGAACAGTGTCGAGTCGATTCCGCTATTTCTAAGGAATTCGAGCATTGTGTTTGGATCCATACTGGTTACGGCATCAACGGCTTCATTAACTGTGTTGTTGGCCGTTTCTTCAACAGCAGCTTCGGGTTGTTCTTGCATGAGGGGTCCTTTCTATTGTCCGGGCACGCCGGCAACGCCAGGCCGGAAACGGAAGATCCGGTACGGCCCGCTATTGCTGATGTGCTCGCGTGATTGAAGAATGAGTTCGGGCAGCGCGCTGTCCGCTATGTAGAGATACCCGTCAGGCCCGAACGACAGGGCGTCGGGCCAGCGTAAACGGTCGGATTCGATAAGTGTCGCCGGGTCCCGGTCGGGGCCAGCGATGAAAATGGAGTTGTGTTCTATGGCTGTGATGTACACGTTGCCTGCGACATCGACGCTCAGGCCATCGCTGAGCGGCTTGTCCGAGACCCGCTCAACGCGATTCGCGAGCTGTCCAGGGGGCAATGAGTCGTTACGCAGATCGCGCAGGCGCACGCGATAGAGCCCGGAACCACTAAGTGCTCCGTAATACAGCCATTCCGGTCCGAGTGCGATCCCGTCGATGCCGCCGCGCAAGGTCACGATGCCGCCAAGAAACTCCATGTTTCGGCCCATGCTGCGAATCATGTATTCCTCGGCCGCGACCGACTCGTGTCCTTCGAGCACGCGCCGCGCGCTGCCCATTTCGACGTCATAGACAATGATTGCGGGCGATTTGCGCCAGACGCTCGTATCTGCGATTACGAGCGTGTTGCCGTCCGCTGATACCTGAAGGTCCTGCAAAAAAGAGCCAAACGGCGCGATGTCGGGACTGAGCTTTTGCTCGCGTATTACAGTGTCGGTGTCGAGGTCGATCGCAACGATGCGCGCCGGACGCGTGCCGTGGTTGCCATGGTCGATCGTCCACAACCGATTGAACCGGTCGATGGCAACCCCAAGCACCGTATCGAAAAGCTCGTCCTGCTGGCCCCAGGACGGATAGGGTACGGCGGCGCCGCGAACATACTCGAGCAGCTTGTTGCCTTGCGGCCGTGCTTCGGGATGCACGGTGAAAAAGAGTCGATCGTCCCGGTTGACCGCCACGTTGCCGACCGGCTCCGAGTAGGTCAGCACCTCTTCGAGCGAACCGGAATCGAGGATCGGGCTGGTCGAGAGGTCGGGATAGGCCGTGCCGCCTCCGTAACGAACCCAGAGGCTGGTAGTCCCGATAATCGCGAGAACGAGAAAGAACAGCAGTATTTTTTTCATTCTTGGCTGAGGTAGCCCGTTGTCACTCCCCGGTGAAATAGTACATCAAAGCGACGCGATTTCAGACCCGGAGAGCAACAAACCAGGCCACCACGACGAGTGCCAGAGCCAAGCCACCGGCGATTCTCTGGGTACGCGGCGGTGCCGGCATCCTGCCGACCAGGGTCAATACCATCCCCGCCGCAAAACCGCAGACGAACCCCATCAGGTGGGCACCGATGTCCGTGTTTTCGTCGCCAGTGCCCGTGAACATGAGCAATGCGAGTCCGCCAATGATCGGGCCGAGGCGCGTTGACCAGCGATCCTGCGCCATTAGCTGGCCTCGCCAGACGTATCCGGCCAGGAGGCCGAGCGTTGCAAAGACCGCAGTGGATGCGCCGATCGACCGATGCGTCGATTCCAGCAACAACGTGTTGGCAGTATTGCCAAGTGCGGCCGCAACGAGGATCGTCAGCCACGCGACGCCCGACCCGAGCAGCCGGCCTGCGAATATTCCGAAGAAGACGCCAAACACGAGATTGCCCAGCAAGTGCTGAATATCAGCATGCAGCGTCAGCGCGGTGATTGTGCGCCACCATTCGCCGGACCGAATCAGGGTACCGTCCACCCGACCGGCCGCCAGCCAGTCGCCGCCGAAAAAGGAGTAACCAGCCATGCCCGTCACGGCACAGACGATGAGGACATAGGCGATCAGGCCGGGTAACGCATCCTGGTAAACGACGCGTTTGCGGCGCTTCGGCTGCACCGGTGGGTTCTCGTCATCGTAGAGGCGCAGTTCCGCGACCGCCCTGGCCGAGTCCGCTGCCGGCACGACGAGGGCGCAGCTCAGGCCGTCGTCGATGATTTCGTAGACGATTTGCGCGGACGCAAGTACCAGCGCGCGGTCGGAACAACCGCGCCGGTTACGGCTCTCATATACAACACGCCAATCGTCCATCAATTCAGGGTAGCAAGATTGCGGTAAGCTAAGGTCCGAAATCTGGGGACGTGCATGAGAAATACAATCCTGGCAGCGCTGCTCATTGCCTGCGTGCCCGCCGCGTGGGGTGAAGTTCGCGACGCCGCAGCCAATGGTTTCACAACGGTCAATGAAGCCGTAATCGACGCCGAACGTGCGGCTGCCTGGAAAGCCGCGGTGCATGGTATCGGTCAGTGGTGGAGTTCGGATCACACGGTGTCGGGTGATGCGGCTCGCATGAGTATCGATCCGACGATGCAAGGTTGTTTTTGCGAGTCACTGGGCGAGCAGGCCGGTGTCGTGCATCTGACGGTCACGATGGTGAATCCAACGGTGCTGCTGCGCCTGACCGGTGGTCTCGGCCCCCTCGGCCTGATGGGTCTTGACGGCAATATGACCTGGGAATTCGAAGACGTGGAAGAGGGCACTCGCGTGCGCTTCACGTACGCGGTCGGCGGTTATTCCCCCACAGGTCTCGACACGATTGCACCTGCGGTCGATGGTGTCATCGCCGAAGCCCTGCATCGACTGAAGCGCTACGTTGAAACTGGCAGCCCTGAGGAGCCCGCGCGCGGTGACTGAGATGTCCCATGCCCGACCGTCATCGACCGTGATACTGGCGCGGCAGGGGAGGAACGAGCCTGAGTTGTTCATGGTGCAGCGCCATCCGCAGTCATCCTTCGGCGAGGCGTATGCCTTTCCGGGTGGCACCGTCGATCCTGAAGACAACGCGGTCCATGAATGCTGCCGCGGCGTGAGTGAGCTTGCGGCGAACTCCCGGCTCGGCGTGAAGGCTGACGGACTGGACTACTACAGTGCCGGCATCCGCGAGCTGTTCGAGGAATCCGGTGTCCTGCTGGCGGATTTCGAGCGTGTTCCGGAAGGTCTCGAAGCTGCGCGTGATGCGCTTAATGATCGCAGCGATAAGTGGGATGCGTTTGTCGTGCGCAACAAGCTGGAGCTGCGATGTGATTCTCTGCACTACATCAGCCACTGGATTACGCCACCATCGTTTCCTGACCGGTATTCGACGCGTTTCTTCGTCGCCGCGTTGCCGGAAGGTCAGGCGGCCGTGCACTGCGGGGGCGAGCTGACCGACTCCTGCTGGATGACAGCGCACGATGTGCTCGAGGCGGGAAGGGCAAGAGAGATTAGCCTGCACTATCCGACTGTCAAATCACTTGAGAGTGTGGCCCGGCACAAGACTTTCGAGGCGCTGGTGGACTGGGCAGCGTCCTGCGTCGAATGGGGTGTCACGACGATGTTGCCAGTCGTAATCGAACGGGACGGTAAGCCCGAAGTCGTGCTTCCGGGCGACCGCGATTATCCGGGCTATCCGGCATGAAGAACTTCGGTCCCACGATGGAGCCGGTGACGGCGCTGCTACCTGGTGTGCGGCGCTTCGTTGCCCCGAATCCGTCGATGATGACCGGGCCCGGCACCAATACCTACCTGTTCGGCAAGCGCGAGATCGCAGTGCTCGACCCAGGGCCCGTTATCGAATCGCACCTCGAGCATATCGAGCGCGACGCGGGTGGGACGATCCGCTGGATACTCGTGACACACACGCATCCCGACCACTCGCCCGCCGCATGTGTGCTTGCCGAACGAACCGGGGCAGAGTTGCTCGGTCGTCCCGCACCCAATGGCGAGCACCAGGACAGCACCTTTGTGCCTGACCGCGTGCTTGAGGACGGTGATGCTCTGGCGACGGATGAGTTCGTGCTCGAAGCTGTACACACGCCTGGTCACGCGTCGAACCACTTGTGCTATCGACACGTTGCGAGCAACTGGCTGTTTACGGGCGATCACGTGATCGACGGATCGACGGTCGTCATCAATCCGCCTGACGGCAATATGAAGCAGTACATCGAGTCGCTGCGCCGCGTCCTGGAACTCGGTATCGAGGCCATTGTTCCGGGCCATGGAGAAGTCATCAAAGACTATGAACGACTCGTCAACTGGATCATCGACCATCGTCTCGAGCGCGAGGCGAAAGTCGTTGCTGCGCTCGAGACGAATCCGGGCCTGACCTCACATGATCTTGTGCCACATGTTTATCAGGATGTGCCAGAGCAGCTCTATGGGCTCGCAGAGCGCTCCCTGCTTGCACACCTGATCAAGCTGGCAGAGGATGGCCGCGCTGATAACTCGAGCGACCATTGGAGTCTGCTGGATTGAAGGTGCGCAGATCAGCGTTGTTCGTCGCGTTGGGCTTTGTGGCAATTGGGTTTGCGGGCCTGACGTTGCATTACGGAAGGGCGGTCCCCGAAAAGCCCGATGTGGAGCTTGAGTCGTCGCCTGAGACTGTCGTGGCATCGTCCTTCAAAGCCTCGCGCGAGCTCGAGCCCATTCCCGAGGCGCCGCCAGGGCGCATGACACCGGAAATGCTCGAATTGATTACGCATGGGCTACCGATCGAAGGCTGCGACAAGTTTTCGGGCACGCAACTCGATTTTGGAAGGGAAGAAGAGCAAAAAGAAGAGATTCGTAAGGCCGTGCAACTACTGTCAGTGTCGGGTGATCCAGAGTATTTGATTGGCGCTGCGTTGCTGGATTTCGAGCGTGGGGATGACGGCAGTCACCCCTTGCTGGAGCAGGCCCTGCAGCAATTGCCTGAGCATCCGGTTGCGCTCTGGCACAAGATGCAGCACTGCCGCGGTACAGGCTGCGAGAGATCTGCCAGTGCGAGAGCATTGACTCAGGCCGACCCCACCAACGGCCTGATGTGGATTAAAGTTGCAGCCGAGCACATACGCGATGGCAATCCCGGGGAGGCGGAAGCCGCGTTGCGGCGCGCGATTGCAGCGCCACGATTCGACAACTACTTCATCGACTATGTCACGGTGATCGAGCGCGCTCTGGCAGCAACTACCGAAATGGATTACGCCCAGCGTGTTGTCTATGGCATAGGTATTTCGGCCGCGGCGGCGATTCCGATGTACGGCGATATATTCAATGCTTGCAAGTCGGAAACGAACGACGCCGCAGTTTGGTCCCCCCTCTGCGATGAGCTCGGCCAAAGCATGGCCGATCGTAGCCGCGACCTCATGTCCACAATGATCGGGCACGGGCTTCGTAAAGTGGCAGCAACCAGGGTTGGCGATGCCGACAGGGCGGCGGTAATGCAGCGAGAGAGAGATCACATGCAAGAACGTTACATCGACACGCAGACGCGCGTCGGTGCCCATGCGGTGCTTCTCAACGACCATGCCGTCCTTCAGCGCTACATCGACACATTCCGTGCCCATGGCGAGATGCGGGCTATCGACAACCTCGTGGACGAGGCTATTCGCCTGCGCGCCGACGAGACCTACGACCAGTGCAATTTCGTAATTCGACAACTGGACGACTAATCCACGGTCCAGCTGCTCGGTCCCTCGATGATGTCCGCGACGCTTTTCCTGCGTTTCATCTGCGTCGGGTGCTTCGCGTAGAACGCATCTTCATAGCTCTGCGCCGGCTGCCGATAGATCACGCCCAATGCCACGGGCGTCTTCTGGTCGATCAGCATGCGAGCTATGGTCGGGTTGCGTTCGTCATGCACGAGCACCTCGTCTTTTGCGTCGGTTACGTCAATTACCTCGAGTGCCAGGGTGTCCTGGTTGAAGTGGATGCCCTTGCTGTTGTTCTCACCGAACAACATCGGTTCGCCATGCTTTACGTGCAGCTGCGTGTCCGGAGCTGTCTTTCTGTCGGTGAAGTCGGCGAAGACGTCTTCGTTGTAGACGATGCAGTTCTGGAAGATCTCGACGAACGCGGTACCTTCGAACGCGTGCGCCTGCTGCAAAACATCGCCCATGCCTTTCTTGTCGGTGTCGATGCCACGCGCAAAAAAATGCGTGCCTGAGCCCATCGCGAATTGGCCTGGTGACACTGGTGATTCAACGGAGCCGGTCGGGCTCGACGGGGATGCCGTACCCACGCGCGACGTGGGCGAATACTGGCCTTTCGTCAGGCCATAGATCTCGTTATTGAACAGCAGCACCTTGATGCCGACATTGCGGCGCAGGGCGTGCAGAACATGATTGCCGCCAATCGACAGCGCATCGCCGTCGCCGGTCACAACCCACACATTGAGCTCGGGGTTCGCCAGCTTGAGGCCCGTCGCGATCGCAGGTGCGCGGCCGTGAATCGTGTGGAAACCGTAGGTATCGACATAGTAGGGAAAGCGCGCCGCGCAGCCGATACCCGAAATGAAGGCCGTCTTGTCCGGGTCCGCGCCGACGTCTGCGAGCGCCGTCTGCACCGCGCGCAGGATGGCGTAGTCGCCGCAGCCGGGGCACCAGCGCACTTCCTGGGAGGTTGCGAAGTCCTTGGCAGTCAGTTTCGTGCTCATACTGCTTTGCCTCGCAACGATTCGATCTTGTCGACCAGCTCACCGATCAGGAAGGGATGACCCGTGACCTTGGTAAAGGACTCAGGCTCGATGCAAAGCTTGTCCTTCAGCAGTGTGACGAGTTGGCCGTTGTTCATTTCAGGGACGAGTATCTTGTCGAACTTCGCAAGCACCTCGCCAAGATTGGACGGAAACGGATTGAGGTGTCGCAAATGGACGAAGCTGGCACCCGTCTTCCGTGCGGCCTGGTAGATTGGCCCGTAGGTCGATCCCCATCCAACAACGACGACGTCACCGCACTCGGGCCCCGCCTCGATTTCCTGCTCGCCGATGTAGCTGGCAACGGCGTCGACTTTGTTGGCGCGCAACTCGGTCATGCGTTGGTGGTTGGCCGGATCGTAGGATATGTGGCCCGTCTCGCTATCGGATTCGAGACCGCCGATGCGATGCACGAGGCCCGGCATCCCAGGTGTGACCCAGGGTCGACCAAGGGACGTCTCGTCCCGCGAGAATGCTCGCCGCTGCGGACTGTCATCGGAGTCGGGTAGCGCATTCGTCTCGATCGCATCGTAGTCACTCATGCTCGGGACGCGCCAGGGCTCCGCTGCATTGGACAGGTAGCCGTCGGCCAACAGAATAACGGGCGTCATGTGTCGCAGCGCGATCCGGGTTGCCTCGATCGCCATGTCGAAGCACTCGCCCGAATTCGATGCGGCGAGTACGGGAATCGGCGTGTCCGCATTGCGGCCGTAAACGGCCTGGTAAAGATCGGATTGCTCGGTTTTGGTCGGCAGGCCCGTCGAGGGTCCGCCGCGCTGCCAGTTTACGATGACAAGTGGCAGCTCGGCGCTGACCGCCAGTCCCATCGCTTCAGTCTTCAGGGCGATACCGGGGCCCGAGCTCGACGTTACGCCGATCATGCCGCCATACGACGCACCGATTGCGGCGCAGATTGCCGCGATCTCGTCCTCGGCCTGGAACGTGCCGACGCCAAGTTCCTGGAGTCCGACCAGGCGGTGAAGCAGCGGTGAAGCCGGCGTGATCGGATAGGAACAAAACATGACTTCGCGATCGGCAAGCTCGCCGGCTGCGGCCAGTCCCAGGGCAAGCGCCTCCGCACCGGTAATGCTGCGATAGACGCCGGGAGCCATTTTCGCTTTTGGCAGATCAAATTGTGAGATGTTGGCCGACAGCTCGGCTGTTTCGCCAAAGGCATGTCCGGCATGCAATGCCTTGATATTGGCATCGCGCATGGTCGGCTTACTTGCGAGGCGGCGATTGATCCAGGCCTCGATCGGACCGAGTTCGCGGTCAAACATCCATAACAACATGCCGAGCGCGTAGAAGTTTTTGCAGCGACCACCCTCCGACTTGCTCAGGCCAAACTCTTTAACCGCTTCGAGATTGAGGTGGCTGATGTCGGCTGCGACAACCTGGTAGTCGTTCAACGTGCCGTCTTCGCGCGGGTCGCTGTCGTAGCCGGCCTTGGCCAGGTTGCGTGGGGTGAAACCATCGTTATTGACGATGACCAGCGCGCCTTTCGCGATCAGCGGCAGGCTGACTTTGAGAGCAGCCGGGTTGAACGCGACCAGTACCTGCGGCTCGTCACCAGCCGTCGTGATCGGCCCGCCGCCGAGGTTGATCTGGTAGGCCGAAACGCCGAAGGTCGTGCCCACTGGCGCACGGATTTCGGCCGGGTAATCGGGAAACGTCGCGAAATCCGAACCGGACAGTGCCGTGGAGACCGCGAACTGCGACCCCATGAGCTGGATGCCGTCGCCGGAGTCCCCCGCGAGCCGCACGACGGTTGACTCTAATTGTTTGTTTTTACTCACAAAAAACGTATAGTGTCAGCTATTCGAGTCGAGAGTTTAGCGCAGTCGGCAGACCGACTGACATGCGGCAAAACACGTCTTGATTAGAGCGCCTACTTCGCATAGCGTACGCGGTCGGGAAACAGAGGGTCACACCACATGACATTCGTTGTCACCGAAGCCTGTATCAAGTGCAAACTGACCGACTGCGTCGAGGTTTGTCCGGTTGACTGTTTTCACGAGGGCCCAAACTTCCTCGTGATTGATCCGGATGAGTGCATCGATTGCACCTTGTGCGAACCCGAATGTCCGGTTGAGGCCATCTACTCCGAGGATGAGTTGCCCGCCGGGCAGGAGCAGTTCCTCGAGCTTAATGCCGAGCTCTCGCAAGAATGGCCCGTCATCACCGAGATGAAGGACCCGCCGGAGGACGCCGATGAGTGGCGTGAAGTGAAGGACAAGCTTCAGTATCTCGAGCGGTAACGGCGTGCGACCGGCATGAGCAGTCTCAGAGCACGACTGATCCGGTCCCTGACCAGCCGCTACATCCGAAAGATTGATCTTGCCAATGCCGATGTCGGCAAGATGCGCAAGCGTCTCGACCAGATTGGCAGTCTCGGTCGCGTGGGCGCGCGTGTCGCGATTCAGCAAGACAAACTCTACGGGCTTAAAGTCGAGTGGTACCGGCCGCAGAACGCGCGGTCGGGAAAGATCCTCCTGTATCTACATGGCGGCGCCTTCGTTCTCGGCAGCTGCGATTCGCACCGCAAGCTCGTTACGCAGATAGCGCGCGCCGGCCTCATTGATGCTGTGCTGCCCGAGTACCGTCTCGCGCCCGAGCACCCGTACCCGGCCGGTCTCCAGGATTGTATCGGCGTGTATCGCGCACTCCTTGACTACGGTTACAACCCCGAGAACATCGTCGTTGCCGGCGACTCGGCGGGGGGCGGTCTCACGATGTCGCTGATGCTCGAGCTGCGGCATACGGGAGTGCCGCTCCCAGGCGCGGCCGTTCTGCTGTCCCCATTTCTCGATCTCACAGCCAGCGGTGAGTCGGTCACGACGCGAGTGGAACAGGAACCCTGGTTCAATCCGAATGACATCCACACCGTCATCAAGCACTACTGTCCTGATGAGGACCTCGAGAATCCGCTATTGTCACCGGTATTCGCGAATGTCGCAGGATTGCCGCCAACGCTTGTCCAGGTAGGCGACGACGAGATTCTCCTTAGTGACTCGGCGCGTATTGCCGAGAAGATGACAGAGGTTGGCGTCGACGTTGAGCTGCAGGTTTTTCCGGAAATGTGGCACGTTTTCCAGCTGTTCGTCGGCAAAATGCCGGAGAGTCGTGTCGCCATCGACAAGATTGGCGAGTTCATAGAGAATCGTTTTACCTGAGATCGTCGCCGACCGTCGATGATTCAAACCGGACATGGAGATGGGATGACTCGATCGCAAATCGCCGTTTTCGTTTTCTTGGCAACGCTGTCCACGTCCTCGGGCGCGGGGCCAACCGCGGACACGATAGAAGAACTCAAGGCATGTGCGCGAATTACAGAGCAGGAAGCGCGCTTCGCTTGTTACGACGAGCTTGGTAAACGCGTTCTCCGCCAGGAAACTGCCGAAAGCAATCCGGCGCAAGAGAGTCCGCTTCAGACAGAAGCGCAAACGGCTACTACAACAGTCGTTGAGCCGCTACCCGATGATCTTGGCAGCAAGAATGAAATTCAGTATGCGGCTTCGGTCACGTCGTGCAAGCAGGGCCTCCACGGCGATTGGTTCTTCTTTTTCGAAAATGGCCAGGTCTGGAAGCAAGTAAACAATCGCAACATTCGTTTCAAGGAATGCGAATTCGATGTGACGATAACGAAGGACAGGTTTGGCTATAAGATGCGGATAGACGCTGAAGATCGGACCATCCGTGTGAAACGCAATCGATAGGTCGCGTGCGGGGCGCACGCCATCGCCGCGCTAAGCCTCTGCTTGATCCTCAGAAAACGTTCTGTTTCTGCGAGTCGTCGTACATCTTCGTCAGGAACGAACGAATCGCAGGCTCCGCTTCCTCTCTGGTCATGAGCTTCTGCTTCTCGAGCACAGCCGCCATATCCTTGATTGAGCGACGGCCGTCAATCAGCGACATAATGAACGAGTAGATCTGCGTCGTCATGGCCTGTTGCCGGAATGACGCAGTCGCAGGCACCGGATCTTTGCCTGTCACGAGCCAGTCGGGCAGGGCCTTGTAGCGCTCCGGCTTCTTCGCGTTCCGCTCCTTGTACGCCGAGAACGTGAACACACGTTCCTGGCGGCCGTGGCGGCTGGCCGGAGAGTCCATGTAGGGGATCGTGGCCTGCGATACATACGGATCTGAGAAGCCGCTTTCCGCAACGATCGCCTTTACTTCTTCCGGGCTGTAACACTGTGACTGGCGCGGTGAGTGAAACGACAGCGATCCGAAGTTGATCCACCGACCCTCTTTATTAAGCAGCCGATTGATGCGGGCCGCGAAGACCGGCAAATCGTCGGTAATGACGTCGATAAGCCAGGGTGTGACGATCGTGTCGAAGGACTTTTCCGGGAAAGGCGGTCGCAACGCATCGCCGAGCACTAGGTGAAAGCTGTCGTCGACCGGCTCCGGGGCAGCAAGCTTGCGCAGCACGGCATCGTCTTCAAGCGCCAGCGGCGCGATCGGGAATTCGTAGAGATTGAGTTTTTCTCCGCTGGTCACGGTCTTCGCAACGAGTAGCAGCAGCGGGTTGAAGTCCATTGCAACGGTCGTGTTGCAGTCGAGAATCGTATGGATGTCGTAGGCGAGGCGTCCTGCGCCGGCGCCGAGCACGAGGACGTTGCCCAGTTCCGCATGATCGTGGAGTACGGCCTGTACCTGATTCAGCGATGCAGTATTCTCCTCGTCGCCCCAGGCCCAGTCCCGGTGGATGTTGGCGTAGTAGGTTTGCAGGCCCTGGTCCGAAGGCAGGCGCGTCCGCAATGCCAGGTAGCTTTCCGCGGTGCCCTGCAGGGACTGCACGTCGACGGGGCGCAGCAGCTTCGCCAGTTTGCGGCGATGGGAATCGACGCATTTCCTGTAGCGCTCTACGCGACGTTTGGCGAGCTGCGACAACGCCTTGCTCTTGAGTTCCTGCTCGAGTGTTGTGACTTCCTGGCTCAGCTTCTGCAATGCGAACTGCAGTCGTCCGCGCCACTCGCCGAGCGTCGCCTCCGGCGCAGCGAACATCCAGGGGATGTCGCCAATCATCGGGAAGTCGGTCTTGCACGCTTTGCAGTGAAAACCGCTGGCAGTGGTTTCGAGCGGCGCGTTGTCACAGCGTGGGCAGGCTAGAAGGGCAGTAAGGTCCGTCATGGCTGGGCATTATGCATCAAAAAAAACGGCCAGCCGAAGGGAGCGGCTGGCCGTGTTTGGTGCTGTGCTCGCGCACAGCGGTATAGCCGTAGCTATACGGGGTTGGCAATTGTGCCGTTAACGATCGGTGCGAAAGCCGTGAGGCTATCGAGATCGCTACCCAGACCGTGGCTAATGCCGAGGGACTGGTAGAGTGCGTTGAACTGTCCCTGTTCGCCGTGCAGCGCCATGTAGTTGAGAACGACGGAGTTGACGAGCAGGTTGACGTTGTTGGCCATCGGCGTTGCAGCGCGCATGACAGAGCCGTCAGCGCTCATCGCGCCGATCTGCTGATGCAGTGCCTGCTCTTCCGGTGTGCCACCGAGGAGATTCGGTCGCCCGTTCGGGTTGTACACGAGGAAGAACGAGCCGGCGGTCGATGAGTTGTCACTCGTCCATTCGCCCTTGCCGCGGCCGTCAGCCGAGTTGTCGATTGCGCCGTTCGAGGACAGTGACCCGTCACTGAATACGTACAGCATGAGGGGTTTGCCCAGACGAGCCGCGTACTCGAGACAGGCGCCCATGCACTGACCGGCGCGGAAGTCTTTCACTTCGCCCTCGGCACGTGCACCGCCGTGGTAGTCGTAACCACCCATCTCGACGGTACCGGCGCCAGCGAAGCCGTTCATGACGAGTTTCATGACCGATGCGGTCTTCTGGAACTCGCGAGCATCGCGGTTGCCGCCGAAGAACTCAGCGCTCGTGAAGATGCCGGCGGCATCATCAACGATCATCTGATCAAGGCCAGGGTCGATCGGCGTACCGCCGAAGCGGTCAGCAATATCTGCCGCCTTGAGGTAGCCGCAACGTACTGCGCGATCGATGTCCGCATCGCGGCTAACGAGCGTTTCGACATTGAGCATCTTCTCGTCCGACAGGCGATAGATCGACTCCATAACCTTGGTCGCGTCTTCCTTCGACAGAATACCGACGAGGTCACCCGTGTCGACGAGGTTGACGACGTCACTCGGACGATCAACCTTGGTCGGGCGCAGCTCAGGATCGAACAGTGCCGCGGGCAGCATCGAGTTGCCACCAGAGTCCGAGTTCTCGGAACCAGCCAGCGTCAGGATCGAGCCCTTGGAGCCAGCCAGTGCGATGCCGTACATCGGGTTATGCGGGTTGTTGCCCGTATCGTTGTCCGAACGTGCCGGAATCACAGCACCATTGATATTGGCCGCCGTCGTCGGGCTCACTCTCGACAGGATGCCGCGTCGGAACGCGCTGTCGAAGTGGAAGCCGAGGCCGAGGTCGAAGTTCGCGTACGGGTTGCCGGCTGCGTCGTTCAGTCCGGGGACCATGTCGCCCGGCAGGCCCATCTTCTCGTAGCCCTGCGTGCTCAGGAAATCGGTCTGACCCCCCTGCTGACCGACCAGGACGTTGGAGTTGGCGATGTTCACACCACCGGCCAGGTCGAAGCAGATGAACGGGATTTTGCCCGCACCGTCCGTGATCTGGCAGGGGTTGGCACGCAGCGCGTCCAGGTCCGGCGACAGATCAGCGAGGGCATTGCGCGGATTCAGCAGCGGTGCAATACCGCCGACCGTGAAGGCCGCGCCGCTCAGGAAGCCCTGCGACAAGAACTGTCGTCTCGTGACAGGACGCGGATGATCTGCGTGAAGCAGCGGCAAATCCCAATTGCCTTTGTCTCGTTTCATAGTCATCTCAGTAAGTTCCTTCTTTAGTCCTGTCGTTATTGAACCAGCGTGACCGCGCTGCCAAGCATCGAGGCACATACGCCTTTCGCGATAGCACGCGTGTCACTGGGGCCTGCAAGCAGGCGGTCAATGAGGTTGCTCGGACGCAGCCCGGCACCCGGGAACGAAGCCAGTTCGCCATGGATCGCCGTGTAGCTCGGCTGCGACATGATCTGCTGGTCGGTCGAGTTATGACCTGCAGCACGAGCGATCAGCGGCTCGACGAACGTGTCGCGGTTGCCAACGCTGAATGCGGTCGCTGCGGGCTGCGAGAAGAAGCTGCTCGGCCAGATCGTCGAGTCCTCTACGGCCGCATCGCAGTACTGGATAGCCAGCTGAGCGATCGCAACCTGGTGCGAGGACAGGAACGTGGCCGGGTCTTCTACCGCAGGCAGTGACTGACGCAGCTCCTGGTAGGCCTCATCCACGAGGAAGACGCCACCGCGCTGGTAGTTCACACGATCGACGCTAGTGATCCATGCATACGTTGCATCGATCTCGTCAAACGTCTTCACACCAACATCCGAAGTCTGTTCCTCGGCCGTCGCGACGTAGTTGGATTCAACCAGCATCGGGAGCTCGGCACGGTTGAACAGCACACCGTTGAGGTTATCGAACGTCAGGAAGAACACGTCGTCGGCCGGGCCAAGCCCCAGTGGCAGGATCGCGCCGAGGTCTGACAACGGCTGACCAAGCTCACCGACAGTGGGCGCAGCCATATCGAGGTTCTGGACGAGGTTCGCGTAGCTCTGGCCAACCTCGACTTCGAGGCCGTTCATTGCGAAGCGCATGCCTTCGAGCGTCACCGGCTGCGGCGCGGAGCCGTCCAGCGTGATGAAGTGCGGCTTGTCGAACAGGTACGCGTACGTGTCGAACTGCTGTGCCTCAAAGAGGATGTAAGCGTTCTGCGCGTCCGCCGGCAATCCGATGCGCTCGGAAACGTCGAACAGCAGGTAGAAGCGTTCGCCGACACCCGCGTCGAAGTTCTGCTGAATCTGTTCCTGGGTCAGCGCGCGACGGTGAACCGCGGCGAGGCGGAAGACACCTTCCCACGTGGCGTCGCTCGAGGCCTCGTTACCAAGTACCAGGGCGAAATTGTCTTGCCACGGAATCAGCGTGCCACCCGGGACCGGGTCGGTCTGCGTGACGAGGTTACCGTTCACGTAGATACGACGACCGTCGATCGGGTTATACGTTGCGACAACGTGCTGCAGCGTCGCTTGCAGGACTTCGTCAGCGTCCGGTGTGGACAGCTGCGGGTCACCGTTAAGCGTCGTCAGCGGGTTGCCATCGGCATCTTCGGCGTTTGTGCGCAGCAGGAAGTCATAGTTATAGAGCGTCTGCTGCAGCGCGAAGTTACGCGAGTTCTGGCCGGCCGAGTAGGTCACGATACGTGCCATCTCCTGCGTGACATTGGCCGGTACGACCCAGGCCTCGATCGAGAATTCACCCGACTCGACGAGAACGTCATGCAGTTTCTTACTGGCGACCGTCGAACCCTGCGCCTTACCAGCGCCCTGCGCCATGTCATAGCCGATCGTGATTCCCCAGCCACCGTACCAGGTGACGTCGCCCGAGAGGTTCAGGTCGATCGCCGGATCGACACCACTTGAATCAAAGGCGACCGTGCCGCTGCCCGTCTTGAACTCCCAGAGTGCGATCTGGTCGTTCTCGTAGCGGTTACCGCCCGAGGCGAGCGTGCCGTCGATAAGGCGAACACCCTTCGAGTAGATCAGGCTCGGGTCGACTGCCGTCGGGGTGAGACTGCCAATGAAAGCGTTGACTGCGGCCAGCATCTGAGCGCCGGAAGTCGCACAGTCGTTGTTCCAGCAGTTGTGCGCCTCACCGCCCTGTGCGCCCGGCGATACCTTGATCACGAAGCGCGAATCGACTGCCGCGTTGAGGTTGATCTTCGACTTCGCTGCTTCGTAAGCACTCGCGACATCAGGATCCGCGAAGTACGGCTGCTGCGGCGTCGCCGACTGTGAGCTGTGACAGCCCGCGCAGTACTGCGCGAGGATCGGTCCGTGAATGTGCTGCTGGAACAGCGCCGGATCGGTCGGGAAGCTCATGAACGGTTGCTGGCCCGGATCGATATCATCCGGAGGCGTCAGTACGATCTGGCGACCGCCGCCACCGACGGTGCCGATCCAGTTCTCGATCCAGGTCGTCATGATCGTGCCGCAAACAGCAGGGTCTGCAACCCAGCAGTTATGGCCTGTCGGCGGCGTAGCGACTTTCTCTACGATACGCGAGAGAGACGGCTGGCCGCGGTTGATGACGCCTGCGGCCTCGTCATAGGCCATGTTGACGTCGTCGTGACGAACGAACATCGGAGTCTGGCCCACTGTCTCGTTGTGGCAAGCGCCGCAACGATCCGATGTGCGGGCGTTGCTCCAGAATTCCTGCTGGAACTTGAGGACGTCACCATCACGCGCTACGGGGCCCGTGTACGGCGCGTCGCCATTGTTGCCAGTATTTGGCGGTGCCGGCAGCTCCGTCGTCTGTGCTCCGCCGCCACAGGCGGAAAGCACGAAGCTGGCCAGTACAGCAATTCCAATTGCTCTGATCATTGTTATGCCTCCTTACTGGCCCGCGCAGTACGACGCGGTATCTGCAAAGACCTGCTTCATCCTGTAGCCGGTCGCCTGGAAATCATCGGTAATAGCTTCGACCGTCGAGTGATCGACCGTCGTCTCGGGTTCACGCAGGCACACGGCCTTGAACACCTTCTTGACCTGGCAGGACGCGAACTGGCGGCTGTTGCCGAGCTCTTCACCGAGCGACTTGGCGCCCTGGCCGCTGCCCGGCAGCGCCTGGCTGAAGCCGAGGTAACGGTTCTGGCCGGTACGCCAGTAGTTCGTCCAGCTGTCATCCGGCGTGCGGAAGCCCTGCGGGAA
>JAAUYD010011508.1_pt1 | contig 38906 bp, 29 predicted proteins | sample 7278101 | NCBI WGS metagenome assembly JAAUYD01 (sample SAMN14350128, study PRJNA611818) | marine sediment metagenome | isolation source: surface marine sediment (0.6m) | place: French Polynesia: Moorea | collected 2018-08
CCTGAAGGTGCTGCCCGCTCAGCCCACCGTGACGACGCCGATCCCCGATGCTTCGGCGCCGACCGGTTCCGGACCCCAGGACATCGACCTGGACGTGCACTTCGACGACGACCAGGGCGTGGGCAACCTGACCTACACGATCGTGGACGTCTCCAACCCGGCGTTCGGAGCCTCGATCGTCGGCAGCACGCTCACGATCACCTTCCCGGGCACCCCGGCGACCGGGACGATCACGGTCCGCGCGACCGACGCCGACGGGCGCTTCGTCGAGCAGACCTTCAACGTGACGGCCGCCGCGAGCACGCCGCCCACGGTGATCGCCACGATCCCCGACCAGAGCGTCGCACCGGGCGCTCCGCCCCGGGACATCGGCCTCGAGGCCTACTTCGACGACGATCAGGGCGTCGGCAATCTGACCTTCTCGGTCGAGGCGATCTCGAACCCCGCCTTCGGTGCGTCGGTCCTCGGGAGCACGCTGACGCTGACCTTCCCGGCCGTCCCCGAGGTGGGGACGATCACGGTCCGCGCGACCGATCCCGATCTCCAGTTCGTCGAGCAGGTCTTCTCGGTCACGACGTCGGACCCGGTCGTCCTCTACCGGGTGAACGCCGGTGGCCCGGCCGTCGCTGCGATCGACGGCGGGATCGACTGGGAAGAGGACACGCAGTCCCTGAACTCCCAGTACCTGACGGATCCGGGCAACAACAAGACGTCGAGCCACAACGTCGGCGCCTACGACGTGAGCGTCGACCTCGCCACGACCCCGACCGACCTCTTCCTGACCGAGCGCTGGGACCGACCCACCGGCACGAACGTGGTGTACGGCTTCCCCGTCGGCGCGGGGGACTACGAGGTCCGCCTCTACCTCGCGAACGGGTTCAACGGCACCTCGGAGCCGGGCGAGCGCATCTTCGACATCCTGCTCGAGGGTCAGACCACCCCGCAGCTCACCGACATCGACCTCTCCGCCCAGTTCGGGCATCAGGTGGGGGCCGTGATCGTCGAGCAGCTCACGGTCAACGACGGGCTGCTCGAGATCGAGCTGGTCCACGGACCCATCCAGAATCCGATCATCAACGGCATCGAGATCCTGAGCGGAGGGTCGGCGTCGGTCGCGATCGACGTGGTGCCGGTTCCCGACCAGTCGAGCCTCGAGGGGGACCTGATCAACCTGCCGGTCATCGCCTCGGGCGGAGACACCGGCACCTTCAGCTTCTCCGCCACGTCGCTGCCGACGGGTCTCCAGATCGAGCCGACCACCGGACTGATCTTCGGCACGGTGGCCACCGGAGCGGCCGCAGGGAGCCCCTATCTCGTCACGATCACCGTCGACGACGACGATGCGGACCCGACGGATACCGTCGACGAGATCCTCACCTGGATCGTGGAGGAGCCGACGCCCACCCCGATCAGCGTGACGCCGATCCCGGATCAGCAGTCGTCGGAAGGCGGCCTGGTCTCGCTGCAGGTGGTGGCGTCGGGCGGGGACACCGGGAGCTTCGGCTTCCAGGCGTCCGGCCTGCCCGCGGGCCTCTCGATCGGCGCGTCGACGGGTCTGATCTCGGGCACGATCGCGCTGGGTGCCGCCACGGGCAGCCCCTACGTGGTCTCCGTCACCGTCGACGACGAGGACGGGGACGCCACGGACACGGTGACCGAGGTCTTCACGTGGACCGTGGACGCTCCCACGCCCATCGACGTGACGCCGGTCCCCGACCAGCAGTCCATCGAGGGCGAGATCGTCTCGCTGCAGGTGGTCGCCTCGGGCGGGGATACCGGAAGCCTGACCTACCAGGCCACGAATCTCCCGGCCGGCCTCTCGATCGGCACGTCGACCGGCCTGATCTCGGGCACGGTCGCCGCGGGCGCGAGCGCGAGCAGCCCCTACGCGGTCTCGATCACCGTCGACGACGGGGACGGAGACGCGACGGACGTCGTGACGGAGCTCCTCACCTGGACCGTGAACGCGCCGACGCCCATCAGCGTGTCGCCCGTCGCGGACCAGCTGTCCACCGAGGGCGACGTGGTGTCGCTGCAGGTCGTGGCCAGCGGCGGTGACACCGGGAGCCTCGACTACCAGGCCTCGGGCCTTCCCGCGGGCCTCTCGATCGGGTCCTCCACGGGTCTGATCACGGGCACGATCGCCGCCGGCGCCAGCACCAGCAGCCCCTACGCGGTCTCGGTCACGGTCGACGACGGGGACGGCGACGCGACGGATGCGGTCACCGAGAACTTCAGCTGGACCGTGAACCCTCCGGCCGGCACGACCCCGATCGACGTCGTGCCCGTCGCGGACCAGTCGTCGACCGAAGGCGACGTGATCTCGCTGCAGGTCGTGGCCAGCGGCGGTGACACGGGAACCTTCGACTTCCAGGCTACGGGCCTGCCCCCGGGCCTCTCGATCGCACAGGCGACGGGTCTCATCACCGGGACCATCTCGGCGGGCGCGAGCACCGGCAGCCCCTACGCCGTTTCGATCGACGTGGACGACAACGACGCCGACGGGACGGACGTGGTCACCCGGGCCTTCAGCTGGACCGTCGACGCGCCGAGCACGCCGATCAGCGTGACTCCGATCGCGGACCAGTCGTCGACCGAAGGCGACGCGATCTCGCTGCAGGTCGTGGCGAGTGGCGGCGACACGGGGACCTTCGACTTCCAGGCTTCGGGCCTGCCCACCGGACTCTCGATCGACGCCACGACGGGTCTGATCTCGGGGACGATCGCCACGGGCGCGAGCGCGAGCAGCCCCTTCGCCGTGTCGATCACGGTCGATGACGAGGACGGAGACGCGACCGATACGGTCACCGAGCTCTTCAGCTGGACGGTGAGCCCGGCCGCTCCCCAGGGCGAGGCTCTCTACCGGGTGAATGCCGGCGGCCCGGCGGTGGCCGCCATCGACGGCGGGATCGACTGGGAAGAGGACACCAAGACGCAGAACTCCTTGCATCTGCTGGACAACGGCAACAACAAGACGTCCAGTCACCAGGTGGGCGCCTACGACGTGAGCGTCGATCTCGCGACGACGCCGACCGACATCTTCCTGACCGAGCGCTGGGATCGGCCCCCGGGCACGAACGTGATCTACGGCTTCCCCGTCGTCGCGGGCGACTACGAGGTCCGTCTCTACCTGGCCAACGGCTTCAACGGCACATCGGAGCCGGGTGAGCGCGTGTTCGACATCGAGATCGAAGGCCAGGCCTTCCCGCAGCTGACGGACATCGACCTCTCCGCCCAGTTCGGGCACCGGGTCGGTGGCGTGATCGTCCAGCCGATCACCGTGACGGACGGCCTGCTCGAGATCGAGCTGTTCCACGGCCCCGTCGAGAACCCGATCGTCAACGGCATCGAGATCCTGCCGGCCAGCGAGCCTCCGCCGCTCGCCGTGGATCCCGTCGCCGATCAGGTCTCGCCGGAAGGCGCGATCGTCTCGCTCGCGGTCGTGGCCTCGGGCGGGGATACGGGGAGCTTCGACTTCCAGGCCAGCGGCCTTCCCTCCGGGCTCTCGATCGCCCCGACCACGGGTCTGATCACCGGTACGATCGCGCTCGGCGCGACCGCCGGAAGCCCCTACAGCGTCTCGGTCAGCGTCGACGACAACGACGCCGACCCGACCGACGTCGTCACGGCGAACTTCAGCTGGACCGTCGATCCCCAGACCCCGATCAACGTCACGCCGGTCCCGGACCAGCAGACCACCGAAGGTGGCTCGGTCTCGGTGCAGGTCGTGGCCTCCGGCGGCGATACCGGGAGCCTCACGTTCCAGGCCTCGGGCCTGCCGGCGGGCCTCTCGATCGGCTCGTCGACGGGTCTGATCTCGGGCACGGTCTCGGCAGGAGCCGCCGCGAGCAGCCCCTACTCGGTCTCGATCACGGTCGACGACGGAGACGGGGACGCCACGGACGGCGTGACCGAGAACTTCACCTGGACGGTCGACGAGCCGGTCGGTACGCCGATCAGCGTGGACCCGGTCCCGGACCAGCAGTCCACCGAGGGCGATCCCGTCTCCCTGCAGGTCGTGGCCAGCGGCGGCGACACCGGAACCTTCGACTTCCAGGCGACGGGTCTGCCGGGTGGCCTCTCGATCGGCTCGTCCACGGGTCTGATCTCGGGCACGGTCGCCGCGGGGGCCAGCACGAGCAGCCCCTACGCGGTGTCGATCACCGTCGACGACAACGATGGCGACGCCACGGACGTCGTGATCGAGACCTTCACCTGGACGGTCGACGCGCCCAGCACGCCGATCGACGTGACCCCGGTCGCGGACCAGGCTTCGACCGAAGGCGACGCGATCTCGCTGCAGGTGGTGGCCAGCGGGGGTGACACGGGGACCTTCGACTTCCAGGCGACGGGGCTGCCGACGGGCCTGTCGATCGGCGCTTCGACCGGCCTGATCTCGGGCACGGTCTCTGCCGGGGCCAGCGCGGGCAGTCCGTACTCGGTGTCGATCACCGTCGACGACAACGACGGCGACGCGACCGACACGGTCGTCGAGGCGTTCAGCTGGACCGTGGTTCCGGACTCCGGCGGCTCGCCGCAGCTGTCGATCGCCGACGCGACGGTCGCGGAGGACGGAGGATCCGCGGTCTTCGTCGTGAGCCTCTCACAGGCCGCCGCCTCGGACGTGAGCTTCAGCTTCGCGACCTCCAACGGGACGGCCGGGACGAAGTGGAACCGGCAGGACTACCAGGCCACGAGCGGAAGCGACAGCATCCTCGCGGGTCAGCTCAGCACGACGATCGAGATCCCGATCTTCGACGACATCGCGATCGAGGGCGACGAGACCTTCAACGTGACCCTGTCCAACGTGAGCGGCGCCGTCCTCCTGGACGGAACGGCGGTCGGGACGATCGACGAAGACGACGGAGAGAACCTCTCCGCCAATCTCGTTCGCTTCGATCTGTCGTCCGGCGGGAATCCCTTCGACCCGTCGAGCTTCGACATCCGTCCCAGCTTCAGCTTCGCGGACGGGCCCTCCGGACTCTCGCTGGTCGTGACCGGGCGGGAGGTGCTGGTCGACGCCGCGGGCCAGGAGACCACCACGGTGATCGCGGTCGACGTCACCCAGACCGGGTTCGGCCTGGGCGTGGCGGGCGTGAGCGACCTGGCCGGGACGAACATCATCTTCGCCAACCAGGTCGACGGCAAGGGCATCGACGGGACGAACGACGGCACCGGCGACTACGAGGAGCTGGTGATCACCGTCTCCGGAGCTCCGAGCGTCCAGCTCGAGACGGTGACCTTCGGCAACGGCAACAGCGACGACGACTTCACGATCGACGTCGGAGGCGTCGAGCTGGTCTCCCGCATCACGGCGACCGATCCCGGCAACCTCCCCCACGACGTGACCTCGTTCGGGGTGGTCGGCAACGAGATCGTCTTCGGGGTCTTCTCGAATACGAGCTCCGACGACTACGCCGTCAAGGTCATCGAGGTGTCGGTTCCCTAGCTAGGCCGACCGCGGCGGGTCGTCGCCGCGACACGATGCGACGGCCTCGAGCAGCCCCTCCGGCGGCTCGAGGCCGAGCGCTTCGTGCATGGCGAGGATGCGAGCGCGCCAGTCGTTGCGCGTGAGGCTCTCGCGGTAGTTCCGCTCCCGGATCGCCGCGAGCCGCGCCTCGTCCTCGAGCAGCGCGAGGGTGAAGGGAGTCCAGTCCTTCCGGTCCTCGGGGAGCTCGATCGCCGAGTCCTCCCAGTCCAACACCTGATCGAAGAGGGGGGTCGTCGGGCGTTTGCCCAGGATCGCGCACCCGGCCGCGCAGCCCTCGAACCATCGGAATGCGATGATCGAGTGCCGGAAACGCCAGGGGCGGGCGTTGACCTGGCCCGAGGCGTAGATCTGGTCGGTCTCGTACATCGAGTCGAAGGCCAGGACGATCTTCGAGAGCGTCATCATCCGGTGGAACTGCATCCGGAGCTCGTAGTCGACCCGCTCCTCGTAGCGAGGGTGGTCGGGGAAGTGGTTCTTGGCCGGCCCCGGGTGTTGATGGCGGTAGTAGGCCTGGCGGCTGTGGGGCTGGTTCATCGCACGTCCCAGCTCCCGGTGGAGCTCGACGGGCGTGCGTCCGAAGCTCATCACGTCGAGGGGGCGCTCGGGCTGGTCGGATCCGTGGCGGACGACGTCGGAGCCCAGGGGCAGGAGGGAGACAGGGATTCCGAAGCGCTCTCCCAGCTCCCCCACCACGTCCATCACGGGAACGAAGAGGTGGTCGATCTCGGCGACCTCGGGCGGGTAGGGGAACCAGGCGTCGACCACGTACGCCGCGACCACGTCGAAGCGGCTTCGCCAGTCCGGGATCGAGGAGAGGACCCCGATCTCGGAGCCGACCATGCAGGGGAGGAGGAGGACGTTGGGGGAGCCGTCCTTCGGGATCTCGACGTCGAGGGTCTCGTAGTATCGGTTCGTTCGGGTGACGAGCTTGCTCGTGCGCGGCGTCAAGAGGCCCCGGCGATGGAGTCCCAGGGTCAGGGGATGCGCCCGGGGCGTGAGGAGCTTCGCCCCACAGGTCTCGACGAGGATCTCCTCGAGCTCGTAGACCGCCGCGTGCGCAGCGGAGTCGCGGATTCCGCGCTGCGAGAGCAGGAATGTCCCCATCTGGATGTGCGCCTCTCTTGCGGCTCGACCGGCGTCAGCGGCCCGGTCGGGGCGCCCCGCATCATCCGTCGACGTCTCTCGAACGGCAAGCCCGACGGGGCCCACCCGTCAGAACAGATCCGAGAAGTCCCCGTAGGCGCTGCCCGCGCACCCGAGCCCCGCCCACACCCGGCCCACGCGGTCGGGGTCCGCGCCCATGGTGCGGACCTGGTGCGGCTGTGAGGCGGCGAAGCCGCCCAGACGGATCCAGGTCGGGTTCGCGCTGTTCGCGTCCGGGGAGGCCCAGGTTCCGTGCTCGCCGTTCACGTACCCGTCGATGTAGAGCACCGGATAGCCTCCTTCGGAGACCGGCGCGCCGAAGGCGAACTGGATGACCTCGCGCGTGCCCGGGACGGCACGCAACGTGCGCCCCTGGTCGAAGGACCGGAAGAACGCCGCATTCTTCGGCTCTCCATCCGGGGCCTCGCCGCCGGCGGTGAGCCAGACGTGCCCGGAGACCGGGGAGGCGAGGCTCGCGTTGTAGTTCCAGGTGCCCTTCACGCCCACCGGAGGCAGCCCCCGCCAGGTCCGCGTCCAGCTCGCTCCGCCGTCCTCGGTGAGCCAGATTCCGCGCAGGCTCTCGTCGTCCGAGTTGGAGTAGAAGTAGAAGGTGCCGAGCCGGTCCGGGTCTGCGACGACGATCTGGCGGTTCAGGTAGAACGCGTTGTGCAGGCCCTTGGTGCGCGCAGCCGTCCAGGGCTTGCCGAGGTCGACCTTCTTCCAGGTGCGACCCCGGTCGAGGGTGTACCAGGGGGCCCGGTCGGCATTGGCGCCGGAGTTCGACGGCACCAGGATGATGTTGTCGATGCCGGAGTAGGCGAGGGTCGTGCCGCGGCCGCCGAGGATCGGCGGGACGCTCGCGAAGGGCGTCCAGGTCGTGCCGTCGTTGCTCGACCAGCCCGAGGCGGCGTAGTCGTTCTCGTCCCAGGAGAAGAAGCGAGCCAGGAAGCGCGGGTTCTGCTTCGAGTAGTCGAGACCCCAGGACGCCGAGAAGTCGTGGCGGTCGTTGATCACGGTCGGGTAGGACTGGTTGGTGCGGTCGAGCTGCCCGTAGCCCTCGTCCCAGAAGGCGGCGTGGACGCGGTTGGAGCCCGGCGGGAGGACCAGGCGGTTGGGGCAGATCTGCTCGATCCCGACGCCGTGGGTGTCCAGCACGACCTCCCCGGGCGTGTTCGCGATCGCCTCGTCGAGGCCGACCGAGGCGATTCCGGCGTTGCCTCCCGAGGCCCAGATGCGCCGCGCGACCGGGTCGACGATGTAGCTGTTGGCCAGATAGCCGCTTCCCGCCTCCTGCGTGTGCCAGCCGATTCCCCCGGTGCTGCGAAGGGCGGATGCCTTCCAGTTGGGCGGCGTCCAGGACGCACCGCGGTCCCTGGAGATGCTGAAGTTCGTGACGGAGAGACGGCCGACCAGGATCAGGTCGGGGTCGTCGGGGTCGAGGGCGAAGCTCGTGCCCTGGGTGCTCGGGGAGCCCAGATCCTTCCAGCGCCCGTTCTCGTAGCGCCAGAGCCCCTTGCCAGCGACGTAGTAGCCGCCGCGGGAGTCGAACTCCGCCATCTTGGGCTGGAAGGGGGGCGCTCCCGCCGAGATGTCCTGCCAGCTCTCGCCACTGTCGGTCGAGCGCCAGTAGCGGTCGCCCGAACTCATGATGATCTCGGAGGTGCGCCCGCCGACGACCGGAGAGGCGCGGTTGAACGCGACACCCGTGTAGGCGGGCGGATTGTCGCCGACCGGCGCGGGGAGTCCCGACACGCGATCGAATCGGGTCCCGTTGGTGCTCCGGAACATGCCCGTCTCGTCACCCATCAAGACGTGGTTCGGATTGCGCGGGTCGATGTCTCCGTGGCGCTGGAACGTGCGCACCTTGCCGCCGTTGGAGTCGACCTGGAGCCCCTCCTTGACGGCCTGCCAGCTCTTCCCCCCGTCCCGCGAGCGGAAGATCACTCCGCCCGCGACGGGCGAGGTGTCGTAGGCCGCGTACATCACCCGACTGTCGCTCGCCGCGACCAGCATCTCGTACACGCCCGTGCCGTTCCACGGCACGTTGTAGCGGGTGCCGAGTCGGGCGGGGATCAGCTGGGTGAAGTGCCCCGTCTGATCGTCGAAGAGGTAGCCGCCCGAGGTATCCGTGCGGAACACCTTGGTCCCGTCGTCGGCCACGTCCCCGCCGGTGACGAAGCCCCCGGCCCCGATGCGCCCCGCCGTCCAGCGGGGAACCCGGACCTCGAGGTTGCAGGCTGCGTAGGGGCTTCCATTGCGGGAGAAGCTCACCTGGTAGGTCCCGGCGTCCTCGGCCGTGACGTCGCGCAGCCGCGCCTCGGCTTCGGCACCCGAGCCCGTGGCCACCGGCTCGGGCGCGCCCAGCCGCTCCCATCGCCACGTGAGGCCCGAGACCCCGTCGGCATTCCTCAGCGTCGCGATGGATCGCAGGTCACCACCCAGCCCGACGGCGGCCGCCCCATTCAGGGTCTGGTGGACGAACTCGCACGCCGAGGGGTCGGGGTCCGGGGCCGACTCCTCCAGCAGGAAGGGGGCCGGCGGGGGCTCCTGGGCCACCGCGGGCGAGGTACCGGCCAGAGCGATGACGATCGCCCCGGCCCTGAAGACGCCAACCGAGTCCAGCAACCCTACCCCCCCAAGTCCCTGTTCACGACGCGCAAACCTAGCAAGAAGGCGTGCTTTGGCTGCGTTGAAGACCACCCGGGGCGGACCTGGTCCCCCGGGGGATGACGTGGCGGTGCGTGCGTCGGGAGATCACAGCGCTAAATCACTGTGGCTGATCTCGAACGCGGACGAGGGCCGGCAGATGATTCCGGATGCAGACGAAGCGGCCTCTCCGATCCGCGCCCGCACGGTCGTCTCCGACGAGACGCCGCTCCAGGGCCCGGTGATCGTGGTGGGGCTGCCGCGGAGCGGCTCCTCTTTCCTGAGCCACGTCATCTCGCAGCTCGGCGACTGCTTCATCTTCGACGACCTCTACCTCCACCGGGAGGCGATCGGCAGGGACGCCATGGGACGGCTCTCCGATGCGCATCTCCGCGAGCTGCTGCACTTCCTCGGCTGGCAGATTCGTGCCCGGCTGCGTTGGGGGAGCTACTCGCGTCCGAACCTGACCGAGGAGGACGTGGAGCCGATGAACGAGAGCCTCGTCGCCGCCTACTCCGGGAGGGAGGCGCCGACCTGGTACGAGCTCCAGCGGGAGTGGATGACCCGCCTGGCGCTCGCGGCCTCCGCCCGCATCTGGGGCTACAAGTGTCCCGGCGAGTTCACCCACGTCGATCAGCTGATCGAGCACTACCCCGATGCGCGCTTCATCTACCTGATGCGCGACCCGACGAACGTCCTGGCCTCCTACAAGAACATCGCGGGCAGCACCGACGGGACGCCCGGGCAGTACCACCCCGTCGTGTACGCCAGCTACTGGCGCTCGGCGGCCTCCGCCTACCGGCGGCACGTCGAGCGCTACGGGCCGGAGCGCGTGATGCTCGTCCGCTTCGAGGACCTGGTCGCCGACCCCAAGGGTCAAGCCGACCGGATCGCCGACTTCATCGGGACCGAACGCGCGCGAGAGATCGATACGCCTGCACCCAACACCTCGTTTCCGGAGGGTGGGCGACGCGGCATCAGCGGGCTCGAAGAGCGGATCCTCTCGCGCGTCGCGTCGGCCGAAGCCGGACACCTGGGCTACACGCTGCCGCCGGGCCGCATCTCGCTCCGCGACGGGGTCGAGTTCGCCTGGATCAGCCTGCGTTTCGCCGTCTATCAGGTCAGGCGGATGCTGCGCGGCGAGTTCGGCGGCTGGCGCGCGATCTTCGACCGCGTGAAGGGCTTGCGCGACTGACCGCTCCGCGCCTGGCCGGCTAGCTGCCGCTCGGCGCCTGCCGGCTAGCTGCCGCTCCGCGCCTGGCGGCTAGCTGCCGCTTCGCGCCGAGCGCCAGAGCAGTCGGACGGCGTAGGGCAGGTCTCGCAGCAGGTATCGCGAGGCGAGGCGTCCGGGCTCGCTGCCGAGCCGGTGGACCCACTCGAGACCGGACCGCTGCATCCAGACGGGGGCGCGGCGGACGTGTCCGGCGAGGAAGCTCAGGCTGATTCCGCAGCCCAGCATCCAGGTCGCCGGCAGCTCGTGGCGCACGGCCTCGATCACCTGCTCCTGCTTGGGCGACCCGAAGGCGACGTAGACGATGTCGGGTCGGGCCGCGAGCAGGTCCTGCCGGACCTGCGCAATCTCGTCGGGGCTCGGCGGCGCAGAGAGCCTGGGGCTCGAGACGCCTGCGATGCGGAGATCGGGATGGCGGGCGCGAAGTCGCTCGGCGGCCACCCACGCCGCGTCCCCTTCGCCGCCCAGCAGGTAGAGGCTGCGGCCCCTTCGTTCGGCATGCGCGGCGAGCGTCTCGACCAGATCGGAGCCGGCTACCCGGGCAGGCAGCGGCTTGCCCAGCAAGCGCGCGGCCCAGAGCAGCGGGGTGCCGTCGGCGACGACCAGGTCGGCGCGCAGGAACAGCTCGCGGATCGCCGGCTGCCGACTCACCCGCTCGAGGAAGTCCACGTTCGCGGTGAGGATCCAGCCCCCACGTCCCTGGTCGAGGCTCCGGAACACGTGGTCCGCGACCTCTTCGGGCCCGATCCGGGCAATCGGCAGTCCCGCCAGCTCGACGACCTCGGTGGCGCCGTACTCGGGATCGTGGGTCGCGGCCGTCACGTCAGGCGATCCTCGACACCGAGCCGAGGGCCAGGAGCCCCGTCTCGGACTCGGTCTGGTTCAGGTCGATGAGGACCGGGTCCTGGAACTCCAGCCACAAGCCCATGGCCCCCGCGGCACCGAGGGAGACGACGACACCGAGGGCCAGGAAGAGGAGCCGGTCGCGCTCGGGGCCCCGCGGTGGGGCCGCGCGGTTGAGGATGGAGACGCGCTGGCCCTGCTGGGCCAGCTCGAGACTCTCGGAGAGCTCGGCCTGCTCCACCTTGCGCAGGAACTCCAGGTAGGTCTCGCGCAGGACGGTGGCCTTCTGATCCAGCGCTTCGAAGTCCTCGGCCAGGGCCGGCATCTCGCCGACCAGGGCGTCGAGCTCCCGGATCTCCGCCTCGGTGGAAGCGAGCTGGGAGCGCAGCTCCGCCAGGGTCTGCTGCTCGGCCTGGACGAGTGCGCTCGCGGGCCGTGTGGGCGGTGCGTCTGCCTCGCCCGAGTTGGCGAGGACGGCTTCCAGATCCGCGATCTGCCGGCGCAGGGCGCGGATGTCGGGGTGCGCGTCGGTCTTCCGCGACAGCTCCCGCGAGAGCGCCGCCTGCAGGGTCGCGAGCTCCGAATCCGGGGTCGCGGGCCCATCGATCCCGCCCGCCGTCGAGAGCATGGTCACGCGGGTTGCGGCCTGGGCGATCTGCATCGCGAGCGAGTCGCGCTGCTGCTGCAATCGCTCGAGCTTGGCGAGGTTCGCGCGCAGCTCGTCCGGCAGGGCGCCACGATTGTTGCGCTTGAACTCCGTGATCCGGCTCTCCTGCTCGCGGAGCTCCCGTTCGGCGCGATCGAGCTCGCGCTGCAGGAAGCCCGTGGTGAGCTGGGCCTGCTCCGTGCGCAGCCGCACCGCCTCGGTCTGGATCAGCCCCACGATCTCGTTGGCCACGTCGGCGGCGGTATCCGGCGCATCGGCGAGGAAGGACACGTTGAAGACGAGCGCGCTCTCGCCGCGGCGGTCCCGGGTCATGCTCGGATCGAGCGTCACCTGCATGTCCTGCCGGGCGCGCATGGCGACCTGTGCGCGGGTCGCCGTCTCGCGCAGTGCGGGATAGAGGTCGTGCTCGTCGACGAGCTGCGACATCCGCTCGCGCGTGATCGACTGGGCCACGAGACCGTCGACCCGCTGCAGGATGTCGTCGGGAACCGTCGTCCGGACGAAGTCCTCGGGAATCCGCTGGCTCGCGATGAGCAGGGACGCGGTGGCGCGGTAGCGGGGCTTGAGGGTCGAGACCGCGGCGGCGCTCGCGACCATCCCGACGATCGCGACGGCCAGCATCCAACGCCAGCGCCGCTTCAGGATGCCGAGCGGGTCCCGCAGGAAGGGCGGAATCTGGGGCGCGCCCTGTTCTTCGTAGATTTCGCCTTCAGCCAAGGTTCTCGTCCTTCGGAGGTTCTTCGACGGGTCCGTATCCGTAGTAGTGGTCGGGCTTCGTCCGGCTGGGCGCCTCGTTCAGGAAGACGCCGATCGGGCAGCCCGCGGGCAGCGATCGGAGCGCGTCCTGCATCGCGCGCAGCCGCGTCGAGCCGGCGCGGGCGACCAGCAGGCAGGTTCCGATGCGCGGCGCGATCAAGGCGACGTCCGGAACGGGCAGGATCGGCGGGCTGTCGATGATCACGGTCGAGTGGCGGCGCACCAGCTCCTGCAGCATCGCGTCGAACGCCTGCGAGGAGAGCAGCTCGTGAGCGTTGTGACAGTGGTGCGCGACCGGATAGACGTCGAGGCCGATGTTGGTGGTGATCCGGACCTCGTCCAGCGAGGCGCCCCCGGCAAGGGCGACCTCGAGCCCGGTCCGGGGCGCGATCCCGAGGCTCCGCGCGACCGAGGGCTTGCGCAGATCGAGATCCAGGAGCGCCACGCGGCGCGTCCCGCCGAGCGAAGCGAGCGCGAGGGCGAGGTTGCAGCTGGTGAGCGTCTTGCCCTCCTGACGATCGGCGCTCGAGACGAGCAGGGCGCGGGCGCTGCGATCGTTGAGCTGTTGCTCGATCCGCACCGCCAGCTGGCGAAACCGCTCGGCGACCGCACGTTCGCCGTGGACGACGACGGCCCGAGCCTCCCAGTGCGCGCTGCGAGAGGTGTCGATCGTGACCTCCGGGGCGTCCGGTACATCCGGCGCCGGCTGGAGAGGTGACTCGAGAGGCCTCTCGACCCGGTTCGGAAGCGCGGCCTCGGGCTTGAGGGACGGTCCCCCGGTCTCCCGCTCGCTTCGAGCGCGCCGCAGCGCATCGCTGATCTCACCCACGGTGTGGGACTCCCCTCTCCGGGCGGCTCATCGCACGACCCGGTGGTACACGGTGAAGACGCCGATCGTCGCCAGGAGCCAGGGCCCGACGCTCAGGCCCAGGCGCGCGGCCTCCGGCCAGCCGGCGATCAGGACGGCGACCGCGATCCCGACCGCGACGATCTGGAGCGGCAGCGCCCACACGACGAAGGTCGCCATGCGTCGCAAGACCGCCGAAGGCTCGAGACCCTCGCGGAGGGCCGTGTAGAACCCGAGCCCTGCCAGCAGCGTGGCGACGTAGAGGCCCCCGTCCGCGGCGACGAAATCCATCGAGCCCGCTGCCACCTCCAGCCGCGTGATGCCAGTCTTCGGCTGGGTGACGAGGAAGGTGTGGCCGAGGGGCGTGGCGAGCAGCTCCGCCGCCTTCAGGTACAGGCGCTCGAGCTGCGGGCTCGCGAGGGATGCGGCCAGGGTCGGCATCGGGACCGTCCAGAAGGCCAGCCCGATCTTCCAGCCGCGCGGGTGCCCGATGCCGATCGCTGCGCCCGCCATGGCGAGGGCCACGGCCGGCCGGGCCCACCGAGCCCAGTCCGCGCGCACCAGCAGCAGCTCGATCGACATGGCCACGGCCACCAGCAGCCAACCGCTCGCGCGGGGCGCGTAGCCGGCGGGCGTGCGAAGGACCTCGCGCACGAAGAGCACCCAGAACACCAGGCAGTAGGCGGCCCAGGGGCGGACCAGCAGATGGGAGGCGGTGTCGAGCAGGACGGGCGACGCCGCCAGCGCGAGGAAGAGCCAGATCAGCCCCTCGCGTTCGCGATGCGTGCCCCAGGCGGAGCTCGGGACCGCGAGCGACGCTCCCGCCTGGCTCGTCACGCTCACGAGCCCGGTTCGCCGGAGTTCCGCCGCATGAAGGAGGAGTCGAGAGGCAGCATGTCCTGCATGCCCTTGGCCTTCTGCTCGATCAGGGCGAGGGGGATCGGTCGGAGCTGGCGCGAGTAGGCGGCGAGCAGGCTGCGATCGGCGAGCTGGTTCACGAGCCGCGGACAACCCAGCGAGGCGGAGTAGAACAGCTGATCGGCTCCGTAGGGGAAGATCGCGTCGTAGCGGCCACCCGCGATCTCGATGCGGTGCGCCAGATAGGGCTGGATCTGCTCGGGCTGCAGGAAGTCCACGTGGTGCTCGATGGCGATCCGCTGACGCAGCGCGCGGAGGTCGGGACGCGCGAGCAGGTCGCGCAGCTCGGGCTGCCCGGTCAGCACGATCTGCAGGAGCTTGTCCGACGCCGTCTCCAGGTTGGAGAGCAGTCGCACCTCTTCGAGGGCGCTCGGCGAGAGGTTCTGGGCTTCGTCGATGATGAGGACGGTGTTCTGCCCGGTCTCGAGCCGGCGCAGAAGCAGCTCGTTGATCGCGATGATGTAGCTGGCCTTGTTCCGGGCCGGCACCTGGATCTGCAGGTCGCGGGCGACGAGCTCCAGCAGGTCCAGCGAATCGAGCCCCGCCGTGTTGAAGACGACGGCGACGGAGGTGCCGGCAGGGAGATCGTCGATCACCGCCCGCAGCAGCGTGGTCTTGCCGGCGCCGACCTCTCCCGTCAGCAGCACGAAGCCGCGCCGCGCCTCGACCCCGTAGTAGAGCGAGGCGAGCCCCTCTTCGTGGGTCTCGGACAACCACAGGAAGCGAGGCGAAGGGGTCAGGGAAAATGCGGGTTCGCGAAGTCCGAAGAAGCTCTCGTACATCGGAAGGGGGAGATCCTTGCGCGGGCTTGGGTGTGACGCGATGGGCTAGCCGGCCACGCTCTTCGACGGGGGGTTGGACAGTGAGTAGCCATCCAACTTCAACAGGTTACGCCACTCCGGGCAGATCTGGCTCCCCCCGAAGGGAGCCGCGAGGTGATGCAGTGCGGCTCGGGGCCCAGTCGAGCGGGCCTAGGAGCGGCTCGGCTCCTCGGAGGGCCAGCGGGTCCCGATCAGGCCCTCCAGGGTCGACCCGAACGCGATCAGCCGGGTCCGGGCGCTCACCTCGTCGAGCGCGATCGGGGTGCTGATCCGGATCAGGGCTCCATCGGCGCGGCGCCCGGTCGCGTGGCTGACCAGGCGGTCCAGCACCTGATCGAGGCCGTTCACCAGACTCGGGCTGCGATGGGATCGGTACCAGAACTGCACCAGATGCCTCTCGCCGCCCTTCTCGACGGTCATCTCGTTGGCCCGGATGCCCTGGGACTCGTCCACCCAGAGAACCTGGCTGGAGAGGATCTCCCAGCCGCCGCTCGGGTAGCAGATCCAGGGGGTGTGCTCGGGTCGGCCGCCCCGGTCCGTCCCGTAGTAGCCCACGTAGAGCTCCACGCGGTGGCCCAGGGGATGCTGGTAGATGCGCTGCAGGTTGAAGTCGGCCCGTAGCATGGCCTCGACCGTGTCCTCGAGCGGGATGTCGACGGACTGCCACTTGCCGATCTCTCGCGGCAGGGTTGCCAGGGCCGAGGCGTCCACGTCCAGTCCGGGACGGACCTGCGCCCACCAGGCGAACGCCGCCACCACCGTCAATCCGATGGCAATGGCGATCGTCTGCATCTTCTCCGTCATCGAGGCTCCAGGCTTGGGCGACGCGCGCCGAATAGTAGGTCCACCGGGAGGCGCGAAAAGTGACACCCACGGGGGGCACTTCGCGTCGAGGACCCCCGAAAGTCACGGGTATGCCGGGGTCGGCACGGGCGTGGGTGGCCGCGAGGCGGGGCCCGGGTCCCCCATCCCTCCAGGCCCGCGTTCCCGACCCGCGTTGCCGAACGCGCGGGTCGCGTTCGGTATCGTTCGGACTTCACCCTGCTGAGCGCCTGGCGAACCGAGGCGCGAGACCCCTCTGGCCATGGCTTCGACGATCTCGGATGCACCCCCGCCCCGAAGCGGGCGCCCGATGGAGTGGCTGCTCGTCCTCGGCGTGGCGCTCGCCTTCGCCCCGGCGGTGGCCAACATGGTCCCCATCTGGAACGAGGTGGACTACTTCGCCCATGGCTTCCTGGTCGGACCCGTCGCATTCGCGGTGGCCTTCAGCAAGCGTGCCAGCCTCCTAGACGAGTCTTCGAGCCGCGACGTCCGGGGCTTCGTGCTGCTCGCGATGGCGCTCGGGCTCTATGCGGTCGGGCTGCTGGCCGACGGGATCCCCGTCCAGGGGCTGGCCCTGGTGTTCGCCGTCGCCGGCACCGTGCTGTACCTGCGGGGGCCGGGCTGGCTGCGGATCCTGGCCTTCCCGATCGGCTACCTCGCCTTCATGATCCCGCTCCCCCCGGAGTGGATCGCGCCGCTGGTGAGCGAGCTGCAGGTCTGGGTGACCGACGTGGCGGTCGGCATCAGCCACTGGCTCGCGCTGCCGATCGCCCGGGACGGAAACGTCATCCTGGTCCCCGGGGGAAGCCTGTTCGTGGCGGAGGCCTGCAGCGGCATCACCTCCGTCATCACGCTGCTGCCCGTCGCGGTGCTGCTCGGCTACTTCACGCAACCGACCCTCGGCCGGCGTCTCCTGCTGGCGGCCCTGATCGTTCCCCTCGCGATGCTCGGGAACCTGGCTCGCGTCCTGTTCACGGTGGTCGTGGCGACCCAGGCGGGCATCGAGACGGCGACGACGGGCTGGCTCCACGACGCGGCCGGGCTGCTCACCTACACGGTGGCCTGCCTCGGCCTGATCGGAGCCGACTCCGCCATCCGTCGAGTCTGGCCCCCGCAGGGATCCGCCGCCGCTTCGGAGGGCTGAGCGCCCCTCGGGGCGAACGGCTCCGGCCCCGCTCGGCCGCCGGGAAAATTTCTTCGGTAGGGCTTGAACTTGGCCAGAGGACGTGGTTCCCTCCCGGTTGTCTGCGCGAGTGCGCGCTGACGTGTACCTGTTGTACCAAGCTGTATCTCTGGAGCGACCCATGCTGCTTTTCCGTCTCTTCGCAATCGGTTTCGTCATGTTGCTCGCATCCCCGGGCTTCTCCGTCTCCATCTCGGACGTCCTGTCGGGTGCTGACAACAACTTCGCATTCTCCGTCGTGCACAGCTCCGATAGCTGCTTCGATGGTCAGTGCGGCAAGGTGCTCGACTCCGTCGCGCTCGGCGCGAACGGTGGCACCGTCACCGTCAGCGGTGGCCTGCTGTTCCTGAACGCCGAGCTCGACATCGGCAGCGACACCTACCAGGCCTCCGGCTCGTTCGACCTCGGCGGCCTGCTCGACGACTCCGTTCAGGCCAACGTCATGCTGGGCAGCATCACGCTGGCCAGCGCGTCGGGCCCCTACGACGGCGTGTACTTCTTCGAGGACCGGAACTACTCGAACGCGGTGCTCAAGCCCAACGCCCTCGACCTGCCTTCGCTCACGCTGAGCCTCTGGGGAGCGACCAACGCGAGCAACCCGAACGCCCAGATCGGTGACGCGATGGACCTGTCGCCGGGCGGCCTCGGCATCGATCTCCGGATCGAGCTGTCGTCGAACCCGATCCCCGAGCCCGGTAGCGTGGCGCTGTACCTCGTCGGCCTCGCCGTCGTCGGGTACACGATCCGCCGCGTGACCCAGGTGGCCGGCGCGACGGCCTAGCAAGAGTCGAGGCCGACCTCGTCGTCGGCCCACGACTTGTCCCACCAGCGTCCGGTGCGGGGTTCCCCGCACCGGACGCTTTTGTCTGTGGTGTCGCCAGGGCCTCGAGGCGAAGATCCGGCATGGACTACCGCATCGTCGACGTCTTCGCCGAGTCGCCCCTTGCGGGCAACCCCCTCGCCGTCTTTCACGGGGACCATCTCTCCGACGAGAACCAGCAGGCCGTCGCCCGGGAGATGAACCTCTCGGAGACGACCTTCATCGGGGACGAGCTCGAGGACGGCATCTGGCCCGTCCGCATCTTCACGCCTCGCGAGGAGCTCCCCTTCGCCGGGCACCCCACGCTCGGCACCGCCTTCGTGATCCGGCGGGAGCGTGCGCCCGAGCGAACCACGATCACGCTGCGGCTCGCAGCCGGCGACGTGCCCGTGCGATTCGACGACGGCGGGTTCGCCTGGCTCCTGGCTCCTCCCGTCACGCTGGGAGCGCGTCTCGACGCCGGCGCCGCGGCGCGTGTGCTGTCCCTGGGCGAGGAGGATCTGGATCCGGAGTTCCCTCCCCAGGTTCTCGAGGTCGGACCGGCGATGAGCTTCGTTCCCCTGCGCAGTCGCGCCGCGCTCCGGCGGGCCTGCGTGTCGGCCGACCGGGCCCAGGAGCTCGAGGCCGCCGGTGCGCCGGGCATGGTCTACGCCTTCTCGCGCGAGACGGACGACCCGGCGAATCAGATCAAGGTGCGCCTCTTCGCACCGCTCTCCGGCATCGCGGAGGATCCGGCCACGGGCTCCGCCGCCGCCTGTCTGGGCGAGTACGTTCGCAGCCACGGCTACGTGGGCGAGACGCCCGAGGAGTTCCGGGTCGAGCAGGGCGCCGAGATCCAACGGCCCTCGCTGCTGCGGGTGCGCACGCGCCCCGAGATCCAGGTCGGCGGCCGCATCCTGCCCGTGGCCCGCGGCACCATGCACGCCCTCGGCTAGCCGGAGGCCCGGTTGGCCCGCGGCCGAAGGCCCGTCAGGCTCGTGATCGCCAGCAGCTGACCCGTCTCCGAGAACAGGTGCATGCCACCGTGGAAGACGCTCTCGCCGATGTGCGCGATCGCCATGTCGGCCAGGATCCAATCGGTGTCGCGCAGCGCCACCATCCTGAGAGTGTTGTCGAAGCCGACGCTGCCCCGGGTGTCCGGGTGGGCGCCGGCCAGGAAGTCACCGACGATCGCCAGCAGGCCTGCGCTCACACGGTGACCCGCGACCGAACGGAACCACACGGCCTCCCGCCCCGCAGCTTCGTCCCGGCGCGCCAGCCGCCTCTCGAACTGTCCGAGCAGGTTTCCTGCTCCAGCGGAGCGTACGTCGATCCCGGAACAGTCGCCTGGCGCGGGCACTTCGGGGGGCGCCGTGAAGGTCTCGCCCGCGGTCCCGTCCGCGACCCCGAGCGCGCCCAGCGTCGTCAGGATCTCGCGGTCCCCATCGAAGAGCGTGGCGCGCGTTCGCTTCACGCTTCGGCCATCCCGGACGATCTCGACCTGGATCTCGAAGTCGGTCCCGGTGGGCGCCCGATCGACGAACTGGCAGGTCGCCCAGAGCAGCGAGTGGCCGGTCGCCCGCTCCATCGCCTCGATCGTCGCCCCGGTCGTGACCCCACCCATGGGCGCCACGCGGCCGGGGATCCCGATGCATGCGGCCTCGGATGCCGCGAGCCGATACCGGTCGGCCTTCCCGGGGATCGCGGTCGGGATCCAGAATCCGGCGTCCTTCGCGGCGGCAGCCACCTCTACTCGTTCTCGAGCGTGTGCTCGTAGCAGCACCGCACCATCGGCATCGACGCACCGCACTCCTCGGCCGCAGCGAGACAGATGGACAGGTCCTTGCTCGGCATGGCCATCGAGATCGTCGCGCGTCGGGGCATGGGCATGCTCTCGGAGACGAAGCTCCGCCCCGTCGACTGGTTCAAGATCGCCTTGAAGTCATCGAAGTCCATGCCATGCCCCTGGACGAGCTCGCGCACCTCGAGCAGCAGCCCCAGGGTTCCGATCGACATGGCGTTGTTCCCGAGCTTCACGATCTGGCCCATCCCGATCCCGCCGCAGGGCATGACCGTGCCCATGGTCTCGAGGGCTGCGCGGCACTTCTCGATCGCGCCGGCATCGCCGCCGACCATGAGCGACAGCGTGCCAGCCTTCGCTCCGGCCGGGAGCCCGCTCACCGGGCAATCGATCACCTCGACGCCTCGCTCTGCGGCTTCCTCTCGCAGTGCGCGGCAGTAGCTCGGCGACACCGTGCTCATGACGACGACGACCGAGCCCGGCCGCAGCGTTCCGAGCGCACCACCGTCGCCTCGGAGCACGCGATCCGTCTGGGCCTCGTCGAAGACGATCGTCATCAGGATGTCCGCATCCGCTCCGACGGCCGCGGCGTCCTCCCGCTCTTCCAGCCCCTCCGCCGCCAGCCGCTCGATCGCATCCCGGCTCCGATTCGCGCAGCTCCTCACCCGGAACCCGGCCGAGAGCAGGTGCCCGGCCATCGGCTCTCCCATCGCTCCGAGGCCGATGAAGCCCACGATCGGTCGACTCACGGGGAGGCCTCGCCGCTCTCCGGCCCCGAGTCGCCGACGACGCGGTCGCGGAGGTTGCGATTCCCGCGGCCGTAGGCCGCTTCGAACCAGCTCGGATCGAAGAACAGCACGCCGATCCCCGTGTAGTCCTCGTGTTGCGTCACTCGCGTGCCGCCCTCGACGGGCTCGAGGATCCAGTGGTGATCGAAGGTCAGGATCCCCCAGTACCCGCCTGCCTGGTTCAGCTCTCGTCCGGGATCGAGCTTGACGACGCGCGCCTCGACCTCCGCCGGCTCGCCGGACTCGGTCATCATCTGATAGGTGAGCCGCGCGCCCTCCTGGAACTCTCCCTCGACCTCCACGAGGACCGGGTTCCACTCGCCGTAGCTCGCGCCATCCATCAGCACCGACCAGATCTTCTCGGGCGGTGCCGGGATCGTGAGCTGGGCGTCGACCGACTTGCAGCCGGAGAGCGCCAGTGCGGCAACCACGACTCCTCGCAACCAGGGCTTTGCGTTCGGCATGATCCTCTACCCCATGTCGGCGAGCCGGCTCGCCAGGTCCTGCCCCCGCTGGATCGACCGAGGCGTCCACTCGGGGTACTCGCGCTTGAGCTTGCTCACCTCGTCGAGGCGGGCCATGTCCTCGGGAGAGAGCGCGACGTCTGCTGCCGCCAGGTTGTCCAGCAGTTGCTCCTCCTTCCGCGCGCCGACGATCACGCTCGTGATGCCGGGCTTGTGGAGAAGCCACGCCAAGGCGACCTGTGCCACCGATGCATCGTGCCGCCCCGCGATCTCGAGCGCGACGTCCACGATGTCGTAGCCGCGCGCTTCGTCGACCGGAGGCACCTGGATCTTCGCGCGTCGGCCCTCTCCCGAAGCCTCGCGGGTGTACTTCCCGCTCAGGAATCCGCTCGCCAGCGGGCTCCACACGAGGATGCCGAGGCCCAGGTCGAGCGCGGCCGGGATGATCTCTCGCTCGAGCTCCCTGCCGACCAGGGAGTAGTAAGCCTGCACCGAGCAGAAGCGCTCGAGACCCATTCGACGGGAGATGCCGTCGGCCTTGGCGATCTGCCAACCGGCGTAGTTCGACAAGCCGATGTATCGAACCTTGCCCTGCTGGACGAGAGTGTCGAGTGCCCGCAGCGTCTCCTCGAGTGGTGTGGTGTCGTCGAAGCTGTGGACCTGGTACAGGTCGATCCACTCGGTACCCAGGCGCTCCAGGCTGTTCTCGCACTCGCGGATCGCAGAGAGCCGGCTGCTGCCCCCCGCATTCGGGCCGCCGCCCATCGGATTGTTGAACTTGGTCGCGATGAGGACGTCGCCCCGTCGGGATCCGAGCGCCTTGCCGAGCATCCGCTCGGACTCGCCCATTCCGTAGATGTTGGCGGTGTCGAAGAGATTGACACCGGCATCGATGGACAGGTCGACCATTCGGGTGGCCAGCTCTTGACCGGTCCCTCCGACGAGCTGCCCGAACATGCCGTCCTCGCGGTCGAAGGTCATTGCGCCCAGCGTGAGCTGAGAGACGTAGAGCCCCGTGTCCCCCAACGGCAGGTACTTCATGGATTCCGCTCCCATCGGGCGCCAACGGCCCTCCAGAATAATGGACTGTTGGTTCGTAAATAGATGACCACTGGTCCGTTGTCAATCCGCCGATTATGCTCGAGGCACGATGAGCGCAGATCGAGGTCGAGAGGACACCTCCGAGGTGCCGGCCCGCCCCGACTGGCAGCGGGCCCGGCGGCCCGAGGAGAAGGCGGCGCGCCGGGAGGCCATTCTCCGGGCCGCCGAGTCGCTGCTGGACGACAAGGGCGTCGATGGCACGACGCTGTCCGAGATCGCCCGGGAATCCGGCGTCTCCAAGGCCAGCTGCTACCGGTACTTCGAGAGCCGTGAGGCCATCCTGCTCGAAGTCGCAGTCGAAGAGGTCCGGGAATGGGCGGCGGACGTCCGGGAACGGCTCGAGCCGCTGGCCGGGACTCGAGACCTCGAGGGGATCGCGCGGGCCTACGCGGCGGCGACGTCGTCGCGACCGCGCTTCTGCATGCTGTTGAGCGCGCTCTCCTCGGTGCTCGAGCACAACGTCCGAGCCGAGTCCGTGCTCGATTTCAAGCGGCGCTTCAATGGCGCGGCTTTCGAGACGGTCGCGGGAGTACGGGAGGCGATCCCCGAGCTGTCCGACCTGCAGGTAGCCTGCTTCATGAGGTTTCTCTCCACGGCGATCGCGGGGGCCTGGCCGATGGCCAACCCGCCGCCCGTGGTCGCCAACCTCATGCAGCGCGAGGAGTTCGCCTCGGTCCGAAGCGAGCTCGAGCCGTCGCTCTTCGACTACTGCCGTCTCGTCCTGCGTGGGCTCCTTGCCGAGGCTCGCGGAGGCTGATCCAGGACCGCAACCTCGCCTCGTTTCTCTGAAGGGGCTTGCATGATAGGGTCGCGCCCATGCATGCAGGAGCGCTCACGTCGTGAAGTTCACCCGGCTCGGAAGCACGGGGCTCGAGGTGTCCCGCCTCTGCCTCGGGATGATGACCTACGGCTCGCCCGCGTGGCGCGAGTGGGTGCTCGACGAGGAGGCGAGCGTCCCCCTTCTGCGCGCCGCCTACGAGGCGGGCATCCGCTTCTTCGACACCGCGGACATGTACTCGAACGGCGTGAGCGAGGAGATCCTCGGTCGCTTCCTCCGCGAGCACGCGCGGCGCGACGAGGTCGTGGTGGCGACGAAGCTCTTCTACCCGCTTCGCGACGAAGGTCCGAACCGGCAGGGGCTCTCGCGCAAGCGCGTCTTCGACTGCGTCGACGCCTCCCTGCAGAGGCTCGGGTGCGACTACGTCGACCTCTACCAGATCCATCGCTTCGATTCCGAGACGCCCATCGAGGAGACCCTGCTGGCTCTCGACGACGTCGTCCGGGCGGGGAAGGTGCGCTACGTGGGCGCCTCGAGCATGCGCGCCTTCGAGTTCGCGAAGCTGCTCCATACGGCAGACCGGCTCGGGCTGCGTCGCATGGTCTCCATGCAGAACCACTACAACCTGATCTCGCGCGACGAGGAGCGCGAGATGGTGCCGCTGTGCCGGACCGAGGGTGTCGGACTGATCCCCTACAGCCCCCTGGCCAGGGGGTTCCTCGCCGGCAACCGGCGCCGCGGGAGCTGGGAGGCGACGACCCGGGCGCGCACCGATGCCTTCGGCGGCGAGTCGTTCTTCCGCGACGCCGACTTCGACGTGCAGGAGGCCGTGGTGGCGCTGGCCGAGAAGCGCGGCGTGGCCCCGGCACAGGTGGCCCTGGCCTGGCTCCTGGCCAAGCCGGGCGTCAGCGCGCCGATCATCGGCGTGAGCAAGCCGGCCCAGCTCGAAGACGCGCTGGCCGCCCTCGAGATCGATCTCTCCGAGGACGAGCTGTCCGCGCTCGAGGTCTCGTACCAGCCGCGCGCGGACCGGGGCTTCCTGTAGCGCTCCGCGCTAGAGATCCTCCCGGTAGCCCGTGTTGATCTCGAGCAGGGACGCGTCGTCGCCGAGCGCGTAGTGCTTGGACATGTCGGGGGAGTAGGCGCTGGCGATCGGCTGGCGCCCCAGTGCCTCGGCGATGGCGCGCACGTGGTGCGGCGCGCCGCCGCAGCACACGCCGAGGTAGCGCACGTCCATGGCCGTGGCCTCGCGCGCGAACTCCGCCAGCTCGTATCGGTTGCAGACGAAGGGGTCGAGGGCGGTCGGGAACGCGCCCTCGGGCGGAAGGCAGCCGCAGTCCGGATCGGCGAGGGACTGGAAGGTCGGGTTCGCCGGCCGCGTCCGATAGGGGACGGGGAGGGCGGCCACCGGGCAGCGCACCGCCAGCCGGATCTCGGCGAGGAGCGGCAGCATCGTGGCCGGCCCGCGCGCGCAGTTGAGCCCGACGACCGAGGCGCCTTCCTGCTCGAGGCGCTTGCAGGCCTCCGCCACGCCGACCTCGTCGCGCAGGAGGCCCGGCTTGTGGACGGCGAGGGTCACCACGGCCGGCAGGCCGGTCTCGCGGATCGCGCGCAGCGCGAGCTCCGCCTCGCCGTGGAACTCGAGAGTCTCGGCGATCACGAAGTCGACGCCGGCCTCGACCGCCCAGGCGACCTGCTCGTCGAACATCTCGCGCACCTGGGCTTCGCTCTTCGCGCTCCCCGGCTCGTAGACGTTGGTATTGCAGATGTTGCCGGCGACGAGCGGATCCTGCTCGGCAAACTCCTCGGCGGCCTGGCGCGCCAGGTGCAGCGCGTTCTTCTGCAGCGGCTCGAGCAGCTCCTCCTTCCCGATCAGGCGCAGCTTCTCGCGGTGTCCGTAGTAGGTGAAGGCCTCGACCACGTCGGTGCCGGCACGCAGGAACTCGCGGTGGAGCTGGCTCACGACCTCGGGATGGTCGAGCACCACCTCGGGGACGAAGGCGCCGGCCTGCAGGTAGCCGCGGCGTTCCAGCTCGAAGAGGTAGCCCTCCGCGCAGATCACGCTCCCGCTCTCGAGTCGTTGGAGGAGTCCTCGTTCGGCCATGGGCGTCTCCCGGGTCGAGCCGGAGGCGGCTCTCAGAGGTCCTTGCACAGGCGCAAGGCGTCGTGGATGGCGGCGTGGACGTTGCGGCTGGCCGCGGCGTCGCCGATGCGGAAGAGCTGGTACGCGCCGTCGGGCCGGCTCTCGATCGTCTGAGGGCGGCCCGCGACGAGCGCCTCCCAGTCGATCTCTCCGCCGTTGCGCGAGCCCGGAACCAGCTCGTGGTACAGGGAGTCCACCGGGCGGGTGCCGAGCTCGACGACCAGCTGGTCGACCTCGCGCACCGTCTCGTCTCCCGTGTACTCGTTCCGGAGCCGAACGCGCAGGCCGCCATCGCCCTTCTCGACGGCATGGACGCGGTGGTCGGGCGTGAGCCTGGCGCCGTTGGCGTAGAGCTCCTGGAGGTGGATCGCGAAGTTGATCGAGCCGAGCTCCTCGCCGACCAGGCGCGCCGGCGTCACCAGCTCCACCCGGGCACCGTCCTTCGCGAGCTTCTCGGCGGCGGAGAGGGCCTGGTGGTCGCCGTGCTCGTCGTAGACCAGCACGCTCGCCGCGGGCGGCGCGTCTCCCGCCATCACGTCCCAGGTCGAGAGGGCGAGCTCGGCGCCGGGGAAGTTCGCGGCCGCGGGGCGGCCACCACTCGCGATCACCACCACGTCGGGCAGCTCGTCCTCGACGCGTTCGCGCGTCGCCTCGAAGCCCAGCCGCAGCTCGGCACCGAGCTTGCGCGCCCGCGCTTCGAGCCAGCCGGTGATGGCGAGCAGGTTGCCCCGCCAGGGCCCGCGGGCGGCCAGGCGAAGCTGGCCTCCGCTACGCGTCTCGCGCTCGAAGAGCACCACGTCGTGGCCCCGCTCGGCGCAGACCCGCGCGGCCTCGAGCCCGCCCGGGCCGCCGCCGACCACCACCACCCGCTTCCGCATCGCGGCGGGCGGGATCTCGTGGGGCAGCTCGCGTTCACGGCCCGTCGCCGCGTTGTGGATGCAGACGGCGTCCTTGCCGGCGTAGAGCCGGTCGATGCAGTAGTTGGCGCCCACGCAGGGACGGATCTCCTCGGCGCGTCCCTCGGCGAGCTTGCGGACGAGGTGCGGGTCGGCGATCTGCGCGCGGGTCATGCCGACGAGGTCGACGCTTCCCGTGCGCAGTGCCTCCTTGGCGTCGTCCGGGGTCGAGAGCTTGCTCGCGTGGAGCACGGGGAGCCCCGTGGCCTCGCGGACGGCCCGAGCGAAGGGCAGGTAGGGCGCCTCCTCGCCCCACATGTTGGGCATGTAGTTGGCGAGCTCGCGGTGGGTGAAGACCTCGCCCCCGATCACGCTCAGGTAGTCGACGAGTCCGGTACCGGCGATGCGTCGGAAGACCTCCACGCACTCGTCGGCGTCGAGTCCGCCGGCCGCCATCTCGTCGCCGGTCATGCGTACGCCGACCAGGTAGTCGGGCCCGACCGCCTCGCGCACGCGCTCGAGCACCTCGAGGCCGAAGCGCAGCCGGTTCTCGAGGGAGCCCCCGTAGGTGTCGTCGCGTCGGTTGACCCGGGGCGCGATGAACTGCCAGATCAGGTGGCTCGCGAAGAGGATCTCGCAGCCGTCGAGACCCCCTTCCCGGCAACGGCGGGCGGCCGCGCCGAACGCGGCCTGCACCCGCTCGATGTCGTGGCCCTCCATGGCCTTCGGCACCGCGTTGTGTGCGGGCTCGCGAACGGCCGACGAGGAGATGGGCGTGATCCAGTCGCCCGCGTCCCAACGCGTCCGCCGCCCCATGTGGGTGAGCTGGCACAGCAGGAACGCGTCGTGGCGGTGGATCCGCTCGGCGAACTGCTGGAAGAAGGGGATCACGGCGTCGGACGCGACGTCGATCTGGTTCCAGAGCGAGGCGGGCGAGTCGATGGCGACCGAGGCCGAGCCGCCGAAGAGGGTGGCCGCCGCGCCTCCGCGCACCTTCTCCTCGTGGTAGCGCTGGTAGCGCTCGCCGGGCATGCCGCCCTCGCCGTAGGCCGGCGCGTGGGCGGTGGAGACGATCCGGTTGCGCAGCTCGAGGTGGCGCAGCCGGAAGGGCTCGAGGAGAGGGGAGGCGACCGACATCGCGGGTCTCCGGGAGTCGCCGGCTCCCGGCGATCCACATACCGGCGAGTATGGAGAGCCACGCACCGGTTGTCCATACTCATCGGTATGTCCGAGACCGGTACCGCTGGCTCCCCGGATGCCACCCGGGAGGCCATCCTCGCCGCCGCCGTCCTGCTCTTCGTCGAGAAGGGCTACGACGCGACCACGGTGGACGACGTGGCCCTGGCCGCCGGGTTCACCAAGGGCGCGGTCTACTGGCACTTCGGGTCCAAGGAGGACCTGCTGGTGGAGGTGTTCGAGGCCTGGATGTCCCAGGGCGTCTCGAACCTGCGAACGGCGCTCCGCTCGGAGGGCGCCGGGGAGCGGGCCGCCGCCCTCGACTCCTGGCACGTGGGCGATGCCCGGCGCAGTCGGCAGTGGGTCCGCTTCGAGCTCGAGCTGCTGCGGCTCGCGGCCGACAAGCCCGAGCTCGCGGCGCGCCTGCGCGACCGCCAGGCCTCGGTGCGGCGCCTGCTGGCGAGCGCGCTGCGCGAGGACGTCGGCGAGCCTGCGCCCGGGGGCCTCTCGGCCGAGGACCTGGCCATCCTGCTCCAGGCACTCAGCGACGGGCTGCTCCAGCACCACCTGCTCGACGCGGACACCCGCGGCCTGTTCGGCCGCGGCGTCGAGCTGTTGCTCGAGGCCGCGACCGCGCGGCCGGAAGACGAACGCGAGTGAGCGAGCGGCCGCTGGGTCTCTCGTGGTGGGTGGAGCCGGGGTGGCTCCTGGCGGGCGCCTATCCCGGGCACTTCGACGCGGACATCGCCCGGGCCCAGCTCGGCAAGCTGCTCGACGCCGGGATCGGCTGCGTCGTCGACCTGATGGAGGAGGAGCCGCGGGGCGCACGCCCGTACCCCGCCCTGCTCGACGAGCTGGCGCGCGAGCGGGGCGTGCGCGTCGAGCGGCTGCACCTGCCCATCGAGGACCACGACGTGCCCGGCGACGACGCGCTCTTCGCCCTCGAGGAGCGGCTCTTCGCCCGCCTCGAGCGGGGCCTGCCCTGCTATTTCCACTGCTGGGGAGGGCGCGGGCGCACCGGCGTGCTCGCCGGCGTGCTCCTGATCCGTCTGGGACGGGCGCGGCCCGACGACTTCGTCGAGACCATCGGGCGGCTGCGCTCGGGCCTTCGCGGTCGCTCTCCCGAGACCGACGAGCAGGAGGCGTTCGTCCGACGCTACGTGGTCGAACGAGCGCCCCCGCCCGCGGCCCAGCGCTGGCTCGGAAGCCGCGCCTAGCAGCAGCCCCGCGACGTCGGGGCCGGCTCGGGCTCCGGAGGCTCGATGGGCCCGCTCTCGGGTACGTCGGCCAGCACGCGATACCACTCCCAGCGCAGCCCCTGGGGCTCGGCCGCCCACACCTTGTCCTGCACCGCGTGGCAGCAGGTCGTCTCGTCTTCGACGAGATCAGCCATTCCGGCGCGGCGAAGCCTCTCGGTGGCGGCCTCGACCTCCTCGCTCGAGAACACCTCGACGCCCAGGTGGTTGAGACGCTCCTCGGCTTCCGGGTTCTCGAACAGCACGAGCTTGAGGGGCGGCTCCTCGATCGCGAAGTTGGCGTAGCCGGGCCTTCGCTTGGCGGGCTCGACATCGAAGAGCTTCGAGTAGAAGCCCACGGCCTCGTCGATGTCCCGGACGTTCAGGGCGAGCTGGATCCTCATGGCATCCTCCTTCGGGAGTTCTGGCAGTGTCAGGAAGCGCGCTTGCGGCGGACGCGACGCCCGCTGCAGCAGTTCTCGGTCAGGAACCCGACCAGCCCCCGCATCACGGCGAAGTCCGGCGTGTAGATGCGTGAGCGCCCCTCGGCGCGGCATCCGATGGCGCCCACCCGGCGCAGCTCCTTCAGGTGGAAGGAGAGCGTCGGCGCGGGCACGTCGAGCCGATCCGCGAGCTCGCCGGCCGCGAGGCCCTCGGGCCCGGCGGCCACGAGCTCGCGGAAGAGCTCGATGCGCGTGTCGTGGGCCAGGGCGCCCAGCAGCTCGACAGCGGTCTGTGATTCCATGTTTCGATAAATATCGAATTATGGAAGGATCGTCAATCCCCTCGCGCTCGCTCGGAAGCCAGTCGCCCGGGCCCCGCGCCACTCGGACCGCTGACGAGCCAACGGACGTCTGCGGCGGTCCCGGACGCTATGCGGGGCGCTCTTGATCTATGCTGGTCGGAGCAAGTACCGCATGGGGAGCCAGACATGGCGCTCGGCTGCTCGAACCCATCGTGTGAGGAGGCCGGTCGGATCCAACATGGGCAGGTGGACGCATGTCCGGTCTGCGGTGAATCCCTCGCGGAGGTTCCGAACCCGCCGTCCAGCCTGCTGGGCAGCGGCGGCATCGACCTGCACGCATCCAGCCGCGCCCTCTGCCTGAGCTGCGGACGGGAGCTCGACGTGGGCGAAGGACCCTACTGCGACGCCTGTGCGGACGACCCGCACGAGCCGGTGGACTACGGGCTCCGTGAGGACGACGAGCCGCGCCGTGAGCCGGTCGGCGCTCCGCCCTTCTACGTCCCCCTCGGCAAGCTCCTGACGCTGTCGCTGCTGACCTTCAACCTCTACACCGTCTACTGGACCTACAAGAGTTGGCGGGTCTACAGGCCCGGTAGCGGGATCTTCTTCGCCGCCGTGGCAGCACTGACGCCACCGCTGTCCTGCTTCCTGCTCTTCTCGTCCATCGCGGATCGACAGCAGCGACTCGGCCGGTCCCCTTTCCCGGCCATCCTGACGGCTGTGGCCCACCTGTTGGCCCTGGTTCTGCCGGAGGTCGCCTACGACAACCTGGCTGCCCCGGGCTGGGTTCGGTTGCTGCCCCTCGTGAGCATGCTTCCGCTGGCCGTGGCCCAGGATGCGGCCAACGGATGCGTCGAGCCGAAGGAGCGCATATCCCCCTGGTCGCTCGGAAACACGCTCGCGGTCCTGCCCGGGCTCCTCCTCTGGGTGCTACTCATCGCCGCGCTGGCCGGAGCGCTCGGGTAGCGCTCGGGGCGCCGGGTTCCTGCCCGAGTCTGCCTGGTCGATCGATCCCCTCCGATAGCGGTAGAGGAGGCGGACGCCTCGCGGCTCGAAGCCCGGGAGTCGGGCCACGGGTGTGAAGAGATCCGCGTCCTCGATCAGGGCGACGAGCTCCGGGACGCGCTTGCGGGCCAGCCCGGGCCGGCCCGTGTTCACCCAGAGCGGAAGCCCTTCGGCGTCGGCGCGTCGCATCAGCGCGTACAGCGCCTCCGGTCGGAGCACCCACTCGACCCGGGGGTCGTAGTAGTCGGGAGGGCGTTGGATCGCGACGGTGAGGATGCGCTCGTTCTCCGGCGCGTTGGGGTCGCGCAGCGGGCGCGTGATCGCCACCGACTCGCGCATGGGCTGGAGCGAGCCGCCGCGTAGCGCCTCTCGGGCCGGAGTCGTGAACGCGACGAAGCCGGCGAGCCAGAGGGCGCAGAGTCCGAAGGCGACGGCGCGCGGGGCGGTGCCTTCCCATCGTGCGGGCAGGGTGAGCCCGGTGGCGAGGAAGATCGCCAGACCCGGGAGCGCGAAGAGCAGGTACCAGTGGTTGAGGAAGCTCCCCTGCGAGACGGCAAAGCCCACGAGGATCGGGCCCGGAAGCAGCAGGGCCAACGTGCACAGCGCGCGCACGCGCCCGGCGAGGAGGCCCGCGGCGACACCCAGGAGGGCGGCGAGCCCGGTGAGCGCGGCCCAGAGAGGGAAGGTGCGGGGCCACACGGACGCCACCTCGACCAGATCGTGATAGTCGGGGCGATCGGGGCCGTAGCTCACGCCGGCCAGCAGATGGCCGCCCAGGTTCACGAACCACATGCGATCGAAGGGAAGGCTCTCGCGCTCGACGTAGGCGCCGAGCTGCACCAATGCGCCGAGCATCAGCTGCAGGAAGAGCAGGCCGGCGGCGGTGCAGGCGAGGGCCCAGCGCGTCCACGGGACGGGTGCCGTCCGGGGCGAGCCGTAGAGCCCGGCCAGGGCGAGCACGGCGGCGGCGTTCAGCACGATCAGCGTGATGGCCATGGGCGGCCAGGTCCACACGAGGAGGAACTGGGCGAACCCGAAGAGCAGCCAGCGCGGCCAGCTCCCGCGCTCGAGTGCGCGCAGCAGCAGCCACACGAGGAGCGGCACCAGCAGAACGAGGAAGGCGTAGCCGCGCGCCTCGCTCGCATAGCGCACGAGCCAGGGATGCAGCGAGAGCGCTGTCGCCGCGAGCGCGCCGGCCAGCGGCTGGCCCATCCGCCGCAGCAGCAGGGCGACGGCAACGACGGCGCCGAGGCCGGCGAGGTAGGCGGGCAGGCGCACGGCCGTCTCGCTCACGAACTCGAGCTCGGGCCGCTTCGCGACGCGCCAGCCCGTGAGAGAGAGGCGCGAGAGCACGGTGAAGCCCACGTGGTTGCTGGGCTTGCGGTAGTCGAAGAAGGTCTCGCGCCAGCCGACGCGCTGGAACTCCGCGCGCCCGTCGCGCATGGCGTAGGCGCCGTCGATGGCGCGGCGGACGGTCCACTCCTCGTCCCCCCACAGGCTGTAGGAGAGCCGCGGCGCGGCGAGCACCGCCAGCGCCAGGACGTTCGCGAGCACCACTGCGCCGAACACGCGGTTCACGACCGCCGTGGATGCCGGCGGGGCCGCGACGGTAGCCGTGGGAGCCTCGACGGGTCCGAGCCAACGCGTCCGGGTGCGAAGCAGGAGCGCGACGACGAGGGCGTTGACCACGGCCACGGGCCAGCCGTAGGTGACCGCGTAGTCGACCGAGCGAACCGGGTCGCCGTCGCGGATGCGCTCGGCGATGCCGTCGTTGATCGGGTTGTCGCCGGTGGCCAGGTAGACGACGAGGAGCAGCAGCAACACGCCGAGCCCGATGCCCGTGTCCCGCGCTCGACGCGCCTCCTGGCTCCGCTCCATGGCGGCGGACACTAGCTGGATCTTGCAGGGGTTTCGGGTCCCTGGCCGCTTCGTTGACTCGCGAGTCAACCCACCCGCCCCGTGCTAGCCTCGGCCCGCTGACTCGGAGTCGCGCCTTGCCGCCCCCTCCGAAGCGTCCGAATCGCCTCTCTGCAACGACCCAGGAGACCCCATGCACGACCTCTTGATCCGTGGTGGAACCGTGATCGACGGAACCGGCGCGCCCGCCCGCACCGCCGACGTCGCCATTCAGGACGACCGCGTCGCGGCCGTCGGCAGCGACCTCGGGCCGGCCAAGCGCGAGATCGACGCCACGGGCCTGCTGGTCACGCCGGGCTGGGTCGACATCCACACCCACTACGACGGCCAGGTCACCTGGGATCCGCATCTGTCGCCGAGCGGCTGGAACGGCGTCACCACCGTGGTGATGGGCAACTGCGGCGTGGGCTTCGCGCCGGTGCATCCCGGCCGCGAGAAGTTCCTGATCGAGCTGATGGAAGGCGTCGAGGACATTCCGGGCACCGCGCTCGCCGAGGGCATCCAGTGGAGCTGGGAGACCTTCCCGGAGTACCTGGACGCCATCGAGAAGATGCCGCGCTCGGTCGACGTGGGCGCGCAGATCCCCCACGGCGCCGTGCGCGCCTACGTGATGGGCGAGCGCGGCGCGGCCAACGAGGAGGCCACGCCCGAAGAGGTCGACGCCATGGCGAAGGTGGTGAAGGAGGGCCTCCTTGCGGGCGCCCTCGGCTTCAGCACCTCGCGCACCATCCTCCATCGCGACGTCCACGGCGAGCTCGTGCCCGGCACCACCGCCGACAAGGCCGAGGTGCTCGGTATCGGGCGCATGCTCGGTGAGGTCGGTCACGGCGTCTTCGAGGTGGCGAGCGATCTCGCGCCCGAGGGCGAGGAGCTCGAGTGGATGAAGCAGCTGAGCCAGGAGACCGGCCGACCGGTGACCTTCGCCTGCCTGCAGAACCCGATCGATCCCGATCAGTGGAAGCGCCTGCTGGCCGAGGTCGACAAGGACACCGAGGCCGGCGGCTTCCTCACGCCCCAGGTGGCCCAGCGCCCGAACGGCCTGCTGCTCTGCTTCGAGGGCACGGCCCATCCCTTCATGTTCAGCGAGGCCTGGGGTCCGCTGGCGATGCTCCCGCCGGAGGAGCGGCGCAAGAAGCTCGCCGAGCCGGAGGTGCGCGAGAAGCTCCTCACGACCCAGGCCGATCTCTCCAACTCGGGGCTTCCGGGGCCGGCGCTGCTGGTCGCCAACGGCTGGCACATGATGTTCCCGCTCGGCGATCCCGTGGACTACGAGCCCGCTCCGGAGAAGTCGGTCGCCGCCATCGCCGCCCGCGAGGGACGCGACCCGCGCGAGGTGGCGTACGACGCCCTGCTCGCCAACGAGGGCCGCGGCATCCTCTACGTGCCGCTCCTCGGCTATGCCGGCGGCGATCTCGAGGCGGTGCGCGAGATGATGCAGCACCCGCGCTCGGTCTACGGGCTCTCCGACGGCGGCGCCCACTGCGGCATCATCTGCGACGCGAGCATGCCGACCTTCCTGCTCACGCACTGGGTACGCGACCGCACCCGCGGCGAGCGGCTGCCCATCGAGGACGTGGTGCACCGCCAGACGCAGCGCACGGCCGAGTTCTACGGCATGGACGACCGCGGGACGATCGAGGCCGGCAAGCTCGCCGACCTGAACGTGATCGATCTCGAGGGGCTGCACATCCACGCGCCGGAGATGGTCTACGACCTGCCGGCCGAGGGACGCCGGCTGATCCAGCGGATCGACGGCTACCGCTACACGATCAAGAGCGGGCAGGTGACCTACGAGGGGGGCGAGACCACCGGGGCGCTCCCGGGCAAGCTCGTGCGCGGGCCGCAGCCGGCTCCGTCGGCGGAGGCCTGAGCCGGGCGCTTGCCCTTCGCGTCGCTTCGCGGGGAATCGCGGACTCCCCCTGTCCTCGATCACCACGGGAGCCTTCCCCTGCGGGGAATTCGAGGGTCCAAACGCCACGAGAGCGTGCTGATTTCCTCCCGCCGGAAGTCCCATCTATTGTAGAGTGCTCCGTTGAACGGTGGTTCGATTCCCGCGGGGTGAGGCTCCCGACGTCACCCGGGATCGCTGCGAATGCACTTCCCGAGATGCCGTCGTGTCCCCGCGGACCCCGTCGTGCTGCCGCTGTGAAGGAGACTTCCGTCCCATGTGCGCTCGAATCCTGCGTCTCGCCGCCGTCCTGCTCCTCGTAGCCGGCGTGGCCCAAGCCCAGACCTCGTACCTCCACTTCGAGTCGGGTCCGGTCCGCCCCATCGTCCTCAGCGACGACGGCTCCCGCCTCTACGTGACCAACATCTCGGACAACCGGCTCGAGATCTACTTCGTCAGCCAGTTCGGTGTGCTGACGCACCTGCACTCGGTTCCGGTCGGCATGGAGCCGGTGGCCGTCGCGCAGAACGGCGACGAGGTCTGGGTGGTGAACCACCTCTCGGACAGCGTGAGCATCGTCGACACCTCGCTGGATCCGCCGGTCGTGACGCGCACCCTGCTCGTCGGCGACGAGCCCCGGGACATCGTCTTCGCCGGCAGCGGCACCGGGCGCGCCTTCATCTCGACGGCCCACCGCGGCCAGCACCGCACCGACGGCACCATCGCGGGCGTCACCGGCGCCGGCGATCCCCAGCTCACGACCCCCGGCGTCGGTCGGGCCGACGTCTGGGTCTTCGACGCAGCGAACCCCGGTGCCGCGTACGGGGGTACCCCGGACGAGATCCTCTCCTTCTTCGGCGACACGCCGCGCGCCCTGGCCACGGACGGCAGCAAGGTGTGGGTGGCCGTGTTCCATTCGGGCAACCAGACGACGACGGTCAGCGAAGGCGCGGTGTGCGACGGCTTCACCGGCGCCGGCTCCTGCACCGTGGACGGCGGCCTGTCTCCGGGCGGCAACCCGGGCCCGATCGACAACCATCAGAACATCACCGCGCCCGAGACCGGCCTGATCGTGCAGTTCGACGAGGCCTCCGGCGAGTGGCGCGACGAGCTGAACCGCGACTGGACGCCCCAGGTCCGCTTCGACCTGCCCGACAACGACGTCTTCGCCTTCGACGCCGACACCCTGGCCACCACCAACACCTACGACCACGTCGGCACGATCCTGTTCAACATGGTGGTGAACCCGTCCAGCGGGAACGTCTACGTCAGCAACGGCGACTCCCAGAACCTGACGCGCTTCGAGGGCGCCGGGACTCACGGCGGCTCCACCGTCCAGGGCAACCTGGCCCAGTACGGCATCTCGGTCCTCTCCGGCGCCTCGACCGTCGACACCCGGCACCTGAACAAGCACATCAACTACTCGCTGCTGCCGGCGCCCGCGGGCACCAAGAACCACTCCGTCGCGACCCCGCTGGACATGGTCACCAACTCCCTGGGCACCAAGCTGTACGTCGCCGGCTTCGGCTCCGACATCGTGGCGGTCTACGACGTCGCCACCCTCGAGAACGACACCTTCGACCCGACCGTCCAGAGTGCCCAGCACATCGCGGTCTCGGGCGGCGGCCCCTCGGGCCTGGCGTTCCTCGAGACGGCGAACCGGATGTTCGTGTACAACCGCTACACCAACTCCATCTCGACCCTGAACACCTTCGCGGGCGTGGAGATCGGCAGCACGCCGCTGCCCCACAACCCCGAGCCCTCCACGGTGACGGATGGTCGGCGGATGCTCTATGACGCGTTCAAGACCTCGTCCAACGGCGAGGCGTCGTGCTCGAGCTGTCACGTCTTCGGCGACCTCGACAGCCTGGCCTGGGACCTCGGTGATCCGGACGGCGACGTCACCCAGAACGTGATGCCCTTGACGCCCGCGCCGATCCTCTTCGGCCAGAACGGCGGCGCGGCCGACGACGAGTTCCACCCCATGAAGGGGCCCATGACGACGCAGACCCTGCGCGGCATGCAGAACAGCGGCGGCATGCACTGGCGAGGCGACCGCGTCGACGGCTTCTTCGGCCAGGACGTGCCCTACTCGACGGGTGGTGGAACCGACCGCGGCGACGAGTCCCTGAACTTCGACAACTTCATCGTCGCGTTCCCGGGTCTGGTCGGCGGCGCCACGCCGGCGACGGACGTGAACCTCCAGGCGGACATGTTCGACTTCACGGACTTCGCCCTGGAGATCCAGCTGCCGCCGAACCCGATCCGGAACCTGAACAACTCGGACACGGCCTCCCAGGCCGCCGGTCGGTCGCTCTATTTCGGGCGCAACACGGACATCGTGACCGACTGCAACGGCTGCCACAATCTCGACCCGGCCAACGGCTTCTTCGGGACGGGCGGCCTCACGAGCTTCGAGAACGAGACCCAGATGATGAAGGTCGCGCACCTGCGCAACCAGTATCAGAAGGTCGGCATGTTCGGGATGCCCAACGTGCCCTTCAACATCGCGGGCGACGGCTCCCACCAGGGCCCGCAGATCCGCGGCTTCGGGTTCCTCCACGACGGCAGCACGGACACGGTCTTCCGCTTCTTCTCGGCGACCGTGTTCAACAACCTGCCCGGCATCTTCGGCTTCGCCAACGCGGGCGAGCGTCGGGACATGGAGGACTTCATGCTGGCCTTCGATTCGGACCTGGCTCCGATCGTGGGACAGCAGATCACGGACGACGGCTCCGCGAACATCGACATGGTGCTCCGCGTGAACCTGCTCGAGGCCCGCGCGGGTGCGGCCTTCACGTCGAAGATCCTCGGCGGCGCCGTCACCGAGTGCGACGTGATCGCCAAGGCCAACGTCGGCGGCGAGCTCCGTGGCTACGTCTACGATCCGGGCCCGAACACGTACACGCCGGACCGCCAGGGTGAGCCCGCCCTGACCGAGGCCCAGATGGAGGCCATCGCCGACGTCGCCGGCCAGTACGTCACGTACACGTGTGCGCCTCCCGGCTCCGGTGTCCGCATGGGCATCGACCGGGATCTGGACGGGCGTCTCGACCACGACGAGATCGACGACGGCACCGACCCCGGCAACGCCGGCAGCATCGTCGGGGCCTGCAACGACGGCATCGACAACGATGGCGACGGCAGCATCGATCTCGCCGACTCGGGCTGCGCCAACGCGGGCAGCAGCATCGAGAACCCCCAGTGCAGCGACGGCGTCGACAACGACTCCGACGGTCAGGTCGACGGGGGCGATGCCAAGTGCCAGAACGACGCCGACAACGACGAGAAGAACAACCCGGGCTGCGGCCTGGGCTTCGAAGCCGCGCTCGCGCTGCTTCCGCTGATGGCCCTGCGCCGCAGGCGGCCGCGCGCCTAGTCGCGATCTCGTCCGAGCCAACGGGCCCGGAGGAGCGGCACCCGCCGCGCCTCCGGGCCCTTTGCATTGGGCGCCGGGTCAGCGGGCGCTTCGGCGAGCGCTCCGCAACAACCGGCAGGGCGCTACCATCGCCCTCCCATGAGCGTCGAAGTCAACGGCATCGCCCACATCCAGCTGACCGTGGCCGACCCGGATCGCTGCGTGCCCTTCTGGGAACGCCTGTGCCACTTCCTCGAGATGAAGACCCTGATCAAGGGCGAGGGCATCGTCTACTGCATCGGCAGCCGGACGGGGATCCTCGTGCGCGGCGCGCCGCCGGACAAGCGCGATCGCCCCTTCGACCAGGATCGGCCCGGGCTGCACCACCTGTGCTTTCGCGCGCGGAGCCGCGAGGACGTGGACGCGATCCACGCCTTCTGCCGGGACGAGCTGGAGGCGAAGATCGTCCACGGGCCCCAGGAGGACGGCTTCGCGCCCGGCTACTACTCGGTGCTGCTCGAGGATCCCGACGGCATCCGCATCGAGGTGAACCACGTTCCCGGCCGGGGCCACCTCGGGCCCGAGGGGCGCATCGGGGGCGGCGAAGGACCGGCCCGCGACATGAACGAGGAGGGGCTCGAATGAGCGCGGACGGCACGCCGGCGGAGCTCTCCCTGCGTGAGGCGGATCGCCGCCACTACCTCCACCCCTACACCGATCACGCCTCGATGCACACGCGCGGCACCCACGTGGTGCGACGGGCCGAGGGGGTGTGGATCGAGGACGACGACGGTCACCGGGTGCTCGACGGACTGGCCGGCCTCTGGTGCGTGAACGTCGGCTACGGCTGCGAGCGCATCGTGCGCGCGGTGACCCAGCAGATGCAGACGCTGCCCTTCTATCCCTCGTTCTTCGAGTCGGCCACCGAGCCCGCGATCCGGCTCGCCGAGCGCCTGGCCGCGCTGTCGCCGCCCTCGGTGAACGCGGCGTTCTTCTCGGGCTCCGGGTCCGAGGCCAACGAGACGGCGCTCAAGATCATCCGCGCCCACCAGAAGCTGCGCGGCCGCTCGGAGAAGCGGAAGATCCTGAGCCGGAGCTACGCCTATCACGGCGTGACTCTCGCCACGTCGAGCCTGACGGGGCTGCCCCCGTGCCGCGACCCCTTCGACCTGCCGCTGCCGGGCTTCGTCCAGGTGCCGGGGCCCTACGCGCGGGGAGCCGGCGCCGACGATGCCGAGGAGTACGCGGACTTCTGCATCGCGGAGACCCGCCGCATCATCGAGGCCGAGGATCCCGACACCATCGCCGCGATCTTCGTCGAGCCCGTCCAGGGCGCCGGCGGCGTGATCGTGCCTCCCGAGGGTCACCTGGCCGCGCTGCGCGCCCTGGCCCGGGAGTACGACATCCTCTTCGTCGCCGACGAGGTGATCACCGGCTTCGGGCG
>JAAUYD010279666.1_pt1 | contig 38811 bp, 53 predicted proteins | sample 7278101 | NCBI WGS metagenome assembly JAAUYD01 (sample SAMN14350128, study PRJNA611818) | marine sediment metagenome | isolation source: surface marine sediment (0.6m) | place: French Polynesia: Moorea | collected 2018-08
AAGGATAAAATCCTCAGCTATGAGCCCACCCACCCCGAGGACCGCGAGATCCAAAAAGTCGAGGACCGCAGGCCCCACCCGGTCAACTGCAAAAATGGGACCGCCGACTCGTATAACTGGAACGTTTACGGCCTGGGATTACGGACCGCTCCGGAGGGCCTTATCTTCCAATACGTGAATTATATCGATGAATTTCCCGAGGACGGGATCGATCGAATCCTTTGGGGCCTGGATTTCGGGTATACCAATTCGCCGACGGCTCTCGTCAAAGTAGGCGCCAACCTGAAAACCCGGGATCTCTATCTCGAGAAAAAGATCTATACGCCGATTGATAATTCGGGGGACCTGGTTAAAGCGATCCAGGCGGCCGCCCCCTGGGAGGATCCAGGTTTCCGGATATGGGCCGACTCAGCCGATCCGGGAATGATTGCCAAGATCCAACAGGCCGGAATTAAGGCTTACGGCGTGAAGAAATTCCCAGGATCCATAAAGTACGGAATCGACACGCTTAAGGACTTTCGTTTAAATATTGTAGATTGCCCGGAATGGAGGACCGAACAAGAGAATTATAAATTTAAAGAGATCGCCGGGATCCGGTTAAACGAGCCGGTCGACGAATTTAATCACCTATGGGACGCGTCCAGGTACGCGGTACAAATGGAAATCAAATAATTATGGATAAACTAAGCAAAGAAAAACGCGAAAACCTGTTTAAAATGATGGCGAAAAATCTCCCTCTTGACGTATACACCTACAAAGAGAGGTACAAGATCACCGGCCAGGACGTCGAACTTATCGGCGTTGAAAACATTGAATTTGAGATCCCTCCGGATATTTTGGAGCAAATGAAGGAGGAACCGGAAAAGGAATTTAACCTCACCGGCGGGGCGGTCCACGATAAAAACCACTTGCGACGGATCCGGAGAGCCTACAAAAGGAGCGGAAAAAAGGGCGTAATTGCCTATATTAAGCCGTATTTAAAACCCGAACAAGTCGAACGGGGTATTAAGATGATAGAGGCGATTCAGATTTAACCAATTTTTATTTTATATTTACGTACATAATGGGCTTTTTCTCAGACTTCAAGCATGAAATAACTCAAACGATAAACCCGTCCACGTACCGGGGAGGCATTCGTCGCCTCGAGTCTGGTGAATGGTGGTACCCTATGGGATCCGGGAAAGATATCAAAACAATCGACCCCTTAACCGCCTTTATGGTCCCCGAGGTAAACGCGATCCTCAACAAAAGAGCCACCGCAAAGAGTAACGTTAAGATCCAGGTCGTTAGTAAACGGACACTCGAGCCGATGGAAAACAACCTCTCGAGGCTCTTAAGCTCTCCGAATTGGTTCCAGGACCAGAAAGAATTTATAAACCAATCCTCTTTATTTCGGGATCTTTACGGGAATGAGTACTTATATTTGATGTTTGGAATCGGCTTGAAGCCTGAAAACACGAAGGTTTTAACCTCGTTACACCCTAAGTTTATGAAAATAGACTACAAGAGCCAAACGAGATATTACAACGAAACCGAGATCCCGGAGGAACTTCGATATATTTACACCCTGGGCGACGATAAGGGGGAATTTTCAGCCGATCAGATTATCCACAACAACGACAACCGGGTTAAATTCTCCAATCAAAACGGGGAAATGCTTAAGGGCCAGACCAAATTAGAGGGCCTTTCAATGCCAATTAATAACATTATCGGAGCCTATGAGGCCCGGGGAGTACTGATCCGGAACCGGGGAGCTCTCGGGATCCTAAGTAACGCCGGTAAGGATGCGATCGGCTCAACCCTCGAGCTCGACAGTACGGAAAAAGAAAGACTGCAAAGCGAGTACGCCAGGTACGGAGTAGGCGAGGAGCAATTCCAGATCATTATTACTAGTATGGCCCTCCAATGGCAACAAATGGGCGTCGATATCGAAAAGCTGAAATTATTCGAGGAGGTACGCGAGGACTATATTAAAATCGCTGAGTCGTTTAACTATCCTCCGGAGCTTCTGGCGAAAGAGGGCTCTCCGAACCTATTCGGCGACAACAAAAAGCAAAGCCGTAAAGCCTGGTATGAGGATTCAATTATCCCCGAGGTCCAGGAATGGTTAGAAAGCCTTAATAAGAAATTTAATACCAGGTCGAAACCCTATACGATTATAGGCACTTTCGATCATTTGCCATTTATGCAGGAAGATATTAAGGAAAAAGCGACTACGTTTACCCTCGTAGTGAATGGGTTATCCCGGGCGTACCAGGACGGCGCGATTACGCTCGAACAGTACCAGGCGGAATTAAACAAATACGGTTTTATCGAAACCGACGTATAAACATGAAAAGACTCCCGGAGCCGGCGCCAGACGAAAGCCGAGCCGATTTTATCGCGCGGTTTATTATTGATCTGGCCGCGATCGTTGAGTTTCCGGACGATAACCAAAGGATCCAGATCGCAAACGTAATATTTGATACTTCTAATATTTGAAGCCATGAAAGAAATTGAAATCGATTTTTCGAACCTTATCAAATCAAAAGAGGAGAAACTCGCCCTCGAGTACCCGGTAAAAACAATCGGAGAGATCTCAATTAAGGACGTCGATATCTCCGGGCGAGTTGTTACCGGGATCTATAATACTTTCAATTACTTCGATCACGATTTCGACGTATTGCTCCCCGGGTGTATGAGTAAATCAATCAATGAGCACGGGCCAGACTCCGGAGCGACCAGGAAAATAAAGCACGCTTTAAACCACGATTTGCGAATGTTGCCGGGTAAAATCGAGAAGCTCCAAGAAACAGAGGTCGACGTCGAGGGGTTCGGAAAGGTCCAGGCGGCATATTTTGAAACCCGTATGGCAAAAACCCAGCTCGGGACCGATACCTTAATCAATTACGACGAAAAGGTTTATGATAACCATTCGATCGGGTTCCGTTACCTGGATCTCGAGTTCCTAGATAATGAGTCGAGCCGGTGGAATGAGGTATTAAATGCGGTCATTAATCCGGAGGATATGGATAAGGCGGGTATGTGTTGGATCGTGAAAGAGGTCGAATTATTCGAGGGGAGCACGGTCGCTATGGGCGCGAATGAGCTTACTCCATTCCTGGGTATTAAGTCCGGGAATAAAGAGCTCCAATATTTAAAGCTCATTGAAAAAATGAGTATAATCGAGAAACAACTTCGTAACGGGAAACAATCGGACGAAACCCTTTACGATTTGTCAATAGAGCTAAGGCAGATTAAACAAATGTTCAATGAAATTGAGGACCTTAAGGACCTGAAAAGAAACCACTCCGAACCCGGGGCCGGTGAATCCGAAAAGAAACCAGTTTCTCAAATGATCGCCGAGGCTAAATTTAATTTTGTATAACCTTTAATTTTTCTAAAAATGGAAGAAAAAGATTTTCAGGAATTGATCGGAAAAGTTAACGACTCCGTTAAGGACGTAGTTAAAACCGAGATCGAAAACGCGACCTCTGGACTCGCCACGAGCGAACAGGTAGCGGAAAAATTCGAGGCCCTGGGTATTGAAGAAAAGACAATCGAGGAGATTAAAACCTCATTGGAAACCCAAGGCGAAGAAATGCGAAAATATTTCGAGAGCTTAAAGCCTAACCACGGAAAAGAGCTCGGCGAGATTATCAGAGAAAAGGCTGAGGAGATCAAGGCGATCGCCAAAGGTGAGAGTAACGTCGGCGTTAAGTTGGCGGCCACTAAAACCCAGATCACCCGGGCCGGACTTGCCTCCGGAACGTTGGGCGAAAGGGTTCCAGGTATTGGACAACTCCCGTATTTAGGTGCGGTAATGGAGGGGCTTTTCAGACCGGCAAGCGTTGGACCTAACAACGCGGGAACGATTCGTTATATTGATCAAGCGAATATTACCAGGAATGCGGGAACCGTCGCCGAGGGTGCGGTAAAACCTGAGTCCGCGATCGATTGGATTGAGAGATCTCTCCCTATCGAGAAAATAGCCGACTCTATTCCAGTAACAAAAGAGGCGTTTGCAGATATCGAATTTATCGAGTCTGAGATCGACCGGTTACTTAACGTAAACCTGGCGCTTAAGAAAGACGAACAACTTTGGGACGGGGACGGCGTGAGCCCGAACTTATCCGGAGTTTACACAACCGCACCGGCTTTTAATGCGGTCGCCCATACGAGCCCAACCGCCGCCGTCGCTACCCTTTACGACTTACTCGCGATCCTTCGAGTTGAAATCGTGAACGGAAAACAATCTAAATACATGCCTAACGGCGTTGTTATGAATCCGGCGGATATCCTTAAGTATAAGCTCGCGAAAGCAACGGACGGACATTACGTGTTGCCTCCGTTTATCTCTGAGAATGGCGCCGAGATCGACGGCATGAGAGTAATTGAGAGTTCCCAAGTAGACGCAAACACCATGTGTTTAGGCGATTGGAGATACGGGACTCTTTATTCTGCTGAGGACGTTAATATCGAGGTTGGATTCGTTAACGATCAGTTTATCAGAAATGCTAAAACTATCCTCGCTGAGGAGCGTTGCGCCTTGCTGATCCGTAACGTTGACGCCGACGCGTTCCTTAAAGTTACTGATATCGACGCGGCAATCACGGCCGTAACTACTTAATAGTAGTTTTTAATTACACCTAAAGGATTTAGTTATGTATGAATTTTTGAAAGATTACGCCAACCGGAAAAAAGGGGATAAAGTTCCCTTAAACCCGGTCCTGGGAGGGAAACTAAAAAAGGCTAAGATTGTGAAAGAGGTTTCGACCTCACCGAGCAATAAAGACGCCTCGAAAAAAGTATCCTCCAATAAGGCGAAAAAGTAGGAAACTATGAGCTTAATCGACAAAGAGTATTTTTTCGGGCAAATCGATATACCAAATATCGACGAGCAAATTAACACGTTTAACGATCTCCTGGATCAGTACGAGAAAGAGATCTTAACCGAGCTCCTCGGGTACGATCTTTATAAGGCTTTTGCGGCGGCCCTTGCGACCGCCTCGAATGATCCGGATAATCTGCTTTCCCCTTGGCGGGAACTGGTAAAGGGTGGCGAGTTTACTTTCGAGTTTGACGGCCACACGATTACGGATTATTGGAACGGGTTAATTAATACCGAAAAGATCTCTTTGTTAGCTTATTATTCTTATTTCAATCTAAGGTTTAAAGATCTCAGTTTTGTAACGGGCGTCAATGAGGCCCAGGGGATCAGCGAGAATGCGGTAACGGTAACGTCAACCCGAAAAATGGTTTACGCCTGGAACGAGTTTTTACGGTTATACGGGGAAACCCGATACCAGATAAACGGCCGGGACGTATACCCAACGGATCGATTTTACTTTGACAAGCATTCGAGCGATTACGATACTTACAACGATCAGCCGAGCGCGTTCAATTATTTGAATGCAAACCGGGCGACGTTTGAGGCGGAAATCACCCCGGCCAAATGGAAGTTTACTCCAAAGCTGAGGCGAAATAATTTCGGTCTATAATGGTAGAGATCCCCGATTTGATCGGCCAGGTTGTGGCCTCCATGCGAAAGAGTGGAACGTATAACGGAATCATTGACAATGGAAATGAAACGTTTACCTACTCCTCTCCGGATCACGGGCTTATAGTGGGCGATAAAATCCAAATGGACGGCACTCTTTACACCGTTATAGCGGTCCCGACTAAGGATCTATACACAACCGGCGAGGGCTTGATCCCGCCGTCCTTGGATCCTGGACCCTGGACCACTCTCGAGCCATATTATTTGTATGGCCACCGCCGAGATATTAACAACCGATTGGTTAAAAAGGGTAAGGATAAAGTTTTCAAATATCAGAAATACCCCTTAATTGCCTTACGGCTCCCAATACCCGAGGACCATTCCAACGACGGGATCGTTTCGGTTAGCCTTAATATTGCAATTCTGGCCTTTACGGACCGGAATTACAAGTCCGAAGAGCGATACGAAAACGTAATTAAACCGATCTTGGAACCTCTTTACGATCAGTTTCTCGCCGCTCTCGAGAGCACGGGAATATTTACTTTCGAGGGAGAGATCCCGGAACATACGAAAATCGATCGTTTATATTGGGGGATTGAGCAAGGCGAGGGCAACGTCCGGAATATATTTACGGATCCTTTGGACGCGATCGAGTTAATCGATTTAGAGTTAAATTTTGTCAAAAACATAAATTGTTAATAATACTATGGGACAACTTTCATGTTTAAGCGATCAGGATAACTTAGGTAAGAGCTCTTGTAAAAAGCTCCCCCAACTGATCAAAGGAATGATTACCACCCCGGACGATTTCGAGGTCCCTTTCGCGACCGCCGAAACGGCCGCACCGTGGCAAGCCGCATTATTGGCGGCGGCGGGCGCTAGAATTTATTACTGGCCCGTTGCAATAAATATAGAAAACCTTAACGAGGAGGCCGTTTATGAGGAAACTCCCCTCGGCGTAATTGCCGTAAGGGATGGTCGTTATCGTTGGAGGCTTTCTTTCCGGGAAAACTTGGAAATGCATAAGGCTATTTATAGCCATAAGAATTTCGCGGGCCGAGTTTTCTTTATCGATGATCGAAACCAGATTATCGGAACCACCGAGGACGAGGTTAATTTCAAAGGTCTGAGTATTGATTTACTCAACCCTGAAAAATTGACCCTGAACGACGGCTCGGTTTCCTCTAAGACTCCGGTTTATGTATCCCTTGCGGATAATACAGAACTGGACCAGAGAGGGACCTTAATCGCCGGCGGTGGGTTCCTGGGTACGTTGACCAGGTTAACAACGGCTGAATTGACTATCGAGGGCACGCCAACGGCGACCGAGATTATAGCTAAGGTCGTTTCGAAATTGGATAATGAGGCGGTCCTCGGATTGGTTCAAGCTGATTTCGTACTCCTGGACGGTGCTCAGGCGGCGCAAACGATCTCCGGATCGGTTGATAATGGCGACGGGACTTACACCTTATCCGGAACCGGACTCGTTTCCGGAACCTTGGATCTCGTCGCGGCGGCTTCGTTGAGCGTTCCAGGTTGGGAGAGCGACGGACCGGCAACCGTTACTATCTAAGGCTATGCCAAAGATTAGTATAAATCCGGCGATTGATTGGGACCTAAAACTCTTTACTGAGGTTTTCGGCCATGCCTTTAAAGGTATCCCAACCAAGGACCGCAAAAAGGCAATAAAAGCCGAATTTGAGCGCCTGGTCCCCAAGTCGCAACGAAAGAAATAACAGTTTCGTAAATCATAAATTACCTCTCCTGGACGAGCTCCTCGAGAGGTTTTTTTGTATCCGAATAATCCAAGTCATTAGGAAATAATACAATTTTTTTTATATTCGGAAAACCTTTCACCCATGGCAAAGCGAAACAACGGGCGAGATCTCCGGGCGGTTGAAATCCGGAAATCGCTTTCTTTCGAGGATCTTAAGGACGGCGACGGCGGGATCCTTAATAAATTCGGGGAGGTTGGAGCCTCAACCACCGAGCAATTAATCAAACTCCGGGGCGATAATATGGGACTCGGGGCCAGTTTTCCCGGCTATTTCCTACGAGCTCCCGAACGGATCCAGGCAGTAAGTACAAGCGCCAACGACGGGGCCGGCCAGACCGGAGCCCAAACGGTTAAGATCTCCGGGATTAACGACTTAGGAGATTGGGACGACGAGGTTATCACGATCGAGGGAGCCCTCTCGAGTAAATCCTTTTGGCGTGTCTTACGTGCTGAGGTTTACGATTGTGGGACCAGGTACGGGAATAATCTCGGAGTTATTACGATCCAGACGTCGGGCTTTGTTAACTTAATGGATATTGCAATCGGGGCGGGCCAATCGCAAACGGGAATTATTACGATCCCCCGGGCTCACGAGGGTTTTTTAGAGCAAATCACTTACACGTATTCCGGATCCGATAAGGATATGATTTACCGGATCTATACGAATGAGAGTTTTACTAATGATTCGGCTCCATTTAAGGGCCTCACTCAGAAAAGGAAATGGGGGACTAACGACTCGGTTTTCAAATATGAGCCTAAAGACTTGCCTAAGATCCCGGAATTAACGGACTTTATTCCGACGTGCGAGATCGACGGGGGAGGTTCGGGAGTGGTTACGGTTGATATTGAAATGCTGATTTTCCCAACGGCCCGGCTCCGTATGGTCGACGATTATTTTTACGAGGATCCAAACAATTAAAAAAAGCCAGGCGTTAACCTGGCTCCCTTCGAATAAAAACAAACTAATCAACTTAAGTCTTTAATACGGGCCTTAAGATCCTCCTCTATTTTCTGGATCTCCTCGGGTTCGCAATAATCCCCGAGCTTAAAAACGCCGTCCTCCTCGTCCCAGGTAAGGGAGATCTCCCCGTCTTTCTGGATCTGATAATTACCCTCGAAAGCCATTTGTCCGAGCGTTACCAGGAAAGATTTATAAGTCTTGTAAACCTTATGAACTTGCAGAAAATTAGCCATGGTTTAACTGTTTAAATTGTGATAAATATCGGTTAACTCGTCGAAAGCAACCTCGACGGAATCCCGGGCGGTCTGAAACTCGTCCGTTAAATCCTGATATTCGTCGGACTTATCGCTCTCGAGCCATTTATCCGAACGGGTATTATAATAATCTTCTCTTTGCTCGATCAGTTCGTCGAGCTCGTCCCGCATTTTCTCTAATTTGGCGGTCCATTTTTCTAGTTTGGTTTTCATAGTTAGCGGCTTTTAACGTGTTGAAAGAATGATTTCCAATGGTGGTATTTTACCCCTTTCGAGGTCATAGTCCAGGACCAGGACCCCCAGGTCCTTACGGTCGGGTAACCCTGGCGAGTTAGCCAATGGTAAAGGGTATCGATAAAAGCTAGAAATAAATTTTTCATGGTTATACTGTTTTAGTTTGAATTTCTGTTAAAGATTTGCCGTTGAACATGGTCGAGTTTGTTCGCTCCTCGAGTTCGACCATTTCCCGGAATTTCTCCGGAGCCAGGCGGGCGGCGGTTCGAATATCCGACTCGCAAGCCATAATACAAAACATGCAAGATTTACGTTTCATTCCCTCGCCATACGTCCAAAAAGGTTTTTGTCCCTGGTCCTCGATATAATCGAAAACCTCTTTTTCGGTCCAATCAAATATTGGGAGCCAATCGTAAACGGTCCGGCCGGCCTTGCTCATTCGCTTGTTAAGTTTATAAGGATCCTTTTTCGCTCGGGCCGGGCTCTCTTGGGCCCTTATTCCGATACAATTTACGACGTCATAGATCCCGGTTTCCTTACATATCCGACGGATCTCTTTATTAATTGGATCCCGCTTAAGGTCGCTCGTACATTGGCGGTACTGAGGAGAGGGGAAACTCGGATCCTCGGGGCGATCCTGGTTACGCTTAAGGACCATATCCCGAAACGTTTTATTTGCCTGGGTATAGATAACCGGCTCGTCGACTGTCGCGTTAATATGGTCCTCGGATCCGCCCCAATCGACGCCAGGTAAAACCGCATGAATAACGACGATCTGGTCCCGGGGGATTAGGAGCTCCCGGGTTAAATACAAGTACATCGCCTGAGAGTCCTTTCCGCCCGAATGATTAATTATAAATAGCTTATTCATAATCAAATTCGATTGAGTTATAGTAACGGGTTGAGTTATCGGAGGAAATAAGATCCTGGATTTTCTCAATTTTCCAGTTACCGGAAAGATCAGAAAAAAGTAAGTCGAGGAGGTCGTCCTCGTCAATCCCTAAACCGGGCGCGGCCTTTTCCCAGGCGTTCCAAATAGTTTTGATATTGTCGTCTGAAAGATCCTCCGGATCCTTGCCGATCTCTTTAATAAGGGCCTCGCATTCGAAAAGGAAAGTATCGAGGATCCCGTCGGCGTCTGAATATTCGTATTTCATCGTAATTAATTTGTTTTATCCTATTCCAAATATACAAAAATATTCCATCTATACAAAAATATTCCATAATAAAAGACTGAAATTTCTCGTATATTTAAGAAATGTTTGAAAAAGCCATTAAGAAACTCGCCCAAATTGACGTTAATCGCCTGGTTTTAGAGGAGTTTGAAAAGGAAAAAGAGGCCGCGTTCGACCTGAACACCGAGGAGCAATTATTCAAATTAGGGATAGACTCCGACGGTGAGGACCTGGGAGATTACGCGCCCCTCACGATCGCGATAAGATCCTCGAGAGGGCTTCCGATTGACCGGATAACGCTCCGATTTGAGGGGGATTTTCATAACTCATGGGTGGCAAATTTCAATACCTGGCCGATCGTTTTCGACTCAACGGATCCAAAGACCGGCGAGATCGTGGACCAATTCGGCGAGGATATTTTCGGACTCACCGACCGAAACCTTAAAAAATTCTTAGATCAAATACTCCGTGATGCTATTCAAAAGACTCTTAAGAAACGCATTCAAGCCGCGATATCCAGTTTATAGAGATTGTTCGGAGCTCCCTTTCCGCAACTTTATAAAGGTCCTGGAAACCAAGGACTATAAATATCTTTATGCCCGGCCGGCGAAAATCCTCGAGTTTAACCGCTTTTATAATGACCTGGATCCTGAAAAAGATAGTTACGAGCTCGGCGTCCTGTTTGGGGATATAATGCTCGAGTACGGACACCTGGACCAAAACCTCGGAGTCGGGGCACAATTCGAAGATCAAAAGATCTTAATCCAATTAGAAAACGCCTACACGGTTTTAAAGGCCATGATCCGGTTATTAATGTTAGTAACTCCGGACTCCCAGGATCCAGAATACGCGAAAATTGCGACTCAGTATATCGAGGACCTCCGAAAACTTGGGTATATTATAGACGTTACTAATTCCAAAGCGTATGAAAAAAGCCTTTACCAGGCTGATAAAAGGAGTAACGCCCTGGTAACAAAAATCCGGATGAAAAAGAACGAGATTAAATCGTTAACTCCGGACGCTGAGGACGGCGAAAGGGAGATCTCTTTCGACCGTATCGTCGCCCAATTATCGGCGGCTTTGCAGTTTAACATAGACGAAAATAATTTAACCGTTTCCCGATATTGTGAATTACGTAAGGTCCTTAAAGAGCGCTCTAAAAAGCGCAAGTAAAAAATTTCTTATATTTATGGTAATTCTGGCCGGCTTTTTAATCCTGGCCGTGATTGCCGGGCCCCTCTCATTGATCCCAGGCACGCGTAAAGGGATGAAAATCGTCGATCTATTTCTCGAAAAAAGTAACAAACTGATCGAATGGGCGCAATAAAACGGGACGATATAATCACCAAGGAGGCGTTAGTCGCGCCCCTGGACCTTGCAAAAAACTTTAAAACGGCTGAGGATGCGGCCGACGATCTTATTAAATCCCTCTCTATGATAGTAGACCGGGGAAAAGTTTCCGACGTTAATCTCGATATCGCCAAGAGTACGAAAAAGGTTAACGACGAGGTTAAGGCCCTCACCGAATCCCAACGCCAATTAGAGCAAGTCGATAAAGCGATCGCCCGAGAGCAAAACAAACAGAGTAAGGAGAATATTGTCAAACAACGCCAGTTAAAAGACTTGCGCCAGGAAACGAAACGCTTACTTGACGAGGAGGAAAAACTCGTCGGTACTGAGGAAAAGATCCTTAAATCAAATAAGCGGCTGAGGGAAGAGCGTAAAAAACTGGACCAGACCACCGCCGAGGGAGCCGCCAGGGCCAAGGAAATAAACGAGGAGCTCAACCGAAACAATGAATTTTTAAAGGGCAATACATCGGAGCTCGAGAAAAATCGCTTTCAAGTTGGGGGATATCGGGAGGCGCTCGAGGGCTTAGGCGTCAACCTGGAAAACGTCGCCGGCCAGGCGGGACCGGTCGGAGGATTCTTTCAGAGGTTTATCGGCGGGATCAATGGCGCCACTAAGGCCGGCCTCCGGTTTATAGCGACTCCAATCGGTGCGATTATCGCCGCCATTGTTGCCGGGATCGCCGCGTTAACCGCCGTTATCAATAATAACCAGGCGGCAAGCGATCGGTTTTCTGAAATATGGGGAGGGATCTCCGGGATCATTGACGAGGTAACGAGCCGGCTTATTAAACTCGCCTCAGCATATTTAAAATTTATTACCCTGGACTTTGAGGGAGCTCTCGAGGATGCAAGCGCCGCGTTTGACGATCTGGCCGGATCCATCCGGGAGGCTTTCGAGGCCGGGACCGAGCTCGCCAGGCTTCAAATAGAATTGGAAAAATCCACGATCGGGGCCACCACCGCAACCGCCAAGCTCCGGACCGAGATCGAGCAGTTAAACGCCGTCGAGGGGGATAATACAAAATCGTTCCGGGAACGGGAGGAGGCTTCGAGATTAGCCGTTCAGAAAGGGATCGAGCTCGCAAAAATTGAGGTAGATCTCGCGAAACAACAACTCGAAATTATTAACCTCCAAGTTAAAGAGGCCGAGAGGCGCGGGAACGTTTTCAGGACCTTACAACAGGAGCAAGCGGACGCCGCCGCCGCCGTGATCGAGGCCGAGGGGAGAGCGATCGCCGCCCAAATCGACGGGGAAAGGTTGCTTAACCAGGTCCGCCAGGATCGATTAGAACGGGATCTCGATATCTTAATCGATGGTTTCGACAATGTGAAAACGATCAATGAGAAGATTATTAACGACGATACTCGGACCCTCCGGAACCGCGAGGAGAATTTCGCCCGTCTGAAAGAGCTCTCCGATATCTCATTCGCTGAACAGATCGCCACGATCCGAAAATTTACCGACGTTCGATTTAATGAAAACGAGCTCCTGGCCGAGTCGGACGCGAAGCTCTTAAACGCCCGTATAAGGTCGTTAGGACTCTCCGAGATAATAGAGGGTCGATTATTAGAGATTATTCGCGAGAGGCGGATCGTTGAGTCTGATTTCGCCGAATTGCAGACCACATTAGACGCCGCCAGGATATCCAGACTCCAAGAGATCGCCGATAACGAAAAACTACTCGCCGACGAGCGTATTTCCGCCCTCCTGGAAATTGGTAATTTGCAAATGGAAGTACTCGACGAGCAACTTAAGCAGGGGATAATAAACGCTGAGGAGTTCGCCGCCGAGTTTATCCGGATCCAGGAAGAAACCGCCGACAAAATCGCGGCCTTAAATATCAAATTATTCGACGAGGATTTCGCCGATCGGGAGTTCGATCTCCGGACCGAACAATTAAACCAGTTAACAGACCTTAACGAGGCTTTCAGATCCGGAGAGATTTCCAGTATAGAAGAGTTTGAAAGGCGAAAGGCTGAGATCGAGGAGCAATCCAGGAAAGACCGGTTAAACGAGGAGCTGAATTACCTGGAAGATAAAGCGGCCTTACTCAGAAATTCCGGCCAGGATACGAGTAAGATCGAGAGCCAGATCGCGGCGGTAAGGCTTGAATTATCCAAGGTTACAACCGACCAATTAATCGCCGAGGAGAAAGAACTCCAAGAGGCATTAAAGGCACTCCGGGAGGAGGTCGTCGGATCCTCTCTCGCTATTATTGATAACCTGGCCCAGGGCCGAGCGATCCAGAGAGAACAAGAGCTCGCCGCCCTCGAGGAGCAAAAGGACCGGGAGCTCGCTCTTATCCAGGACGCCCAACAAAAAGAGGGAGAGAGCGACGCCGCTTTCGCCGCCCGTCAGTTGGCGATCGAGGAGCAACGGATCCAGGTCGAGCAACAAATCGCCAACCGTAAGGAGGCAATCGAGAGAAAACAGAGAGAGGACGAAAGGCGTCAAGCCATTTTCGGGAAAACCCTCGCGATTACTGAGATCGCAATCTCGACCGCCGTCGCCATTGCTAAGGCCGTGAGAGCCTCGCCGATTACGTTCGGGCTCCCATTCTCAGCGATCGCCGCCGCCATTGGGGCCGCTCAGATTGCCGCCGTTGCGACGAAACCGATCCCGAGCTTTGAAAAGGGGACCATGTTCGCCCCTGAAGGGCTCGCCATTGTAAACGAACAAGGGCCCGAGCTTATCACCGATCGCCACGGAAACCGACGGATAATAGGCTCAGACGGGCCAACGCTTACCTATTTGCAGGGCGGCGAGCGTATCGATACGTTTTCCAATACGAAAAAGATCTTTGAGAGCGAGAATAATCGTTCCTTGCAAGTATCCGAAGGGCTCCAAATGGGTGCTTTTGTCCGTGAGATCCGGCAAGGATTCGAGAATCTGAACTCGACAATTAAGAAACAAAACCGGCCCCTGGATCCTCGCCACGTTTTGGAAATGATCCGGAGGGGCGAAACCTGGCTCCAAACTTTAAAAGATTTTCAATAAATGCCTTTACGCGTTCAGTTAGTAAACGATCCGGTCGGATCCCTGGTAATCTCGGAGGCTGATCCCCGGGATCTTAACAAATTCGAGGCGGAATTAAAACGCTCCCAGGATAACGAGGGAGTTGTTTATAATTTCTCGGTAAATCTCCAATTCAATAAAAACGCCCGAGCGTTCATTCAAAATGTTTATGAAACCCAGGGGATCGACGGGGTAATCGTGGTCGGAATCTATGATTATAGACCTAATACGTACGATTGGGAGCTCGCTTATTCAGGGGAAATAAAGCTCGACGACTACGATATTAACGAAACCGAGATCTCGGTCAATATTGAAAAGGTCAGTTTCGAGCGTAAATTTATCAACCTACAAGAGACAGATTTCGACCTCGAGGCGACGAGTACGAACTTAGGGACCACGCTCCCGGCCGCGAATACGATCGATCTCCCATATCACCCGAAAACGATCTTAAAAAGATACCGGGCTCAACCCTTGGACGAGAACGAGTTTTTACTCCCTGGCCTGGCTTTCTTCTCGGCGCCGGCGTGCGGTACTCCCGGAGGTTGTGATCGTAACCGAGAGGCTATTCTTTACGGCCAGATCGATACGGGAGAGGCTGAGTTCGACGAGCTCGACAATACTTTCCGCCAGGGGTGGGGATGGTCTGAGGTTGAGCCGCTCGAGGTTTACCGAGCTTTCGAGGCGGGCGTCGCTGATATTGATATCTCTCTCCATTTAAAACACCGCGTTACGGCTGATCGCCAGGGCGGGGATTACGATATCGCCGGTTGTGGGGACGCTGATCTCGGTAAACTAGAAATAAAAGCCTGGTTTGAGCACCGGGACGAGGACGATAATATTATCACTATGTCCCAAATTGGGACGGATTGGGCGGTCCCCGCTTGTCCAGGTGGGACGACCTGGGAGAGTAATTTCGAGCTCAAAACCTACCAGGCGACGAGCGTTAACGTATCGGTCGGAGATAAGATATTCGTTTATTATTCGGTGCGGATCTTTGGGAACTATGAACAAAATTTACTCGGGAGTGCCTGGACTGTAACCCACGAGCTCGGCGTCGATAACATAAAGGACGATACTTTTATATCGATCAGCGTTAAGACCATTTTCCCGGAAACAACCTCTAAATCGATGCTCGTTTATGAGGCTTTAGAGCGGCTTTGTCAGTTAATGACCGACCAGGCCGACGCCTTTCGGTCCGACTTTTTCGGCCGAACGGACACAAATCCGGCTTATGGATCCGACGGGGCCGGCGCTCTCCTGGCTTATACCAATGGAAGGAACCTCCGAAATACTTCTAATACTCAGCTATTCGCCAATTTTAAGGATCTCCTCGATTCTCTGGATAGTAAATATTGTATCGCTTGGGGATTCGAAACCCTGGCCAACGGGTTAAGGGTGGTCCGGGTGGAACCAAAGAGTTATTTTTATAACCGGGATAGTCTTATCCTGGACCTGGGAGAGGTTTCCGATATCAAAATGAAAGCCCGTAAGGATCTGTATTATAATACAGTGGATATTGGATATCCCAGGATTGAGAATATCAAACAGACCAACGCCTCGGATGAGTTTAATTCGGTCCGCCAGTTTGCGAGCCCGATCACCCGGGCGGCCAATAAATTGAACCTGGTTTCGGTTTATCGCTCCGGAGGCTTTGAGATTGAAACGCAACGCCGGTTATCTGAGTCGACCGAGGAGTCCAGACTCGACGACGAGGGATTTTTAACGGCCGTTATCCGGGACGGTGGCGAGCCGAGCGGGTTCCGGACTGAAAAAAACGAGGATTTTCCCGTCGTTAATAATGTTTTTGAGCCCGAAAGCGCCTATAATTTGCGCCTTTCTCCTCGCCGATCCCTGGAAAACTGGAAAGAATTTTTAGCCGGGAATATACTCCGGGGGGATCTTAAGGTTTTTACGTTCCAATCGGGCGAATTAAACTACCTTATGCAGTCCCAAATTACCGGCGGGACCCTCTTAAATGAGGACTCAGACCTCGATTTAACAGACGTTGAGCCGCTATTTATCCCCGACGAGATCGAGTTCGAGGTCGAATTTTCTCGGCAAAACTTCCAGGTTTTGGAAAATAATCCGTACGGGTATATTAAGGCCCTGGATTACAACGAAAACGAAATCGAGGGATTTTTACTATCTTGTAAGTATGTTTTCGAGGATAAGAAAGCAACCTTTAAATTATTGCGACTTTATAGACCTGAATCGTAATGCTTAAATATGAAATTACCGCCCGGCTCGATACGAAAACGATCGATCTCTATATCGATAAGGCCGATATCGCGGGCACTCCGGACGGAAAACTCGAATTTATGGGCCTTAATGTGGCTAACGGGACCACCGTCGACGAAACCACCCGATGGAGGATAACCTTTACCTCCGGAGATTTCAACCCAATAACCCGGGATTATCTGATCAAAGTAATCGACGGAAACGGAGACCCCACGTATTACGCTGAGGTTAATATGAATCAGGGCGTTTGCGTTGAGTCAAACGGGACCATATTCGATATTTATATCAAAATTGACGAGGGAGGAGCCCAGGCGATCAACGTCGGAGGATTTTATCGAGGCGGATCCGAGCCGGCGAGCTCCTCGGTTCAGGCGTCCATAAATGGGACGAGCTTTATCCCGGCGAGCAAAGTCGGAACCGGACCAGATACTTACGAGGCTATATTCCCGGGAGCCGGATCCATTATTCCCCAGGTAATTAGTAATTCATGCCCGGCCGTTGCGGTGTTTAAATCCCTTATGGTTACCGCTTGCTCGGTTACGATTGATTCGGTTGTTGTTACCGCCCCGATTGGAGCCGGAAATAAGACCGTAACCGTTAACGCGACCGGCGTCGGAACGATTGGAGCGCTCGAGTATCGATTAAGCAAATTCGGGACCCCTGGCTTTACAACTCCCTGGCAAGCCTCAAACGTATTTACGGGCCTGGATTCTGGCTCCTATTCGGTTGAGGTTCGCGACTCTGTTAACACCCTTTGCGGGGCGATCCAGTTCGTAACGGTAAACGATGACCTTAACGCGGTCCTGGATATTACCGACGTATCGGTCGGCGGTGGATCCGACGGGGCGATTACGGTTAACGTACTGAATGGATCCGGAAATTATTCTTATAACTGGCTCGACGGGCCAACCACTCCCACCCGGACGAACTTAGTCGCCGGGACTTATGAGGTTACGATCACCGATAACGAGACAACTCAGCAACTCGTTTTATCTGGCGTTGTGAACCAGCCCTCGGTAATTCCTACCGATCGGGATCCCTATTTCGAAGTACCCAAAACCCAAAGTTTGCAGTTTGTCGTCGAGTCCTCTCCGGATTATATTAATACCTTCCAGGACCTTGATAATATGCTTTTGAGAAATCAAAAGTTTTTCGGTTTTCAGGGTATTGATTATTGCCAGAAAAAGGACCAGAACGATAATTTTAAGATTCAATTCCGCTCTAACCTGGCTAACCATGAGGTTAAAATCCAGGATTTCGACGGTACTCAGGAGCTCACATTTACCCCGGGCGTGGTTGTGGAAAACCTGGGACAAACTCAGGAATTTAATATCAGATTGCAAAACCACGGCGCGGGCCAGACTCGCGTTTATTTCGTGGGCGAGCTCCTGGTCCCCGTACCGGTTGCCGTGGGCGACGGCTTCGAGATCTTCAATTCGGCCGATGGATTCAACGGGACGTATACGGTCCAGGCGGTCGAGACTGATTCGGTAACCTTTGAACAGTACCTGGTAATAAATTATAATTTCATCCTCACCGGGACCTTTACGGCTGAGGGGCGTTTCCTCAATGAAACGATCAATTTCGATATTTTCGAATTTACCGTATTGCTTTCAACCTTGCCGGTCGGAATCTACTTTCTCACGATCCGGGCCTTTAACGACGATCTTTCGTTCGATCAGACCGCCGAGAGCGAGCCGATATCGATAAAAGGACACCATGAGGCGACGAATTTAATCACGTTTACGAACGTGGATAACGCTTTCGATATCGATTACCAGAATAATATTATACATCAATTACGAGTTGAATCTCACCTTTTCCAGAGGCTCCCCTCCGGAGATAGTGAAACCCTAAGAAATACCGACGGATCCCTCGAGATCCTTTCGGCCAAACCACAACGGAAATTAAACTTGCAGTTTTGGAACTTACCGCCGTACCTTTACGAGGTCCTTTTCCTGGCATTTAAGCACGACGTCGTTAAAGTTAACGGCCTGGAAGTGAAAGCCGAGGAAAGCCTTAACGAGCCCGAATATAGGGACCGTAATCTCCTGGCCAATAGCTCGATTATTATCGAGGCGGCCGAATGGTTCGGAACTTACAACGGCGACGACCTGGGAGGGATCGCCGTCGAGGGTGGTTTTATTATTGCTAACAACGGATTTATTAAACGTACTTAAGAAATGGAATTAACCAACGCGGATTTTCAACAGATATTTAGCGAAAACCCTATCGCTCAGATCGACCCGGACGATATTATTTTAATATTTAAACAATCGACCGGAAAGACGGGCGGGATCCTCGGCCAAAACTTCATTAATACGACCGACCTTACAAACTTTCAATGGAATAGCACGACGGTTTATCCATTGGACGGGCCGGTTATTTACGCCGGGCAATGGTGGATATCGCTCCAGGCCGGCAATACGGGAAATATTCCGACCGAGGGCGCTTTCTGGACGGCTGAAAATAAGATTACCGCGATCGTTGCCAAGCCATGGGCCGCCGGGATCTTTGAGAGCGTTTATTCGATCGTTACCGTTGCTAATACCATTTACCGCCTTAAGGGATCCGTTTCGGTTCCTTTCAATTCTCAGACAAGCCCGGACGCCGACGCGACTAATTGGGAGATAATCGGAGGTACTGGAAACGCTTTTTTCCTGGGATTTTATGCGGATCCGACCGCCCTTAATACGGCTCACCCGACCGCCGTCGATGGTAATTACGCGATCGTAGGCTCGACGGATACTATTTGGATATGGGACCAGGATACGACCGCCTGGGTTGACTCAGGAACGGGAGGCGCCGGCGATATGACTCAGGCCATTTATGACCCTACCAACGTCGCGGCCGATGCTTTCAGTATGGAAAACATGATCGAAGGGCCGAACAATAAGATATTAACCCAGGCTGAGAGAGATCTCATAAACGGGATTAATCCGGCGGGCACTCACATTTACGTATCGAGCGACGACACGATCGCCAACGATACGAACGACGGCCAGGCGAATACACCATTAAGGACGTTTAAGACCGCTTTCCAAAACCTGGTAAATCAAAACTTTACGGTCCACCTGGCGCGAGGCTCTGTTTTCACCGTGGATGATTTCCCGACCGACCTCGCTTTCGGTGGGGGATCCCTGGCCGCCAGTTGGCCTACGACGACGCTCCCCTCAGCGCTCGGCCATGGAATCGAAGATAAATGGAACGGGGTAACCTTTAAGAGTTACGGAACCGGTCCAAGCCCTATTTTTGACCTCCGGAGAGTGGGAGCCGTGGGAGAAATGGCGAAAGAGGCCGGCCGTACGAATATTTATACCCTCACCTTTCCCAGGATCCAAGGAAATATTCCTAAGATTTACGGGGGAATGTGGGAAAATGATTTTTACCTCGAGGAGCTTTTCGTTACTCCCGACCAACCGGGAGGAGATTTCGAGCCCGAGTTCGCCGATTTGGCCTCGTTACTTACTCACATGGACGCGAATCCAGGAACTTTTTATCTCGATTATGCGGACTCTGTTAATAATGTTTATTATTTCCATGCCTCGGACTCCTCGGATCCCCAGGTTTCCGGAGTTGAATATAAAACCCGGCATTGGGATTTCTTATTCTTAAGAGATTTCGGAGCCGCCGGCGCAATCGATAAGGGAACGGTCCGGCTCGAGGATATCGACGTTATCGGAAACGCCCACCATAACGGGGCGGTTTACGGGGAAAATATCGACCTGGTTAACGTCTGGAATATCCAGAAAGCCCGGCACGGATTTATAAATCACGGTCATTTTGAGCGGTCCGGAACCATTACCCCGGAGCCCTCTCCGTGGGGTGGGTACATGTTCCACTTATTCCCACCGGTTCCAAGTGCCACCCAGGACGGAACGGTCCTCGATGATTGCGAGATTATCGGGAATCCATTATCGGCCGAAATTTGCGCCTTTGGATATCATCCCCAGGCCGGGGCATTAACTCGGAAAATGGTCTTTAACCGGTGTAAGGCTCGCAACGTTAGAGGCGGGACTTTTGATTTTCAGCCGAATTGGGAGGAGATAATTATCAATGGCGGCGAGTTTATCGATAATGTTTACTTTATGAACAATATCGACACGGCTCCAAACCGTGGCGTTTTGACCGGGAACGACCTTACATACATCACCCGGAAATCGGTTAACACCCGACAATTTATAATGGCCTCACATATCGAGCGTTTTTATAATTGCCGGTTTGCCTGGGACTCTCAAAATCACCTGCAAATAGACGGGGGAGAGGCTGGGACCGAGCTTAAGTTCGAAAACTGTATTATCTACATTGATAACGCGATTGTTTCCCAAGCCCTTATAAGGTTTATTAATGGAACGGGATCCCCGACGGTAATCTTTAAAAACTGTTTAATTGTAAACGGGGACGATACCGCAATCGAGCTCTTTCAAGTCGACTCAGGCGTCGGCCTGGTTGCCGATAAATTGGTCGTCGATGACTGTTATTTTTATAATATTGAGATTGGAGGATCCTCGGATCCGGCGACCATTAACGGAACCTGGACCGCTTTCGACGCCTCGAGTAATACCATGGAAACCGGAACGGGCGCCAATAACCCGTTTACGACCAATAACTCGGATCCATTCCTTAACGAATGGAGCGTCGCCAGGTCCTCAGCCGCTTACGGAAAAATCAATCTTTCCACAAGATACGCGCCCGCGAAAGTTGGCTTTCCTTTGGCCTCTGATATTGCCGGGCTTGATACCACTCCGCCGACGTTTACGTCCGGACCAACGGCTCAGAATATCGCGCAAACGGATTTCCAGATCGCGGCCCAACTCAACGAACCAGGCACGATTTACGCCGTTGTGGTTGCCGACGGCGCCGCCGCTCCGACCTCAACCGAAGTTAAAAACGGTACGGGATCCGGAGGAACCGGCGAGCTCGCCACCGACTCAGCGCTCGACTCTGGTAGCGGCGTAGTATTGAGTTTAACCGGGCTCTCTCAGTTGACCGCGTACGACGTTTACGTAGTGGGAGAGGACGACGATAATAACCTTATGTTAACGCCTACACTCGTCGAGGTAACGACGCTCTCCGGATCCGGTGAGGATCCAGACGCGACGACCTGGCTCGATGCTTTGACGGCCACGCCAACGGCCGCCGAGCGGACCGCATACGACGAGCTCGTTAAAGAGCTTAAGGCGGGCCTCCAATGGAACGAATTAGCGTCTATTATGATTTACCGCACAACGGCCAACCTCGGCCAAAACGCGGCCCTTAAGGACCTTAAGAGAGTAGCGGACGCAACCCTTAACGGGACAATGGCAATTAACGCCATGGTTGGGGCCGTGGGGGATGGTGTTTCGGACTTTGTTAATCTCGGTTGGGATCCGGAAACCGATCCTTTATTTGCGGCCAACTCCTCGAGTATGGGCGTAATGCTTCACGCTATTTCAGTAGCTCAAACGGCCGATCGTCGAATGATGGGAGCGAGATCCGGTTCGTTTGAATGTAATATCTCCGACGACCGGCCAAACAATAGAATTATTTACCGGTTCCAGGGAGCGACTAGGATCGCCACCTCGGAGAGTATGGAGCCTAATAAACTTTACTCAGTAACCCGGAACGCGACGACCATCGAATCGTATACCGATGGGCTCTCGACGGGGACCACGGGATCGACCGCTAATAACCCGCTCGCCCTGGATCACTACGACGGGGGCGCGAATGGAATCGCCGCTCTCGGGGATGATTGTACGTTCGCCTATACGTTTAGGGGATCCGAAAATATTAACCCGGGACTTATTGCGGCGGCTCTGAAAAACTTCCATTACCGTATATCTATGGCGGCTCTGGACGCTTATTTCGATAACGGTCATATTCCTATCGATGCACTCGCGGCCGGCGACGTTGCGATCACCGACGGGGCGGTCGTTAATAAATTCGTGGATCGAATAGGTTCAAACATGGCCGATCTCGAGTATACCGGTAACACCGGACAAAGAACAGGATTCGCCGGTCCAGTATTTCACGACGAGGGAGGAGGACGAAAATACGTCGGTTTCCCTAATCTGAATAATATCACCTGGACCCACCCCGGAGGTATTAGTCCGGCCCCTACTGGAATAATGACCAAGCTCGAGGTTTTCGCCGAGAAAGTCGGAGCCAGGTCCGAGAGTATCCACAAAGCCGGCGGCGGTGGTTTTAATATCAAAGACAATTCCAACGGCTATTATCAATTTGACCGTAACACCTCGACGGGAGCACGAACGGCGAACGGCTCGGCGGTCCAGGATTATAAGATCCACGCCCACGTAATACAATTCGAATTAGGCGGCCCTCATTGGTATAAGAATACTTTCGCAAATGATATCTTTGATAGCGGCGACGTTTTGGACGTTTCTCTCGCTGATTACGGCCTCGGAGCAACTACGAACTTAATGCACGCCGATTTTTACGGCTCTTGGATTAAATACGGAACCTTTACACAAACCGAAATCGAGGAGATCCTAGCAATCTGTAAAGCCCTTTGGGATACCGACGTCCTCGATCCATTGTTTACCGACCTGGAAAACTTAACGACTGAGTGGGACAATGTGGCTAAAGAATGGTTTTTATCCATTGACGGCGGGACGTCTGAATGGACGCCACCGGCGGGCGCTTCGATCCGTTGGATTGAGGGCGGAAACGGGGCCTCGAGATCGTTCACCAATCAAAACGCGATCACCCAGGCGGCCCACGGAGGAAGCTCAGGCGACGCGACGAGCTTTAGATTAGCCCGGGGTAATTATCCGACTCTATTCCCAAATAACAACGGGACGGATTTAGTTTGGATTGCTCCGTTTATTACTTTGGTTGGATATGGCGAGGAGGTTCAAACCGCATTTAAGCGGGATAATATCGCGTAAAAAGTCAAAGATTAACTAAAAATAGTTATAATGTTCTTAGATACCGTTGTACTCTGCCGTGGACGCCTTGAATATAAATTCCGAAACGGATATCTTGCTTAAAATGGCGGGAGATAATCCGATATCAGATATAAGAGAGGAAATCGAAATCCTCTCTAAAGGCTCGATAAAGCAGGGTTTAATTTTGGTCTACTCAAAGAGTACGGCAATCGAAAAGAGCGTCGAGGGCCTTAAGGCTCAGATCCGGTGGATCCTGGCGATTGGATCCGTTGCGGTTGGAGCGGCCGGCGCCGCTTTCATGTACTTGATTGATAAAATTTAATCCTATGGATCCTAATCCAATAAGCGCGGTCGGAAAAACCGCCGAGCAAATCGGCGACGCTTTCGATAATAATTTCGAGAGCGGGGAGGAGCGCCAGGGACAATTAACCGAGCGCCTCCGTATCGATATGGCCTCCGACTCGATGCTTTCCAAAAACATACGGCCCGCTATTCTTATTTACCTGGTTTCAGCTCATTTTATTATCCTGGTTGCTTCGATCCTGGGATATGAGGTTCCGGAGGTTATATCGATCGAAATCACTTCTTTATTATTTGCCGCTTTCGGCTTTTATTTCAACTCCAAAAAAGGGGAAAGGATCTACGAGAAAAAGGTTAAGGGCTCTCTCGATTTGGAGGAGAAAAAGCAACGCCACGAAATGAGGCTCGAGGAGCGAAAGCAAAAGCACGAATTAAAATTAGCAACAAAAAAAGAACGCCGCGAGGCTCGGAGATCCGGAAAGATCTTCCGATCCAGGGGCAAAAAATAGTATAATTATGGGATCATTTATTTTATTAGTGGTTGTATTGGCGGGCGTCGCCTATGGAGCGTATACTTATGGAAAACAACAGGAACGCCGAAAGCATAAATAAGAGCCGGGAGGAGATAATCCGGAGCTCAGGGACCGAGTTTAAGGAGCTCGCCGGCGGGTGGGCTACGTATATCGACCGATCCCTCGCCATGAAAACGGCGAAAAAGGATATTATTATGACGATAAACTCGTCGGAAAAGTGCGGGGAATGCCGGGAGGCGGCCCTCGAGTACCTTGCAAAAGTTGAATAAATGGGAGAAATAAAAGCAGTATTAACCCGGATCCAGGTCCCCGAAAACGAGGATAAACAAACCCTCGGCCACCTAGATATTTACGAAGGCGTACATAAGATCGGGGAGGCTTACGTTTTAGAATTACCTTGGCGACAAAATCAGCGCTCGATTTCATGTATTCCCGCCGGGGAGTACACGGTCAAAAAACGAAAGGCTGAGGAAAGTCCCTCGAGATCTTACGATCATTTTATTGTACAGGACGTCCCAGATCGGAGTTATATCCTATGGCACGCCGGTAATTATCATTGGCATATTGAGGGGTGTTTATTAATGGGGACTGATTTTACCGATATCAACGCCGACGGGTTGCTCGACGTAGTAAACACGCGGTTTAAAATCCAACAACTTTATAATTTATTGCCGGATAGTTTTCAGTTTATTATAGTGGAAATTTAAGGCGAGGCCCAGGATAAGAGGGAGGGGCCCGCGCCGTGGCCTTTGGCGTTTCTCCTCTCCCCTTGCCTTATCCCTTTCCCAAATATAGTAATTAATCTTTGGAATAAAGTTGTATAATTAGTACTTTTATTCCATGGATAAACAAAAAGCCGGGGTTGCGGTTAACCTTAGAAAGGTAACGAGCCCCAAATTTTACGAGAAATCCCTTTCCCGATTTATTGATCAAAGCACGTTTTTAGAAAAAGACGTCGAGACAATTTTCCGGAAAGAGGTAAGTTTTGCAGTTCAACTTATTAACAATAACGGGTATCTCGCCGAGTGCGATCCAAGTTCGTTTTTACAGGTTATTGTTAACGTCGCCCAGACTGGGTTATCACTTAATCCGACCCTTGGTCATGCTTACATAGTTCCACGATGGGACGCTAAAGCCCAATTATTAAAGGCTTGTCTGGATCCTGGGTATCGGGGTTATATTCATTTAATGATCGGCGGGGGGTATGTCCTTTCGATTGATGTTCAATTAATCCACGAAAACGACGAGGTTATGATCGATCTCGCCTCGGATAAGAAGATCGTCCGCCATATCCCGGGTCCATTTAATGGACGTGGAAAGGTTGTCGGAGTCTATTCGAATGCCAGGTTAAAAACCGGCGGTTATCATTGTGAATTAATGGACCGCGATCAAGTCGAGGCCGTTCGGGAAACCTCTCAGAGTTACCAGAAAGCTAAGGATAAAAGTAAAACGATTTGGGCCCAACACGAGGGGGAAATGTTTCGAAAGACCGTTCTCCGGAGACAATGGAAATACTTGTATAAAGGTTCGGACGATACGGTTACGCGCTCGGTAAATGCGATCGAGCTCGACGACTCTCTCCACGGGAAAGTATTTCCGGCAACTGAGGAGCAAAGATATTTCGCTTTTAATCTTCTCGAAACGGCTCAATTAACCGGGCCAATGATTGACAACTTTCACCAACAAATAGAAAACGCCGAGTTTGGTTACGAAATGACTCAGATTATTGAGGAGCTTAAGGAGTGCCAACCGGCCGCCGTTAACCCATCCAAGGACGAGATAAATCGCCAGGTCCGCGAGCGCGTCGCCAGGGATAAGGATCCGGAGAATTTCGAGGAGGCCGAGGAGGTTAAGGACGAGATCCCCGACGAGGACGAAAGCCAGGAAAGAGAAGAAATTGAGGACTATAACGACCTCGAGAAAATGGTCCAGGCTTGCGATACTATCGAGGAGCTCGAGGCCCTTTATAAGGAGGGAGTTTCGGACGGTATTCGAGAGGACCAAGTTTTCCAAGCCATGGTAAAACGTAAAAAATTAGAATTGAAACCAAAAACGAAAAAAGAAAATGACAAAAGAAATAGTTAATATCAAGCCCGAGGATTACGGGCTTACTCAAACCAAAGCGAAAGAGGTCGCAAAACTTTTTAACCCAATGTTGGATAAAATGGTCGAGCTCGAGGACGAGTTTAACGAGCTCGTCCAGAAAGAGATTACTCCGGAGGTATGCGAGGAGGCGAAAGCCCTCCGACAAAAATACGTGAAAGTTCGAACCGGAACCGCAAAGATCCATAAGGAATTAAAAGCCTTTTATTTGCAGGGCGGCCGGTTTATTGACGGTTGGAAAAACTCGCAACGAATGGCGTCGGAGGATCACGAAAAAACCCTTAAAAATATCGAGGACCATTTCCTTTTATTGGAGGCTCAGAAACGAAAGGAGCTCCAAGCCGAGCGAGCCGCCCAGGTTGCGCCATTTATGGACGAGGACGCGATCCCACTCAATTTATTTACAATGACTGAGGACGTTTTTAATAATTTCCTGACGGGCGTTAAATACGCCCATGAGCAAAGGATCCAAGCCGAGAAGAAAGCCGAGGAGGAGAGGATCCGCCAGGAGAAAGAAGAAGCCGAGAGGATCCGGAAAATGGAGGAGGATAATAAGCGACTCCGGGAGGAGGCCGAGGCCAAAGAGAAAGCCCTCGAGAAAGAGCGCAAAGCCAGGGAGGCGAAAGAAGCTAAGGAACGGAAGGCCCGAGAAGCTCAGGAGGAAAAGGAGCGCAAGGAACGGGAGAAAATCGAAGCTCAGGCCCGTAAAGAGCGAGAGGAAAAGGAAAGACTCCAAAGGGAGATAAAAGCTAAGGAGGAGGCCGAGAAGAAAGCCGAGGAGGAAAAGAAAAAACAATCCGATAAAAAAAGGATCCTTTCCATGGTTGAGGACCTCGAGGAGCTCAAAAAGGACGCCCTCCTCTTTAAGTCAAAAACTAATCAGTCCCACGTAAACGCGAGCCTCGAGGAGGCGATTATCAATATTAAATCATTACTGTAATGGTTAGAGTATTTATAGACGATCCAATTAAGCGATTTACAGACGGGGAGGAGGAGATCCAACTCCCCGACGAGGTTAAGGTCCGTTTCGAGTTTAAGGACTTTACGATCTGGATTACGGCCCTCAAAGAGGAGGAGGAAATCGTCCTCGGGAAATCCGGGGATCTTTCCGACGCCCTCCGGATCCAACCCAACGCCAGTAATAAAATTACAATCACATAATAAACTAAAGATGGAAATTATTATCGACAACAAATTAAAGGAGATAACCGGCCGAGTTATTATCCTATTGGAGAGCCTGGAAGAAACGCCGGCGGCGGTCGCTCGAGAGCTCGACCATAAGGACCCCAGGAAAATTTATAACATAATCCACGGTAAGAATTACGCCACCCTCCGGATTATCGTCGAGATCCTGGCCAGGTATAAGAATGTAAATACCGATTGGATCCTCCACGGTGAGGGCGAAATGATGGAAAGGGGGATCGATGGACCCGCATAGTATGATAAAACTCAGCCTGGGCGATATGATTACGGAGGTTAGCGTCGAGGTTCCGGTCCTTTCAAAAGCTATGTTTTTCACGAAAGAGCCCGGGGGAAACTTTGTATTTTATACCCTGATCGCTGATTATCAAAAGACTGTCGAGAGATCTTTCTTATTGATCCGGGACGGCTTTTCGGTTGATGTGGAAAAATATCGTTACGTCGGATCCACTCCAATAACTTACGTCGGTGAGCTCGATATCCCAGATACCCGGCGAACGGAAATTATCCACCTATTCGAGGAAAAGACATATTATAACTCTCAAAACTTTTAAACCATGGACTTATTAATCGAACATACGCCCGTTTGTTGCGCGACTTGCGGGGTACTATTTACCATTTCAAAGACTCACCGGTCCCACCTGGAAAAATCCGAGGAGTCTTTTTACTGCCCGAACGGACATAAACAGTATTATACGAACCCGCTCAGGGCCAAAAATAAGCAACTTGAAAGCGAGTTAGCAAGGCTTAAAGACGATCGCGATTGGTACGCTAAAAGAGCCTCTGATCGATTTAATGAAATCGAGCACCTTAATAAGGTAATTAACGGCTATAAGGGTGCAATTACCAGGATGAAAAAGGCCCGGGAAAGTGAATCCGTTAGCAAATTTATGAAAGGGGAGGGTAAATAATGGGAGAATTATCAAAAATTGAATGGACTAACCATACCTGGAACCCTTGGCACGGTTGTAAAAAGGTTTCGCCCGGGTGTAAGTGTTAAAAACTAGAGAATTTCCGAGATCATGGCATACACAAAAATAGTATTTGCCCGGCCGGATATCCCTCCGGGGATGAATGATACATTTCGGACACATTGGCAAAAAAAGCGAGAGCAAAAAAAGCGCTTTGGGTGGCTGATCCGGTTAAAGGGATTCGAGAAGCACGCCGGCCAGGTCCGGGTTAAGATCCATTATAAAACCGTAAAGCTCCGTGATTGGGATAATATGGCCTCGAGCGCTAAGTTTATCCTCGACGCCCTGGTTAAGCAGGGTTGCATAAAAGACGACTCTCCCGAGTTTATTCCGGATCCTCCGGAGATCTCCCAGGAGAGAGTTTCCTCTTATAAATTAGTACGTTGGACAATAGAAATTTTTGACTTGTAATTATGGTATTATCATTTAAAGATCAATTTATAAAGCCGATCCAGACCGGCCAAAAAATCCATACAATCCGGGAAGATAAGCCCGATCGTTGGAAGCCTGGAAATAAGATCCATTTCGCGACCGGTGTCCGTACCGCCGCCTATAGTCAGTTTAAAAGCGGGGAATGTATTTCGACCCAGGAGATCCGGATCATCTACCCGGAGATTGAAACGATCCAGGCCGAGCCGATCGTCGAGATTGACGACGAAATATTAACCGAGGGGGACGTCTGTCGCCTCGCTTTCCAGGACGGATTTAATTCCGTGGACGATTTTTTCGCCTGGTTTTCGGAGGATTTCGAGGGAAAAATTATCCATTGGACGGATTTTAAATATTAATTAACTATATTAGTACCCGGATAAACAATACAATACGATGAAAGAATTAAGATATTTGCTAAGATTTTGGGGGACTCATCTTAACGCTATCGTCGTTAATTTGTTTATCCAAGGCCCCGCCCCCGGCCGCTATACTAAACCCTTCTGAGAGTATTGAATCCACGCTCGGGAGGGTTTTTTTATGCCTAAAAATATTTAAGACGACCGGGCACTCGGGAAATAGAGATTAAGGGAGACGCCCCACAATACCCGAGATTAAGACTAAGGGCCTATTTTAATTTAACGCAAGGTTAAACACTTATATTCGAGCTTTTGGGGTACGGGCCCGCCCCTTTTTTTATTGTAAATAATAGACACAATGAGAGAGATCCATATCCATAACGATATACGCCTGAAATTCGACCTTTCAATTACTGATTATTGTTTTTTGCAGTTGATTTGGTTCCGCTCAAATAATAAGATTTACGGCGGTTGGTGTATAGAGAAACCCGCCAATATGGCCAAGACTTTAGGCTTTGGGAGGTCCTCAGCATACCGGAGCCTGGAAAAGCTCCTCGACGTCGGATTAATCATTCAAAACGACTCCGGATTTTATACTCATTCTGAGATTTACACCCGAGAATTAGAGCGTACCAAAATGGGACAACCGTCCCAAATTGGGAATTACGCGTCCCAAAATGAAACGGATCCGTCCCAAAATGGGAAAAAATCGTCCCAAATTGGGACACATAAGAATAATATAAAGAATAATAATAAGAATAATTATAAAGAGAGCGGACTCGATATTTACGATCCTCCAATTTTTGACCAGAAATTTAAGGAAGCTCTCCGGGCCTGGGTTGAATACAACTACCAGGATCACAAAAAAAAATTAGGGCGCGCGGCCCAAGAGGCTTTAACTATGAAATTCTCCCGCCTGGGAGTAACCGAGGAGGGCGCCGTCCAGGCAATCGAAACCGCGATCGCGAACGGTTGGCGAAAAATTAACGACGATATAATTTTAAATAATTCAAACAATGGAACTACAAAAGCAACCGGCGGGCTCAAATCTCGCCAGGAACAAGCGACTTTCGATTTCCTCAGCGACGAGTATAACGGCTAAGGAACTTATCGAGGCGCCGGTCCTCCATGTTTTCAGCATTTCAGAGGACAAAGAAACCAGGTTCGCGGCTAAGGCGGCAATTACAAAGAGTTTAGTTTCGTGCCTGGTATCCCATAAGGTCGATTACACTAAGGAAGATCTCGCCGTCTGGATCGAGGATATTTATATCGATTGTAAATACGACCCTCCGGAATTGATTGTCCAGGGCCTCGGCCAGTATCGCCGGACCGTTGAGGGCTTTCGTAACTGGAACCACGTCCAATTTATAGAGATCATGCGGGGGAAACGTGAGGAGCTCGCGAGAGCCCGGGAAAACGCCCACCTGGCCACAAAGTCGGCCCAGGACGATACAAGTATCCAGGACGTACTAAAGGGCTATGAGCGCCAAAAGAAAGAGGGAGAGGAGCGTCGGAAAGAAAGAGCCGAAAAACAAAACGATACAAGCCAGGCGGAAAACGTCCGGGCCCAGGCTAAGAAGTATCTCGAAAATCCGGACGAGTATAAACCCAAACAAAAATAATATTATGGAACAAATCAAAGATTTAATCGAAGTGCTCAGTAAAACGCCCGAGCTCGCGTTATGGGGCCTAGGAATGTATTTTCTTTTTATCCTGTTTAAACTGGCCTCCTGGATTGTGGCCGCTAAAATGCTTATCCAGTTGTTTATTAATCGCTATTTCAATCACCAGGAAAGCCGCCTCGAGCTTCAAAAAGAGGAGTTAGCATTCCAGGCCGAGACGTTCAAAGAGGGCCCCGCCTTGGAGATCTTAGAATATTTCGAAAATAAACACATTGGGAAATCCCAAAAAATGAAATTAATTAAAGTCCTGGACGCTATGAGGAGTAAATCCCCGGGCGGATTGCGTACCTATATTCACGATTCGGACTTTGACGAGGCCCTCGAAGCGATCGAAAAAGCAAAAAAATAGACCATGGACAAGTATCAAAAAATAATATTCGGCTTTGCCATGTTCGGGGTGCTCTGTTTTTTTATCGCCCTCCTGGTCGTGGTTTATTATTTCCTGGAATATTTCCTTTTTAGAGTATGAAAACCGCGACAATTACCGAAAGTTTAAATAAATTTATGATGGATAAACAAATAATGAAGGGCCACACCTGGGACATTAAAGGCCCCAAAATCCAAACCAGGTTAAACGGAATGAGAGTATTTTCAAAAGACTATAAAGATCACCGTTACCGGATCTCAGTAATCCCCCCAGGGGACCAGAATCGGACTAAGTACGCCGAGGCGTCGATCGTCCGGAATGGTACGAAAATGAGAGCCCGGGGATTCGTTCTATATTCCGAGTTTCTTTCGGATCCACACGGCGCAATTACGCCACTCCTGGAAGATTTCCGGAAATCGATCGAGCACATTAAACCCGTAAATTAATTTTTCACTATAAAACCCGTTATTTATGATCGAAGCAATCGAAGTAACAAAAGTCAAAATTAACGAGAAATTTGTCCTCGTTGCTTTTGAGCAAAACCATTTTACCGAGGACGACCGGATCCTTACGACAAAGGTCCCTCTAAAGTCTGAGGTAAAACCGCACAAAGATTTTTTTAACCGTTTCCAAAACCTGAAAGGCCACGCAATCGCATTGCTAGAGCTCACCGGGTTTAAGAAAGAGGAAAAGGATAAAAAGGTCCTGGAAAAACACACCGTTACGACTCTGAACGTATGGAGAGAGGACGGCGGGCTCCAAGTGATGATTTCAATCAATCGTCATTTGAAAATCGGAACGTTATCGCTTACGGTCCCTATGATCGACCTGGATAACTGCGAGCACTACGATAACCTCAAAGAGCTTAAGGAGCTCGTCGAGGATATCCTCCGGGAGGCTGAACAATACGCCAAAGGGGAAAAGCACGGAGAGGACCAACTCGAATTAAATTTCGAGGCCGTTTCGGCTTAAAAGAGAAAGGGGGACCTCGAACCGAAACCGGATCCCCCTTTCATAAACCAAAGACTCAGCGATAAATTTAACTATTAATTTTAAATTTTATGGAACGTAAATTATTATACGAGGTCCTTCACTGTAAAATGAGGGATAAGTTAACCGGGTTTACCGGGATCGCGACGTCCGTTTGCATTAACGGGACCGGATCCGCCGAGTACCTGGTCGAGGCCAAGGAAAAGAAAAAATCTTTCTGGATTGATTCGAAGCGCCTCGAGATCGTGAGCTCTGAAAGCGGGGGAGGGTTACCTCCGGAGCCGCCGCCAGATCCGCCGCCAACAAATAATTAAAAACCATTGTTTGGGTTATACCCGGGGGACCAGGACCAACGCCAGGAAACCAGGCTCCCCGGGGTAACGTTTTAAACCTTAGACTTATGAAAAAGACCAACGAAGTATTAGCCGTATATTTTATCCTGGTTTGTACGATCCCCCTCGCTCTATCCTGGTATTATTTCCACTCTCTGAAAGCTGAACCGATTAACCTTTTTCTGGATCCGGATTTTAATTTCGCTATTAAACCCCATTGGTACGCCCATTTTACCGGGCAATATGTGAGTAATATCCTGGTCCTCTCAGCCTTAATTTTTGTCCTTAAGCGCAATTACGGGACCCTGGCGGCTTGGGCCCCTGGTCCATTAATGGCGTATTATATTTCCAAGCTCGGGTTATTCTGGTGGAATTATGAGCAAACCGGCGTTAAGGTGGCCGTTATTATCCTGGTAATTTATATCCTGGCGCTCTCCCTGGTTGCCCTGTTGGTCTTAAAAAAATCGTCCGACGATTTGGAATATTAACGCATAAATAGTACTTTTATTCCATGGATAAACTTAATAACGCGATCAGCGACTTAGCCGGGAATTTGGCGGACGCTGAGGCCGAGGCGAAAGCCTTACACGACTATATCGAAGCCGCAAAAGAGCAAGGTTTAACCGAAATAAATCGCTTTGATTACTTTGTTTCTTTCCGGCTGATGTTACACGAATCAACCCAGGCGCTCGAGCGTTTCAGACTCGAGAACCCTCATTTAATGCCGGTCGAATGTGAATATAAAAGTCAATGGTGTGAGCCTAAAAACGACGTTAAACTGTGCCAAATGAAAAGCCAATCCCGCCCTTACAACGTTTACAAGGGACAGGTTTTTAACATTTGTAAAGAGTGCCGGAAAGCCCTTAACGGATCGTTCAAAATCGTAAAAAAACCTTAAATTGGATATTATGAAAACTCATAAAGACCTAATTAAGCACGCGAGTAACGCGCTAAAAGACGAAAATTCGAGCCTGTTTTCTACGAAAATCCCCTCAGCGAAAGAGATCGAGGAGTATATTAACGAGTATTTCAGGCACGACAAAACGACGATTTGTATCACCGACCAGGGACACCACTCCCAGGCGGGGATTAAGCAGAAATACGTTACCGATCAGGGGTACTATTTTGATCGAGATCAAATATTTACCCGGGAGGAGTCCGGAGATACATTTTACACGGTTTGGTACTGGCGGCCGATTTGCGACCGAGTTAGTATTCATATCCCTTTAGAGGTTTGCGAGCCTCAGCCAGAATGGGAGCGCGATAATATAGTTTAATGGATACTCAGATTAAGACCGTTTATAATTACCTCCGGAGTCACATTGCAACCGCCTCAATGGTTGCCGCCGCTACCGGGATCCCACAAAAAAACATTTGTCGGTATAAGAGGGATCTCGAGAAAGCCGGGAAATTATGGGAGGTTAAACTCGCGTATTGCGAAAAAACCGGCTTTGAAGCCTGGTATTTATCGACGGATCCAGGAAAGAAACCCGAAAAATCACAACTTCAATTATTTTAAATACAAAATTCAAACATTATGCGAAAAGAAACCAAACAAGCGATCGAGGATAAAAAGGACGATCGCGATATGATTCACGCCCGGGAAATCCGGGGGATTGTACTAACCGAAACCTCAGCCCTAGAGAAAACCCTTAAGAAAAGAAAGGACGAAAACGACGTCCTCAAGGCCTTGCTAAATTCAGCTAAGTGCCCACATTGCGACGATACCGGAGTTATACCGGTTCCCGTTTCTATAACAGTTGCAGAGGTCGGAGAGGACGGACACCCTCAACCAGTTCAGCGTATTGATTGGGAGCCGTCTCGCTGTGAATGGTGCCACATAAAAGAGGAGGCCCTAAATGATTAAACCAAAACCTAAAAAAATGACCTGGGGCCGCCTGGTAGCGCGAGCCGTTATCGTGATCCTTTTCGTCGGAGGAGCCTTAACAATCGCCCACTTTTTCGGCCCTGGGTGGGCCTCCGTGGCGCTACTTGCGTTAATCCTTTATAAGATCTAAATTTATCCCTATGAAAAGGATTCCAGTTACCATAAAAAACCGCGATTATCTCCTATACGAGCCCGACGATATTTCCAGGCTTAAGGGGATGGTCTTATTTATGCCAGGGAAAGGACAACGCGGCGAGAATATCGCAAAGATCGAGGAAACGGGACTCCCCCGGGATCTCGCTCCAAACTTAGGCGGCCACGAATCCGATTACGCCGTCCTCGGTGTCCAGATCCCGACCTCAAAATCCGGATATTGGAGGGGCGACGTTTACACCTGGGACGATTGGCTTAAAGACCGATATCCCCAATTTGAGAAAACGCATTTAACCGGCCTTTCCCTGGGAGGGATAGCCACCGGCCAGGCTATGAACTGGCCAGAAACCCGCGACCGATTCGCAACGTACGGGATCGTTTCCGGTTGGTTGCCCTCTCTGAATACCAAAATGAAAATCGAGGAGCTCGATAAATACCGAGGGATGCGGGTTAAAGTATGGCACGACGCCGACGATCCCCAGGTCGGAGGAGCCAGGAATTACGGATCCTTGGGCCACTTGCTCGCCCGCCTTAAGGGAGATATCGATATAAGTATAGAGATATACGAGAGGACCGCGCACGCCGCCTGGAATAACGCTTATCCGAACTCATATTTCGATTTTCTCGACGGGAAAGAGCTCTCCGAATATCAAAAGGGATACGCCGCCGGATACGACTCAGGAATCGAGGGAGGTAAAATAATGAAGTCGGTCGAGGTCGCGAACGCCCTTAACCTCAAATTTGATTAAGACCATGGGAGCACCTAAAGGAAATCAGTTTTGGAAGCTCCGGACCAAGCACGGCCGGGACAAACTTTTCGAGGATCCGCAAATCCTTTGGGAGGAGGCTTGTAAATATTTCGAATGGTGTACTAATAACCCGATCGAAACAACCGACTTTAAAGGGAAAGACGCTACAAAAGTAACTATTCCAAAAATGAGGGCTTTCACCTGGTCTGGACTCGAGTATTTCCTCGGTATTGATAGCCTGAGAGAGTATAAAAGCAATCCAGATTACAAAGATTTTTCCCAGGTCATAACGCGTATAGAGAAAGTTATGTACGAGCAAAAGTTCTCAGGGGCCGCCGCCGGGGTGTTAAATCCGAATATTATCGCCCGGGATCTTAAGCTCGGAGAGAACATAAATATAAACGACGACCGGAAACGCGTCGCCGATCTATTTCCGGAGGAGCTCAAAGGGCCGCCGGACACCGATAACAAAAGCTAAAAGGTGTATATTGGTTGTATACTGTTTGAATTAGGGGAGCCGTAACGGTCCCGATCGCTCGCGGTTCCCTTACTCTTTAACCCTTAAAAATTATGTACGAGATCCCATTCCAAGACTATTTAAACGCCTCAGTCGTTACCGCTATTCTCTGGACCTTTCTCCGGGGGATAATCCACAATCGAATTATTTCAGTAAAAGAGAAATCCCCTAATCATTTGGTTTGGGGAGGAGTTAACGGCCTGGTCGCCGCCCTCCATTCTCTGTTTTTAACCGAGTGGTCGTTCGATATCCAGGCGCTTTATACGTCCGGTTACATGCTTTCGATATTCTGGTTACTGTTTGACCCCTTTCTCGTCTATCTGAGAAACAATTATTTCAAGCGAAAAGGGATCGATTTCCGTTTCCCCTGGAATTATATCTCGTCCAGGAAACCGAGCGAGGGAGGATCCTTACTCGATTACATTTTCCATAAGATCCCCAACGTTCAAATAGCTTTAAAGCTCGCATTAATCGGCCTCTTTTATTACCTGGCCGCTATTCAATAAATCACTAAACCAAAGACCTATGTTTTACAACACGATTAAATTAAACGCCGTCGAGCTCGCTAAGGCCACGGCCACGGCTGAGACTCAGGACGAAAGAGTCCTTTTGCTCGTTAAGGCTTTCAACAATCCTCCGACGCCCTCCGAGGTATGGAGGGAATATTTAAAGTATTACCCCAAGTCGACGCCTATAACCTCGATCCGGAGATCCCTTAGCACACTAACAAAAGACGGAAAGCTCGAGAAGCTCGACGAAATGAGGGACGGCGAATACGGAAAGCCTGAACATACTTGGAGGATCCCGCCGCCACCGGTCCGAAAGGCTCAGATCCCAGGACCGCAAACCGCGCTATTTCGAGATAAAGGTATTTTCTAATGGCAAGGGGAGATTATAAGAGCCCGATCGAGATCCCTCTCCCAAAGTTTGAGGAGTTCGACGCAAATTATTGCGCTGATAAAATCGCATTCGAAGGAAAAGGAAAAGGGCCTATTCGATACAAGGGGAAAAATTATATTCAGGTTGGCGGGTATACCGGGAAATATATCGGCAATATGGCGGACTCGTGCCTCGAGATTTGCGAGGTTATTCGCCTGGAAGATTGGACCGGTATTAAGCCGCTAAAATACGGCGCCCATTGGTCCGCCGTCAACCACGGAAAACGACCCCGGGAATATAACGGGATGCTGATCGAGATCTCAGGCATTAAGTACGTTATCGGAGAAGAGACCTATATTAAACCCTCTGAGACAGGGAAACAAGCAGAATTATTTTAAAACCATGGAATATTTCAATAAACCAATAAAGCCGGGAGCAATTATTCCGCTCAGAGAGGAGGCCGCAAAGATCTTTGAAACTGATTTTGCAGTAGTTAGGAAAACCGACCCAGGGCACACCGTTAAAGCGTATTGGATCCACGACGAATTAAAAGGATTCGTATACACTCCGAACGAGCTTAAGCCGTACGGTTTCCGACCGAAAGCAAAATTTCAAGACCTCGGGGATCCTGTTTTATATCCAACCTCAAACTCTTAAATTATGTATTGTAAATCCGTCGAATTTCCGTATCAAAATTTAGTCATTGCCAAAGATCAGCCACAATACACCCCGTTACCGGTTTGCGTCCTGGGCGAAAATCAGAGCGTTGTATCTTGTTGGGAAATCCCTCCGGAGGCCCTCGAGGAGGTCCGGAAAACCGGGAAGATTTATATCCAGGTAATGACGTTCGGGAAACCATTATTACCTCTCCGAGTGGCCACCGATATAAGCGATTTCATAGAAATTGTTTAACTTAGCTCCATGCCTGAGCAATTTATAAACCGGTTTAAATGGGTGGTCCCCTATACGATCGCCCTCGCAAGTTTCATTTTTGCGGTGTCTGGCTTCTATTGGCAAACCGTTCTCAGTAACCAGAAAGTCGAGCAACTCGAAAAAGAGCTCGAGGATTATCGGGACGAAATGAAAAAGGAAATTGAGTACGTAAACGGTCGCCTGGATCGCAAGATCAAAAACCACGAGGAGAAATTCCATAAATAATTGTATATTAGATTTCGATTAAAGCCTCCGGGAGGGAGTTCCCCGAGGCTTTTCTTTTTATAAAACTTTCCCTATCTTATCACCTGGTTAAGTTGGTTTAAGAATAAGCGGCTAGTCCCGGGGATCCCATTCTCGGGACTTTCCTTTTATAAATCGCTACCTTTGTAATCAATGACTCGATTAATAAATCCGAACCTCCGTTTTTTGACGGACCAATTCAACGCCGGGACCCGAGGCGTAATCCTGGAAGGATCTTCCAGGTCCGGGAAAACCTGGTCCTCGATTGATTTCCTAATCTGGCTTTGCTCTGAGAAGCTCGAGGGCGCGACGATCCATATCATAAAGGAAAGTTTCGCCTCATTTAAAACCACCCTTTACGAGGATTTCGATCGGCGTTTACCGGCCTTTGGACTCGCATCCCCAACCCAGGGAAAGAAGGAAATTAAATCCTTTTTTCTCCTCGGGAATCGTATTAACCTGGTCGGAGCTGATAAGATAACGGAGGGATCCGGATCCGATATTTTTTACATAAATGAAGCTATGCCAATAGCGCAAAATATTTTCGATTCATTCGAGCAACGTTGCAGGCGCTTTTGGTGGATGGATTACAACCCTACTCAAACGCACCATTGGATTTATAATTCCGTGGAACCTCGCCCGGACGTTAAGCTCCTCCGAACGACCTTTCTCGATAACCCGTATATCTCGAAGCATGAAAAGGATAAAATCCTCAGCTATGAGCCCACCCACCCCGAGGACCGCGAGATCCAAAAAGTCGAGGACCGCAGGCCCCACCCGGTCAACTGCAAAAATGGGACCGCCGACTCG
>JAAUYD010087703.1_pt1 | contig 38757 bp, 30 predicted proteins | sample 7278101 | NCBI WGS metagenome assembly JAAUYD01 (sample SAMN14350128, study PRJNA611818) | marine sediment metagenome | isolation source: surface marine sediment (0.6m) | place: French Polynesia: Moorea | collected 2018-08
CTCCTAAAACTAGAAGAGTTTACCTCACAAGCATTCAATTACCGACTCCTATAATCTGCTAAACTTTTTAATATATTAGCAGATATTGATAGATTTTGGCTACCTAGACGGAGCAGTTCCCATGCTTGTGAGGTAAACTCTTCTAGTTTTAGGAGTTAGGAGTTCGGGAGTTCAGGAGTTCATACTAGATCCGCTTATTACAGTAGAGTAATGTTATTTCTCCCTCTGCCTCCTCTGCCTCCTCTGCTTCCCCTGCCCTCTCCATCTGATGATCTACTTTCTAAAGCGGATTTGGTATCAGGAGTTCGGGAGGCCAGGCTTCGCCTTTGCTACGCAGCAGAAGTTCAGATTAATATTAGGCGTACCTCATGAGTCCAAGAAATGCTATACACTAATTCCTGTCTATTTGATGAACATAAAAACGGTTATATTGTTGTTTTTAGGGTCATAGAAAGATTAAAATGGTGAAATTAGCTTAAAAATAAGTAACCTAATCGAAAGAATTAGGAGATAAGGGGGTAAGTGGCACTGAATTGACATCCTCACGCGCCCTAAAAGGGCGGTGATTCCCAGACTTCACAATCTAGGTTTCTGCTTCATTCACCGTTGCATCCCACAACTCTAAGAGCTATGTACTGTCTTACACAGAGTCCACAGACTTTTCTCCCATTTCAGAGAGCCGCTCCCGACAGCCCATCGGTACGGTAAGCGCAAAAAGCTTTTTGTACTTGCTGCTTGGATATTTTACCCGTACAAGCTTTTCTGTACAGAACCCCATATATCCAGTTTTCAAGGTGCAAGCCTACTACTTGGTTTTCGGATTTCGGCTAAACCAAGTTTAACACATTGTCAAGCCGTCCTCTAAGGACGGGGTTTCTACCCAAAATTTCTGATGACCAGATCAGGTAACATTAGTCCTAAAGATATGGCTTGGCCATTTTGGCCAGTGGTTCCCCTCTACCCCTATGGTCAACGTCGCACCCTACGTAAAGAAATAGTTAAAGATACCATTTGGACTTTTGAGCAATGTCAAGGTATTCTTTATGTGGTTGTCCCCATTCGCATGACGGTAGTTAAACTCAGCACAGGAGGACTATTGGTTTATGCACCAGTTGCACCTACGGGTGAATGTATTCGTCTGGTTAATGAGTTAGTCGATGCTCATGGTGACGTTAAATATATCATTTTACCGACGGTTTCGGGCATTGAACATAAAGTATTTGTGGGTCCGTTTGCTAGATCTTTCCCCAAAGCGCAAGTTTTTGTCTCTCCTGATCAATGGAGTTTCCCCATTAATCTTCCTTTGAGTTGGTTAGGGTTTCCCCCAAAGCGAACCCAAAAATTACCTTTAGATAGTTATCAAAGTCCCTTTGCTGATGAATTTGATTATGCCATTTTAGGGCCTTTAGATTTAGGTTTAGGTCCGTTTGAAGAAGTGGGGTTTTATCATAAGCGATCGCACACTTTATTATTAACAGATTCTATCATTTCTATTCCTGCAACTCCCCCTGAAATTATTGAACTTGATCCTTATCCTTTATTATTTCATGCTAGGGATAATGCTTTAGAAACTCTTGAAGATACTCAACAAAATCGATTAAAAGGATGGCAAAGAATTGTTTTATTTTCCCTTTATTTTCGTCCTAGTTCTTTAGGAGTGGTTAAGTGGGGACAAGTCTTTAAAGATGCTTTAAAAGCACCTGATCGTTCGCAAAAAGCTTATTATGGACTGTTTCCTTTTGACTGGGATGAGCAATGGAAATTATCCTTTGAAAGACTACATCATCATCATTTGTTGGTGGCACCAATTTTACAAGGGGTTATTTTTAATCGTAATCCTTTGGAAGTGTTAAGTTGGGTTGATCAAGTTTCAAAATGTGGATTTGAGCGCATTATTCCTGCTCATTTTTCTGCCCCAATTTTAGCTAACCCTCAACAATTTAGGAAAGCATTTGATTGCCTTCGTCATCCTAATTATAATTTGGATAATAAAGACTTTCAACTAATACAAGATATTGCTAAAAGGTTGACTAAACTTGGAGTCACTCCCCCTTCTCAACTATAGGGAACTACCATATACCATTTCCCGAACTCCCGAACTCCTAAACTCCTAAACTCCTAAAAATAGATTACTTTCTTGCTTGAATGACTTGTAAACTTCCCCCTGCATATAATTGTTGTTGGCAGTCAATAAAACCAATAGTTTTTAATTCATTAACTAAATCCGTTTCTAACAATTTCCAAGCGGTTTCTGTTTCAAACAACCACATAAATATTGCTAAAGATGGCCAAAATAATACATTAGTCGGTTTATGGAGATCAATAAAGGCAAAAATACCGCCAGGTTTGAGAACTCGATAAACTTCTTTAATAATTTCTCTTAATTGTTCAGCTTCCATTTCATGCAAGGCTACACTACTATGAACTAAGTCAAATTCTTGATCTAAAAAAGGCATTTTTTCTGCTAAAGCTTCTACATAATTGGCTTCAGGAACAACTTTTTTAGCTCGATCAATCGCTGTCGAAGAAGCATCAAGTCCAGTAACCTGTGAAAATTTTTGAACTAAGAATTGAGTGGTTTGACCACTGCCACAACAAAGGTCTAAAATTTTAGTATCTGAATCAATTTTAATATCTTCAAGGCATAAACTCCGAAATCTTTTTTCTCCTCCTACAGCTAAAGCACTCAAACGAGAAATGGTATTATATAACAAAGGATATTGATAACTTAAAGGTCTTAAAAAAGTTGCCATTTTTTTCAACAGTTAATCTTGTTATATAGCATTTTCTGTACTCATAAGGTACACCTAATATTCAACTCCCGAACTCCTAACTCCTAAAACTAGAAAAGTTTGTAGATCACAAGTATGGGAACTGCTATACAATAATATCGTAACACAAATACATTAGAGATTACAGCCTATAAAATGATGTGACTATTTTCATCAAATTATAATGTACCTCCTCATGATAAAATAATAATAAATATTTTATGAAGGAGTTTTTATGTTTGATTTTGATGGGATTAACTTTGATTATTTACTAGAAGAAGAAGTAATTGAAGCAAAAAATCATGATAAGCTATCTTTTCAAGAAGGATTATTTGTGAAACTACTGGAAGGGATCAAAGACGATCGTATTGGTTATGGAGTCATTCAAACAGAAGATAAGGAACAAAAAGGAGTAATTTTACTATTAGATCCTGATACTAACCAACAAATTATTATTGGCTATCTTTCCAGCGAATTCCAAACCGTATAACGATGGCTTTAATTTAATCATCTAATGATTAAATCATCAGAGTAGTGAACGAATTTCTCCGCTTTTTAGAGCTATTTTTTCCCTAGCTAATGTTAGAAGTAACCTTTGTTCTGTTCTCGCGATCGCTTGATAAGTTTTCTCAATTGCTTCAGGTTCTACAGAAATAGTTGTAATTCCCCACGTAATTAATTTTTCAATGATTTGAGAAGAATTAACAACAATTTGACCACAAATGGAACTAGGAATTTGTAATCGATTCGCCTCTTGAATTAACTGTTTTAAGGATCCTAAAATAGCAGATTCATAACCAGAAGGAATCTGATTCCAGTCTAATGTATTTCGTTCTATTCCTAACAATAAAGGAATCAAATCATTAGTACCAATTGCAATACCTTGCACGCCAGCATTAACGTAATCAGTGAGTTGAAAAATAATGGAAGGAACTTCTGCCATAATCCAAACTTGAAAGGATTCCACAGAGAAAAAGTTAAAGGTTTCAATTAAATTAAGACAAAAACGAAATTCATCCACTGTTCTTACAAAAGGCAAAATGATATTAAAATTTTCATATCCCTGCTGTTGAACTGCCGATAAAGCTTCTAATTCTAAGCGAAATAAAGTTGAATCAAGACAATAACCAGCAGTTCCTCGATGATTTTGATCAGCAGAAAATTTATCATCAAAGGTTCTATAAAAAATAGGATTAGGATGGAAAAATTCAGCAAATTGACTAATACGTTGTTTTAGTTTTTCAATAATTTCATCCGATGGGGAATTCCTTAGCCATTCCCTTAAGGAGTGAGGCGTACATAAATCTAATAACATCAATTCTGAACGAATCAATCCCAATCCATCGCAGGGTAAACCTGTCATTTTAGTCAAAGAACTAGGCTGACTTAAATTGACCATTAATTTAGTGCCAGTGGGATAATCCAAAAAAGTTTGCTTTTCCAGAAAAACCTCCGATGGTTTGATTGGTATTTTATTGTTCTGTGATGTATTCAAAACAATCGTTCCATTATCGCCATTAAGAAGAATAGAATCTCCTGTTTGTAACCAAGTTGTTACCCCAGGAACACCCACAACTGCAGGAATTCCTAATTCTCTAGCTAAAATAGCTGCATGACTGATGATACCTCCTTCCTCAGTAATAACGCCTGATACTTGTTTAATGGAAGATAATTGAAAAGGGTAAATTTTTTGCGTAACCAGAATAGGATTAGTTAACTCAATTAACTGGGAAAAATTATCCTCATTCATGACATAAACTGTCCCTAAGATTTGTCCTGGGGCTGCTGCAATACCCATGAGTTGGGATTGAAATTGATTAGTTGTTATGTTAGATGTTGTGTCTTGAAGAGATTGATTATAAGCTAAGGGAATTAATTGAGCGATCGCAAATTCTGAGGAGGAATCATCAGAAGAATTATACAATATCCATTCTAAAGAATGCCAAGAAACCGCATAGTTATGCAAATTCCTAAATAGTTGAAATGCTTTATTAATGGCTTCAGAATCTAAACAATATCGTGACTGCTCATCATCACTAAGGCAGTAAGATTCTAAGCATTCTTCTGTTGTATATTGATTCAATTCTTGCTTTGTTTTCAAACGATAACCACGGGCTTTATTACCTAATCGTTGTTCCAAAATTTCTCCAGAGTTTCCCTCAATTTTCCAATAATCAGGTAAAACATCTCCCTGAATTAAACTATTACCTAATCCCCAATTGCCCTGAATTTCAAAATATTGAGAATTATTAATAATCGTCCCCGATGCAATAGGATTAACTAAAGGTTGGACTAAAATGGCTAAGTTTATTTTATCAATTCTAATTCGTAAACGTTGCCAATAAAATAAGCTTTTTGCGCTTAATAGTTGCGCCCACATTTCTTTAATTGCCGTTTCTAAATTATCGGCAATATTCCAAGAGAATTGGGCAGGGGTTAACCCTGAGATATCTTGATTAAGGGGAAAACTTCCTCCTAAAGAAGCCCGTAAAATTACTGTGTTACTGTTTAATTTTGATGTGGCTTCCATTAAGATATCTTGCCATTGAGACGGGAAGGATAAATTTAAAATAGATTGACGACTTTGTTGGGCAACTAATTGTAAGGTTCGAGGGTTATCTACATCTAAATGAAGGGATGATCCAGGAAAATCTGCTAATAATGAGTTCACATCATTCAAATTATCTAGAAACTCTCTAAAGACACTCGAACTAATGACAAAACCAGGAAAAACATTGTAGCCACTTTGCTTAAGTTGACTTAACATCCATCCTTTTTCCCCAATAACGGGACGATCCCGTAAATCAATTTCAGAAAGCCAATAAAGCTTCATCACCGCAATAACAAGAATTGAGTTAGCAAGAACAATTAAAGGGATTAAAGAGATTTATGATGATGATTAATTAAAACAAGTTTACTATTTTTTAAGGGATATCTACCTATTTGTCATGATATCATAACAAACCAGTGCATCACAATGGTTTATTGCGAAGAACTTACAATTAGTCGTTAGACTAAACCTGAAAGTCTATCCAAATATAACTTTTATTATTTAATTTTATTGTTGTCCAGGCACTTACTTCTCTATGGGTAAACAGAAGATACGACAGGCAATCATTTTAGGGTTGACCACCCTTATATTAACAATCAACTGGACTTCTATGGCAGTAAGTCAGCTTCCTATGACTGTTACATCAACCAGTACAGTCATCAAAACTCAGACACCCTGGTGGGACCCTAACAAAGCACAGCCATGTGGGAGACTTTGGTGTAGTGAGGTTCATTTATTTGGTGGTTTAGATAAAATATTTAAAGTTGCGGTTGCGCCCGATGCTCTTGAGGATCCCAATAATGCTGCTTTTACTGTTGAAGAAAGGGCTAGACAAGTAGAAAGTATTTATAATTCGATTTATAATCGGGTTCGTCAGTCCGAATTTATGTTCCAGGAAAACATTATACAATCTCCATTTGGTGCCATTGCAAATTGGCGAAACTTATTTTTTAATAGAGATAACTTAGGAAAACATCCTGTCACTCCAAAAATTGAAATTGGTATTAAAAATAATCAAACCGTAATTTTTGTTCCACGACAACTTGAATTGGGGTTATCAGCGCAAACAATTGTAACAGTCAATCGAGCAGATAGTCTTTATCAAGGTAAATTAATTGAAGATATTGCTAAAGAATGGCGTTTTCTCATTGCGGAAAGTCTCAATGAGTCACTTTGGGCTAATGAAATTGATTATTATTACCCTTTTGCCAGATTAGGCGTTGCTATTGGCATTATGCTTGTTATTGCTGTTCCTGTAATTATTTTAGCAATTATTAGATACTTATTGAAAACTTGGAATCGTTATCTTAGTCGTCAATTACGTGCTTTAAAAGAGTCTTTGACAGTTGATGCAGAGGCTTTATCTTCCGATGAATTTCCTGTTTCAGATACTTTAAATCAGAGAACAGAAAATAATCAGGAAAATCAGGAGCGAATAAAACTTAATAAGCCCACCATTTTAGCCACCTTAAAAAAAGTGATTGATCGGCCCGATAAAGCACTAGCGAAAGCTAAGATTATGATTGAAAATACGGTACAAAATATAAGTAATAATGTTCCAAATTTATCGTTAAAGAAACAGGGAATTATTAAACGAAAGCAAAATATTGCTCAATTACTTCTAGGATTATTTTTTTGGATACAATTCTTTTTAGTTTTATTAGCTTTAACTTTAATTGTTTTACTTTTTCCTGAAACTCGTCGTTATACCTATTTCTTTTTAGGCCAAGCAATTATTATTCCTTTAATTTGGATGTCCACTAATATTGCCAATAAATTAAGTAATATATTTATTGATTTTTATCTTAATAAATGGGCAAAAAATGCACAATTAATTAATCCTAATTCTCATCGTTATACTTTGCGAGTTAGCACCTATTCTAATGCCCTAAAAAGTGGCTCAACTTTTCTCTTTATAGTTATTGCGACTGTGGCAACTGTCATGTTTTTTGGTATTGATTTAACAGTATTAGCGAGTGTAGGCGGTGTGGCTTTTGTGTTTGCATTTTTGTCTCGAAATGTGGTAGAAGATATGCTGAATGGGATCTTAATCTTATGGACAGATCGTTATGCTATTGGGGATGTTATTCAAGTAGGAAATATCGGAGGTTTTGTAGAAAATATGAATATTTATATTACACAAATTAGAGGTGCAGAAGGCCGTTTAGTTACCATTCCTAATAGTAAAATTTCTATCGTTGAAAATTTAACCAAAGATTGGTCACGGGTTGAATTTAAAATAGAAATTGCTTATGAAGCTGATGTTAGAAAAGCTTTAAATGTTATTAGTGAAGTGAGTGAAGAAATGCAAACTGATCCCACTTGGAAAGATAAAATTATTGAACCAGCTGCTATTTTAGGAGTTGATGATATTTCTCATCAAGGAATATTAATTCAAGTCTGGATTAAAACCCAAGCAATGCAACAATGGGCAGTAGGGAGAGAATATAGGTTAAGAGTAAAAGAAGCATTTGAACTAGCAGGAATACCTATCGGTGTTCCTCACCAAGAAATTAGATATCAACCTAATCAATCAATTAACAATTAATCAATTATGATCTTTCACATTACAACTTCTGAAACTTGGAAAAAAGCCAAATTAAATAATGAATATAGATGCAATTCTTTAGAAACAGAAGGATTTATTCACTGTTCAACTCAATCTCAAATTATAACCATTGCTAATACATTTTATAGTCACTGTAATCAATTAATCGTTCTTGAAATAAATCCGAATAAGTTATTATCAGAAATAAAATGGGAATCTCCTGCACACCCTAATTCTAATGTTGAACATAATATTAATGATAGTGAGCAATTTCCTCATATCTATGGAGTCATCAATGTAGATGCTGTTGAAAAGATAACCTATTTGTGTAAAAATAGTAAAGGTTTATTTGAAAATAGTTTTTAACTGATTTTCGGCAATTTTAAGCTTTTACGTTCTTCAGTAGCAAAATGATGGTCTAATTTAGGTGGTAATACTTGGCGAGATTTACGAAAATGTGAAGGGAATAATCGATAAGATTTATTAGTATTAGGTAATTGTAAATTCAGTTGTTGATTATTTATTTTTTCTGCTAATTCAAGATCAAAAATGTAACTATCTTCTGTTTCAGTATCAATCAGTTCAATCGTACAATTGACAGGATGATAACGATGAGTCGTAATGCTAAAAGAAGCATGGGTTAAGGGATACCCCTTTAAAGTTTCGAGAATTAACTCCCCCACTATAAAATCATGATCAATGTCATCAGGAATAACTAACGTATGATGAAAATGATAAGGTAATTTTTCATCGGATAATGGGTAATCAACCGTTAGTAAAGTTTTTTCAGTTTCAGGGTGAATTAATTCGTAACGGAGTTGAGCATTTAATGCAATTTCTCCCTCCATATTAACCCCTTCTATCATTCCTGATAACTTAATTCTTTCTCCAGCATTAATATTAAAGTTATCTTGTTCTAAGCTAAGGTTAATTAGAGACTTGGGTGTTGATGGTTGGGGTTGTATAATGCTATGTTTTTCTTCCTTTTCCTTATTTAATTCAGGTTCTATTTTTTCTCGTAAAAGTTTTTCTAATTGATCTAGATACGTTTGTGCTTTATTTTCACAAGTTACTTCATCTTGTGACGAATGAGAAGAATTAACCGATGGACTTTTATTGCTAACAGGTAAAATATTTAGGGTAATGGTTTCAGTCCAACTTTCCCCTAAAAACTCCGATAAAACATCTCCATGACAACGAATATTCCAAGCAGTTTCGGGTGTTAATTCCGTAAAAGGAAGAATCATCACTAACCCCTGGGAATTAATGCGACGTTGATGATATTGTGTGTGTTGATCTGGGGAAGTAATACGAACATCAACCACAGTATTCAAACGGTTTGACTTTCCCAAAATACGGTACTTTCCAGATTCTAACTCTAAGTTAGAAGCATTAGCAGGATACCACTTAATATCATCATCTTTTTGTATTAAGAATTCCCAGGATTTCATTGTTTTTATTGTGTGGAGTTGCCTATTGTTCTTCTATGTCTGTCAAGTTGTTGTTTAAGTTCCCCAACTGTACTAAATAATTCTGTTTGGGTCATACTTTGTTGTTCTTTGCTTTGTAACCATTTCAGTTGTAGCGTCTTATTTTCTGCTTCCTCCTCCCCTAAAACGATACAAGCGATCGCTCCACTGCGATCAGCCCGCTTGAACTGCTTACCAAAAGCACTCCCACTCATGTCTAATTCTACCGTTAAGCCCTCTTTACGCAATTTTTGGGCTAAAATTAACCCTTGTGCTTCGGCGGCTTCTCCTCGGGAAACTAAGTAGATATCTGGGGTCATTTCAGGAGAAGATTGTAATTGCTTCAACAGAATGATTAACCTTTCCATCCCAATGGCCCAACCTACCGCCGGGGTTGAGTTTCCACCCAACTCTTCCACTAACCCGTCATAGCGTCCCCCACCGCATACCGTTGCTTGGGCCCCTAAATCATCGGATATGATTTCAAAGGCGGTATGGGTATAGTAATCTAACCCTCTGACTAAACAAGGGTTTATGTTGTATTCAATACCGAGATCCGTTAAAAGTTGTTGAACTTGATCGAAGTGTTTTTTAGAAGCATCTCCCAGATATTGCAAAATATTAGGAGCATTTTCATTAATTTCTTTGGTACGCTTGGCTTTACTATCGAGAATGCGTAACGGGTTACGTTCTAAACGATCTTGAGAGTCGGGATCTAATTCTTCTTTGTAGGGTAGAAAATAGTTAACTAATGCTTCTCTGTATCTTTGTCTATCACTGCGATCGCCCACAGAATTGATATCTAATTTTAAACTTTGTAATCCTAACGTTTTCAAGATATCCGTCGCTAAAGCAATCACCTCTACATCAGCCCTAGGATCGCCTGTACCGATTAATTCTAACCCGATTTGATGAAACTGTCGCTGACGACCCGCTTGGGGTCTTTCGTAGCGAAACATGGGACCACAATACCAAAGACGTTGTACCCCTCCAGCAGCATACAAGTTATTTTGTAAATAAGCACGAACCACTCCAGCAGTTCCTTCCGGACGCAAGGTTAAAGAGCGATCGCCTCTATCGGTGAAAGTATACATTTCCTTCCCTACCACATCCGTTGCTTCCCCTATCCCTCTTTCAAACAGAGAAGTTTGCTCAAAAATAGGGGGACGTATTTCATAGTACATAGCACGACTGAGTATTTGCGTCGCTATCTGTTCTACATATTGCCAGTATCCAATCTCTTCTGGCAAAATATCTCTGGTTCCTGGTAGTGTTTGAATGGTACCCATTGGGGTGTGTTTCGCCTAAAAATTTCCTACGCTAGATGATAACTTGTTTTCAGTAACATCAGTCGTCACCTTTTGAGCATTTTCCCAGAAGTCATCATCTAATTCAGGAATATCTGAGTAATCAATCTCTTCATCAGAAAGTGCTTCTAAACGGGATGATTGTTCCTTACTCAGTTGAGCTTTTTTTTCAGGATCGGGTGTATAGTTAACTGTTGTCATAACGTCTTACCTCTCTACTGTTAGCTTTTCTTGCTGAAATCAAACGAATCACTGAACCTCTGATGGTATAAGCTACAACGTAAACTCGCTGCTCTATTTTTCCTAGAGTAATATATCGCACTTCACCATAGTTAAACCGTTTATCAATGACTGTTAACCTATTTTGGTCATCAAAAACTCTTGTGGCAAAGGGGAAAGAAACCGAATGTTTGGTTTCATTTGTCTTAGCTTTCGAGTCGTCCCACTCGAACATTCTTTTTGATTTTACATATGGGCTTAGGCTTACCTTACTATTGTAGCGACTCAAATCTCTTAATTGTGTTGTTAATAAATTTATTTTTAGCTTTTGTAACCAAGGTAACTTATAGTTAATTTGTCCAGCATCTTTTATTTTATTAATTAGTGCATCGTATGTTCTAATTTGCAGATTAGGATTATTTCGATTATGTCTGCGTTTTAAATTTCTCTTTTGCTCATTATTTTTAAACTCTTTTGCTCTTCCGATAAGTAATATTCCTTTAGGTTCTGTAAATGAATCGATGCCGTATACATCTCTAATCGCTCCTTGATTAATAGTACAGTAATCAATATATCTAGTAAGTTGATTAACTCCTCTATTCGCTGCATTACTATATCTAAAATCTCCGTTTTGATCCTCAAGCCAAATCTTTTCATTTGCTCCTTTCAATTCCAATATCCACCAAGTTACGCCATCTGAATTATCTCCTGCAAATAAATAATCTGGTTTTAAGCCCTTATTCTGTCCAACACGAGGTTTAATCAGTTGTTGAGGAAGAATCCAAGCACCATGATGTCCTGTCCAAAAAAAAACAGAAATAAATGCTAATATCGAAAGGTTTTCTTGCAAAAAATTATTGATTTTTGTCTCATCTGAATTTTTAATTATTAGTGATAAAAACTCGTCTACTTGTTGTGACGTTATGTCATATGGATCGACTCTGAATTCATTAGGGGGATAAATGCTCATAAATCGTTATTTAGTCAAATAAGCCGCTTTGATGTTTCGATAGAAATGGTTTCGATCATTATACAAAGCGATTTTTCTTACGTAGTTCGGAGATAACATTTGTATCAAGCAAATATTTGGTCACAGTGAAATTTCTCTACTATTATCTCTAACACGATTAAAATCCTCATCTTCTCCCACATTAGGCATAGCAAGCAATAACTCTTTAAGAGAATTTTCTTCCGTTTCTGGGTCAAAAACCCTAGTTAAAATTGAATCTAATTCTGATTCGAGCGAATGACCATGAATTGCTGCTCTTTGCTCTAAGCGATCCCGAAGGGATCTCGCTAAAGCGAGTGCGCGATTATCTTTACTCAAATTGTCAAGATTTATACTGGTCATGGTTAGTTGTACGTTGAAATAATGTAGTTAACGGTTGTCATAACATTTTACCTGCTAAAATTAAAAAGTTGTTGGCCTTATTGATATTATTATGACCAACCTTTACGAAACAGATTTTTTTGAATGGACTAAGATCCAAGCAAAAGCTTTAAATGAACATAATATTGAAGCACTTGATTGGGATCATTTAAAAGAGGAGATAGAAGACTTGGGAAATGAAAAACTTAACGCTGTGAATAGCTTTTTAAAACGGCTGATAGAACACAGACTCAAACTGGATTATTCTCAAGAAATTTATCCCCGTAATCATTGGCTCAAAGAAGTTGATAATTTTCAAGATGAAATTGAAGATAGATTAACTAAAACTCTTTTAAATAAACTCGATCTTCCTAAACAGTACGAAAGAGCTAGGCGAGTTATTTTGCGAGAATATAAACTAGATATCCCCAAAAAATGTCCTTACACTTTTGAAGAATTAATGACTAGATATCCATTAGATAATGATTAGAGTAATCTTGACAGTCAGGATCTAATTGCGCTATCTTATAAGACTACATCATGAATATTATTGCCTATCTATCCAAACAGCTTTAAATATTGTTGTCGGATTTTCACTATAAAGATTTGCCAAAAGTTTACATAATTTTTTTTATTGATGATATCTTTGTTTAAATCACTATCATAGCAACGAATTCATCATGCTTAACATTCTCAAGCCTTCTTTAGTCGCTGTGGGATTTATCCTTGTGGGTAACTTTCCTGTAAAAGCACAATTAGAACAAAGTCCTATCAATATTTCTTCTGACAAAACAATTTTTAATCCATCAATTAGCTTATCCCTGTCTGATTTCAATTACGGTAATAGTGTTACTTTGAATGTTGAGAATACTGGTTCCCCAGATCAAGAAGCCACGATTCAAGCTAATCTAACTGTACCTGGTAATACCTTTACTTTTGATGGTGAAGTTTATGAGTTACTTCAATTTCATTTTCACACACCAAGTGAACATTTACTTAATGGACAAGTATTTCCCTTAGAACTCCATTTAGTTCATCAGGATACTGAAGGAGATCTTTTAGTTATTAATCGTTGGATTGAGGAAGGAAATTTTAATACTTTACTAGATCCCATTTTTTCTAACTTACCGGGTAATGGAGACCCCAATTTTGAGGTTGATAACTTTGATCTTTCTGGTATACTACCCTCTTCTTTAGACTCATTCCAGTATCCAGGATCTCTGACAACACCTCCATTTACTGAAGGGGTGCAGTGGGTTCTTTTTAATGAAGTGTTAGAAATATCTTCATCACAAATTGCAGCTTTTCAGGCACTCTTTCCCGAAGGAGATACACGAGAAATTCAACCTCTTAACGATCGCATTATCCAAACTGATATAGAAAATTTCTCAACTGTTCCAGAACCCACAACGGTTTTGGGTTTGTTAGCTTTTGGTGGAGCAGGATTATTAACTTCTAAAAAAAATAATTTTTTTTCTTAGTCAGTAGGGCAGTAGGATCTTAATAATATTAAATCCCTATGATGGTGCTTAGTGAAGAAAATGTTCACATTCACCTCATAAGCGATCGCACACGAGTAATTTGTTGGATCAAACAAGAGCGATCGCTTTTCACTTTACTAACAATTCAAAAAAATACCGTTAACGTTACTACGAAATCTCACCATTTCTTCGCTTGCATTGAAATGAAGAGCAACCTGAGACAAATTCATCTTTTTTTGCTTTGCCCAAATTAAACCCCGTCTGGGAATTTGTAAACATCCCCCTAAATAAATTGCTTCATCTTCATCCTGTTGTCGACGTTGAGGAAGTCCAGTTTTAGCATCAAAACCGACCATTTTATGGTTTAAAATTATATGAGCAAATTCGTGCATTAAATTAGACTGTTGACGTACTGGTGTATGGCGAGAATTATGAACGATCCAAAGTGGTTTTGTCGGAAGAATTACTGCCGAACAACTATTGCTATTAAATAATAGTTTTATTTGTTCTGATTCTGCATTAGGTACTGTTTCCTCAGTAAAAATTTTGACTTGAAAATGCTCGGTTAAAACTTCGGCTGGTAATGGTTCATAAGCTTTGAAGCCTAGAATAGTTCGCTTTTCAGTAGCGATCGCTTCTAATCTTTTTCTATTTTCAGTGGTTAAACTTTCAATTAATCCCATTTTTATTCCTCTTCTTGCGTTTTTTGAGACAAATCTTTGTATGCTGCTTTGACTAAAGATGCTAAAGCATTGGCGATCGCAGGATCTAAGTTTTTGTCTGCCCTTAACTGAATAGAAATAGCTTCTGGAGTATCTAAACTCTCGTCTTCAGTATTCTTGATTAATTCTGTCAGGGGGACTTCTAACCAATCACATAAAGCTAAAAAGGTGACCATATCTGGTGTTTTCCCATTTTCTACTCGCGAGATGGTAGAGGGACTAACATTGCCAATTTCTGCTGCTGTTTCGCGCAAACCACGAGAACCACGTTTGCTACGTACTAAACTAGCTAATCTTTCAATATCTAAGTAACTGCCCATAATCTTCTATTGTTTCATAGAATTTTTTTTGTCTCTTTCTTGACACAAACTATTTTTGCTTGTATGCTTAATGAAACGATTGTATCGCTTATGAGAAAAAACATAAAGGCTAAATTGGTAGGTTACAACGGATTGTTACATTTCTGTCATAGCGTGAATTATAACCGTCTAACCCACCCTACTGTGATGCTGCCTTCTGCCTCTAATTATTAAATAACAGATAAACATTATGTCTAGCAGTAAAACAGCCTCTACATCAAAATATTTATGAAAATTGTTTGACTGCACAGTTAAAGTATCGAAAAAGAGAACGAAAACAGGTAGAAGCTAGTCAATATTATCAATTTGAAGCCGAAACAAAAGAAGAACCAGTTAGATTAAGAGTTAAGTTTAAGCAAGAACAAATAAATACATCTCCCGGTGAACCTTGGTTTCATAGAGTACAGGATAGAACTCCTGTTACTATCAATTTAGACGATTTAAGAGAGGAAGCGATTTTATTAGATCAAAGAGAAGAAGATTTAGGACAAAAATACAATCGCGATGAATCTAGAATAAGTAGAGGTAACTGGGTAAAACGTTTTAATCGACTCAACTATCACAACGTTTTACCAGATAATGTTATCGAAAAACAACCCGCCCAAACTTTGACCATAGAAGACTTTACCCATGTTGCGGGGATGGTTGCATCGGGGAAATCTACTTTATCTTTGCTATTAGCTAGTCATGTAATTAGAAAATTAAGCGATCGCCGTATAACAATAGTGGTGGGAGATACACAATCAGCCATTAAAATAGCCAATCAAATTAACTGGTGGTTTTGCGATGATCCCGAAAATAACGAACCTGTCGCCGTTCCCGTTTTAGGTAGAAGTCAGCGACACAAACATCTGCAAGGATTTACTGATTCTGATGATTATCGATCGCATTTAACAAGAGAACAACCTCATTGGGGGGAACGTTGGTTAAGTACAGTATGTCCTTTACAAGCACAAATGTATAAAAACAATAAAAATATTTTACAAGGAAATTCCCTCAAGCCAGGAACAGAACCCTGTCAAAGTCTTCCTAAACAACCCAAAGACAAAAATAAGAAAGCGACTGGATCATATTATCTCTGTCCCTTTTTCCATAATTGTCCATCACAACAAGCTTATCGAGATATGCCGAAAGCGCGAGTTTGGATTACTGCCCCTGGAACAATGGCCTATGGAGGAATGCCAACTCATTACGAAATACGGCCAATTAAAATAGGCGAATTGGTTTATGAACAATCGGATATTGTCGTATTTGACGAAGCAGATACGATTATTGAATGGTTTGATAAAGTTTATGCAGAACAAGTTACCCTAACAGATCGCAGTAGAAACGGTGTTTTTGATGATATTGGCGTTAAAACTGAACAATCTAGTCGTCAAAGATCGCCTTTAAAATCTAGATGGAGTAAAGCACAAAGAGATGCTCAAACAGCGATCGATATGACACTTACGTTACTCGGTGAAGATTTAGGAAAGAAGATTTTACAAGACTGGGTACAGCAGGGATATTTTACGCCTCACGTTCTTTTCTATAAGTTAGCGCGTCGCTTGGCGGGGTTAGAAGAATACAATACCTATGAGAAATCACTACAGCAGTTAACAGAAGATGAAGGCAGAATCAGGCCAATGATGGAAATTGTAGCTGATTTTCTCAAAGAAGATCCCGTATTAAGACGCAGTAGTGATAATCGGGCAACCACTGAGTTATTAGAAATAGTACAGAGAATCAATAATACGGGGGAAAGTCCTACCGATGAAGAAATCAAACAAGATTGTCACAACTGGATAACAACTTTTTTCCCTAACACGCAAAGCAATTTAGATCGCCTGAAAACTGAGTTAGAGGATCTTAGAAGTAAACCAAATTCAGATGAATTATATCCCTATCTCACCAAAGAAGAAGACATCGACACCATTGAACACCTTGCTTATCGCTTGCAGTTTACCCTTACTATTACTCTGCTAGATCGCCATACTAAGATTGTTTTCTATGAATGGCAAAATCGACCCAACAATATTCGTGAACCCTCACCCCATCGCAGGATGCCGAGAGGAATGCTGAATATATTGCCGTTACCAGTGACAGGAAGACAATTCGGCACCTATTATTCGAGTAGGGGGAGTGATACGCTTAGTTTGTTTGCTTATTCTAATATCGGACGAGATTACGTACTCAATTTTCATCGCTTACTAACAGATTATGATGGCTTAAAAGGGCCAAATGTTCTCGCACTTTCAGGAACATCCTATTTACCTGACTCTACGACTTTTCATGTTAGTGATCCTCAAGGAGTTTTAAAGCCAGAAAAAACAGCCCAACAAGCTATTTCCCAAAGCAAATTTGCATTTTTACCTCAGTTTAAGGATGATAAACCGATTCGGGTTTCTGGTAACTTAGGTAATAAAAAACAAGCCCACGATAAGCTAACAGAGGTTGCTAAATCGTTAGTTACTCAAAGCAGTAGCAATCATATCGTTACAGAATTAGAAACCCTAAAAGGATTAGGAGAAAATAAACCCGAACTTTGGGCAGATCGCGATCGCATTTTGATTTTAGTCAATTCCTACGATCAGTCTAAATGGGTAGCGGATGAATTGAGAACTTACTCACCCTATCCCCACGATAAAATAAAAAACCTTGAAAGAGATAATCTTGAACCAGATAAAAAGGGTAAAACTAACCCAGGAGAACTAAAAAGAGCCGATATCGAATCTTTTGCTAATACTGGCGGTAAGATACTGGTTGCCCCCACAAATTCTATCGGACGAGGTTTCAATATCCTCAACAATAACGGTAAAGCAGCTTTTGGTGCAGTTTATTTCTTCACTCGCCCCTATCCTCATCCCAATGATACCGCAGCGATCGCACAGGAGTTAAATCGACGGGCTTACGAATGGTTTGATAAAGAGGATTTTATTGCCTGGCAACAAGGAGACGGTATTGCCCATCGTGCCGAAATATTGAGGAAAACAGCAAATAGTTACTGGCGATCTGTCGAACATCGTTCTTATTATCGAACTTTACGGAATAAACCAGATTTACTCGCTTTTCCTCGTTACGATCTAGCAGCCACAACATTAGGTAGAATTATTCAGGCTGTAGGGCGTTTAATTCGCGGTGGTGTTCCTTTTCACGGCTATTTTGTTGATTCTGCTTGGGCAGATAATAGTGCGAAAAGACTGTCTGCTGAGAGAATGGGTGAAGATGCCAATCAAATTGAAAATGATACAGAAGAAAATAGCTTGTTGGTAGCAACAATTAAAATCGTCTGTAATAAGTATGCAGAAAAACAGGGTTCAGTTGGGCATGCTTTATATAGACCCCTTGCTAATGCTCTTGATTATACTGAACAGCTTTACTGGGAATAATCTACATATTCGTAAGGTGGGCATTGCCCACCCTACCAGTTAATTTTATTTAGAAAAATATTATGCCCAAAAAAAACAATTCTAATGTCGCTTTACCTGCCCGTATGAATTTAGCAGAAAACGCATTTTCAGATTTGAAAATTGCTGTCTTGATGTTTCCGTTTTCCCAGGAAGTTCAAAATTTTTGTGACAATATTCAGCAAGCATTACGTAGTAAAAAGAAAATTTATGCGCCTTATCGTCAATTAAATAATGCTTTGCTTGCCTGTAGTTCAACTTTAACTTATGGTTTTGAATGGTTAGAAACTATAGATTATATTCCTAAATATCAGGCTTTAGCAGTTGGTAAAGCGGAAGAAATTTCAGATAAAGTACCAAAAGAAGACAAAATACACCAGCTTATTTTAGCTTGGGCTGATACTTGGACAAAACAGTTTTTAAATAAGAAAAAAGGCAATAAAGATGAGAAAGATGAGATTGAAACAGTATGTGATCGCTTTTTAGATACTATAGATAATATTCCTGAAGATTGGGAATGGGAAGATATCGAACCGACAAGATTAATTGAAGATATTACTTCAAATAACAGTTTAGGTTATCAAGCTATTCCTAGTTTACTTGCAACTTTGTTACACGAACAAACAATTACTATCCAGTTAAAAGATAGAGAACAAAAAATTACTTGGAGAAAAGTACAAGGGGATGGTTCGAGTAGGACAGGATTACATTTAGTTAGTTATCCTTTTAAAGCAAACTATATAGAGGAAAAAGAGGATAATTATCAAGAAAAAGAAGGTTATTGGGCTTATAAATTAGATTTTCACGCACAAACTCAAGCAGGAAGATTTAACAATAAAGGTCATTTAAAACCTTGGATATTTTTACATCTTAGCTGTCAAAGATATGCTCATGAACCTTTAGTAAGTGCTAATCATGGGCGAGACATTTCTATTTTGATGGGTATGAAAACTGCTCGTATAAATAATTATCCTATTGATTCAACTTTAGTTAAATTAACTGTTGAAAATGATGACAAAAAACTGTGGCAAGAACAACTACCAGAGTTATTAGCAGCATTTAAAGCACGCCCTCTAAGTACACCACAAGACATATTAGATAATCCTGTTGAATATGGCAATTTAGATAATACAGAAAATTGGAATAAAGATGAATATTATATAATTAATACTGAAGGATATAAATACAAAGAAGAAGGACAAAAAGGAGGTGGACATGGACATCATATTAAGACAGGCTTTAGTTTAAAAGAACGAGCAGATCTTACCAGTAAAGTTTTACAATTTTTAGACGGTGTATTAATTCCAGATAAAGCAATGGAATGCGATATTAAAGTACCAACTGGTAAAAAAATTCCTTTAGCAATACGTGATTATGAGTTTTTTCGTGAATCATGTTTGACACAAACGGGATTAAAAAGAAATAAGAAATTTACAGAGATAGAACAGAGGGAGTTTATAAAAGAACAACAGAGTATTATTGCAGATGCTATTAAACGATCTTCTAAAAATAATCAAATTTATTTATTTATAATTTATCAAGAAGAACATACAAAAAAATTAGTTTATCAACAGTTACGAGAATCATTATTATTACAAGAAAACGATGAATTTCCAGAATACTTAATTATCGAAGATGTTTTAATCAAAGATGAAACTCTTTTAGATAGAATACCTGTAACTGGTTTAGCTTCTGTTAACAAAAACTTTGACAAAGAAATAAAAAAAGGACATACTAAAAGACGTCAAGCTTGGCAAAAATTTCTTCAAAACAATCTTATTGATAAAGTAAAGAATAAGAACACTGTAAATATTTCTGCAATTATTGAAATTAAAAGATTTCAGAAAACAAAAGGAATAGATCCCAGACAAAATAATATTCATGCTGTAGTTAGAGAAGCTTGTGTGTTAGAAAATATCAATTCTCAAATGTTGCAAACAATTGAACCGACTAAGAACGATGATACGGTTTATAGTCCAAAGACAAAAGGGAGGACATTAAATGCAGTTTTAGATATAACATTACGTCAAACAGGTACGTTATATGGTTTACCTTCAGAAGTTTATCAAATAGCAAAAATACCAGAAAATCTTGTTTCAAAATTAGATGTAATTACTTTTTGTCGAATAAAGAGAAATAATTTTATTGGTAATAAACCTCTTCAATATGCGATCGCAGTACGTCTCAGCGCAGCAGGAACAGTAGACGTTTTAATTCCCAATAATAAAAAATGGATTCCTTATTCTAAAGCAGGAATAGAAATAGGCAAATTATTTCATAAAGCCAGAAAAAAAGATTCCAAGAGTATCGAAAGATTACAAATGAAAGGTGGAGACTTAGTAAAATTTGTCGCTGATACTTTAGTTAACTATTTAGAAAATCCAACTATTGCTATAATTGAAGCTGATGTTTGGCGTAACAAACGTAGTAAAGAGGGTAATAATAATCAAGCTTGGTTTCAATTACAAAATGAAAATTTATTAGAACGGCGAGATATTTTGAATTTTAGCCATGTACTCGGTCATAATTGTCAATATAAAAGAAATGACGAAAGATTGAAGAATTTATTAAGTGTTATTCGTCTGCGTAGTGGTAACGAAACGCCTCAATATGCTACCAATAGACAGGAATGGAATGAAGATTCTGAAACTAAAGACTTTACTCAGTTAAGTGGTTTCATAGACGAAACTGTTCCAGAATTATTGCATTATTTTTCCATCGGTAGAATACCAGAAACTCAAAAGAAAAAACAAAACACACCTAAAGCGAGAAATCTAGGAAAAATAGAAAAAGAAGGGGATATCCATGCAGCTAATATTGCTTACAAACATCAGCAAATGATGGAGATGTTGCCCTTTTTTGTTCGTAATGATTTGCAAACGGAAGAAACAATTAAAGCACTTTGTCGAGCAGTCCATTATTTAAGAACTTCCCCCGCATTTACTAAAGGCAATATTAGCCATCCGTACCCCATGCACATAGGCAACAATTTAATCGAAGATATGTTATGTATTCTGGGTTTTGATTGTTAAATAATTAAGCACATTTGCTTGGTAATTTTGGTTAAATTTTCAGAAGTAATCGGAGCTTTTTAACCCATGCCTCTTTTTTGTAGAGATCAACGATCCTGTATTTTACCTGCTTAGCATAAATTTATCTATTTTTCAACGACAATCAGATTAAAGTATAGTAAAATTTTGACATCGTAAGCAAGCATATTACTTGTTCAAAATGTCAATTACCAATACCATTCATTTTAGAAATGTCAAAGGCGATATCTTCGGTGGAGTTACAGCCGCAGTTATCGCATTACCAATGGCTTTGACCTTCGGGGTTGCTTCTGGTGCGGGAGCCTCTTCGGGGCTATGGGGAGCCATTTTAGTGGGCTTTTTTGCAGCCCTTTTTGGAGGAACCCCTACCCTGATCTCTGAACCAACCGGTCCAATGACGGTGGTTATGACTGCGGTGATCGCCAGTTTAACCGCGGCCGAGCCTGATAAGGGTTTAGCTATGGCTTTCACCGTCGTCATGTTGGCAGGGGTTTTCCAAATTCTTTTTGGGGTGTTTAAATTAGGGAAATACGTTACCCTCATGCCTTACACGGTTATATCTGGCTTTATGTCAGGAATTGGGGTTATTCTTATTATTTTACAAATTGCTCCTTTTCTTGGTCAAGCCAGTCCTAAAGGGGGGGTGGTTGGCACTGTACAAAATATACCCAATCTTATCGCTAGTATCAACCCATTAGAAACCCTGTTAGCCGTTATTACTGTCGCTATTCTTTTCTTATATCCTAGGAAGTTGAAGAAATATATGCCACCCCAGTTACTGGCTTTAATTGTGGGGTCGTTAATTTCTATCTTCTTATTTGGTAGTGTAGATATTCGCCGTATTGGTGAGATATCCGTCGGTTTACCTAGTTTACAAGTTCCTACGTTTACGGCTGCCCAAATTCAGACCATGTTGGTTGACGGGTTAGTGTTAGGGATGTTAGGTTGTATCGACGCTTTACTGACATCGTTAGTAGCAGACAGTTTAACCCGTACCGAACACAATTCTAACAAAGAATTGATCGGTCAAGGACTCGGTAACTTAATCTCTGGTTTATTTGGTGGTATCGCTGGTGCGGGTGCAACCATGGGAACTGTGGTAAATATTCAAACTGGGGGTAGAACGGCTGTTTCTGGTCTAACTCGCGCCCTTGTTTTACTGGTGGTCGTGTTAGGGTTAAGTCAATATCTTCAAGGTATTCCTTTAGCAGTATTGGCCGGTATTGCTTTAAAAGTGGGTATCGATATTGTAGACTGGGGTTTCCTCAAACGCGCTCACAAAATCTCCATTAAAGCTGCTCTCATTATGTACGGAGTAATTGCATTAACCGTCTTTGTCGATTTAATTGTAGCCGTTGGGGTGGGTGTTTTTGTGGCTAACATTCTTACCATTGAACGTCTGTCTAATCATCGGTCTGATAAAGTTAAAGCGGTAACGTATGATGATGAAGAAATCGATCTCAAACCTGAAGAGAAACAATTGTTAGAAGAAGCAAACGGTAAGGTACTTCTCTTCTATCTCAGCGGGCCAATGATTTTTGGTGTAGCTAAAGCTATCTCCCGCGAACATAACCTCATCAATGATTATCAGGCATTGGTGTTAGACTTATCAGAAGTTCCCATTTTAGGGGTAACTTCCTCTTTAGCGTTAGAAAATGCTATTAAAGAGGCTATAGAAAAAGGTCGTCAAGTCTTTTTAGTTGGGGTGAGTGGACAAGCAGAAAAACGCTTAAGAAAGTTAGGGGTGATGGATATTATCTCTCCTGATAATATTATGAGCGATCGCACCACAGCCCTCAAAGAAGCTTTAATCTCTGTTGAACCATACAAAGTATGATTACTTCCATGGATCAGGTGATAGCGCGTGGTGCTAATATTTTCCTGAGTTTCTATGTAAAAGCCGGGGTCATGCCTCGGCTTTTTTGGTTTGATTGGCTGGGTTTGAATCAGAACTTGTGTGCGTGCAGTACCTCCATCACGTCACAGATATAGGCGATGCCCGAATAATCGTCGAAAAACCTCGCTGCGACCTCATCCGATATCTTCACAGCCATATCCCGAGTGGGGGTGAGCACCTCGAACTTTATATTCGCCTGGGTGTCGGAAACGGAGGGTTGTCCCGACGAGCGCACGTTGCGACTGCCTTTACCGCCAGCGTCCACCACCGTGTAACCGGTCGCCCCGGCTTCGTCGATGATTTTGGCGATCTTTTTCAGCAACAACTTTTCCGTAACGATGACGAGTTTGGTAGCTTGCTGAGTCATGTTTTTTACCTCCTGACGCTTATAGTCATTGAACTTGATGGTCGTGTTTATTGTTCCGCGTTGGTCGTAGGGTCAGGGGAGCACAGGCAGCCCGCGACCCATATGGAATTCAGCCGCCCAGCGCCTGGGCAAGCCCGATGAAGAGCGGTATTCCCAAGGCAAGTGCAACTGGCGTGCCAACGGCTGTGGACGAGCCGATGTAGGCGGAGGGATTGGCCTTGGGAATGCCAGCTCGTAAAGTGGGCGGCCCTGAGATGTCTGAACTGGAGGCAGCAATGACAGCCAGGATGACGACACCGCCAAGGCTGAATCCCGTGATGTAGTGGGCAATCATGCCGAGACCAAAGGCAATGAGCCCATGCAACAGCGGTGCCACAAAGGCATATAGGGCGTACCACTGGCCTACCTTGCGCAGCTCGCCAATCCTTGCCGTGGCCTCCATCCCCATGACCAGCATCAGGATTGAGAGCAGACCGCGGAAGAGGGGATTGAAGAAGCTCTCATAGACACTTTCCGGTTGGGTTAGTATGCCTAGAGCGAGGCCAAGCAGCAGTGCAGATAGGGCAGAGCCCTGAAGACTTTCCTTGATAATGGGCCAAATCTTGACCCGCTCGCCTGCGGTATCGCGCTGGGGATACCCGCTTGCGGTAATGCCTTGCTCGCTGGAATAAGCGTCTATATTACCGCGCGGCTTGCTGGGATACCCGCCTGCGGTAACGGGCTGCTTACTGAGATACTCCTGCTTGCTGAGCCGCTCCTCTGCAGCACGGCGCTGCTTCTGCTTGCTGACATAAACGCTGGCCAAGACGATCGCAGTCACGAGCGCTGGGATGTCCATAAAGGGATAGAGTGCGGCAGCCCAGGCCTCGTATTGAATGCCTTCCGTTTCCAGTAGCGTCAGGGCGGCGGCGAGGGTAGATCCACTTACGGCACCGAACAACCCCGCGGTCGCAATGGCATCCACGACTCTGACGTTCGGCAGCTTGGCCAAACTGTAGCGTCCGATGAACACGATAAGGATTCCCATCACCACAGCGAACACTGCTGGTAACAGCATCTCCGCCAGATTAGCATTACGGATTGCAATACCGCCACTCAGGCCGACTTTGATGAGCAGCATGAAGACGATGAACTTATAAATCGCATCTGGAATTTGCAATCGGCTATTGACGGCAGCAACGACCATACCACCAATCAGAAAGCCAAGTGTGGGGGACTGCAACTTCGATAGGAAGAGCGTTAAGAAATTGGACAAAAAATCCATATTGTAATTCCTCCTTAATAGGTTTTAATAATGGAACATATTGATTAAAGAAGGTGTAAATATTCACCAAAAACAGACCAAAATTATCAACTTTGGCAACCAAAGATTCTTTCCAACCAGCTTCAAAGCCTAAAATAGCTGTTTTTAAGAACAAATCAAGGCTGTTTTTGTTGTTTTGTTAAGCTATGCAGTTAAGTCTATCATAAGTTAATTAATCATACTACTATATCTATAATAAAAAACTAATCTGAATCATAATTGAGATTAATCGATGGTTTACCAGCAATTGGTTCGTCATAGCAGTTTTCAATTGGGTGTATCAATATTTCGGTTGATGGAGTGTGAGAGGGGTGGGAAGTGTGGGGGGAATTTTTATTTTCCTGGTTAGTCTATTGATATGAAAACAGCTATGAGGAAAGGATTTTCGGGTATCCACTCAACGTGAGTTCGAGGGAGGTAATATGGAATTGCTCAATGTTTGCTACAAAAAACCGCAGGGGAACTCCGAAGTGGGGAGCAGGGAAGAAATCCATTTGATGTAACATTACAATATTCAGAAGAGCCAGGGTTTTTCAAGATACTGTACTTCTTTTAAATAGACTCAAAATCAGCATGGAAACAACAGCAGATTATATTTGTTCTTTTTGTGGAGAATCTAATACAACTTTTATTGATTTTAGTTCAGGCAACTATCAATCTTATATAGAAGACTGTCAAGTGTGTTGTCGTCCTAATATTCTCTATATAGAAATTGATGAAAATACCCTTGAAGTTACTATTAATAGTGATTACCAAGAGTAAAATCAAGATGATTATTTGGCATATCTTTGCAATAATTGAGCAATTTCTGGATTATAGATCCGTAGATAATTCCAATAATTACCAAACACCGATTCTACATATCCTTTGGTTTCTCGGAAGGGAATTTTTTCAACAAAAACATCTGGATCACTAACTCTATATTTCCTGACCCATTGTGACACGTTGCCAGGGCCTGCATTATAACTAGCAATAGCTAATAAAGAGTTATTACTATATTTAGAGTGAGTATAATTTAAGTACCATGTTCCTAAATTAATACTATCATCGGGATCGGTTAAAGAATAGTCTTGTAAATCAATTTTATTGGCTACCCATTCCCCTGTTGCTGGCATCACCTGCATTAATCCAGTAGCCCCAACTGGCGACTTGATTTCTGGTTCAAAACGCGATTCTTGGCGCATTAAAGAAGTGACTAATAGGGGATTTAATTGACGACGACCAGACCATTCAATGATAGTATTGTAGAAAGGAAAAGGAAATAAAGCTTCCCAATATTTATCTGTTTGTCTGAGTTTTTCCCACTCCTTTTGTTGCTCAGGATCGTCTTTTTTCTGAAGAGACCAAACTTGATTAATTCCTTGAAGATTTTTCCCTTGAACTAACTTTAATAAAGCATCTGTAAACCCTTCATTAACCGTTAAAGTTTGGCGATCGCCGATTTCTGCTTGAAATAAGGTAATAGCATCATTATCCTCTCCTAAACGATACAACTCCTTGAACACTTCTGAACCAGCCGGGGGAAGAGGACGAGTATTCGGTTTATTTACCTGGGGCAACATTTGACGGACGTTATTAAAATTACCCACATTCCAGCCTAACTGTACGGCTGATCGCCAAGCATAGTAAGATTCAGGATGACGAGCAACCACGTGTTCAAAGGCAGACTGAGAATCTTCAATTCTTCCTAACTGTTGGGCCCATTTTCCTACCCAAAAGGCTGCTTTAGGGGCGATAGAACTATCCGAGTTGTTCTTGGTAATGGGTTGGGCCCAAGTCCAAGCTTTAAGCGCGTTTCCTTTTTCCCCTGCATCTTTAGCCACTTGCCAACGATATTCAGCCGTTGCATCAGACTTGGCATATTTGGATAAAAGGGTTTGACGCACCTGGGCTGCTTCTGCCTTCCTATTCAACTTATCGAGTAACGTAGCTTTATCTAAAAGGGCTTCTGGGGCTTGCTCAGGGAATTTTTTGATAATTTCGTTCAAATAACTGATGGCGGTCTGTGGAGGGGATAATTGAGCCAATCGTTTCAAGGCTAAGGCTGTTTCTTCGGCTTTTGGGAAACCATACATTAGCTGACGATACGCAGCAATCACCGTTTCTTTATTATCCCCTGGAGGTTGCACTTGTTGACCCCTAGCGATGCGATAGTAATTTTGGGGGGTTTTAGGGGCTTTTTGGTAAGCTAAGGCTGCTTTGTAATACTCGTTAACTTCCCAATAACCGTCGGCTATCATTTGCCAGTCTTCAGGGGTAAGTCGACCAGCATACTCATTTACCAAGCGATCGCGTATACTATTCGTGCTAGTATCATAGGGTACATATTTAGCTAATAACAATAATAGTTGAGGTTGTTGGGGGTTTTCTTTTAACCGTTCGCGGATCACCGTTTGAATATTGGGGTGTTGGGGAAATTTTTTGATTCCTTGTTCCCAATAACTCCCATCATATTTCCCCAGTTGATATAATGCTTCTGCTGAAGCTAAAGAGTCTGGATAGGTTTCTATGAGTTCTTGCCACGTTTCCTGGGCTAATGCGCTTTCATTGGTTAATTCGTAGCCTCGACCTCGTTTTAGGAGAATATAGGGAACGAGAGTGGGATATTCTTTTTCTAACTCTTCTAGTTGTCGTAACGCTGGTCCCCCTTCGTATTCTTTGAGCAGATCACTCGCTAATAAATAACGGGCCCGACTTCTTTCGAGGGACAGGGTTTCAGAAGATGCGATCGCCTGTAGTTGTTCTCGTCGTTGTTGGGGAGGAACTTCAGCTAAAGTAAGGACAACAGAAGGCTTGTTAATATCCTCTTTTAACGCAATCTCTATTTTAGCTTGTTGTCTTTGTTCGAGCCATTCTACCACTTTAGGAGTTAAGGTAATGGTGCCGATAGCACCCGCTAACAATACAGTAGAACCAATGATCACAGGACCTTTATTTTTTAGTGGCTTAAGCATTCCATTCCCACACACAACAGTTTTAAAGGTACATTATAGTTCATAAAAATATAGTCAAATATGACATATCCTTATTTTGCCGGTGTTACCCTGACTGGGTGAACTACAACACCCTCTATCCCATAGCTAAAAGCATTTGGGACTACTTTAGTCATATATTACTATAGATGACAATCTTTGACTATATTTGTGTTTAACGTTTACGATACCCCTCCATTGAACTTTCTCTCATTAACCCCGATGACCTGTAACAATATAGGATACACGCTGAGCAATATTGGTTGCATGATCGGCCATTCTTTCTAAGTGACGGATAATTAAAGCAAGGAGTAAAAATGGCTCGATGAATCCCAGTATGTCTCGTTGGTACGCTAAGTGATGATACAGTTGGTCGTACGCATCATCTACGGTATCGTCTAACTTTTTCACTCGTTTCCCCGCTCCTGCGTCCAAGTCTGCTAAGGCGACTAAACTGGTCGCTAACATCATTTGAGCATGATTAGACATCACAGCAATCTCTCTCATGCAATCATGGGGTTCATAGGGAAACAATTTGACAGCAATTTCTCCTAAATCTTTGGCATAGTCTCCAATACGCTCTAAATCTCTAACTAATTGCATAAAAGCACTTAAAAGACGTAAATCTTGAGCCACAGGAGATTGCAAGGTCATTAAGGTGGCGCAGTCTAGTTCAATTTTGCGATAGTAACGGTCAATTTGTTTATCGAGAGTAGCAATTTTGTGAGCAGCATCAATATCTCTTTCAAACAACGCTTGATGGCTTAGGCGAAAGGATTCTTCGACTAAGGTTCCCATCCGCAATACTTCTTGTTCGAGTCGTTTGAGACAACGTTGAAAGTATGTGCTTTCGGGATAATTATCTGGGGAAGAGAGATTCACAACACTATCCTTAACCTATAGCTAATACTATTTTATTAAAAAATTAATTTAATCCTATTTCTACCATAGCCTTCTTGCTATCCCAATTACAACAAATTGCAACATAAATTTAGTTTTCAACTGTATCGTTTAAATTGAAAAAGTTAAGAATTCACCAAAAGTTTAAGTGCTTTTGGTTAATAGAATTTCTATCCAAGCTCCTCCCTGATTAGGATGATTTTTGGCGGTAATTGTTCCCCCATGAGCTTGTATGATTTCTTGAGCGATCGCTAGTCCTAAACCGCTTCCTGTCCGTAAAGACTCCTGTTTAGTCCCTTGTCGCGTTCGCGAGGGATCCCCTCGATATAAACGATCAAAAATATGGGGTAAATCTTTCTCAGCAAACCCTAGTCCTTGGTCTAGAATACTAATTTCTATGGTTTGATTTTCCTGATTATCCATTAAATTGACCGAAATTTCACTGTTATTAGGACTATGTTTAATACTGTTATCAAATAGATTAATAAACACTTGGGTTAAACGGGAACGATCGCCTAAAAATTCTACCTCATTTAATCCTGAAGTTTCTAAATTGATTTGTTTTTTTTGGGCGAGAGGTTCTACCACTTGCCAAGCAGCTAATAAAATATTGTTTAATGCTACTAATTCTAAAGATAAACTTTGATGGGGATTTTCCTGTATTTGATTGAGTTCTAACCAATCTTCAACTAAATCGATCAGACGCTGGGTTTCTTGTAGCATTTGTGTAGCGCGACGGCGTTCTGGATCTTGTAAACGACTTTCTAACCACTCAGAAACTAAGGAAATAGAGGTTAAGGGAGTTCGTAACTCATGGGTAAGATCGGATAAAGCGCGATCGCGAGAACGGGATAATTCCACTAGGGGTTGTTGGTTATACATAAAGACAACAATTTGTCCTTGGGGGAAGGGATAAGCAAAGCCTTTTAAAGCCACAGAACTACTATTTAGGAGGTTTTTTTCATAATTCTGGTTTTCAGGGCTTGGCGGTACATAATTGGCGGGGTAGAATGTCCATTCATTTACTTGAGGGGTTTGGGTTTGTCGAGTTTCTTCAATCAGTTGATCCAGTTCGTAAGAACGCACTAATTCCAATAGTAAACGAATTTGTCCTGGTTGCCAGCGATCAATTTGCAATAAGGTCTGGGCTTGTTGATTACACCATAGTAGTTGATTTTCTGCGTCTACTCTTAGATAGGCAATGGGGGCGATATTTAAAATTTGCTGTTTTAGGTTTAATTCTTGTTGTTGTTGGTCGTATTGTTGTTTAATATAAACAATTTCTCTTTTAATCAGAGTTAATGCAGGTAAAGCACCTAATAACTCTTCTGTATCAGGGGATGCGGTTAAAACGTCTTTTAATTGAGCTTTTAGGCGATAACGGTTCCAAAGTAGGAGTATCATACCTAATAGGAAGCCGAGGATAAATGAGTACAAAGTTAAATAAGGGGTTTAACATACATTGCACTTATTGTACTGATAGTTTAAATTTTAGTCATTATGGCAGTTCCCATACTTGTGAGGTACAAACTATTCTAGTTTTAGGAGTTAGGAGTTAGGAGTTCGGGAGTTTAGGAGTTAGGAGTTTAGGAGTTCGGGAGTTTAGGAGTTCGGGAGTTTAGGAGTTTAGGAGTTTAGGAGTTCGGGAGTTTAGGAGTTTAGGAGTCAGGAGTTCAGGAAATGCTATATATTATTTGATTATGTCTCATAGTAAAGTTACAACGCCTCTCGTAATTGCTCACCGTGGTGCCAGTGCTTTTCGTCCTGAACATACTTTAGAAGCTTATGAAGTAGCGATAGATTTAGGAGCAGATTTTATTGAACCTGACTTAGTAGTAACCAGAGATAACCTATTAGTTGCTCGTCACGAAAATGAATTATCAGAAACAACAAATGTAGCAGAAATTGACAATTTTACTGATAGAAAAACCACTAAAATAATTGATGGTAATCCAATGATTGGCTGGTTTGCGGAAGATTTTACTTTGGCAGAATTAAAAACACTACGAGTTAAAGAACGTATCCCTAAAATTCGCCCCAATAATACACAATTTGATGGGCGTTTTGAAATTCCAACTTTTAAAGAAATTATTGATTTAGTTAAGAAAAAAAGTAAACAAATAGGTCATAAAATTGGTATTTATCCTGAAACTAAACATCCCACTTTTTTTGCCAAAGAAGGAAAGTTTTTTGCAGGAGATAAACATAACGAATTGATCAATATCTGTTTAAGCGAGTTATTGATCAATACTTTAATTGAAGAAAACTTTACTGATCGCGATCGCTTATTTATTCAGTCTTTTGAGTTTGAGAACTTGATTAACTTAAAAACAAGCATTATGCCCAATTTAGGGGTTAATTTTCCCTTAATTCAGCTTTACGGTTCTACTGTATTACCAACTAAAAATAGTTTTCAACGTCCTTATGATATTATCTATAATGCTCAAAAAGGTGCAAATATGTTAGAAATTTATGGTAATTTATTGAATGGTTGTAAAAAGAGTTCATTAGATAGTTCAATAGGATATGGTCACTTAGATAATATGGATTCTTTAAAATATATTAGTGACAGTTATGCTGATGGTATTGGTATTTGGAAAAATAGTCTTTTACCTCGTATTTCTCTTCCTTTAATAGATAAAAATAGTAAGATTACAACGAAATTAACAGGAGAAGTAACTCCTTTTATAAATAATGCTCATCAAGCAGGGTTATGGGTTCATTGTTACACATTGCGTCCAGAAGAAGTTTATTTAACTTTAAATTCTGAGGGAAAATTACAAAGAATGAGCGAAGAAATTGAACAATTAATTAACATTGGAGTTGATGGTTTTTTCTGTGATGATGCTGGGACTTGTCGTCGAGTTATTGATAATATTCTTAGGATAAATCCCGATTATTTCAGTAGCAAGATTAACTAATTAATTGACTCCAGTAATGTGACGTAAAATAGTATCTAATTTTTGATTGATTTCATCACGAAATTCTCTAAATTCTGTCTCAAGATGATCAAATTTATCATTCAACTCGTCAATCTCTTCATAAACTCGATCAAACCCTCGATTCAGTTCTCTTCCTGTAATTTGGGTATCTTCAAGACGCTCAACTCGTCGATTAAGACTTCTTAGTTGGCGGTCAATTTCATAACTTTTATCATTAGGATTTTGGTTTTCCATGATAATAACAAGACTATCCAAGAAAATAGAAACTAAGTATATTATACTCACATCTTGCATCTTTGTAATAAGGCTCTAAATTTTAGGAGTCAGAGACTGTTTATAAATAGAATCTTAAGACGATAGGGTGGGCAAGTTAAAGACTTATCTAAACTAACTTCATCCTTGGAAACCTTGCCCACCCTACAAAATTCGTTGTTATTATTTCTTTAGGAACAGTCTCTAAGGAGTCAGGAGTCAGGAGAATAAAACTTAAGCTATTTTAAGAAATTAAGACTTTAAATCTATGTAAAACCTCAAACAAAAAAAAATAGAGGCTTAATATTATTCAGCCCCTACAAACTATTCTTTATTTAACCCAAGAGTTATTAATCAATTTCAGGCGCAATAAATACTGTTGAAGCTAACTCTTCAGTAATATTATTGTGACGAGACATTTCTTGCTGTTGAGCAATAGTAGGTAAAGCAGAACGTGCTTTAGAAGCTACTTCTACTGTCTTAACATCATAAGTAGTTGTAGCTAACTTAGGATATAAACCAATACCAATGATAGGTAATAACAAACAAGCAGTAATGAAAACTTCACGGGGTTTAGCATCTAAACTAAATTTCGGTAACTTTAACCCTTCGTTTTTCTGTCCGTAAAAGACAACTCTTAACATAGATAAGAGGTAAATGGGGGTTAAAATTAAGCCCACCGCAGTTAAAAAGATAACCACTGTCTTAAAGGTGGAACTGTAAACATCACTATTAGCTACACCCAAGAATACCGTTAATTCTGCCACAAAGCCACTCATTCCAGGTAAAGCTAAAGAAGCCATGGATGCTGCGGTGAATAAAGCAAAGGTTTTAGGCATTTTCTGCGCTAAACCGCCCATTTCATCCATCATTAAGGTATGAGTCCTTTCGTAAGTGCTACCACAGAGGAAGAATAACGCTGCCGCAATTAAACCGTGGGATACCATTTGTAAGACAGCCCCATTCATTCCTAACTCAGTAAAGGAGGAAATTCCGATGAGAACAAACCCCATGTGAGAGATAGAAGAAGAAGCTAGACGACGCTTGAGGTTGGTTTGACCAAAGGCGGTAAACGCCCCATACACAACGTTAACGACTCCTAAAATTAATAGTAGAGGAGCAAACTTAATATGAGCATCGGGCAACATTTCAATGTTGAAGCGAATTAACCCATAACCACCCATTTTCAGTAAAACGCCCGCTAAAATCATGGAAACTGGAGCAGAAGCTTGGCTGTGGGCATCTGGTAGCCAAGTATGTAAAGGAAAAATGGGAAGTTTTACGCCAAAAGCAATTAAAAATCCAGCATAAGCCAGCATTTCTAACGCTAAAGGAAACTCTTTCATGCCTAACTGGGCGATATCGAAGGTAACTGTGTCACCGTAGAAAGCCATACCCAGGGCTGCTACTAAGATAAAGATGGATGCTAGGGCTGTATATAATATAAATTTTGTGGCTGCATAAAGACGCTTGTTGCCACCCCAAATAGAAATTAATATATAAACGGGGACTAACTCTAGTTCCCACATGAAGAAGAACAATAGTAAGTCTTTTGCGGCAAATACGCCCATTTGTGCGCTATAAAGCACCAACATCAGGAAGTAAAATAAACGAGGCTTTTTCTCCACATTCCAAGAAGCGAGTAACGCTAATGTGGTAATCAGTCCCGATAAGACAACTAAAGGCATGGACAACCCATCAATGCCCACAGACCAGTTTAATCCAAGTTGAGGAATCCAAGTATAACTTTCTTCAAGTTGAAAATGGCTGTTATTAAAGTTGTATTCGTTGGAAACGGCGAATATTGTTAAAGCAAAGTTGAATAAACCCACCCCTAAAGCATACCAACGCACTGTCTTTCCTTCTTTGTCGGGGATTAAAGGAATGGCAAAGGCGGCTAATAAAGGAACGAGGATGATAGCTGTAAGCCAGGGAATTTCGGTAATAACCATAAGCTAGGAATAAATACTCAGGTTGACTTACTGCTATTATATAAACTTTTGTAACAATTTGAAAAGAGATATTACAAAAAATTTTTCTGGGCTTACTATTTACTTTAGTCTATTATATCTTTATTTTTCATTTAAAAAAAACAATGTATAGCTTAACACCTTTCTAACCAAGTAAACGCACCTGATGAAAAATTAGCCCCCACACCCCACACCCCAAAACCCTCGGTAAAAGGTGTTAAACATGGTAACTTGTTCTAGGAGACAAATTTACTATCTAAGCATCGGAGAGTTAAATCTTGGGCGTTGAATTAAGAAGTTACGTTTATCTAGATCGTTTACAATCTCAACACGCAGCCTACATTGGAACCGTTGCATTAGGGTTTTTACCCTTACCAGGGGATGCTTCTTTATGGATTGAAATTTCTCCAGGAATAGAAATTAATCGTATTACAGATGTTGCGTTGAAATCTGCTGTGGTTCGTCCTGGGGTACAGTTTGTAGAGCGACTGTACGGCCTTCTAGAAATTCATTCAACTAACCAAGGGGAAACCAAAGCAGCAGGACAAGCTATCTTAGCAGCATTAGGAGTTAAACAGAGAGATTGTCTTAAACCTAGGGTGGTTTCGAGTCAAATTATTCGTAATATTGATGCTTATCAAGCACAGTTAATTAATCGTAACCGACGAGGACAAATGTTACTCGCTGGACAAACTTTATATGTCCTTGAAGTGCAACCAGCAGCCTATGCAGCGTTAGCAGCTAATGAAGCAGAAAAAGCAGCTTTAATCAACATTTTACAAGTTTCGGCCATCGGCAGTTTTGGACGTTTATATCTAGGGGGAGAGGAACGAGATATTATTGCAGGTTCTCAAGCGATTTTAGCCTCCTTAGAAAGTGTTCCAGGACGAGAACACGGTCAAGGGGTTAATGAGTGAGGGGTGTGGGGTGTAGGGTGTAGGGTTTGGGGTGTAGGGAGCAGGGAGTGGGGAGCAGGGGAGATTATTTTAAAGTATTTTAGAGCCAATAAAGGTTTAAAGGGCTATAGATCTCTAAAAATATGAATTATACTCACTAATTTTTTTTATCCTATTTTCTTTATCAACATCATAAAATGCAAATGGGTTACGTCAAATTTACCTAATAAATTAAGCAAAAATTGCCATAAAAAAAGTTTACAGTAAGGGTTGAAACTCCTTACTGTAAAAAAATAGGAAATAGTCATGTTCCCAAGTTGGGGTTGTTGTCAAAATTAGGGAAAAGCAACAGCCTGTAATTCAGCATTAACAATAGAAACATATTCTTGGTTGGCTAGTGCATTGTTGCTAAGGCTTCCTTTAGCAATGGCACTTCTGATTAAGGTTTCTGCGTCAATTTTGTCTGCTGCAATAGCATGAATAAAAGCAGCATGACTAGGTACACCTAAGTCAGAAAAATAGCCTTGATAGGCAAGTCCCACTAAATTTGTTGCTAATAAAGTCTGGGTTGTTGGACTATTATAATTGATAACAGTGGCGACTTCTTCAGAAGCAATAACAGGTGTGGCAATAGTTGCTAATAAAGCAGAGGATAAACCACCAAGGATGAGATATTTCATAGTTAAATTAACGGTTCACTGCTCACACCTTTCCTGAACTTTTTCCTGAACTTTTTCCTGAACTTTCCTGAATAAACCTGTATTTTTTCTGCTAGAGATTCAAGAGATATTAGGACTGTAAGCAACTGAAACCGCTTACAGACAACAAAAACCCAGTTTATTCAACAGGAGAAAAAACTATGACATCCGTCGTCGTAATACCCACATATAGAACAGTAAACACATTCAATACTGACTTAGTGCAGCTTAATGGTCAAGATAATTACAAAGAGGTAAAAGAAACGACTGAAAGTAGTGTAATAACAAGTCAGTCTTTACGCTATGGAACGTTATGGCGTTCAATTACATATTATACATATAACGACTACGATCAAAATATCAATGGTGGGGGTGGAAATGACACTCTGGTAGGAGCTTACACCGATGACACTCTTAATGGTGGAGCCGATAATGATCTAATTTTTGGTTATGAAGGACTTGATTATCTCATTGGCGGAACTGGAGCAGATATCCTCATTGGTGGAGCCGATAACGATACCATCGAGGGGGGAGACGGCTACGATACAGCAAAAGTGAGTGGAAACACTAACTTTACCATCACTGATTCCACCATAACAGGAGAAGGTACCGACAGTATTTCTGAGATCGAAGCAGTAGAAGTAGTGGCAGGGAATAGCAATAATACTCTCGATGGAAGCAGTTTTACAGGGGACTTGATCTTGACAGGAGGTCAGGGGAACGACGTATTAAAGGGTTCGACTGGGTCGACTACAGCAGTTTTTGCGGGAGAATACACTGATTTTGTTTACACCCCCTCCTTTGATAGTTCTTTTACCGTCCGAGATAATAACAGCAGTGATGGAAACGAAGGGACTGACACTTTAACCGATGTAGATCGATTGGTGTTTATTTCTGACGATGTTGCAGGTAAGCGAGCAGTGACCCACGATTTAGCATCTGACTCTTATTCCGTAACTATCAATGCGGTCTCAGGGGTGGGTAGCAGCACATATCAGGTTTCCAGTGAAGACATTGGACCGACTCAGTACATTCTAGGAGTAGAAGGAACAGTCGGGTCAATTCTGAACTTCGATAGTGAAAAACTGGCTGATTGGATTAACGGAATTTCCCTACCAGACCAGAGTATCGAAGACCAAAGGTTAACAGCCAATCTAATTATGACCGGTGCTGGGGGAGTGCTTGGAGAGATTCCCTTTGCTGGAGGTGTCCTCTCAACATACACCGCAATGGCACAAGAAAGGGTGAATTATGAATACGATTTAGCTCAGGTCAATGCTCAAATTGAGGCTGCTGAAGCCTTAGTAAAGGCAGACGATACAACAGATTGGGGAACAATAATTGAACAAGATAGAGAATTAATATTTATTGACGATTTTCAAGTGGGAGTAGATACGATTATTCTTCCCACCGCCGAAATATTGTATTTTGTCGATGGGACTCTCTCATATAACGGGAATACCTATAGTGGAACCTATATTAAAACTGAAGAGGGTAATAGTAGTGACGACTCCGCATTTGCTTTCATCCGAGATAACGAAAATTTTTCGACAACAGATGATGGATATACATTTGGAGAACTATTACAAGACCTGCGGGAAGAGAATAGTTATACCCTTTCTACGTTCAACCAAAACATTATTACCGCAGAGGCTGACGGTTCTAATGTGGTAACACAGAGAGGTACTTATGCTGGAGATGTCATACAGGGGTCTGAGTATACAGGAAATATTCCGAACCCTAACGGACGTTTCTCTCTAGTGGGTCTTTCTGGAGACGATTTGATCCAAGGCGCAAGCGAAGATGATGATTTGTATGGAGGCTTTAACACTAACAATACTAATAGTGTTTTAACCTATGAAAATGATGGAAATGATATTTTGCAAGGAAATGGAGGAAATGATACTCTCGATGGTGGTTCGGGAAACGATATTCTTGATGGGGGAACGGGTACAGATAGCCTCATTGGGGGAACTGGTGCAGATACCTTTGCTTTTATCTCTGGTGATGTTTCCACTGACATTATTGATGATTTTAGTGTTACAGAAGGAGATAGTATTCAAGTTGATGTTCAAGCTTATTATGATGCTTTCAATGATGTTAGCTTTGACTATACCTACTCAGGAACCGACTTAACCCTAACGTTTTCTGGTCAAGACATTGCGACCCTCGTAGATATCGCCAGTGCTGATGTGGCCAGTGTCTTTAAACAAATTGAATTGACAGGGACAAGCGACACTACAGCCACCACTGCTTCTGATATTTTCCTGGGAGATAGTGCTAACAATAACTTTTCCACTTCCTTTGGTGATGATTATCTCTATGGAGGAGATGGGAATGATACTCTTAATGGTGGTTGGAACAATGACGTTGTTTTCGGTGGAGATGGAAATGATCGGCTAATTGGTCGCGGAAATAACGATATTCTCATTGGTGGTTATGGTTCTGATACCTTTTCTTTTGAATATTATGCAACACAATCTGGCACTGATCGTATTCTTGATTTTACTGCAGCTGAAGGCGATAAGATTGAGATCGATGCTGCCGCTTTCTACGAACATTTTGGAGCTTGGGAAGTTAGTTCGGACTCTTCAGCTTTCGACGGCGACACTAACTCCCTGACCCTCTCGATTTTCGACCAAGATATTGTCACTCTCGAGCAGATTTTTACGACTACTGATGCCCAACAAGCCCTCCAACAAATTGAGTACGTCGGCGATCTCAATGGTGGCGCTAGTGCTGACATTTTAACCGGCAGTAGCGGGAATCAGGTCATTTTGGGCAATGGTGGTGACGATACCCTCAATGGGGGTTCTGGTGGTGACGTTCTAGATGGTGGCAGTGGTAAAGACCTCTTAATCGCTAGTGATTATTCGAGCAGCCCGAGCGAACTCGATTATCTAGCTGGCGGACAAGACGCTGACATTTTCCGCATTAAGCTCGAATCTTATAATGTTGGCAATGACATTAGAGTCGATAACGCGATTATCACCGACTTCAATGCGGCTGAAGGCGACATCCTTCAATTCGATACTCACCAATCTTCCATGAACCATAGCTGGGTGTATCAGTTCAATAGCTCAACTGGTGAAATTATGAGCGGTCGCAACAGTATTGTTACTTTAAGCGGCGTTACTGACTTCAATATCAATACGATCCAATTTGTATGAACTACCCCAACTTTTGAGAAGTTGGGGTTTCTTTAGACCCCGAACTGTTCTTATTTTGTTGAGATTTTTGTCGCTTCATTTCCCCAAGTTGCTTCATAGATCCAGTATGTTTACGAGTCTGAGAAGTAGAGCTTATGAGATCCACGATTTCGAGGTGA
>JAAUYD010023845.1_pt1 | contig 38594 bp, 32 predicted proteins | sample 7278101 | NCBI WGS metagenome assembly JAAUYD01 (sample SAMN14350128, study PRJNA611818) | marine sediment metagenome | isolation source: surface marine sediment (0.6m) | place: French Polynesia: Moorea | collected 2018-08
GTAAACTATGCGGGGTTAATAAGGAAAGAACAAAGTTTTTTCTCCCCCCTCTTCCCCCTCTTCCCCCTCTCTGCCTTTACCCGGCAATCTTGGTTTGGTCGAGTACTAGGGTATCGCATAAAAATTGGAATGCTCCCGAAACGGAGACTGGGGAGATGGGGAGGTAGGGGCACTTTGGGTTGCTGTCTGAAATGGAGGGAGAATAATAAGAAAGCAAACTCCTCACTACTCACTCCTCACTCAAATACGACTGTAGGGAAGCGATCGCCTCCCTACCAAAAAATGGTTTAATTCATGGACAATGGCTATATATTGCTTTGGGAATTATCGCCGTTTAGAACCAGTTTGGCGCATTTGGCGTTTTTCTTCTTCTAAGCGACGGCGATCGCGCCAATCTGCTAGCGTCAAATAACCGATACCGCCAGTAACTAATGCTAACAGTACCAACGCTACCAAGAATAAAATACCCAGAGGAGATGGAATTTCCACGTTTCTACAGTCCGTTACGACCCCAAACTACCATTGCAATTGACCAGGTAAACATAACCAATAATGAAACCCAACCTAATGTCAAAATCATAGTCCTAACTTTTTTGCTTGCTTTACAAAACGACTCTAACATTCATGATACTGGGAAGTGGTTAATTGGTGAATCAGCGCGGTCTTGGGGGTTAACCAGGAATAAACCCTTAGAGTAATAGGGAACGTCATATCTTGCACCATTATCAACAAGTATAGAGAAACCGGATTTTTTGGGAATATTGACCTGTCAAAACCCTAATTTTTCGTTGATAAATCCGGTTTCTGAACGGTTTATGAGAAAGTGAAAACCTTACCAATAACTGATGATAAATGACAAAAACATATTTTAATACTGAAGAGATGACAGAAAGGCTAGAATCCCTCAAAGCTGGAATTATTGGCGGTGTAAGCCTTTGCTTGGCTTTTCTTGTGACTGCTGTAGTCAATAATTTCTTGTTGAAGGAGTATTTTCCCTTACTTAGTAATTTGCCAATACTGAGGTTGAATTTCAACTTTTTAGTCAGTGGTGCGATCGCCACTTTTTCTGGGTTGTTATTTGGCGTCACCTATCGCTATATCATCCGTCAAGATAACAATCCTCACCTCAAATCGGGAGGAGTGATGGCTTTTGGGTTAGTACGCGGTTTGGGGGAAGTAGAGATAGGATTAAATATATCTGATTCTATTTTCCCTTTTGTAATCTTGGGGACAGAAAGCATTTTGTGGTTTGCTTTGGCTGCGAGTTTCGTAGATACAGCAATTAAATTGAGATGGATTAAGCCTTTTGCATCTAACTGAATAAAAATAGGAGATTATAGTAATGTTGAAACTTGTTAAAAAAATCACAGTTGCTTTGATAGGAATTGTATTTTTATCTAGTTGTACTGAAGATTTTCAAAACAGAGTTGGAAGAGAAATTCAGAACTGGACTGGTACAGATGGTGTTTTAGATATTTATGCTGGAGATAAACTGGTAAATCGATTTATCAAAATTGAGAAAATCTCCACTGCTTATGCAACTCGAGATAGAAAAACAACCCGTCCCTATCGTTATGGTTACGGTTATTTGGATAAGAATTTTAACTTTAAAGTAGATGAAGGTGAAAAAAAAGTTTACTTTGAGTTTAGTGATTACTCTACTAGTTATGTTTTCTACGACAATCCTAATTAGGAACTAATCAAATCGGCGGAAATAAATATAACTATGTTACGAAACGTAAATAGCCCTGAAACCTTTACCAATGACCAATGACAAATGACTACCCTAACTGCTTCGCTTTATTTGTACCGACCTACTTAATCTTTTGCTCTATTTCAGTGTTAGTGCGGTTAAAACTGTAAAATTATGGTTGTTCAAAAGAGGATAATAAGTCAGTAGTTTTATAGAGTACATACATACAGTAACTACCGTTACTTTTACTGATTCTGGGAATATGTTAGTGAGTGTAAGTCTGAATAAAACGATTAAAATTTGGGGGTTGCCGAATTGAAGTATGAATTTACAGAATATACCTCACCACGCCACTTGCTACAACGCGCTTAACCATAGCCCAGCAGTGGCTCCCCTTCCCCTCTCCTTACCATAGACGCGCAGCGGCTACTTTCAGAAGCCACTACCCTTCGGGATGCGCTTTGCGCTACGTGTCTACCCGCAGGGTAGGAGAGGGGTGTCCGCAGGACGGGGTGAGGTTTTTATTGAAGATTCATACATTGATTCAGCAACGCCAAAATTTGGCATCAAATTTAAAAAAGGAATATTCATCCATGATTATAGATAGTGCATCTGAACAAAATGTCAAAAATTTCCTACAACAGTTACACAGCAACCCAGCATCAGAATCTATGAATGGTGAAGTCGTTGCACCAAAACCATTACCTGATGGGGAACATAGCCTACTCCAGACTACCCTGTGCGAAGTTATCAATAGCATTACCAGAAGTCAAAAATTTGCCTTAGCTTTTCCAGAACTTCGCTGTACATTTGGTGGTGATTGCATTATTCCCGATATCGCTGTATTCCGCTGGGAAAGAATTCCTCTACAAGCATCTGGTAGAATTGCCAAGTTGTTTGAAATCCATCCCGATTGGGTAATTGAAATTCTTTCTCCACAGCAAAGACAAGCGAAAGTATTGAGTCAGTTGTTAAATTGTTCTCGTAATGGTACAGAATTAAGTTGGTTAATTGATCCAGAAGCAGAAACTGTGGTAGGAGTATTTTCAGGACAACGGGTAGAAGTGTATGAAGGTGCTTCCCTACTACCAATGCTCAGTGGTGTTGAATTAGAACTAACGGTAGATCAGCTTTTTAGTTGGTTGAGTTTTGGCTAGCTTTTTTCTTTTTATTCTTTCTAGCTACCACCGTGCTACCATGCTAAGCAAGGAATTACCGCACCCAAAAAAGTTAAGGCTATGGTACAGGTACAGCCACCCTCCCAACCAGGGGTCATCTATCCAGACAGTGATGGCAAACCCATGGCAGACAATACTAAGCAGTTCCGCTGGATTGTGGTTATTCAGCAAAATTTGGAATGGGTGTTTGCAGATAATCCCAATGTGTTTGTTGCTGGTGATTTGTTGTGGTATCCCCTAGAAGGTAATAATAAGAAACGCACAGCACCTGATGTCATGGTAGTATTGGGTCGTCCCAAGGGCGATCGCGGTTCTTATAAACAGTGGGAAGAAGAAAATATCCCACCCCAGGTTGTGTTTGAAATTCTCTCACCGGGAAATACCAAAGCGGAAATGAACCGAAAACTTCTATTCTACAACCACTTTGGAGTAGAAGAGTACTATCTCTACAATCCCGATACAAATGAGTTAAATGGCTGGGTTCGTCGCGAAGGATTTCTGGATTTAATCGAACCAATGCCTGATTGGATTAGTCCTCAATTACAGATAAGGTTTGATTTATCCACAGATGAGTTACAAATTTTTCGTCCAGATGGACAGCGGTTTTTGAGCTATGTAGAAATTGCTCAACGAGCTGAACAAGAACGTCAACGAGCTGAACAAGAACGTCAACGAGCTGAACAAGAACGTCAACGAGCTGAACAAGAACGTCAACGAGCTGAACAAGAACGTCAACGAGCTGAACAAGCACAAGCGAGGGTAAACCGTTTAGCAGAAAGGTTACGGGAAATGGGGATTGATCCGGAACAGATTTGAGGAAGCACAGAATAGATTAATTTCTATCTTTGGGCATATTGACATGTTACAAATTTCCGAAAGTCCGCACTTCATGTCCTTTCGCTTTATTTTCAACCTCTGCAAAATCAAATTGTGCCAATAATTTCTCCACGCTGGCATTATGATCTAAGAAAGAAAATAAATGCTGATATCGAAGTTTGCCTTCTTGATCTAATATAAATTGTGCGGGTAAAGGTGCTCCTAAAGCTTGTCCCGTATGATAAGCACGAAAAACTCGACAACTAGGATCACTAAGTAAAGGCATTTTTAACCCTAAATCCCTAACTACAATTTGACTTTGCTGTTCGTCAGTACTAGTAATCATCAAAACTTCAATACCACGATTTTGAAATTGTTCGTAATTTTCATTTAAAGCCTTGATGTGGGGAAAGCAAAAGGGACAATATTGTTTTTCTGTGAATATACGAGTTAATGCTAATAATACAGGTTGTTTACCCTGATAATCTGATAACTTTACCAAATTACCATTCGTAATATCTGGTAGTTGAAAATCTGGAGTTTTCACTCCCAATGCTAATTGATTCGTTGCTGGAATTGGCAGAAAATTACGGAAAAAACGTTCATTAAATAAGCCGCTAAAATCAGTTGAAGTCAGCATATTTTCTCAATTACAAAATTCTGGGAGCGTGTTTATCAAGAAACCGGGTTTCTCTGGATTAAGTATCGAATATAATCCTACTTAGTCTCTGGGAAACCCGGTTTCTTAGCTTGATAAATTATCAGCCGAAATTTAAACAGCAGAGAAGTAAACTTTGGACTTGACTGGATCGGGGTTCATAGTCTTATCCCCAGGTTTCCAACCAGCGGGACAAACTTCGTCAGGGTGAGACTGAACGTACTGAATAGCTTGTAGGGTACGCATAGTTTCATCAACGTTGCGACCAAAAGCTAGGTTGTTAATAGTCGCGTGTTGAATTACACCATCTTTGTCAATAATAAATAAACCGCGTAAAGCGATACCAGCAGAGGGATCAAGTACATTATAAGCAGCACTAATCTCTTTTTTGATATCGGAAACCAAGGGGTAGTTGAGGTCACCGACACCACCAGATTTGCGATCAGTTTGAACCCATGCTAGGTGGGAGAACTCACTATCAACTGAAACACCAAGGATTTCTGTGTTAAGTTTATTGAATTCTTCGTAACGATCGCTAAACGCGGTAATTTCAGTGGGACAAACAAAGGTAAAGTCTAAGGGATAGAAAAACAGGACGACGTATTTACCGCGATAGTCGGAAAGCTTAACAGTCTTAAATTCCTGATCTACCACAGCAGTTGCTGTAAAGTCGGGAGCCTGTTGACCAACACGGATACATCCTTCTGCTGCACTCGACATACACTAATTCTCCTTAACTTTGTTTATATGTGTCTAGTAGCGTTGGAGTTCGGGTAGCGTGAAAACTTACTACGTCGTAACTGTTTGATTACAAACTGTTACGAATATATCATAGTCATAACGATTTTGAGTAGGGTATGGCAAATCTAGATACGAGAGAATGGTTGCTCACCAATGGGTTAGGAAGTTTTGCTAGCGGTACAGTTTGTGATATCCGCACCCGCACTTATCATGGCTGGTTATTTGCTGCAACCAATCCACCTAGCGAGCGTACCCTGTTGCTTTCCCACTTAGAAGCTAGTTTAGAACTACCAGGAAGGCTTGTGGAGTTAGGGACAAATGTTTGGGGTAGTTCTCAAATAGAGCCAAGGGGTTATGAACTCCTGGGTTATTTTGATGTTAACCCAACTCCAACCTGGGTTTGGGGTGAACAAAACTGGCAGTTAAGTAGACAATTGGTAATGCCCTATGGGTTATTAAAAGGGGGGGAAGCAAACAAATCTCCTGTTTTGGATTCCCAACCTCAATTTTGCCATCGCATTTTGATTCAGTATCATTATCAAGGTAGGGATATCGCCACCCTGAAGCTGCGACCACTGATAGGCGATCGCAATTTTCACCACCAGCAAAAACAAAGTCCCCAATTGCAATTCTCACAAATATTAGGATACAACCAAGTCTGTTTGCAAGGGATATTTGCCGAAGGACATGGTACTCCTTGGTATTTACGCTGGAGTCAAGGAGACTATCACCAAGACGGATTCTGGTATCGGGATTATGGGTTATTAGAGGAAAGCAGACGGGGATTAGGCGATCGCGAAGACCTTTACAGTCCTGGTTATATAAGTATTAATCTACAACCAGGAGATATAATCACCCTAGAAGCGCGGGTGGGTTTTCCCGATTCCCTGCAACCTCCCCTAAACAAGGATACTTTTGTCACAGCAATAGCAGCAGAAGAAAAACGGTTATCCCAGATTTTTGCATGGGAAGAGAGGGAGACAAGGGAGAAGGGGGAGACAAGGGAGAGGGGGAGAGGGGGTGATTACCAATTACCAATTACCAATTACCCATTACCAATTACCAATTACCAATTATCAATTAAACAACAATTGTTGCGGGCAAGTGATCAGTTTATCGTCTATCGTGCTTCTATTGCTGGTCCGACGGTGATTGCTGGCTATCATTGGTTTGGTGACTGGGGTAGAGATACTTTAATTGCTTTACCGGGGTTAGCGTTAGTTCCGCAGCGGTTTGAATTAGCAAAAGGGTTACTGGAAACCTTTGGACGTTACTGTCGTCAAGGTTTGATTCCTAATGTCTTTCCGGATGTTGGTAGCGAACCGACCTACAACAGTATTGATGCAGCACTGTGGTGGATAGAAACCTTAGGACTTTACATTGAAGCAACTAATGACTGGGAGTTTTTAGCAAAACAGTATCCGGTGGCACAGCAAATCTATAAAGGTTTTATTGGTGGCACACGCTACAATATTTATGTGGATGTTACGGATGGGTTGGTGGGTTGGGATGCTCCTGGTTCTGCCCTGACTTGGATGGATGCCATTGTTGACGGACACCCCGTAACACCCCGTCGCGGTAAGCCAGTGGAAATTAACGCTTTGTGGTATTCGGCTTTGTGTTGGATGAGTCAATGGGCAGAATGTTTAAGAAAGGGTGGATATGGTGACGGGGTGCGTCTTGCCAAGCAGGGACAGCGCTATCTCCAACATGCACAACAGATCAAAACCTCCCTGCAAAAGTTCTGGAATCGTCAACTAGGCTATTTATACGACACCATTCAACCAGACGATCACCGTAATTCCCAGATTCGTCCCAATGCAGTTTTAGCGCTATCTTTACATCATTGTGGTTTCTCTCAGCAACAGGGACAGCAAATTTTAGCACTAGCTAAGTCTAACTTACTAACGCCCTACGGTCTTCGCAGTCTCGATCCCAAAGATCCAGAATACATCGGCAAGTACCAAGGTAACCAACGACGACGCGATCGCGCTTATCACCAAGGAACTGTTTGGAGTTGGCTGATTGGTCCATTTATTAGAGCTTGGCAGCGTTTTTACCCACAAGAACCATTACCTTTTAATTCCCAACCCCTGCTAGAACATTTCCTTTCTGATGCCTGTCTTGGCTCAATTTCGGAAATCTTTGATGGAGATGAACCCCACTATCCCAGGGGTGCCATTGCTCAAGCATGGTCTGTTGCCGAGGTGCTACGTCACTTTGAAACTTATCAAATTAATTTATAATGGCTCAGGTCAGACTCGAACTGACGACCAAGGGCTTATGAGTCCCCTACTCTAACCAACTGAGCTACTGAGCCATAATTCCTCAAACAATTTCTAAATTTAGCATATAAATTTAGTCTTGTCTAGCCCCTTCTTTTACAGATTACTCCCTGGCTTAGTAATAATAAAGCAACCAAGGGAGTGAGCCTCCCTCAACTAAAATGGACATTTAGTTGCAGAAAGCCACTCACTATAGGCGTTCCCGGCGTTTTGGTAGCATAGCAATGGGATTAACAGCACCCTTGCCATTAGGATGGATTTCAAAGTGGGTGTGTGGACCAGTACTAAAACCAGTACTACCCATTAAGGCGATGGTTTGACCTTGGTTTACCTGTTGACCAACCTTGACCATAATTTTGCTGTTGTGAGCATAGCGAGTCAAACTGCCATCAGGATGACGAATTTCCACTAGCTTGCCATAACCACCCCTGTTCCAGCCTGCTTTAGATACGATACCGTCAGCAGAAGCATAGATTGGTGTACCAGTGGAATTGGCAATGTCAATACCCCGGTGCATTCTTCCCCAGCGCCAGCCATAACCGGAAGTGAGGGTACCTTTTGCGGGCCAAATGTAAGTTGAACTACTGGGTACGCTTTCAATGGGTCTGGGCAAATATCTATCCACAGCTGCCAGTGGAGGTAACTCTGGAGAAACCTGAGTTCCTCGCATTGTTCCTAAGCTGTCAACCGATTGATTACCAGATTTAGACATGTTAGGTCTGGGAACAAAAATCGGCACTGCGGCTCTACTGTTTCGGGGTAGAGGAGATAAAACCATGGCATTATTTCTTTCTGGTTCCTCTTTCTCAGCCACTGCTGGTTTACCAGATTCTTGAGCGCGATATTTTTCCCGTAATCTCTCTATCTCTTCTTTGAGACTGCGCAGACGTTGATTATTTTTAACCTGTTTTGCTTTCTTTACCCGTTTGTCTGCCGTTTGTATTTCCACAAAGGCTGTAGGAATTGGTGTATCTCCACCTACACCATAAGCATTTGCAGAATTTGGTTGTGTTTGTGTTACCTGGGCAGTTGCCTTTGGAATTACAACATCGGTTTTACTATTGCTATTTTTTTGACCAGTATTATTATTTTCTTTAACAACAGGATTTAAAACTTGATTATTGCTGGCTGTGGATGGTGCAAACTCAACAGAAGCCTGGGCACTTGCCCCATTCTTATGTTGCTTTAATCTAGATACCAAATTGGCTTTAGTGCTATTGCTGGCAGTTTCTGAATTTTCTTTGACAGTGCGAGGAGCCAATTTACGATCTGCTTTTACTGACTTAGTAGTCGCTGTTGATAAATCTTTGGTTTCCTGAGACCGCAGCTGTGTCAGACTTTCTCTTAAACGGTTCGATTTCTGCTGCAAACGTGTGAGTGCAAACTTTTGCTGTGCTTTTAGTTGGGCATCCGCTTTATCAGTGCTTGCCGTCACCACCACAGTTTTGTTGGCTGCTTTATCATTTTTAGCTGCCTTGGATGAATTAATAACCACAGAGTTTTTATTTGCCGCAGCTCGTAACTTAGCTCCAAGCCCAGGCACCTGTGAAATTGCTGTGGGTTCCACTATGGCAGGATTTTCCGGCACGCTCACTGATGAGACGGCTTGCGAACCCAAGGTTTTTGTGGGAGCAAAGTTCACTTTGGTGCTAGGAACAGCAGGGATGATGGAGGCTGGCTTTTGCTCACCTACAGAGTCTGCTGCTAGGGCTTGGTCGCTTTGTCGAGTTACCAAGAGGCTGGTCGCTCCCATTGAGATTGCTAAGCCAATCATCGCCGCTGTTGTTGGCATCCGGTGGTTAACTCGTGAATCGACTGGGTTTAATAACTCTGTCAAATTTTTATCGCCTGGGGGATTTTCTACCACAGCCTTTTCCTCTTTTTGTAAAGCTCGTTTCAAAGACGACCTCCTAATGAACACTAGCGCTTAACGGATCTTAATTTTGTAGTGGAATATCCAGTCAGTGATTCAGATTTAAATCGCTTAGTCAATGATTTATATCACTACGAAAAATAGATCAAGATCACTCTCATCAGAGATACTTAGGCAAGATTAACCTGGTTCTCTGATTTAGACAAGTTCACATGATTTAGCAAAAATTAAATTTTCGCGTTGACTTGCCCGTTCCACTCTTCACCACCTATAATGTGCATCTTTTGACTTTTTGGATTTTGTTCACCCTAGGACTGCTGCTAGAGCGGGGATTGGACAAAATTTGCCATTTGCCAAGACCACTCACTCTGTTTAACTGCAAGCAATTGCCAAAGTTAGAACCTCAAAAAGCGAAGATAATTTAATTTACCCTGATGGAAATAAATTCAGGGTTTAAAAATTAAATCCGCTTCCTCAACAGGTGACTTTACGTTGATTATTCCCAAAAACACAACCGTATTAACTCCTAGCCACTTTTCGACTTCAAAAAGAATGTCTTTTGGGGCGAAATGGCTTAAATGTCTGATATGACTAGTTTTCTATTCTTTTCTTCCTAACCCGGAAAAAAATCTCAATTCATGAAAACCTATCATTCCCACCTCCTTTGTTGCAGGATGATATATATAAATTTCTTATACAATGCTTTGATGATTTCTACGTATTTACTCGGCTTATTGCCTGGTATATATATAACAACTTATACTAGCAACCGAATTTATGCTGAAACTAATTAGTTTCCTATCCCACAAATTACTGATTCAATAAATCTTCACAGACCTATCAAGTATTTTTACTTATACAAATAATTGTTGCAACCCCTTACAAATGGTGAATTATTGTAAATCCCCTAATTGACGATGGGCTTCAAATAAACTGACAGCGACACTGACGGAAAGGTTTAAACTGCGGACTTTTGGCTGTGCCATGGGAATATAGAGAGTTGAATCACAAGCCCCTAACACAGTGGAAGGTAAGCCTGTAGTTTCACTACCAAATAGCAGCCAATCGTCAGGTTGATATTGAAACTTTACGTAATTATGACTACCCCTAACACTGAAACCTAACCATCGTCCTCCGCGTATTTGATGTATGGCTTTAAACGCTTCTAGGGATTCGTGATAGTGTAACTTTACGTAGGGCCAATAATCTAAACCAGCCCTTTTGAGGTAGCGATCACTCATTTCAAAGCCCAATGGACCAACTAAATGCAGTTCTGTAGCCGTTGCAGCACAGGTGCGGGCTATATTGCCTGTATTTGGAGGAATCAGCGGGTTTACTAGAACTACCTGAGGCATTGGCGTGCAATTGATATATTTATCAGCATGATGTGTAGAATTTCGTAAATATACCCAGGGGTAGAGGTCAATAATAGTTTTTGTTAATAGCTACAAAGCATTCAACACCAATTAGATTTTTTTAACCCTGGATCAATCTCTAAATGAGGGTGTTGTAAAAATATATTATGACCCTTATCATAAATTTTTAACTTCGGGGTATAGTTAAAATTTACTTATATCACTGAAGAAAACTGAACACTTTTTTGTTGAGTAGAGGGAATAGGGAATAGGGAATAGGGAACAGGGAACAGGGAATCAGGATTTTCCTGTGTAGACACCTGTAGTGCAGCTTATGTTCCAGTGGAATTGCGATCAAATCAAACATTTGCCATCCTCCCTTTACCTTAAGCCACGAGTTGGGAACATAATTTTTCTTCTAATTCTATTTCCCGTTCGTGGATGGCATTAATCCCTTGGGTAATCACGCTACGACTACTGAAACCAACAGAGTGCAGTTGTAACCACCGTTGAGCTTCATTACCTTTACGGAGAATCTTTTGTAAGGGAGATAGGAAACAACTAAAACCATGTTGTTTGGCTACCATCCATACATCTTCATACAATTGGGCAATCCAATCTCTGGCGAGAATCTTTGTGCCATCTTGCCAATGTAAAAGTTGGGCATCTAAGCTAGAAGTTGCTGCTGCTACTTCATTTGCTGCTGTCAGGGAGATTAATTCTGTGGGGGTAAAGCTACTTTGGATCAACGGATCGAGGTTGGGATTGTTTGCTAGCTGTAACAATCGTGCTTCTAGGAAGGCAGTAATCGCTAATAAGGCAATGGGATCTGTAACTAAATCACAAATTCTTAGTTCCAAGCGATTCAAATCGTAAGGACGGCGATCGCCATTTGGACGTACTGATGTCCACAAATGCCGTACATTTTGCATTGTGCCAGCTGCTAGTTGTTGTTCTACCCACTGAATATGATGGGCATGAGAAGTAAATAAAGGTACATTCCCAGGAGTTTGGGGGAAAAGACCCCAGCGTGTAGAGTGATAACCGGTGGCTTTGCCATCTAAAAAGGGAGATGAAGCGCTAAGGGCAAGAAATAAAGGTGCTTCCATACGAATCACCCGACATGCCCGCATTAACAGTTCTGGATCGCTAATGCCTATATTAATATGAACGCTAGCGGTGACTACTTTGGTGCCGTAGGTTTGCTCAATGTAGTCATGATAGGGGTTGCTGGGGTCGGAACGAAAAAAGCGACTACTATCACCCAAAGACAGAGTACTACCAGGAATTAGAGTATAATCTCCCAATTCTTGGAGATATTTTCGCAATTCCATTCTCGGACGCAGCAAGCTACACAACTGGCGTTCGTAATTCGGGGATGGTGTGGTTGTATATTCCACATTGCGGCTATCTGGTTCCCGCACAAACCCATCTAAAGATGCCACAATTCTATCGGAGAGACCAACGATATCACCACTGTGCTTACCAGTGTACATCTCGATTTCAAAGCCTTTTAATAGTAGCACTCTGTTCTCCTCGGCTCTCCTTGCCTTTAAATTGTATCGAGTTTGACGAATTTATGATGCGATTTTGGTTAACAAAATGTTAAGAATTCCCAAAAAGCTCATACATAAAATAGTATTTTAATCCCTAATTTTCAAATCTTTACAATTTCTTCAGATTTTTCGAGTTTTAAGAATAACCAGGAGGTGTAGCCTCAACTCCCCTAGTTACCAGCGTCACGCTGGTAACCACAACATAGAGACCTCTGGTTCTTCTTGAGAATGGTGCAAGTTATTAATTTAACCCAACCTAGGTTATAGATAATCTGGCGTTGCTGAATATAGCTATGAATCTGAAATAAAAACCTCACCCTGTCCTACGGACACCCCTCTCCGAACTCGCGGAGAGGGGAAGGGGAGCCACTGCTGGGCTATGGTTAAGCGCGTTGTAGCAAGTGGCGTGGTGAGGTCTATTTTGTAAATTCATATTCCAATTCAGCAACACCGATAATCTTCTAGGGGGAAGGGAGTAGCATTTCTTAGCATTTTTGTATCGGTAGTTCAACTTGACTATCTAAGGCTGCTAAAGGATGGTCTCCATCTAACCATGACACTTGGGCTTCTAATTTGTCACAGCACTCCCGCACCAGACGTAAACCTTGTTCCCGTGATAGTTCTGCTGTAGCAGGGGTAAACTTTTGTAAAATATCTGCTTCTATACTGTGATAATGATCCAAGTCTGCTCTGAGCTTGATTAAATACCTTACACCTTCCCCACCGTCTCCGATAGCAAATTGTAAAATTGAATCGACATAAGCCTTGACTAAGGGATGCTTAACTCCCTCCGTAGACGCTGCGTACAGCAAGTCGTAATTTAAATATTCAAAGTCTGGCACCCATAGTTTGTTTCCATCCAGTTTAAAAGTATGTAATCCCTTTGCTGGTCTGACTGTTAGTTGTTCGCTTCTCACTCGGTGTGCTGCTTTTTCAATCAGTGCCATTAGGGAAATTATTACCGATGGCAAGTTGCTATCTATACATCTAATTTCTACGGTGCCGAGTTGATTCAGGCGGATGGGATTCCACGCAGATTTAAGTAGACTCCCTCCAGCATCAAAGAAACGCTGGCGTTCGATTCCGGCTTCATCCATAGCTTGCAGCCATGCATGGAAACGGGCAAATTGTTCCTCTACCAACTTTTCTGCCGAATCTGCATAGGGCATTAGTCCTCCCACTGGTTGCAGATGAGTGTAAACTCCTTCCCAACCAAAGATTTCACTCCCCCGGTAACGAATAGTGTGGGCTGCTAGTCCAATGGCTTGTCCTTCATAAAAGGGACATGCTCGTCCTAGGGAAATTAACGCTGAATCCAAAGCCGTAGCTAGATTGTAGATATTGAGCAGTTCTTCTCGCTCTGCTGCTGTAGAATTGTAGGATACTGCAACTTGAGAATCAATTACCCCAGCAGGTACTTCTAGATGTATATGGGTACCTGTACATTTTCCCGCATGTAGGAAGCTGTCATAACCCACAGTCCGTGCTTGGATATGATAATTGGGTTTGTCGCGCATCACGGGCATAATATGCAAAGGATAGCTGGAGAGGGGATACAACCGTAAACCCATACCTCTTCCCACTGCAATCGCTAACCGCAGATTTTGCAGATACTCTTGGGCTAATTCCGTACCAGAATTGCCCGGAGAAGTGTTTATTTCTACCATACTCTTGACGAATTCTGGCACAAAGTGGTGGGGATTATAACCTTGTGTTTGTGCCATTGTACGACAAATCTGCAAGAATTCATCGGCGCGATCGCACAGTACTCCCTCTTCATCTACTAGAAAAAATTCTTGTTCCAAACCGATGCGACGTTTTAATACATCCATATCCTAAGTTCCTATATTACTTAGGTTACAACTACCTATGTTCCCATAAATAACATTAAATAATGATTATTTGCAAATTTTGATACAGAATTTTACTAATTTATAGATTATGGGCAAGCAGACAGTATTGCTGTAACAAATGCCACTAGATGTTTAAAGTTTAATTTAGTTTTGTTGCTGTTAATGATAAAAATTGAGACTTCATTTATAAAGCAAAAATTAAATTATTGACTCTGGGAGATTAAGATCCCCGACTTTTTCTGTAAAGTCAGGGATCTTGTTGAAGATATTTGTGAGGTTGGTATTTTTGGCAATAGCAGGTTACTAGTAATTTTGTCTATAATAAGAGAATGAATAGAATGTCAAATTCATCAACAGTGATTTACAGATTCTCTGCTAAATTACTAGTTATAAATACTCATGAATATCAAGTCAATTCTCAGCTTTTGTTCAGAGAAATCCATACTGCCATGATAAATTTTATAGTTTAACAACAACCACAATATATAGAAATCCGCTTTTATTTTTGTTGCCGTAGGGTGCGTTATGACTTTAGTCTAACGCACCAAAACAGTCAACAATCAAAAGTTGCTGTAGGGTGTGTTATGACTTTAGTCTAAGGCACCAAAATAGTCAACAATCAAAAGTTGCCGTAGGGTGCGTTATGACTTTAGTCATATCTTGCAGCATTTTCAACAAGCATAGAGAAACCGGGTTTATAAACCCAAAATTAAGGTTTTGACAGGTCAATATTCGAGGGTAAACCCGGTTTCTGACCCAGGTGCAAGATGTGTGTTTAGTCTAAGGCACCAAAACAGTCAAAAATCAAAAGTTGGCGTAGGGTGCGTTATGACTTTAGTCTAAGGCACCAAAACAGTCAAAAATCAAAAGTCAAAAACTAAAAGTATTATGTTCTCTAGCTTTGAAGTTTTATAAATGTTTGGTTGATTTTCGCCGACCTATACTAGTTATTTATCCAGAAAATACAAATAGCCTTGGGATTGTGAACAAAACCAACTGAGGAATCTGTTGGATTTGCCAGCATTTGTAAATATTCTAAATATAGGAGGCTAAATATAGGAGGAAATTATGAACGTACAATCATTTAAAGTTCCAAATTTTAATTGTATTACTGACTATGCATTAGAAACAATAAATTCTGTAAATGTAGATAAAATCAAGAATTATTTTGATAATCTACCAGTAGATCCTTATTTGGAAGGAAACTACCGTTACAGAAGGTTATCTCACTTTCAAATTGAATCCCATAGTTTAATTAAACTTCCCCACAGTCGTTTATTCCAAAGTAAAACTTATAATCCCCTCCTGGGAGATGTGGTCAGAGAATATGCAGAATTGGATGATGAACTAATAGCATTACCAGAGTTTGAACAAATTGTCCGAGAGTTTTTTGACTTTTGCCAACTTTGTTCCACTCATAATGAAATTGGCGTTCATCAAATTAGAACTACTACCTCTGCGCAAGAAATAGGTAATCCTGCACCAGAAGGTATTCATCAAGATGGAGTAGATTTGGTGGGGATATTCTGCATCGATAGAAATAACATCGCAGGAGGAATAACCTATCTCTATAAAGAGAAAAATGAAAAGCCAATATTGACAACTATTCTCCAACCAGGCTCATTTTTAATCTTTAATGATCACCAATTTTTCCACTTTACTTCACCCATTCAAGCCATTAACTCTGATAGGGGTTACAGGGATGTGTTTGTACTTACATGTCCGGGATTACGTGCTACAAATGGAGTGTAAGTGTTGCTGATCGAAAGTATGAATTTGTCTCACGTAAAGTCCCATTACACACGTAGGGTAGAATGGTTGTTTTTCATGTCCAAAAATGCAAATTGATACTCTAATTTAGCAACGCCTATTGATGATATAAATTGTGAATTTGGGCGCAAGCATTGCGCCCCTATATAAAAAAAATGGCGTTGCTGAATCCATGGCGTGAAAATAATTTTGCATCATTCCAAAAGCCTTGTAGAGACGTAAAATTTTACGTCTCTACAGCCGGATTCATACTTCAAATCAGCAACGCCAAAAAAATTGATACTTTTGTCAACTTTGTTTTTATCCCACCTAGGAGTGTGCAATGGAATCTCTTGACTTAAAATGGATACGTGCCCAGTTCCCAGCACTGACGCAAAAAATCAACGGTCAATTTCCTATTTTCTTTGATGGACCTGGTGGTACGCAAGTACCGGGAGCAGTAATTGATGCCATCGGTGATTACTTAGTCAGGTCAAATGCTAATGCCCACGGTGCTTTTATTACCAGTGAACGTACTGATACCCTAATTGCCTCAGCACGTACCGCAGTTGCCGATTTTCTGGGTTGCAATAGCGATGAGGTCATATTTGGTGCTAATATGACTTCCTTGACCTTTGCTTTCAGTAGAGCTATTGGTCGAGAACTGCAACCAGGAGATGAAATAATTGTTACTCGTCTCGACCATTATGCCAATGTTTCCCCCTGGTATGCTTTAGAGGAACGGGGTGTAACCATCCGGGTAGTTGATATTAATCTGGAAGATTGCACCTTAGATATGAGCAGTCTAGAACAGCAAATCAACGAGAAGACACGATTGGTAGCGGTTGGCTATGCTTCCAACGCTGTAGGTACAATTAACAATATTGCAGAGATAGTCCGTCTGGCACATAGTGTAGGTGCTTTGGTATTCGTGGATGCAGTCCACTATGCACCCCACGCACCCATAGATGTGCGATCGCTCGATTGTGATTTTCTCGCCTGTTCTGGGTATAAATTCTTTGCTCCTCATGTCAGTATTTTATTCGGCAAACGGGAACATCTCCAGCGCTTCCAGCCTTACAAAGTGCAACCAGCACCGGAAGAAGTACCATCCCGTTGGGAAACGGGAACCCAAAATTATGAGGCTTTAGCGGGGTTGTTAGGGGCGATTAATTACCTAGCTAAACTGGGATGTCATGTTTCACCCTCAGTTAACAATGAAGCCCTTACAGCCTTTTTGCAAGGGAATACAGAAGAGATTTTCCGCTGTCCCCCAGTTCCCCAAGCCCATTCCTATCCCAATCGTCGTGCAGCTATAATCACAGCGATGACAGCCATCCAAGAATATGAACGGGAACTGAGTAAAGAGTTGATTTCCGGTTTGTTAGAGATTCCTGGCTTAACTTTCTATGGGATTACTGAACCAAAACCCTTTAAGGAACGTACACCCACCGTTTCCATTAGAATTAATGGACAAACACCCCATAGTATTGCTAAAGCTTTAGGCGATCGCGGCATATTTACTTGGCATGGTAATTTTTATGCCCTTGGACTTACTGAAAAGTTAGGGGTGGAAAGGAGTGGAGGCTTAGTGCGTATTGGGCTGGTACATTATAACACTGTTGAGGAAATTCAGCAGTTGTTACAAATGTTACAGGAAATTTCTGTGGTTCCTGTAAATTAATACTTTCCCCTTTCCCTCTGAAGCTTACCGTGTACATAAGAAACAAAAATTTCACCTACTTTCGTTTTGATCTGGTAGGGTGCGTTATGGACGACAGTCCTAACGCACGAGAAATCTCCGATGGTGCCGTAGTTTCGTCGATAACACACCCTACTACTACTAATTCATGAATTTTTAATTACGAATTACGTAGCTTGCTTCCCTGTAGGGATATTACGAATTAGTAATTATTTGGTCAATATTGCTAATAAACCCGGTTTATCCCTGCTTTTTGACTAGAGAACTATATGACTCTATCGAGTCTTGAATTTGACATCACTTTTTCTAACTACCGAATATGAACACTAACTTAAATGGATACGATTTAGTTATCAAAGATGGTTGGGTAATTGATCCTAGTCAATCCTTAAACAGACCCCTGGATATTGCCATTCGTGAGGGTAAAATTGCCGCAATTGGCGATAAACTTCCTCTCTACGAAGCAAAACAGACGATTTCTGCTGCTAATTATCTTGTATGTCCTGGTTTCATCGATTTACACACCCATGTTTACGAATGGGTAACCATTTCAGGATTAAATGCTGACGATGTTGGGATAAATTCAGGAGTTACTACTGTCGTCGATCAGGGTAGTAGTGGTCGTTTTACATTCCCTGGCTTTAAGTCGGATATTGTCGATATAGCTAAAACCGATGTACGCTCTTTTCTGTTACTGAATGAGGGTGCTAATGGACCATTAGACATTACAGGTTCTGGTTTTGAGAATCCCGAAAAAGTAGATATAGAAGCATTAGTAGAACTAGCTGCACAACATCCCCAAACTCTCCGTGGGTTTAAAGTCTTTGCTGATTCGGGAAGCATATCTCGATGGGATATGGGTGTGATGGAATTAGCCAGAAAGGTAAGTAATCGCACGGGTTTACCTTTATATGTCCACACAGGGGAACTATTTCCCGTGGTGGAAGTCAATCGACCCCAACCACAAACCTTAGTAGAAACAGTAGTTTCTTATATGAAAGCTGGGGACACAGTTGGTCACTGTTATAGTTGTCAATCAGATGGGGTGATGGGTTCCCGTACCCAGGTTCCACAGTGGCTGAGAGCAGCAATAGAACGCGGTATACTTTTAGACTTGGGACATGGATTAAAATTTAGCTTTGACATTGCTCAACGGATGATAGAGCAAGGAGTATTACCTCATACTATTAGTAGCGATGTCCATGGAAACTTTGTAGTGGTTCACGATGACTCCCATCTAGGCTACAGTCTCTGTGGTGCGATCTCGAAATTGATGGCTTTGGGATTAGACTTGACAACCGCGATTGCCTCTGTAACCATCAATCCAGCCAGGGTATTAAAAGCAGAAGCTGAGATTGGGACTTTAAAGATTGGTTCCCGTGCAGATATCACCATCGTAGAGTTAGTAGAGGGTGATTGGTTATTTTCTGATTCCTTGGGTCAGAAAGTAATTGCAAAACAAAGATTGGTTCCAGTATGGGTTGTGCGTTCAGGGGAATTGATTCAACCCCATCGTCGTTTGTTGAGGGATTTGCAACACAATACTTTTCCTGTTGTGTCCGTGTAAATAGTAAGGGTTTAGCATTGCTAAACCCCTACAACGAATGTGGTTCAAATACAGCAATTTGCAGTTCAGCGCGATACACAATCAAACCTCACCCCCAATACGGTTCGGTTAACGCTAGCCGTCACCCGCGCATGGTGCGGCTACACAGACCAAGCCTGCAAAGGCAGGCTACTCTGCGAGAAGCCGCTCCGCGTCTATGATCGTGTAGCCCCAGGCTTTAGCCTGCGGGTTTATCCGAACCGTATTAACCTCACCCCTTCCCCTCTCCTTACTTAGACACGGAGTGGCTTCCCGTAGGGTAGGAGAGGGGTGGCTTTAGCCGGGGTGAGGTGAGTATCTTTAGTTTATCTGTTAGTAAAAATGTCAATTTGGGTAAATTAAATCAAGAAAATTCCAGTTTTAGTTTTACCCTAATTAGACATCATTTATGAATAATTCTGTTTCATCCCAGGATTTAGCATTTTTTATATCTAGGATTGAGAAATTAGAAAAAAATCAGCAATTACTTAAAAAATATTTGGTTGCTGCTAAAAAAGAATTAGATAATCTCACAGAAAATTTTAATAACCGAAATGAACTGAAAGAAATTGAATATTTAAAAACTGAGTTTTCAAGTTTGCAAGAGCGTTTTAATCAGATTATATCTGTGGATAGTACCTTGGATAATAGCGAAGCTTCAGATGTAGGGAGTGAGAATCAAAAAGATAATATTGATATTGTCGAGCAGTTTTTTGAACAAGTTGATAAACAACAACAGCATTCAAATTTTGTTGAAGATAAGACTGTAGATACAAATGTTATTCCTCAACCCAAAATCACAACTTGGAGTGATGAGGAATTTAAAGCAGAAAGAATGATATTTTTGATTGACAGGATATATTACATTGAGGAGGAAATTAGTAATAATATCGAAGAAATTATCAAGGGATATGAATCAGGTAAAAAGAATTTTAGTGGTGTTGATTTTCAAGGGTTTAAATTACATCAAGCAGAATTGGATTATGCTAATTTTACGGAAGCAAATCTAGAAAATATAGAACTTATTGATGCAGATTTAAGATATGCAAATTTAATGAGAGCAAATCTTAAAAAAGCAAATTTAATTGGTTCAAATTTGTATTGTACTGATTTGATTGAAGCAAACTTAATTGAAGCAAATCTCAGTCATGTTAATTTATCAGAAGCAGGAAATCTCAAAGGAATTAATTTGAGGGGAGCTAATTTAACTAATGTTTATTTAAAAAACGCTGAATTGATTCAAGTAAATTTAAGTCATGCTAATTTAAGCCATGCTAATTTATTGAGTACAAACTTAGAAACAGCAAACCTTAAAGGGGCTAATCTTCAAGAAGCAATTTATAATCAATTTACAAAATTCCCCCCAAATTTTGACCCTATTCAAGCTGGTGCTTATTTGATTGCTCCTGGAGTTTCACTACAAAATGCTAATTTATCTGGTGCTGATTTAAGTCAAGAAAATTTGCATAATGCTAACTTGGAAGGAGCAAATTTGAGTTTAGCACAATTGTATGATGTAGACTTAAGCGAAGCAAATTTGAGTTCAGCTAACCTCACTCAAGCACAATTAGATGATGCAAACTTAAGTGGAACAAATTTGAGTTCAGCTAACCTCACTCAAGCAACTTTCAAGAAAGCACAATTATTAGAAGCTAATCTCACTGGAGCAAACTTAAATCAAGCAAAACTACGCTCTGCAAATCTAACTGCGGCTAACTTAAATCAAGCAAACTTAACACACGCAGATTTGTATAAAACTAATTTAATAGCCGCAGAACTAAGTCAAACTAATCTCAAAAATGTAGAATTTAAGAATACAAATTTGAGTGGTGCAAACATGACTGGTGTTAGTTTGGTAGGGGTTTATATTAATGGAGAATTTCATGGTGCAAACTTGAGTCACGCAAACCTTTGTGGAGCAGATTTATCTCAACTGAACTTGGAAGAAGTCAATTTCACTTGCGCTGATTTGCGCGGAGCAAATTTAGAGGATGCTAATTTAAAAAATGCTAATTTCAAAGACGCTAATCTTAGTGGAGCAAACTTAGAAAATGCTGACCTCACTGGTGCTATTATGCCAGATGGTACTAAATCACAGAAACCGGGTTTCTTTTGAGATACATACTCAAATTGTCGGTTCTCCACCTATAGAAACCCGGTTTCTTAAGGTTTCTTTTGAGATACATACTCAAATTGTCGGTTCTCCACCTATAGAAACCCGGTTTCTTAAGGTTTCTTTTGAGATAGATACTCAAATTGTCGGTTCTCCACCTATAGAAACCCGGTTTCTTAAGGTTTCTTTTGAGATATATACTCAAATTGTCGGTTCTCCACCTATAGAAACCCGGTTTCTTTTGAGGAAGTTGGGGTTATGAACTTTCCGAAAACATCAATGACCTTTTTTCAAATTATCATCAATAACCTGTGATTCTTGAGCATCATCTAACAGTTCTTCAGATTCATTTTTTTGCATTTCATCCGATATAAATACCAATTTAGTATCAATTTTTGATTGATGAATCCATTTATCCAAAACATCAATTACCAAAACTTCTTCCAACCAAATCCTCCCGACAACAGTAAGAGGAAGCGCCAAAAATAAACCCAAAAAGCCAAAGAAATTTAAGAAAAACAACTGAGCAATTAAAGTTACCGCAGGTAACAGTGAAACTTGATGTGCCATCACTATCGGGGTGATAAAATTGCTCTCAGCCTGCTGAATGAAAAAGTAGAGAATCAAAACAGCCAGGGATCTCCATGGTGCATCAGGACTAAAAGCGATCGCCATTGCTGGGATTACACTCAGTGTAGGACCAAGATTAGGAATTAAATTTAAAAAGCCTGCTAAAACTCCTAAAGCCAGCGCTGCGGGAACACTCAAAGCCCACAACCCTAGCACACTCATTAATCCTACCACAAACATGGCGATTAAAGCACCAGTTACCCATCCTTCCAATGACATCTCACATTGGTCTAAAATTCCATCCACACGTCGCCGATAAAAGGAAGGAAACAACCGGACAAACACTTTGCGATAAGCTTGGGGTTCGGCTAAGAACATCCCCGTTAACACCATTACCAGCAAAATCTTCAGGAGAACTTCCAAAGAACCGGAAACGAAAGCGAAAGAACTCCCCAGTACCCGATTAATCCACGGCTGTGCCTGTTCAATTAAACTGTTAATATCCGGTATATAAGGCAGCAGGGGGGTAGGAACACGAATTTTAACTTCTTCTAGCCAACTATCAAAGCGTTCTAAGCCTCTGGGAAATTGCTTTGTCAGTTCTTGGAACTGATCCGCAAAAGGTGGAACAATCAGCCAGAAAAAGCCAATAACAATGGCAAAGAAAATACCCACCGATAACAAGACGGCGAATCCTCGTTTTATCCCCGAACGTTGGAAACGTTTAGCTAGGCGATTTAAAGTTGTGGCTAATACAACTGCGGCAAATATAAGTAAAATTACTTCCTTTATTTGCCACAATATATACAAAGAAATTACTAAGACGATTAAGCCGATCCATTGATCCAAATTCACGCCCTAACCCCCGGCGATTAACTAGCTTTTATTTCTTCTACTACAGCTAAATTAGCTGATTTTCACGATTGTAACTTAGATATCTTTAGTTAATGTTTTGCTGTCCTTGCATTCGCCACAGTAAAACCGTTCCTAAGACAACTGTCGGTGATAAAACCATAATTAAGGCGTTTGTTGCTGTCCCTGGAATCGGTAGGAAAGGACAAGCATACTTAATCAATATCGACAATCCAACGGATAGAAGCAGCACTTTGACAAGCAATCCAAGTTGATTTTGCATAAAAGTACGGCAATACACATGTTTATGGGGGGGAGATACGAAAGTAGGCTATAGCCCCTAGTTTCTACAATAAGTTCAAGTAGAACAATTGAAAAGTGAAGTCCACCAAGACTCCAATCCCATGATTTACTTGCCTGTATCCCTACTACTATTTTTGCTGCTAGTGCTACTGTTGCCTTTTTTGTGGCTGGCTGTGACAGTAGACGTGGTAGAAGTCGCAGTAGCTAAATTGGGATTCTCCCCTAACATTGCCTTTATTTTACTAGTGTTGGTGATTTTGGGCAGCACAATTAATATTCCCCTTTACCGCACCGAATCTTCAATTGAGGTAGCAGACGACTTCATTGACTTGTGGTTAAGGGAATTTTGGGGCATTCCCTTGCGGAAAATTCAGCGTTCTACTGTGGTAGCTGTAAATGTGGGTGGTGGTTTAATTCCCATAGGATTAGCAGTATATCAATTTACCCAAGGAAATATCCTGGCAATTTTATTAGTCACCGCCATTGTCACAGTTGTTACTTACTTTGCAGCGCGGGTAGTACCAGGAATTGGCATTCAAATGAATCCTTTACTTGCTCCCCTAACGGCTGCATTGTCTGCAATTATGATTGCTGCACCCCATGCTGCACCTGTAGCTTTTGCTGGTGGCGTTTTGGGAACTTTAATTGGTGCTGATTTACTGCATCTTAAAGACATTCAAACCATGAGTTCGGGAGTTTTAAGTATTGGTGGTGCGGGGGTATTTGATGGTATTGCATTGTGTGGTTTATTTGCCCTTTTATTAACATAATAGTAGGGGCGCAATGCTTGCGCCCAGAAATTTCTAGGAACCCAAAGCTTGCGCCCAGAAATTTCTAGGAACCCAAAGCTTGCACCCAGGAATTTCTAGGAACGTAAAGCTTGCACCCAGGAATTTCTAGAGGCGCAAAGTTACCACTTTTTAATTGTTAATTTTTAATTATTTGAGGAGTTAGAAATTATGAGTAACTTTAGAAACCGGGTTTCTTTTGGCATACATACTCAAATTCTCGGTTTTCAACCTATAGAAACCCGGTTTCTTTAGTAAATCTTGCGCCCAAGATGCGCAAAATTACCAATTTTTTAATTTTTAATTATTTGAGGAGTTAGAAATTATGAGTAACTATAGAAACCGGGTTTCTTTTGGCATACATACTCAAATTCTCGGTTTTCAACCTATAGAAATCCGGTTTCTTTAATGACAAATGACCAATAACCAATAATCATATTTTATTGGAGGATAAATAGAAAAATGCCAGTAGATCCTGATAACAAGAACAAAATGAAAACACCAAAAGTGCGGCAGTTTGGAGGTAGTTTAGTAATTCTCCTATCATTACTACTGCTGCTAAATTTGATTGTTCCTAGCTTCTTTGGTCCCAAGCTACCGCAAGCAGCTTATAGTGACTTTATTGCTCAGGTACAAGCTGGTAAAGTTGAACGGGCAATGGTGGGTGGCGATCGCATTGAATATGTCCTCACTTCCCAAACCCCAGAAGGTGAAACCCAAGAGCAGGTATTTCAAACTACACCAGTGGCTGTGGATTTGGATTTGCCGAAAATCCTCCGGGATAATAACGTTAAATTTGCTGCACCACCACCAAACCAAAGTGGTTGGATTGGTACTCTCCTGAGTTGGGTAATACCACCGTTAATTTTCTTTGGTATTTGGGGCTTTTTGATGAATCGTCAAGCAGGTGGTCCCGCAGCGTTAACGGTAGGTAAAAGCAAAGCCCGAATCTATTCCGAAGGTGGTACAGGGGTAAAATTTAGCGATGTTGCTGGAGTTGATGAAGCCAAGGCAGAACTGGCAGAAATCGTTGATTTCCTGAAAAATGCTGACAAATATACCCGTTTGGGAGCAAAAATTCCTAAAGGTGTTTTACTTGTAGGTCCTCCGGGAACTGGTAAAACCATGTTGGCAAAAGCCATTGCTGGAGAAGCTGCTGTTCCTTTCTTTAGTATTTCTGGCTCCGAATTTATCGAGTTGTTTGTGGGTGTAGGTGCAGCACGAGTCCGGGATTTGTTTGAACAAGCAAAACAACAGGCTCCCTGTATAGTATTTATTGATGAATTAGATGCCCTTGGTAAGTCCCGTGCAGCTGGTGGTCCACTTATGGGTGGTAACGATGAACGGGAACAAACCCTCAACCAGTTGTTAAGCGAAATGGATGGCTTTGATGCCAATACCGGGGTCATCATTATCGCCGCCACAAACCGCCCAGAAGTCATTGACCCCGCATTACGCCGTCCGGGTCGTTTTGACCGCCAAGTGGTGGTAGATCGCCCTGATAAGGTCGGTAGAGATGCGATTCTTAAGGTTCATGCCCGGAATGTAAAATTAGCCGATGATGTGGATTTGGGAACTATCGCTGCTCGCACTCCCGGCTTTGCTGGTGCAGATTTAGCTAACCTGGTGAATGAAGCCGCATTGTTAGCAGCACGGCAAAATCGTCCAGCGGTAATGATGGCAGATTTCAATGAAGCTATTGAACGAGTTGTGGCTGGTTTAGAAAAACGCTCTCGGGTTCTCAATGAAACTGAGAAGAAAACTGTAGCTTATCATGAAGTCGGTCACGCCATCATTGGTGCTTTAATGCCCGGTGCTGGTAGAGTAGAAAAAATTTCCGTAGTTCCCCGGGGTGTGGGTGCTTTGGGCTATACCATCCAAATGCCAGAAGAAGACCGCTTCTTGATGGTGGAAGATGAAATTCGCGGTCGCATTGCCACCCTGTTGGGTGGACGTTCCGCAGAGGAAATTGTCTTTGGTAAGGTTTCCACTGGTGCTGGTGATGATATCCAAAAAGCCACAGATTTGGCAGAACGCTATGTTACTCTTTATGGTATGAGTGATAAACTAGGACCCATCGCTTTTGAAAAAATTCAACAGCAATTCCTAGAAGGTTATCCCAATCCCCGACGTTCCATTAGTCCCCAGGTGGCTGAGGAAATTGACCGGGAAGTGAAGGTAATTGTGGATAATGCTCACCACATTGCTTTGAGTATTTTGCAATCAAACCGCGACTTGTTGGAGTCAACAGCACAGGAATTGTTGCAAAAGGAAATTCTCGAAGGTGCATCTCTACGAGAGAAGTTGAAGCAAGCACAAGCACCAGCAGAAATGGACGAATGGTTGCGGACTGGGAAATTATCTGAGGATAAGCCTTTGATGCAGACATTGTTGGTGTAACAATTTGCCTATGGTTGGGGTTACCCCAACCCTACAAATCAAAATGCTCAGAATTCAAATATTACCATTGCATAAATGCGGGATCATTTAGATGGTTTTGTGGGATGGGCATCTTGCCCGTCCCTTATATTTCACATCTTGCCCGTCCCTTATATTTCACATCTTGCCCGTCCCTTATATTTCACCAGGCAGGCAAGATGCCTACCCCACTCATATTCATCCCTGAATTCAGCAATGCCCAATTTACATAGGGTCGGGGTAACCCCAACCCTACAAACCAAAATGCTCACGTTACCCTTCGGGAAGGCTGCGCGAAGGTTGGGTTGTGCTATCTGTGATAGTCTTACCATTCCTCCACGTCCCTTTAGAGTCTCCCAATGCCCTAGGTTAACTTTTGCTTATTGTACCAGAATTCTTGGAAAAGTCGCCCTAGAAGGGCGAGGAAACTGAACCCATTAATTTTGGTCAACATTACCATTAATGCGGTTAATTAGGAACCGTCTGGAAACTGTTGATTTTCCTTAGACAGAGGGAATTTATTTGTTTTTTAGTAAAACTTCACTAAAATTCTGTGTAGGCTGTTACAATATTGTAAAGAAACATTACCCGTTGCGTTTTGGGAACGTTAAATTTGGGTTTGATTCCATTGAGAAGACAACGCTAAGGATATTTACGGACTAGCTTTAGTTAGCTAGTCTTTTTTTTACAGTTGATAACAGCTCAACCATTAAGCTGTTTCACATTTAAGTTGTATATTCAGGACGGACGAAACGCTTTGCAGTCGCCTAGGTTGGGAAACCCACCTGCAGCGCTGCTCTCCATCCCACAAGAAACTGATGATTTTTGTTTACGTAAATTAGATGTGTTTTAGCTTACCAACCTTCATAGATATGATAATACATATACTCCCGGCTGGAAACCGGGAGTAATTTAACAACACATCGAAGCCAGTTTTTTGCACCGTATTCTCTGGCACTCTAATTGTAGCGATAAAAACCTGAAATGACAGATGTACTTTACCCCGCAGTGGACTAATACCTGATGAGTTTTCCCCCTCAGTAAGGTTATTTTGCCTTGGAAGTTGCTGCATATTAGCTAACTACAACATTCATGAGGGTTGTTACCCCTAAGGGTAGTTACCCATTCGACATTTTGGCAATAAATTGTCATAGTAAATTGCAGCACATAAAAGAACTTTCAGCGCCAGCTTTTGCACCGTATTCTCTGGCGCTTTTACTTTGTCACATTGCACTTTAGGAGTACATTTACTGAGGTTGTTGATTTGAGTCGTGATTAGAATGGTGGATAAGTCATTTACACAGTGGCTTTGGTATACGGATTCCACCCCTGGTGAATAACCTGGGGTTTTGCTTTATACAGTGGTTTCTTTGAACATCTCTCACCTTAAGCCTTTATTAAGTCATATCTTGCAGCATTTTCAACAAGCATAGAGAAACCGGGTTTATAAACCCAAAATTAAGGTTTTGATAGGTCAATATTCGAGGGTAAACCCGGTTTCTGACCCAGGTGCAAGATGTCTGTTAAGGCTACAATCAACAACATTACTGTGTTTGTGAATGTTTACCCAACCTCTAAAATTCGTTTTTTTACTGTTAACTTTACTTACTATCCCCTCTATTGTAAGTTGCAATGCAGATGTCACCAATTCTTCTGCAACAAGCAATACTCAAACATCTTCTGAGAATGTAGTTAAATCAAAAACACAAACACTGCGGGGTCAATTAATCTATGAAAAAATCCCTCCTAGAAAGTCAAAAAGAGCATATCGGGGAGATGAATTTTTTCTGGTTACTAACTCCCAAAGTCCCCGTCGGTTAGTGTTACGTGTTTCTGAACAAGTTTCCCACGAACAGTTAAAATCCTTTCATAATCAACAAGTGGAGATAAATGCTATATATGTGGAAGGAACTCGTCCTTCAACTGAGGTAACCTCTTGTCCCCTGGATGCTGATGGGGAATGTATGCCTCAAGGTGATGGTTATCAGGTTTTGTCTGTACGGGTTGTGGGAAAGTGAAATTTCCATAGATTTGATTTTGTGCGATGGCGCTGCTGAATCCATTTAACTATTTTCTTTTTCTTCTTCCTTTGTGTTGGTAAACCTTCTGGTTTTCCCGGAGGTAAGACCATTACCATAGCGCTATAGTTTTTTTCACGCAAAAACGAGATAAATGCTGTGTATGTCGAAGGAACTCGTCCTTCAACTGAGGTAACCTCTTGTCCCCTGGATGCTGATGGGGGATGTATGGATCAAGGTGATGGTTATCAGGTTTTATCTGTAAGGGCTAGAACAGTGAAATCCAAATTTACTTCCCTTTCTCCTTCACCCAATGAATCACCGTATTGTGAGACACACCTGTTCGTCGTTCGATTTCCCGAAACGCGATACCCTGGCGATGTAAATCCAAACACTGCTGCTTAATTTCATCGCTGTATCCTTTGGAGGAATAACTATCTACAAATTGCTTACCGCAGTCTTTGCATAGATAGCATTGCTTACCATGGCGATGTCCATTTTTGCAAAGGCGTTGTGAATGACAGTGGGGACATATCATTATTTTCATTACTTTTTTGTGCATTACTTCATCCCCAACATAGGGACGCAAGTAGGCAATTATTAACTCCTCAATTTGCTCGAAAATAGCTTGACGATGGGATTCTGGACTGCGGAGTGCGACTAAAATTAAAGCATTTCCAGCTTGGACGCACACTTCGGCAATTAAATTACATTTTTGAGGATTTAATGAGGGATTCCGTGCTTGGAGTAACTTGGCTTGAAAATCGATGGCTTGTTGGGTCAGACTATCATCAATGCTTTGAAACATGGTGGAGGAAGTAAAGTACTGCACAAAAATCATTCGTGATGTTGGTTCATCAAATATTTGCTTGTAGGTTGCTATCATGGTTTTGATAAATGTCTCAAATGGAAGTTGAGTGATATTGAGGCTATCTAACTTCCCCCAAGCTTCCCCGACTCGTTTTAGGTGATGTAATTCCAAGGCATGGAAAATGGCTAATTTATCCGGGAAAAACTGATACACAGAACCAATCGCAGTTTGGGCACGAGATGCGATCGCCTGCATTGTGGTTGCTTCAAATCCGACTTCATCGAATACTTCTGCTGCTGCATTGAGAATGCGTTCAACACGTTTCTGGCTGCGCTTTTGCTGCGGTTGACGGCGCATTTTGGAGTTTTGGGGTGTGGGGTTCATCGGAGTTGAAAATAGGAAAGAGTAATTGAATTAGGGCTTGACAAACATGAGGATATCCTCATATTCTCAGAATAGAGGTTTAAGTCTTTGACAACACATCTCAAATCATTTTGCTGCATCCTGATAGGGTTTGCAGCACCAATTGGTTATAGGGAGGAAATCTATGTCCATGTTGGCAGGTGCGCCATGGTTATTGGCGCATAAATCGATGTTGGCGGTAAATAAACCATTTAAAGTATCGCTTTACGGTAACGACTATGTACTGTGGAAGGATGGACGAGGTTGCATCAATGCTTTATCTAACGCTTGTCCCCATATGGGTGCGATGCTATCTGCGGGATGGTGTGAGGAGAGGGAAGATAAAAGCAGTGCGGTAGTTTGTCCGTTTCATGCATTGGAATTTGATGGTGAAGGATGTACGGTGTTACCAGGTTCTCAAAAGAAGACTTTACCGCAGTTAGAACCTTTAGAGTTGATAATTCAAGGGGATTTTATTTGGTCCTATGGTGGGAGGGAACCACAACAACCCATACCTGAGATTTTGAATGAAATTGCTGCTGAATACGAATTTATCGGCTGTACTGCTGATACAAGTATTGAAACTGATTTGCTGTCGTTGCTGCTAAATATGCACGACTACAATCATCAAAATGGCACCCATCGGTCATTATTTCAAATTCAAGAAGTCCATTTTGAGAAATTTATTGATAATGGACACCATTCCCATGCCTATTTTAGTATGCCTATTGCCCTGACAAATTTAAGGGATAAACTTAAAAATCCGGGTTTATTTTTGTTTCCAAAAGTACTTAATGCCCATTTAGAAAATTATTTTCCATCCTTGGTAATACTGCATGGTGACACTGGTGCAGGGATATTTAAGCAAATTCATTTATTTATCCCAGAATCACCCACAATAAGTCGCACTTACGTAATGATGTTTGGATTAGCTAAAAACCCAGTATTTCAACTACTGAAACAGAAATTCTTGGACTTGGGCAAAATTGTAGTTGAACAAGATACAGATATTTTGCGCAAGATTTACCCCAACACACCACAAAAAATTAAGTTGAATAATGAAGTGGGTATGGATTGGGTACGGCGTAATTTTGATAGTTATCCAGAAATTGTGGAACCGAATTTATCCAGGTAGCACTCGGTTTTAAACTCCTACCTGCAAGCGATCGCTCACAATAATTTACAATAGAAAAGTCAGTTCATTGTCTAATTATGAAGCTAAAAGTAGTATTAGAACCCAGTGATGAAGGAGGTTACACAGTCTATGTTCCCTCACTTCCAGGGTGTATTAGTGAAGGGAAAAATATCGAAGAAGTATTAGATAATATCCAAGAAGCAATAGAACTTTACCTTGAACCACTGGAAGATGAATAAACTATGCCGGATAAAGTATTAAAACAGGCACATATCGAGCTTGAGCAATTTTTAGATTTAGTGTAAAGTAATATCCACCATTTTCAAGAAGAGCCAGAGGCTCTAGGTTCTGGTTACCAGGCTCAGCCTGGTAACTAGGGTTTAGAGGCTCTGCCTCATGGTGAAAATACTCATTTCTTCCTCTGTGCGTTCTCTGCGGTTCAAAACCTCTTAATTCTACTTCTCCTCCAAAATTAACCCAGATTCTGCTGCCCTACCAAATTCTTCTGGCGCATATTGCAGGTGTACTTGGGCACCTGGATATCTAAAAGTACCTGGAGTCACGGAACGCACTAAGTAATGTAGGCTGTACACTCCTGGTTCTAGGTGGTTACCATAAGCCACAATGCGATCACTACCATAAACGTGAGACAGAATAAGCATCAAAAGCAGAATCTGCACTTACTATGGGTATTTCCTCAACTAATGCTTGAGCAATTAATAGTCTATCGAAAGGATCTCGATGATGAAAAGGTAAAGTACAGACAACTGTCAAATGATTAATTTCTATATGCAAAATGTCGATACTGTTGAGACTGAGTTGCTGTGGGATTAGTATATCAAAAGGCATAGCCAGAGTCAGTTTACCAAGACTTTGCTTAATGGCTATTTCCCAAAGACTAGCCACACTCAGTAACCTTTGATTATTGATGTCCTCAATTAAACTCCGTGCTGTACTACTGAGTTTTGGATTTCCTGCAATAAACCATAAAAAACTATGAGTATCTAGTAAAATCCTCATCCCATATACTCGCGGAAATCTTCCAAGGGTTGGTCAAAGTCTTCAGATATCTCGATTAATCCTTTAGCACTACCAAAACGTGGACGAGGTTTAGTTTCAGAAATCAGCACCAATTTGATTAAGGGTTCGTTTTCCCGAGTAATAACCACCTCTTCTCCTTCAATTACAGCTTCAATCAGTTGAGGTAAAGATTTGGATGCTTCAACTATATCTATTTGCTGCGTAAAACGGGGTTGCATAAATACGGGATGATTTTGATGGTTTTGTGGGATGGGCATCTTGCCCGTCCCTTCTATTTTATCAGGCAGGCAAGATGCCTACCCCACTCATATTCATCCTTTAATTCAGCAATGCCCATAAAACATTCTCCTTGAAGCTGAAGCGTGCGATCGCCTCTATTCTACTTCTCCTCCAAAATTAACCCAGATTCTGCTGCCCTACCAAATTCTTCTGGCGCATATTGGAGGTGTACTTGGGCACCCGGATATCTAAATGTACCTGGAGTCACAGAACGCACTAAGTAATGTAGGCTGTAAACCCCTGGTTCTAGGTGGTTACCATAAGCCACAATCCGATCGCTATATATTGTTTTATATCCCAATTCCCAGCTATCTGCTTGTGCTTGTAATGCTGCGGTAGCGGTTTGAAAGCTTTCATCTACGGCTTCAAAGCCTGCGGGTAGGGGATCTGTAATTACCACATGATCTACGGGATGGTCTGTAATTACTTCTAAAGCAATGTCAAATACTTCTCCGGTTTTGGTTTTGAATGGTTTATCTAAGGCGTAAAGTCCGACTTTTTGCAGTACTTGTTCTTCGTTTACTTTGCGGATTTGCCGGGTAACGCGTAGTCCGTTATACCTTCCGGGTTGATTTCCTTGGAGGCGATAGCGGTAAGTAAGTAAATAATGTAACTGACCTTTTCCGGATTTTTGCAGAATTACGTCATGTCGTCCGCGAGGTAATTTATCTGTGGGAACTTGCACCTGGAAGTTAGGTTTACGGTAGCCTTGGAAGCGATTTTCGCCGAGTTTCTTCCCGGCTAATTTCACCGTAGCGACAAAGTTGGGGGGTGTAGGTTGCAATTGGCTGTATTCTACCAAAGCGGTGAGTGCTTGGGCGTTATTATAAGTAGTTTGCCATGTTCCGTCTTTTCTTAAGCCTAGGAGGCTTTTGACTAAGCGATCGATAATTTCTGGTTTGGCTTTTTGGTTGATAAACAAGCGTAAAGCCTGTGCTTGTGCGGTGGTAGGTGAACTCATCCATCCCCAACTGGGGGGTAAAGTCACAATGGCGGTGCGTCCAGTTTCGTATATGTTTTGTTGTAGTTGCTGAAACATTTGTTGGGATTCATCGCGCCATTGAGGGAATTGGGAGAGGTATCGGGCTAGTTTTACCTGGGTAACAAAATCGAAGTCTTGGCGTTGTTGATAGATATCTGCAAGGAAGGTGTTGCGCTTGTCTCCTAATTCGGCTAAAGCTATAAGGGTATTGAGTCGCAGTTGATTTTTACATAACTGTTGTTTGCAATAATCGTATTGTGCGGGGTTTGACAGTACTTTTTGTAAGTATTTCTTGAGACGCGCAAGCATACCGGAATTTACGGGGTTAGGAAAGGCTTGACTGGCTCTTACTAAAGATTCCGCAGCGTAGGTTGTTACCCAAGGATCGGATTTTTTTTGTCCGGGATAAGCTGCAAAACCGCCATCTGGGAGTTGGAGTTTGGTTAATTGGGCGATCGCTTGCTTTGCTTTTGCGGATGGGTTAAAATCTTTGAAGGTTTGGTTGTATGTTTGGGAAATCTGTTGCAAATTCGCGGCAATGGTTAATTGACTCGCAGCGGGTTCAGCGAAAGGTAAGTCATCATCGTCCCATACTTTTCTAACTGGTGCTTTAATTTGGGGGATGAGGGTACTTGCTAGTTGAATATCTAAACCTCCCGCTTCTGAGACGGTTTGTTTCTGGATATTTAAAGGAATTTTCGCCTGTTTTTCGGTGACACCAGACTCAATAACTTGTTCGGTAATTTCCAGGGGTTTAATTTCTAGAGGTACTTCAAACCCATCGCTGGTGTTATTAAGTTGGGTGGTAAAGCGAACTTTGGCTGATCCGACTTTTTCTGCTGAGATGGGGAAGCGATAAGCGCGAGTTGCAGATTCGGATTTTGTCTTTAAACTAGCGGTATTGGGGTTTCTTCCCGCAAATTTTACTGTACCCTGGAGTTGACCGTTAATTGTGAGATTACCTTGCTTTCCGGTGTTGTTAGTGACGGATAATCCAGCTTGGAAGTTATCCCCAGGACGGGCAAATTGTGGCAGAATGGCGTTAGTGAGTAGGGGTTTAGTGGTGATAAATGTGCTGTCACCCTTACCAAAGCGGAGATTTCCATCGGTAGCGACAACCATGACTCTCCATGTGGTTAAGTCGTCGGGGAGTTTGAATTTTACCTGTGCTTTCCCTTCCTCATTGGTGACAACGGAACCATTATAGTAAGCTAAAGGTTGGAAATCCTTACGGATGCGCGTACTACCCGCACCAGCAGAAGCACCTCCACCATAACCCCAACCTTTGGGTTTAGCTACAGATTGTTGTTCTAAAGTTACTTCTCGACGGTTATCACTAAAGCGGGTAGCGATGGGATGTTGTGCATATACTGTATTTACCAAATCCGGGGGACGATAGCCAGAAAGTTGCAATACTGCTTCATTTACCACCATAACTGTTAATTGTCCTTTGGTGGGGTTTCCTTGGCTATTTTGCAGTTGTAATTGTACAGTTTCTTCTGCACCGGGTTCTAGAGATGATTGTAAAGGTGAAACTTGCACTTTTAAATATTTATCTTCTAAGTTCACCTTTAAGGGTGCAAAACCAATTTTAACTAGTTTATCTAAACTTCCGGGTTCTACTTGAGAGAGGGGTTTACCTTGACGTACCAACACAGCTTGTACCGCTGCATTTGGTAACATTTGGGGGGTAACTTGGAATTGTATTTGTGGTGCACCTCCCTTAACTTTGGTAATCTTTTGGTAAAGTGGCTTCTGTTTGACAACAGCAAAGTACAATTCTCCTGCTTCGTAGGGAGATTGGATTAAAGCGGTAGCTGTGTCACCGGGTTTATATTCTTTTTTATCCAGCTTTAATTCCAAAACATTTTTGTCTTCCCCACCCCAGAATACTGCATTTGCTCCGGTTACCCAAATTTGCACATCTGTAGCGCTAACATTATTCCCAGCATTGGTAAAATTAGCTTGGATGCGGTAAGAACCGGATTCTGGTGCTGTGAGGGTAACAGACTGGGGAGTGCTTGCAGATTTTACTTCTGTTTTGGCAACGGTTTTATATTCAACTTGATTTTTTGGGGTGCGACTTCCTTCCACAACCCGCGTCACGCTGCTATATTTTATTTGTTGTAATTCCAGACGTACCCGTTGATTTTTGATGGGTTTTCCTGTAGGGTCAGTAACTATCACTTCAATGGGAAAAGCCTTACCAACTCCCGCGACAAAGTTACTTTTTAAGCCAATAAGCTTATTACTTGGTAAAACGGTAAACCTCTGAGAATTAGCCACAGAAAGATTAGAAACATCTGCAACTTGTACATCTACCCGATAAGTCATGGGATAGGGTAAATCTTTCCCGACATTTATCTGTTGACTATTACTACCATTTGCGTCTAATTTTGCTTGAGTTTGCAAAACATCGCTAGGTACAGAAGGAGGTTCTTCCGGATAAAACCACTGTCTCCCAAAAGCAAACTCTTCCCAACCTTGAGGATTAAAATAAGCGCGGTTTCTAGTAACAAAATATTTAGCTTCTCCCCCTTCTACAGCAGCACCAAAGAGATAATTACTAGTAGCTTTAACATCTACCAAATCACCAGGTTTAGCAAATTCTTGTTCTAATTGCAGTTCCACCTTAAAATTAGGTGGTTTAAATTCCGCTACCCGAAATTCTCCAGAAATATTTTTACCATTTTTACCCTTAGCCTGAATAGTATAGTATCCTAAAGGCTGAGTCTTGGCGATGGGTACTTCCAGGGAAAAAGTACCAAAATCATTAGTAGTTTTCGTCCCTAAATCAATTTTCTGTCCATTAGAATTGGTAACAGCAACCTGATAATCAGCATTTTTATCCTGCTGAATTTTCCCATTCTGTAAATAATCAGCAAAACCAGTCAACCAAGCTTTTTCTCCTGGTTTATACATCTTTCTATCCGAGAAAATTAACCCCCGTGATGCGGGTTTACCATCATCCCAATCTGCATAAATTCCATAACCATAAGCACCACTATATTCCTCAACCCGTGCAAATGCCCAATCTTTATTTTCCTTAGCAATTACTAAGAATTCTGGTGGCTTTTCAAAACGTTGTTTACCAGCCAGACATTTACTTAAACCTCCACCTTCTAACCTAAAACTACCATTTTCATCAGTCTTTCCTGACGCACAAGGTACAGCTTGGGGACGGGATTTAGCATTTAATTTTGATTCATAAACTTCGATATCCGCAGCTTTTACCGGTGAACCATCATCCAGATGATTAACCCTAATTAAACCCGAATCAGGAAACCACTGACTAAACACACCCAAATTAGTTAATTCTACCAAACCATAAGTAGTAGGTTCTCGCCACTTTTCTACACCTTTTTCTTTATACTTATTGGTACGCGCTTTCACTCCATAAGCTAACATTCCCGTTGCAGAACCAAGCTGTTTTCGCAAAGGAACAGTAACCTCAACCGACTGATTCTTCTTTTGCTTAATTTTAAAACTTTTCCAATCACTTTCTGGAGGTAACAAACCACCCCTTTTTCCCCTAGGATAAGCAGAATCAAAATAAACTAAATCTGTCGGCTTAACAACTCTATAAGCAGCTTTATACTCCGATTCCGGTAAATTCACAGTAGAAATATTTAACTGCAAATCTTTACCACCCGGGAAAATATTTAAACCATCAGGAACCCAAATATCTCCAGCTAAATCTCCAGTCTCATACTTAACTTCTACAGACTTACCTAAAGTCTGTCCAAACCTATCTTTAACATTTGCACCAATAGTAATTGTATATTTTTTTCGAGGTTCTAAAGCATAAGGATTGATACTAACAATTCTTTCATTATCATAAGCTTGAATCAGCCTAGGAACAGCTTTTGGTTTCGGCTTAATAGTAATATTAGCTAAAGCAGAATCAGCAACTATCCCATTATTAAATTCCAGCTGGGGACTACCTTTCACAAATCTGCCGTAAGTACCACCAGCATCCGGCTGTCCATAGAATTTTATCCCTTTAAATGCTAAATCTGAATAAGTTGTAACCTTACTTGCAAAAGACTTCTCACTAGGTAAATTACCATAAGCTGGGAATATTCCCGACGAAAATTCCAAGCGGTAAGTTGTACCTTTTTGCAGCCATCCTAACGGAGTCAGATTATAAATCCAATTACGTGCTGAAGGGTCAAACTTTTCTAAAGGATCTCTAGATTCTACAGCTTGAGTTTCTCCCTCCAACTTTACGTTAAATCTTATTCCCTTATTTTTACCTTCAGGAATTAATTGTAGGTGTTCCTTAACTGAATCAATATCTAATTCTACATTCGATTGAAATTGAAACTTTTCTTCTAAATCAATCGGTTTCGCTTGAGAATCTTCAATCGTATTTCTTCCCGGTAAATTCGTCAGTTTAATTAGTTCAGTATTAAAAGTCCAAGCAAAATCTTGTTCCAAGCGATGTTTTTTTAAATCCTCCAACCCCGCTTTTAAAATCACTTTCAATCGCGTCGCTTTTGGTAAAGCTTTATCAGCTTGAAAACCCACCATACGCGGTGTCAAAAACCTAAATCTACCCGGTAAAGGAGGTTCAAGTTCAAACTTTTGTAACAATTCCTGCTGCTGAGAACTGTCCAGACTTTCAATAGGAATTAAAGCCTCCTGAAAACGGATACGGATTTGCTGCAGGGGTTCAGCTTCCCCCACCGGACTAATCTGTTCGATCCAATCTGGTAAAGTTGGCAAACTTAAAGGAGAAACCGCAGGTAGTCTTTCTTTACCAGAAGACGAAATAAAGAAACTACACCCCGATGTCCCTAGTAAAAGCGTGAGAACAAGTAGACACTGGATAATAATTCTGATAACCATGCTTAGCATGAATTTTTCTATAGAAGCTTAATTATACATATTCCTACTGATACCTAACTCACTCTCATTGTTCCGAAAAAACACCAAAAGTCTTAAGCATTCATAAAGTATTAATTTATATTACATTTGTGGCGTTGCTCAATTAAGGGATGATTCTTGCAGTGCAATGTCTCTACATCCAGATTCATACTCCAAATCAGCAACCCCAGCTTTTTGAATTTTGACTTACCCTGCGCTTCGTCAGGTTGTGGTTTCTGTGCGGTTTTGGATTGAGTCAGGTACACAAATTTTACCTCACCCCTAACCCCTCTCCTACCCTCACCCCTAACCCCTCTCCCAATGGGAGAGGGGAACAGGAGAGGGGAACAGGAGAGGGGAACAGGAGAGGGGAACAGGAGAGGGGAATGGGAGAGGGGTTAGGGGTGAGGTTAGGGGTGAGATTCTTTTAATATTCCATAAGTGTGAAAAACGCTATATTTTTATGACATAAATGTTTTATTTATTGCTCGAAATTTAATTATTCAGTTCAAGTGTGTAATAGAAAAATTCAATATATATGAAGAAATATAAATTTGATCTAGGGTGTCGTACTCTCAGGGGTAACACACCTAAAATTGTTGATGGTGCGTTGCGCTACGCGACAGGACACCCTACATTTAAACTTCTTAACATAGCTTGAAATATTACCACCGACTTACTTATTTGTTATCTCCAATGCCTTGTATAGGAATGGAGTTTGATTTTTGTTGGCTTAGCCTGTGCTTGCGCTTATAAAATTAGGTAGGGTGTAGGTGTAGGGTGCGTTATGAGTTTAGTCTAACGCACCATCCTGTAAAGACTGCGTTGGCACACATCTTGCACCTGGGCTAAAAACCGGGTTTCTTGCAAATCTCTCAGTCTCAAAACCTTAATTTTTCGTTTAGAAACCCGGTTTTTTTAGGTTTCTTGCAAATCTCTCAGTCTCAAAACCTTAATTTTTCGTTTAGA
>JAAUYD010232739.1_pt1 | contig 38583 bp, 41 predicted proteins | sample 7278101 | NCBI WGS metagenome assembly JAAUYD01 (sample SAMN14350128, study PRJNA611818) | marine sediment metagenome | isolation source: surface marine sediment (0.6m) | place: French Polynesia: Moorea | collected 2018-08
CAACGAATTTTGTAGGGTGGGCAAGGTTTCCAAGGATGAAGTTAGTTTAGATAAGTCTTTAACTTGCCCACCCTACCGTCTTAAGATTCTATTTATAAACAGTCTCTTAGAGATTTATTTCAATTACCCATAAACTGGAGAACTTTTCCCACTCTACAAAACCCTTTGTAAAATCAGTTAAATGGATCTTTTATAATAAATATAGTTATAGAACACTAGCATTACTGATTATGATAAAACAAAGTAAAAATCCTTTTAACAAATCCCAGCTTATTTTTAGCTTACTATTGACAATATTAGGTCTATTTTCTGCTAAAGTACCCGTTCAAGCTGCGGAAAGAGTTGTCTTGAAATATAGTATTTTACGGGAATCTGTCTCCGTTGAAGAATTAAGTCAATTAGCTAATACAGGAGAAGCCTCAAGATCCCTCAAATCTTATCTTAAATTAGCCAATAAAGAGCCAGAAGAATTAAGAGCATTATTAAACAATAATGTGGACGTTGATCCTGTTTTCTTATCAAAAGTTCTCAATAGTTTTGCAGGAAATATGGTCTTAGATCCCGTTGGTGAAGTCATTCATACCCCCTCAAAACGGGCTAACAGAGAATCCTTGAGAGGGGCTTTAGTTACTTCGGCTTTATCAGATAAAAATATAAGATTAATTGAAATACTTGAAAACTATCCTACCGAAGAAATTCATGTAGACGGCGATCGCCTAGCAGAAATTTATCAGAATATTGAAGGATTTGTCAGCAACGTTCCTCGTCTTCCCTTTTAGTGATAGGGAGGGTGGGGAGTGATAGGGTAACGGGGTGACGGGGTGAGAAGGTGATCTTGAGTGTGGGAAGGGTGGGGAGTGTGGGAAGACTAGGAAGAATATTAATATATATCTTATATCTTGCTCCCTTGTCTCCCCATCTCCCCTATCTCCCAGTCCCCCATCTCCGTTATCTCTAATGGAGACCTTGCCAATATGAAGATTTCCTTTAGAATTGGTACAGTTTCTTGATATATTGAACCTCAATTATCCTTGGATCTCCTGACTCCTTCTTCAAAGATAACCATGACTCAAAGCTTAGAAAAATCTTTAACCATCCCCACCACCCTAATAGAATTATTACGTCTGAGGGCTCAGCAAACCCCCAACGGTCATGCCTATACTTTTTTAATAGACGGAAAACGAGAAACACCACCCCTAACCTACGGAGAACTAGATCGACAAGCTAAAGCGATCGCTACTTTACTACAAAAATATCAAGCCAGAGGGGAAAGGGCATTATTGTTATATCCCCAAGGGTTAGAGGTGATCGCAGCCTTTTGTGGCTGTTTATATGCGGGTGTTATTGCCATTCCCGTCCCTCCACCGGAGTCAGGAAGATTAAAACGGACTTTACCCCGTTTACGAGCTATTGTTAAGGATGCAAATGCTACCTTTGCGTTAACCACAGAAGCTATTTTATCCCTTGTAGAAGAGGTTAAAGGGGAATTTCCTGAATTTGACCAAATGAAGTGGATCGACACCGCTACAGTAGATTTATCGTTGGCTGAGGGTTGGGAAGATCCCCAGGTAGATAAAGATGAATTGGCTTACTTACAATATACTTCTGGGTCGACTTCTACCCCCAAAGGTGTCATGCTATCTCACTTCAATTTAATGCACCATGCCCACTATTTACAACGGGCTTGTGGCTACGATGAAAAGAGTATTACTCATACATGGATGCCCTATTTTCATGATTATGGCTTAGTGGAAGGGATAACGGTTCCTCTGTACAATGGAACTCCTTGTTATTTAATGTCCCCTTTTTCCTTTATTAAGCGTCCCATTCAATGGTTAAAGAACATCACAAAGTACAAAGTCACCCATTCTCAAGCCCCCAACTTCGCTTATGATCTTTGTTTACGTCGCTTAAGAAGCAAAGATATCCCACAACTGGATCTAAGTAGCTGGGAAGCAGCCGGAAACGCAGCAGAACCCATTAACCCCAGGGTAATGATGAATTTTGTGGAAACCTTTTCCCCTTGTGGGTTTCGCTGGGAAACTTTTGCCCCTGCTTATGGGTTAGCAGAATATACCTTACTGGTATCTACTAAACCCAAAGGAACCCATCCCGTATTTGCTTGTTTAGATGCTTCTGCCTTGGAACAGGATAAAATTGTTGAAGCTGATCCCCAACAGGAAAAGGGAACCCGTGTTATGGCGAGTTGTGGACGGTTGGTGTGTGAGACAAACGTTGCGATCGTTAACCCTGATACGTTGACCCGTTGCGCGGAGGATGAAGTGGGAGAAATTTGGGTATCTGACCCCAGTATGGCCCAAGGTTATTGGCAACGAAAAGAAGCCACAGAAGAGACGTTTCAAGCTTATACCAAGGATACTCAAGAGGGGCCGTTTTTAAGAACAGGAGATTTAGGGTTTTTAAAAGACGGAGAACTCTACATTACGGGACGGATGAAAGATTTAATTATTATCCGAGGAACCAATCATTATCCTCAAGATCTTGAATGGACTGTACAACATCTTAACCCTGTTTTTCGATCTGACTATGGGGCTGCTTTTTCCGTTGAAGTAGAGGGAGAAGAACAATTAGTCATTGTTCAAGAGTTAGAAAGAAGAAGCGGAGAGTTAGAATTTGAGCAATTACTGGGAGATATTCGCCAAGAAATTGCAGAAGAACACGAAATCCAAACCTATGCTATTGTTTTAGCTAAATCAGGAACGGTGTTAAAAACCGCCAGTGGTAAAATTCAGCGTCGGGCCTGTCGTCAAAACTTCTTGAATGGAACGATTGATATTGCTGCTGTTTGGAGTGAGAATGCGGAAACTATGAACAAGTTTTCTGCTGGTTTGTAACCTGAAACTTATTCTAAAACCGTTGATTTATGTAGAATGTACTGAATGCGATCGCCTTTGTTAAATCAAGGCGATCGCTATTCTTAAAAAAGTTAACAATAATTGTGTTAGTAAACAAAATGATTAATGTTAGATAATAAGATTATTGAATGGGTTACATTATTACGATTTTCGCAGACTAAGGTAATAATTCGTCTAGAGTGTAAGGACATTGATCTGGTAAATTAATACCGTATTCTAAGGAAACTAAACTGACAGCATCTTGATAGATTTCTTCGAGATCATTTTGAAGTTTAGGTTTCATACTGGGTGAAATCTTGCGTTTTATCCCAATCTTAAAAGCTTGTATTTTAACTTGCCATTTTTTATAACATTCTTCTAAGGGAGTATAGTCGATTTTGAGACGATGTTCAATTTGTCTCATCAGAAGACTAGATACAGCATTATAATCACTACGTCCCAAAGATTCAATTTCCTCAATAATATTTTCCCAGTCTAAATTATCTAAATTTCGTTCTCTTAAAGCTGTTACTTGTTCTATAGTCCATTGATAGTAATCTTTTTCATAAATTTCTGTCTTTTTCACTGGGTTCATGGGTTAAACTCCCGTCAAATGTGTTCTAATATTAATTTTAGCGTTATAATTTTTCTGGGTTAGAATCTTATATTATGTTACCGTAAAATCAATAGAGTTATAATAGAATAGGTTCATAAGTTAAACCCAGAATCACTTAGGCATATTATCAGTGTAAATTAATTGTTAGCGATGAAAAAAAATTCAAACAATCAAAATGCTAATCTTCTTGTATCAAAAGAGGAAGCATCACAACAGATTCAAATTGTTTCTCATGACACTTTCCTAACAACGCTACAAGCTGCGGAATTTCTGAATGTTTCAGAACCCTACTTAGTGAAACTCCTAGAAAATGATGAACTTCCTTTCACTAAAATTGGCAACTGTAGAAAAGTATTAGTAAAAGATTTACTCACATACAAAGAACAAAGAGATGCAAAACGCCGTCAAATTATTCGTGAATTTTCAGCCAGCATTTACGAAGATGGATTAGATGAGTTAGATTATGAATCAGTTAGTCAAATCATTAATGAAGATTAATTCCTTTCATCTTGCAATTAATAACCATGATTCTAAGTTAGGTTCCAAATTTTTCTCTAAAGGCAAATGTTGCTGCAAATACTGTTTCTACTTCCTTCATTCGGATAAATCGGTAAGCGCTTAATATTAGCCATGCTGAAGCAACATAAATAATCTCAACTAATAACAAGGTTACTGATAATTCCTTAAAAGAAAATATTTGTTGAGTTATTACAAATTTAATTAGTATAGACAAAATAATGAAAAAAGAAATAAAAATACCGTAAAACATACTAGCAAGATATCTATTAAGTGCTTCTGCTGCATAACATTCTTTTGCTAAAGTCTCATTGACGGAGATTAAAATTACTTTACAAAAATTAAAAAAAGATTTCTCTCTCTTTTCATTATTGTTTTGTGATCCCCAAGTAGAATTATAAAAATTTTGTGCTTCAGGATAGTCTTTGGCGCACCTAGTTTTTAGGTAGTTAAGATAGGGGAAACTTCCTAAGTGTCGACGATATTTTTTTAATTTAACAAAAGGAAACTCCTGACCAGTTCCAAGATATCCTATACGTTTTAAGCACCAACCCGATAATTTGTCCACAATATCACATTTTATTAATCTAAGTATAGCACCAAATAAATAACCAAGACATACAAGCAAAAGGAAAACGATAACAGATAATGAGGCTCCACTGTTTTTTAGGAATTGATAAACATCAACTTTATTACATGGTATATTCCAAACAATAAAATAGACACCAATAATTAGATTAAATAATAAAAATGTGCCGGGAATTAGCATTGACAATATGCTTTCAGATTTTCCAATATTTGGTAGTTGCATAATTTCATTCTCCTCATTCTGTTTTTACTTTTCTGTAAGTTCAACATTTTTAACCCCAATTCCCACTTAAAATTATAACTTGGTCACTTTCTATCCATTTCGGTCAATTAATTAAACTTTACATAGAGCTAGTTCTATTAGAATCTAATTTTAGCTAACTCAAACTTTAAAATTTTTTAATGTGTGCTGATGTTAATTTGAGTGTCATAATTACCCTAGTTTAAAATTCGATCATAATTCTGTAATTAAATGAAGCAATTCTTATTTTTTACACATTTTTCACATATAGCTTTTCATTGTTTAAACTTGCCTCTGATATGTCAACGGTTGTAAAAGCAACAGCATCTTGATGATCTTGATCCTTTAAAATACTTTCAAGAGTGCTAGGTTTAGGAATAACATCACCATCCGCTATCATTAAATCAATATGACCTGTTAAGGCTTCTTTGCCCATTATTTTTGCTTCTTCAATACTCTCTCCAGCACTGATACAGCCAGGAAAGTCATAAAATTGCACACCATAATCACTGTCATTATCCTTGTGAATTGTTGCAATATAAGTAATCATGTTGACTTATTTAACGTAAGAAAGTGTTAAAAAAGAAATAGGTAAGGTGGGCATTGCCCACCCTACTAGTTTATTATGTAGCCAAAAACCTAATTTCTGACTTCTGACTTCATTACTCGTTTCCTTCTATGGGTGCAAACCCTTGACGTTGAATATTCTCGCTAATATGACGAGGTTCGAGGAACTGTAATAAGTAGTCAGGGCCTCCCGCTTTGGAACCCACACCAGATAACTTGAACCCACCAAAAGGTTGACGGGAAACGATCGCCCCTGTTATCGTCCGATTGATGTACAAGTTACCCACTTCAAACTCTTTTTGCGCCTGTTCAATATGTTCGGGACTGCGGGAATATAACCCTCCTGTTAAAGCATAGTCGGTTCCATTGGCAACTGCTAACGCTTCATCAAAGTTCTTAACTCGCATTACGGCAACCACCGGACCAAATATCTCTTCTTGGGCGATGGTATGGTCAGGTAAGACATCCCCAAAGATGGTCGGACCCACATAAAAACCGTTGTCAGGGGCTTCCATTTGCAAGGCGAGGGTAGATTCTTGTTTTGCGGTTTCAATGTACTCTAGAATGCGTTTTTGTGCCGTTGCGTCGATCACAGGACCCACTTGGGTAGAGGGTTCATCCGTTGGCCCTACATTGAGGGACTTGGTGGCTTCTACAAACCGTTCTAAGAAAGCGTCGTAAACGGGGTCTAAAACAATGATACGGGAGGCTGCGGAACATTTTTGACCGGTATACCCAAAAGCAGAAAATACGGCCCCTGCAACCGCTTGATCGAGGTCTGAACTTTCATCCACAATAATAGCGTTTTTGCCTCCCATCTCTGCAATCACTCGCTTGAGATGTTTTTGTCCGGGTTGTAAGATAGCTGCATCCGCATAGATACGACATCCTACTTCCCTCGACCCGGTAAAGGCGATCAAATGTACGTCAGGATGGTTGACCATATACGCCCCTACTTGAGACCCTTTTCCGGGAACCAGTTGAAATACTCCTTTAGGAATACCAGCATCCACCAATATTTCAGCAATTTTGGCAGCGATAACGGTAGATGTTTCGGCTGGCTTTAGTAAAGTACAGTTTCCTGTCACTAACGCTGCCACTGTCATTCCTGTGGCAATAGCAAAAGGAAAGTTCCACGGGGAAATAACTAAAGCGATCCCTCTGGGTTGATAATGATAACGGTTGGTTTCTCCAGCTACATCGTAGTTATAACCGTTGTCTAACCGTTCCATTTCATCAGCGTAATAACGACAAAAGTCGATCGCTTCGGATACTTCTGCATCTGCTTGTTGCAATATTTTACCCACTTCTACACAGATCCAAGCTGATAACTCATGACGGCGTTCTTCCATCAAATCGCCAGCTTTCCGTAGTATTCTGGCTCTTTCTGTAGCGGGTGTTTTTTTCCACCCTATAAATGCGTCTTTAGCTGCGTTTAATGCTTGTTCTGCCTGTTCAATGGAAATTAAACCAATTTGTCCCACAACTTCAGAAGATTTAGATGGGTTCACAGAATCGATAATGACATCAGTTTGGACATATTCCCCATTAATTAACGGTAAATAGGTTTTACCGAGACTATCTTTAACTTTAGCTAAAGCTTGCTGTGCTTTTTCTCGTAATACTTCCCTAGAATAATCGGTATCAGCAGCATTGACAAATTTTTCTTTTTGTGACATGCGTTCTATCCTTTCCGAAACTGTTGGGGGTGCGATCAATTCTTCGATGGGTCTTTCTTCTAAATTTTGGCGTAAAAAGGAACTATTAGCCGTATTTTCCAATAAACGACGGATTAAATAGGCCATTCCTGGTAATAAGTTACCATAAGGCGCATAGACTCGTACACGATGCCCTGTTTTTACTAATGCTTTAGCTAACTGATCTCCCATCCCATACAATACCTGCATCTCAAAAGCGCGAGAAGGGACGTTTAAGGTTTCAGCAATAGCGATCGCCTTTGCTTGCGATCGCACGTTATGGGAACCAATAGCAGCGTATAAATATTGATGATTTTCCAGCAATAACTGGGTCATCTCTTCATAATTAACATCTGTTGCTGCTTTTTGGTTATATACCGGTTGTGGCCAATGATTTTGCTCAGATGTAATGGTTTCTTGATCCCAGTACGCTCCTTTTACTAATCTTATAGTAATCGGGTTTCCTCGTTGTTTAGCCCAAGCAATGAGATCGTGTAAGTCTTGTTTTGAGTCTCTCAAATATGCTTGCAGAGTGACACCAATATCGCTACGGTTGCGAAACTCCTCTTCTAACAATAATTCCTTGAGGATGGATAGGGTAAGATCCTTGTAAACATATTGTTCCATATCGAAATGGATAGCAACCCCTAACTCCTGGGCCCGACGGAGGAGGATACGAATGCGATCGCAAACTTTTTCTTTACTTCCTTGGGGATCGATAGGATCAAACTGAGAATAAAAAGCAGTTAATTTAACCGATACTTGAACCTTCGATAAGTTTTCATCTCCCGCTTGGTCTATTTGCCCTACATTTGACCATTTTTTTGACTCTGTAGCCAATTTTTCCATTAAATCAAGATAACTATCAAGATAAGCTTTCGCCTCACTTTCCGTTATAACTGCTTCCCCTAATAAGTCAATAGTAAACCCCATCTTCTCTTTTCTAAGACGTTCAACAGTTTTAATGACTTGAGGAATCGTTTCACCAGAAATATACTTGAATGCTAAGGTTTGCACCGCTTTACTGATGGTTTCTGCTGCTATCTTTGCTGGAAGAGAATTATAATCAGTGAAGTTGAGAATACCTTTCAATGCGCTAGGTAATTCTACGGATTCATCCCCTAAATATTGTTGCAAATGATGAGCAATTTCTGCATTGCTTTGTAAAGCGGGTAATGTGTCGATAAAATGGAACAATTGAACCCGTAAACCAGGGTTAGCCATAGCAAAGTCTAATAATTTATCATCCCAACGCATTTGGTCGCCGATTTTCGACCATAAGGAGCGTTTTTCACGAGTTTGGGCGATTAATTCCTTAGCTATTTCCTGGGTTCGTTCTTCATAGGTTTTAGAATCTAGTTGTACTACCAAAATTTAATACTCTCCTATCATAGTGTGTGAGGCGCGTGGTAATTTTTAAGGGTAATGTTAAGTAAAAGTCTCTAATTTTACTTTCTTCTTTGATTTTACCTTAGAGAGTCCCCTCAATACACAGTAAGAATAATAACCGTTAAAATTATTAAACTGAAACTTTTTGAATGATATTAAAATTTCAACTCATTATGAATGCGAAGAAAAATTTTGAAGTATCTACTAATTTAAGTCCTCTTAAAAAAAATGCTGTTAAACTTTGCGGTGAAGAGTTCATAAAGTCTTTAACAGATAAAAAAATATATGCTAAAACCGATGAGTTTTGGATAGAAGTTAATCAATATTTGAATATCTCAGATGATGCTTATGAACAAAAACAAATGCAACAACAAAAAGAACAAGAACGAAAAAGGCAAGAAGAAGAAAATGAAAGACAAAGATTAATCGATAATAAAATTTTAGTTAAGGAAGATAAAGAAGTAAGAGACAATTGGATTCTGAAAATCTTCAAACTCCCTAATTCAAAAATTTTTCATAACAAATATTTAGCAGAAGGAACTTTAACAGGTGATGATCAACTATTATTAAGTAGTGGCTTTTCAAAGACTCTATATGAAGCTAGAAATCAAGTAATTAATAGTATTGATAATTTTGAACGTCAAAAACAAAGAGAATTATCATTTTTAAAACACTATAGAGTGCTTAAGCACATTTATCTGATTTTTTTATATCTCTCAGGTTGGGATAATTATAATAAATTTTTAAGTCAATCTCAGGAAAAAAGATGTAAAGAAAATTTTACAGGAATAGAAAGTTGGATAGGTTTAGAGTATTCTATTTTAGATAAACTTGAAGAACAAGGTTTGCTCGAACAACCACAAACAAAAGGCAATAATTACAAAAAAAGGACTTATGTTGAATTGACAAAGAAAGGAATCAGAATGACCAGAGAATTACTTAAAAATCTTGATTTAGAAGGAGTAGATGAACTTTTAGAAGATAGAGATTATCATGAAGAATATTTAAACTATAAAACCTCCATTGATTTAAGGAGAGAACAAGAATCAGAAGATTGATTAATTCAAGTATAATCTAAAATAGAAACATCAAAACAAGTGTAGGATAAAAAATATGAATAAATGGCGTGTTATTCTTGAGAAAGATGCAGAAACAGGAGATTTTGCTGTTTGGTGTCCAGAGTTACCAGGATGTACTTCTTGCGGAGAAACGGAAGAAGAAGCTTTACAAAATATAAAAGAAGCGATTGAATTATATCTACAACCAGACGCAATTGATCTATCCTCTGATGCAATTATTAGAGAGGTAATCATTGCATGACTCGAATGCGTCGCTTAACATCAAAAGAAGTGGAAAAATTACTCAAAAAATATGGATTTGAATTAATCTCTCAAAAAGGGAGTCATGGAAAATGGCGTAATTCTGAATTAAGTTTACAGGTAACTGTACCAGATCATACAGGAAAAATTTTACCGATTGGTACACTTCGTAATATTTTGATAAATGCTAATATACCTGAATTTGAATGGAAAGAATAATAATTATCATTTTCTAGCAACTTTTATTAATTCAGGGTTTTAACTTTAGCAATTGCCTCTTCAATATCAGGTAGTTTTTGTCCCGATTTTTCAGCCGTTTCTAACCATAACTCCCGAACAATCATTAATTCTTGTAAGGTATCTTCTAGGGTTTCTCCTTGTGCTAAACATCCTTTTAAAGCAGGTATTTCAGCTACAAACCCTCCTTCTTCACAGGGATAGATAACCATAGGATAATTCATGTTTACTCTCCGTCTATTAATTCTAATAATTTACGTACATCTGTAAATGTCACATTATTGGGACTATTTTTCAAATATCGTTTAAAGTTTTCATCTGAGAATAGTTACTTAGAAATCGTCAAATAAGTTCAGAAAATTGATTGGTTTAATAATTTCAATTTCTTGATAACTTTTAATGGTTAAAAGATCGTTATCACCTGTAATAATGTAATTCGCAATTCCAGAAACAGCTAACTCCAAAAATTTATTATCATCTGAATCTGAACAAATTATTGTTTGATGACAAATATCAATAAATGAACTCTTATATTTAATAGCTAACAAAAAATCCAATCTATCATTTTTCTCTAAATATTTATCAAATTTCTTTTTACTTATTCGCGTTTCCAACTCTTGGTAAGTTGACTCACTTTGCAAAATAGTAAAGTGATTAACTGCTATTTCAATTACTTGTTTAGGGGTTCCTAATGGATTGAGTAAAGCACTAATAAAGACATTGGTATCAATAACAATTTTATTAGGACTCATCTGCCAATAGTTCTTCTAGTTTATCTTCAGTTAACCCTTTATTTTGAGCTTTTCTGCCTACTTTATCCATAATAGAGAGGAGACTGTCACTTTTGTCTTCTTTTTCTTCGATAGTTAGATTCACTTTTTGTTCAGGAGAAAGTTGTAATTTCTTAATGATTACACTGATTTCAGAGACTTTAACATCTTCAAATTTTTTAATTTTCATGACTTAATAGGTTGATCAATTTTTAGAATTAATTGGAAAATGGTAATTTAGTTAACAGCTTTTCCTGTTAAAAATCCAATACTACCGGTTACAATAGAGCTAACAAATACAGTTGCCCATCTCTTGTCATTAATACCTATTTCTGGATCAGTTAAAGTTAAATAAGATAGATAAAAAACAAAACATAAACTAACAATTGCCATAACAATAATCATATTGAATCTCCATCTTTTATGAGAAAGTTCATATGATTCTTGTTGAAGACGATGTTGTTTATCCATAGAACCTTCTTTGTTAACACTCAAACTCCAATCGCTAGGTAATTTCTCAGCAATATCAGGAAGAAAAACTACCTCTGGAGTCTGGGTTGGAGCATTTTCTTGAGAAGAATCACTCATAACTTTTGTTAGCTATCATTTAAAAAATTTGCAGTTCAACTTTAGGTTTTCTATCCTGATCTGCAATTACAATTCTTTCTCCCTGTTGTTGAGCTTCTGCTGCTATTTTCATCAAAGCAATAGCTCTGCGTAAGAGTTCACTTTTAGAACTACTACCCGTTAGAGAGACTAGCTCATTGATGGTTTGTTCCAAGTCAGGGGACGCTTCAAAATTAATACGAGACATTTTTTGCTACTTTCTGATTACATTTTGAGTATTTTTTACTCATATCCATGATAGTCAAGTATTTATCTAAATATGTTAGACTTATGTAAAACTTACGTAAAAGTCGTGTTTCTTGAATAATTTAGAACTGTTTACATTTTTAATTACGAATTATATATAATAAATGGAAAGGTCTTATATTGCTTCACAAAAAGGACTAGAATTAGCTAAACAAGAATTTAAAAAGACAAGCTGGACGCAACAAATTTTAGCAGATTTTGCATATTGTTCTCGTCCAGTTGTTAGTAATTTTTTTAAAGGAAAAGCCATTGATAAACAAAAATTCATTGATATTTGTGAAGCTTTAAACCTGAAATGGACAGAAATTGCTGAATTAGAAACATTAGATAAAATTAAGTTAGAAGAAACTGCAATAGATGATCTCGTAAACGAAATCAGAGCATCAGTTAAAAATAGTATTGAAAAACAATGTAGTACCATGCGAGTATTAGATATGACTCGACCGATTGAGTTAAATGATATTTATACCGAAGTTAATATTTTAGAAAAAATTATTGGTCGCAGAAGATTTAATATAGACCAACTTTTAGAAGAGTCTAATGTAGAAGAATTTGATCGCTTTAGTTTAAGTAAAGTTAAACAAGAACGAGTTTCAGCTTTAGACGCAGTTAATCAATATGATAAGTTGATGATTTTAGGTAAACCTGGAGTCGGAAAAACAACCTTTCTCAAACATTTAGCTATACAGTGTAACCGAGGAGCGTTTGCTACAACGAAAATACCGATTTTTATACCTTTGAAAAAATATGCAGAAACAGAAAATAGTCCAGATATATTTACTTATATTGCTCAATGGTTTGAAGAGTGTAAGATAACTAATGCTTCTGAGAAAGTAGAAAAAATATTAACAGCAGGAAAGGGATTAATTTTACTGGATGGTTTAGATGAAGTTAGGGAAGAAGATAGCGAATGGGTAATTAGAAATATTGAAGACTTTTATACTTTTTATGACAAAAATAAATTTGTAGTCACTTGTCGCATTGCAGCGAAAGAATATACATTTACTCAGTTTACAGAAGTAGAAATTGCAGCTTTTAATGACAAACAAATTCAAACCTTTGTGAACAGTTGGTTTAAAATTAAACAGTTACCCAACTATTCTAAACATTTTCTAGATCAGTTAAAAAATAATCCCACTATCAAAGAATTAGCTAATAATCCTTTGCTGTTGACTTTATTATGTTTAGAGTTTGAAGATTCTGGTAATTTTCCTTCAGATAGAGCAGATTTATACGCTAGAGCAACTAATACCCTATTAAGAAAATGGGACGATAAACGCTATATTTATCGTCAACAAGTTTATAAAGAACTTACCCCTAAACGAAAAGAAGGGTTACTGAGTCAAATTGCTTTTAAAACCTTTGATAAAAAAGAATATTTCTTCAAACAAAGAACCATTGAGAATTATATTGGGAAATATATTCATAATTTACAAAACGCACCAAAAGAGCAAACAGAGTTGGATATTGATAGTCAAGCAGTTCTCAAATCTATTGAAGCACAACACGGTTTATTAGTGGAAAGAGCAAGAGGAATTTATTGCTTTTCTCATCTCACTTTTCAAGAATATTTTACTGCTAGAAAAATTGCTAATATTTCTAATCCAAATGAGTTAGAAAAAGCTTTAAGTAATTTAGCAAGTCATGTGACGGAAAAACGATGGCGTGAAGTTTTTTTACTAATAACAACACTATTAGAACCTGCTGATCGTTTATTACTGTTGATGAAACGAAATATTGATCAATTGATCGCAAATGAAATAAGGTTACAAGAATATTTGGTTTGGGTAAGAGATAAAAGTAATGCAGTGCAAGCAGATTCCAAAATTGCAGCTATTAGAGAATTTTACTACTCCTACGACCTCGCCCTCTACAGCGTTCCCTACAGCACCCTCTACCGTGACCTCTTGCTTAAACTCTCCCAGAACCTCTTCGGTGATCTTGACCGTTTCCTCTACCTCTCACTCTTTTACTCACTCTCCCATTTACGTTCCCCCGATCTCTCCCTCGACTTCCCCCACGACCTCACACTTTATTCCCACTGTTCCAAAGCTATAAAACACTGTTTAGATCAAAAACTAAAAAAAATACTAGAAAAACTGCAACAACAATTACCAAATATGAATGAAGATAAAGAGAAAAAAAAGCAATGGTGGCAAAAAAATGGTGAAGCTTGGCAAAAAGATCTAAGAGAAGCGATGATTAAATATCGTAATATTGGTCATGAATGGAACTTTAACTCCGACCAAATTAACTTACTTAGTCAATATTTAACCGCTAATCGATTATTAGTAGATTGTTTAAATAGTGAGTGTTATGTTAGTCGAGAAGTAAGAGAAGAAATTGAAGATACGTTGTTGTTACCTTTTGCTGATTTGAATTATGATTAACCTGAGTTCGGGGTTGGGAGTTCGGAGGACGCTACGCGCACCTTCGGTGGCGGAGTTATCATTATCAATCTACCAAAAGTTTTCATAATTCAATTGCCTCTTCAAGTACCTTATCACGGATAAAATAATGTAAAGAATCATCTGTTGCTATATCTACTTTATGCTTTAATAAAGTCTCTAACTCTAAAATTAAACCCATCGGAAACCAAGCAGTGGTTTTAGATAAATCATAATCAATCAAAAAATCGATATCACTATTTTCATCATCTTCTTCCCTCGCAACAGAACCAAAAATACGAACATTATGCGCCCCATGTTTGGCTGCAACCTTAAGAATTTCCTCTCGGTTTTGTAATAATAATTGTTTCAGCTTCATCACTTAACCTTTTATTAATTAAAATTTGAGTCTGTATTGACTTCTTCTTTATTTTCTCATATCTCATGGCTGAATGTTATGGATACTAAAATGGTGGGTTACGACGGATTATTATCTTCCTGTGATAATCTCAATTATAGCTGTCTAACCCACCCTACTTTATCGAATGACTAAGTTAGAAAATGAATGGCAAGACTTTCAAAAAAATCAAATTGAAATAAAAGCCAAAATGTCAATCATTGAACTCTCTACTCAAAAAATACCTGATATGGCTGAAAGAGTAGGAGAACTTAAGAACTGGAAACAAATAGGATTAGCGTTATTTGGAACTTTAATAGGAGGATTAATTACTTATTTAATTAAAACCCCTAATCTTTAAGTTTGCTCATCCTATTATTGAGAATGTTATAATATATTTTCATTCAATCTCATCCAATGTTTTCAAAGGATAATCTGTATTTAAGTAAGATACTTGAGACTCTAAGGTGTCACAATAATGAAGGACAAGATTTAACCCTTTTTCCTCCGATAAATGGGCCGTGGTTGAACTAAACGTTTGTAAGATTTCCCTTTCAATACTTTGATAATGATCTAAATCTTTTCTCAGCTTTGTTAAATATTGTGTTCCGTCCCCCCCATCAGCGATCGCTAATTCTAAAATAGAATCTACATAAGCTTTAACATGAGGATGCTTCACTCCTTCTGTGGCCGCAGCATACAATAAGTCCCCATTCAAGTAGTCAAAACTGGGAACCCGTAGTTTGTTCCCCTCTTGTTGAAAAATCTCTAATCCTTGTGTTGGCTGAACTTTTAACCCTTCCTGTCTCACCCGATGGCTAATTTTTTCGAGCAATGTAATCACGGCTAAAATAACGGACGGTAGGTTACTATCAATACATCTGATTTCTACCGTACCCAAACCATTGAGACGAATAGGGTTCCATGCTGACTTCAGAAAGCTTCCCCCGGCCTCAAAAAACTGTTGGCGGTTAATACCCACTTTTTCCATTGCTTGTAACCAAGCGTGAAACCGGTTAAATTGATTTTCCACTAGGGTTTCGATACAATCAGCATAGGGTAATAAGCCTCCCACTGGTTGCAAATGGGTGTAAACCCCTTCCCATCCAAACCTTTCACTTCCTCGATAACGGATAGTATGGGATGCAAGGCCAATGGACTCCCCTTCATAAAAAGGGCAAGATCGGCCTAAAGCGATCAAAGCTGAGTCTAATGCAGTGGCTAAATTATAGATATTCAGTAATTCTTCTCGTTCTTCTGATGAAGACTCATAAGAAACTCCAACCCTGGGATCTATAACCCCTTCAGGGACTTCTAGATGGACATGGGTTCCCGTACATTTTCCTGCGTGTAAAAACTGATCGTAACCGATAGTTCGCGCTTGAATATGATAGTTAGGTTTATCTCGCATCACCGGCATGATATGGAGGGGATAGCTGGATAAGGGATAAAGTCGCAACCCCGTCTGATGACTTGCGGTGATGGCTAACTGGAGATTTTCTAAATAAACTTTACCTAATTCTTGACTAGAATAACACGGTGGTGTATTGATTTCCACCATATTCTTAACAAACTCCGGCACAAAATAGGGTATATCGTCCCCTCGATCTTTGGCTAAAGTTTGACAAGTTCGTAAAAATTCATCGGCCCGATCGCATAATTTTCCGCTTTCGTCTACTAAAAAGAATTCTTGTTCGAGGCCAATACGCCTTTTTATTTCATTGTGTTCTTCCATCTTTTTCCGTTTAACTTTTTATATCAAAAAGTTGTGATGCAGATAAATCTAACTGAGGAAATTGAGGAGATTTAATTTTTTTACCTCCTGAAACCTCTCCCACTTCAACATAACTTTTCCCTTTCAATTCTAATACTAATATATTGGACGCTTCAGGATCAATAATCCAATATTCAGGAATGGCACAATCTTCGTATTGTATCGGTTTGGCAATATAATCTCGATGGCGTTGTAATTCTCCAGGACTAACAATTTCTACGACTAATAAAGGGGGTGGCATAAACAACCGAATGGTATTACGTTTTGCTAATAAATTGATATGTTCTTCTTGGATGATGGTCAGGTCAGGATAACGATTTCTGGGTTCTCCTCTCACTTCTACTTCTAACCCTTGGCCTCTAACTTGATCAGTTCCTAATAGGAGAGCAAAAATAAGAAATAAACGATTAGCAATTTGCACATTAATTCCTGATTCTGGAGGCATTTCAATTAACTCTCCATTAAATAATTCATACCATTTATCTGTGTTGTCTTCGTAAGCTAGATAGTCTTCAAATGTTTCAAATTTAGGTTTAGTTGTTAACATAATTATAATGGTGTAACGTTCGTTTATTGAAAATTAAAAAGCTGTGATACAAATAAATTCAATTGAGGAAACTGAGGAGATCTAATTTTATTATCCCCTGTAAATTCTTCTACTTCAATATAACTTTTATCTTTTAATTCTAAGACTAATATATTGTGTGCTTTAGGATCAATAATCCAATATTCAGGAATAGCACAATCTTCGTATTGTATTCGTTTAGCAATATAATCTCGATGGCGTTGTAATTCTCCAGGACTAACAATTTCAACCACTAATAAAGGCGGTGGCATAAACAACCGAATGGTATTACGTTTTGCTAATAAATTGATATGTTCTTCTCGAATGATGGTCAGGTCAGGATAACGATTTCTGGGTTCTCCTCTTACTTCTAATTCTAACCCTTGACCTCGAATCTGACGATAATCAAGAAATTGAGAAAACTGAATGAGTAAAAATGTTGCAATTTGAACATTAATTCCTGATTCTGGAGGCATTTCAATTAACTCTCCATTAAATAATTCATACCATTTATCTGTGTTATCGTCGTAAGCTAAATACTCCTCAAAGGTTTGAAATTTAGGTTTAGTTTCTAGCATAAGAATGGTTCCTTGCTTCAAAAATTTAATAAAAATAGAAGATTCTCTGATGATAATTGGTTCAAAATAAGCATTTTTTAAGGGTTTATTCTGCTAGGGTTGATACACTAGAGAAAGTAAACAATTATGTATGATTCATGAGCAATACTTGATAACTGTTTACTTTTAACTGTTCACTGATAGAGATCCTTAAGCATCAAACATGATTTCTGATACCCTTTTATCTGTCTCCCCACAACAACAGTTTAATGGTGCAACCATTCGCCCCATTGCCGCTTCAGAAATTCATGGAATCGCTTTCTATAATAATAAATTATACGCCTTAGATAATCGCAATGGTTATCTTTTAGAAGTTGATCCCATTACCCATAATACAAAAATTATTAATAGGAATAACTGGGAAGATTTTATCGGGGCTACAGGACTGGCGATCGCCGATAATCAACTGTGGTTTACGACCCGTTATAGTGTCTATTATTGCAATTTAGATGATCCTGATTTTAAATGTGAATTATTTACCCGACTTTCCGATCCCGCTAATGGGGTAGCTATCTGGGACTCAACCGTCTACGTTTCTTCACAAAAATCAGGCACCATTTCAGTTTTTAATCGAAAAAATGCCCAGGAAATTACCCGTTTATACGCCCCAGGAATTGGTGTTGAAAATATTACCATTAGAGGGGAAGAATTATGGGTAAGCGATACTCTAGAACAAAGCGTTTATTGTTTAGATCGGGCAACAGGAAAACAACAATTTAGTTTATTAACGCCTTTTGAATGTCCCACAGGATTAACCTTTTATCACGATCCAGACAAAGATCAAGACATCCTATATGTCTCCTATGTGAACCATGAACCCTACATTCGGGATAATCCTAACGCCGATCCTAATCACGAACTTCTCTATCGTATCGAAACTTTTATTCATCCTTTATACTTTCGCTATTATCCCAACGATCATTATGCCCTCTCCAATGGTTATCTGGTGGAAATGACCTATGTAGAAGAGTTAGCCCCCCTTGATCCTATCCAATTAAACAATTTAGAATGGCGTATTGCCCTACCTGCCGAAACCCATCGTCAAAAAGTTCGTCACGTTGAACCTATTGGCCTACCCTTCACCGAAATAGTAGAAAATGGTCAACGGGTAGCGGTGTTTAAATTTGATACTTTAACAGAGAATACCCGTTGTATCTTTGGCTGGAAAGCGTTGATTGAAGTGTGGGGAATTAAATATAATTTAAGTCCTCGTGACTGCGAAAACTCCTCAGAAATGCCCCCAGAATACAGCGATCGCTATTTGGTGGATAATGATAATTTAGCAATGGATACGGATATTATTAAACGGGCCGCCGTTGAAGCAGTGGGACGAGAAACTAACCTACTCAGAAAAATTTATAATGTTCGTAACTACGTCTATGATCGCCTTTCTTATGGCATTAAACCCCATATTGACACCCCTGATATTGCCCTGAGACGGGGTGTGGGTTCTTGTGGGGAATACGTGGGAGTATTACTGGCTTTATTTCGTTTAAATGGCATTGCCTGTCGTACCGTTGGCCGTTACAAATGTCCTGCTTCTGCCCTAATCCACCATATTCCTCTCAAACCTGATTATAATCATGTTTGGTTGGAGTTTTATCTCCCTGGTATTGGTTGGTTGCCGATGGAATCAAACCCCGATGATATTTACGAAGGGGGTCCTTACCCGACACGGTTTTTTATGGGGTTAGCCTGGTATCATGCGGAGATGAGTAAAGGGGTTCCCTTTGAAAGATTAATGATCGATGGGACTGTTTTAAACAAGCAACAGGTTTCCATTGGGAATGTGGCCATTAATCATGTACAGTTCACTATTTTAGAAGAATGTTCCCCATCCTGATATGTTATACCAGTTCTCAAAAATAACTGGAGACATCTAGTTTGGGGTGTGGGGTGTAGGGTGTAGGGTTAAATCACTTTACAGCCTACCCTATTCAATTTACCCTCGCAATGTACAACTGAAGTCCTTAATAACTTTTGAGGTTTGGTATTAGTAGCATTATAAGGAGTCGTTAAGAAGATGGATAAAGAGGATTTAATTAAGTTTTTAAAGCAAAATTTAACGGTGATTAAAAGTTATGGGGTAACATCATTAGCCGTATTTGGATCTTTTGCCAGAGATGAGGCAAAAGGTAGTAGCGATCTTGATTTATTGGTAGAGTTTGAAGGAGTAGTTTCCTTTGACAACTATATGGAGTTAAAGTTTTTTTTGGAGGATAGTTTAGGGTTATCGGTTGATTTAGTCAGCCGAAAAATGTTAAAACCTCAACTCCTTAAATCAGTAGAAAAGGAGGCCATTTATGTCTCGTAGTTTGAGGCTTTATTTTGATGATATATTAGTCGGTTGTGATAAAATTCTACGATATAGTCAGGGACTTGATTATAAAAGTTTTATGGGGGATGAATTAAGGGTTGATGCTACTTTAAGGAATTTACAAATTATTGGCGAAGCAGTTAAACAAGTCCCCAGGGAAATAAGAACTAAGTATCCAACAGTTGAATGGCGTAAAATTGCTGGTTTAAGGGATATTCTAGCTCATGCTTATTTTAGCTTAGAAGATGAAACAATTTGGGACATCATACAAACAAAAATTATCCCCCTTAAGTCTGAAGTTCAAACCATTATTAATCAGGAGTTTGAATAATTTAACCCTCTATACACTCCCTTGTTTCTTTTGTCTCAAAAGCCAGAACTGATGAGGCTTTTTCCTTAAAGTGCGTAGGGTTCAACTACAAACTAATCTGTTGTAAATGCTTACGAGGATCATAACTACGACTATCCCGAATTTTCTCGTAATAAGTTCGTTCTACATCACTAAGATTTTGAGGGGTATCAATGGTAATTTTAACAAATTGATCCCCTCTACCATCTTTCGGTTTAACCCATCCTTTCCCACGCAACCGTAAGGACTGGCCAGAACGAATACCAGGGGGAACTTTAACCGTTACTATCCCATCCGGGGTGGGTACATCTATAGTGGTTCCTAACACTGCTTCGTCAGGGGTTATGGGGACTTCGCATACTAGGTTATCATCTTCAAACTTAAAAAAGTGATGGGGAGTTAGTTCTACATTCAGATACAAGTCTCCTCTATTTTGACTGTAGGGACTGCTGGCCCCTTTCCCTCGAACACGAATACGACTGCCATTTTTTGCCCCTGGAGGAATCCGTACATCAATGATCTCATTCCCTAAGTTTAGGCGTTTTTGTACTCCACGAAATGCCTCGGAGAAAGTCAGTTTGAGGGTTGCCTCTCGGTTTGCGGCCGGGGACTGATTTCCAAACCCACCGCCAAAATCACTAAAATTGGTGCTATAATCTGTTCCTGGACTACTGTAACTATAGCTTCCTGTTCTGGATCCTCCTGGGGTAGAAAACCGTCCTAATAATTCATTGATAAATTCTTCAAAGTTACCATACTGGCTAAAATCAAAGCCTCCCATATCCACATTAACACCCGCCCCAGGCCAGGTGCTTTGACCGGCTTGTTTCCAATATTGACCAAACTGGTCATATTTCTTGCGTTTTTCCTCATCAGACAACACTTCATAAGCTTCGCTGATCTCTTTGAAACGTTCTTCAGCTTGCTTGTTATCAGGGTTTCTGTCAGGATGATATTTGACCGCTAATTTGCGGAAGGCTTTTTTGATCTCGTCCGCGCTGGCACTTTTATTAACGCCCAATGTAGCATAGTAATCTTTGTAATCCATATATCCTGTAGAATGATCCTTAAAAATGTTGTCCCATATTTTAATCTTAATCCATAGACTATCTATCAGGTTGCTGTGGGAGGTAGGGAATGCCGAAATATATTTAATTAATAATTAATAAGTTTCCTTAGCAGATTGTTTTGCTTTAGCATTAACTACAACTCTTACAGGAACATTACTAACTTGAGATCATCATGAATTTGATATAATCGTGCCTTTAGGAATCTGTCCAATTACTTTTATTGGTTAAAATAGATGTTCTGTTACTAAAATTAAAGTGGTAATAAATTAACTATTTTTGTTAAAGATGAACAGTTAATCAAACCCTCAACATTGTATAATAAAAATATTAACTTAATCAAATAGGAATGATTGAGTATCAACCTGAGAGTAACCGTCATGAGAATCCTTTTAGTGGAAGACGATGAACGAATTGCTGATGTTTTGGCTGCCAGTCTAAGAGAACAAAGATATACAGTTGATACGGCTGAAGATGGGGAAAAAGGATGGGAATTTATAGAGGTATTTCCCTATGATTTAATCCTTTTAGATGTGATGTTACCCAAACTAAATGGTATTGGTTTATGCCAACGAATTCGTCAATCAGGTCACACCATTCCTGTTCTTATGTTAACGGCAAAAGATACCAGCAAAGATAAAGTTACAGGGTTAGATGTCGGAGCAGATGATTATGTGGTAAAACCCTTTGATTTGCCGGAATTATTAGCTAGAATTCGGGCTTTATTAAGACGAGGTAATGTGTTTTCTAATCCTATTTTAGAATGGCAACAATTACGCCTCGATCCCAGTAGTTACGAAGTTACTTATGACGATCAAATTTTACATTTAACCCCCAAAGAATATGGATTACTAGAGTTATTTTTACGCAACGAAAATTTAGTGTTAAGTCGTAGTGCTATTTTAGATAACCTGTGGTCCTTTGAAGATCCCCCCAGTGAAGAAGCTGTCAAAGTTCATATTAAAGAGTTACGAAAAAAATTGAGAAAAGTGGGCGCACCGCCTGATTTTATTGAAACAGTTTATGGCGTGGGATATCGACTCAAACAAGGTTAAATCCTAGAAAATTAAATAGTCAAAAGATATGAGATGAAGATAAAATCGAAACCCAAGCCTCTTGATTATCAATTTCGGACTTTACGGTGGCGTTTATTACTGTCTTATCTATTCGTCATGGTCGTCATTCGTCTAATTTCCAATGTCTTAGTTTATCAATTTTTTGCTCATGGTTTATATCAACAACTAGATCAGCGTTTAATTAATTTAGCTCAATCAGCAGCCCATAGTTTAATTGACATTAAAAATAATCCTAAAGCCATTAATAATCCACCTTATCGTGAACTGGATCAAGATGGAGATTTAGACATTCCTTGGCAAAACCTTCGTCAACCTCAACAGAGTGTAGAATGGTTTGGCGATCACCAGGAACCTTTAGCCTATTCTGGAACCCTCAAACCTGCTTGGCCCCTAAAAGTGGGTTTTCAAACCGTTGACAGAGGAAAAATTCGCATCTTAACCATTATGGTTTACCATGATCCCGAAGAAAAACGCCATTTAGAAGGGTATGTAAGGGTTAGCGAGTCCACAGACTCAGTAGAAAGTGTTTTAACCCGATTACGATGGCAATCCACTTTTGGGGGAATGATTGCTTTAGGATTAATTAGTGTGGGAGGAATGTGGCTAACCCGACAATCTCTCAAACCCATTGAACAAAGCTTTCAACAGTTAAAACAGTTTACCGCCGATGCGTCTCATGAGTTACGTAGTCCCTTAACCGCCATTAAAACCTCTATAACTCTCTTAAAAAGCCATGCCGAACGGTTTCCCTCAGAAGACATCCCTAAACTAGATATTATTGTTAGTGCTACTGATCAAATGTCCCATTTAGTGGAAGATTTACTGTTATTAGCAAGGATGGACGGTAAACAGGAAATGACCCGTCAGCAATGGCAAAAAATCCCTCTGATGGAACTATTAGAGGATGTGGTAGAGTTTTTAGAACCCAACGCGGAGGGGAAAGACATTACTCTACAATTTTTCTGTTTCAATGATGGAATCATCAAAGGAGATAGTCACCAATTATTACGCTTATTTTCTAATTTAGTTGAAAATGCTCTACAATACACCGCTATAGGGGGAAAAGTTACCGTTAGCTTGAAACAGGAAGATCAATCAGCCATTGTTACGGTAGAAGATACCGGCATAGGTATCGCCCCAGAAAACCTACCTCATATTTTTGATCGCTTGTGGCGAGAAGATCAAGCGCGGACTTATCGTCCCCAAGGATCGGGGTTAGGGTTAGCCATTTCTCAAGCGATCGCTCAACACCATGATGGAGACATTACCGTCAAGAGTCAAGTGGGTATTGGTAGCTGTTTTAAGGTACGTCTTCCTATCGTTAATTAATAAAAATCTCAGATCAACCCGACTTCCTTACTATCTTTCCCTACAGTAATAGATAACGAAGCAAACAGTCGTTACTAAAGTTTAGGAGGAAGTCTAATGAATCGTGAAGATGGACAAGTTTTTTGGATTACTGTGATTACGTCTGCTTTTTCTTTAGTTCTCACCCTTGGAGTGGCTTTTTAAAGTTTGATAGCTTTCTATTTAAGTGGCGATCGAGGAGTGAAGATTATAATTATTATTCGGAGAAATTCTATGATTCGCATCTTTCGTAAATATCATCGTTTTTTAGCCATTGCTGTTAGTCTTACTTTAATTTTAACGGTTCTTACTGGTATGGGTTACACTATTTTTGATGAGTGGTTTCACCAGGAAAGATTTGCCCATTTTTTAATGAAAATTCATACCATGAAAATTCTAGGATTAGATGAGATTTATCCTGTTTTGAATGGTTTAGGGTTAGTTGGATTATTAGTGACAGGTTTAACTATGACTGGGTTGTTCAAAAAACGATCATCGGTTCATTAGATTAAACAATAAAAGTAATTTTCAAATTCCATTCTACTTTCGAGGTTTGTTCAATATAAATCTGGGGAATAAATTCTCAAAAGTAAAACCATCTTTCTACTTCTAATAAATCTTCCCAAAATCTCGATGTAGAACCTATTTACTCATTATTTTTCTTAACTAAGATGAGTTCTATCTGTTAAAATTTCGTAACCTGTTGCTGTTACTAATACTGTATGCTCAAACTGTGCCGATAAACGATTATCAACGGTTACTACTGTCCAGCGATCGCGTAAGGTTTTAGTATATTTTGACCCTTGATTGACAATTGGTTCAATGGCTAAAGTCATCCCTTCTTTTAGTTTAATGTTGGGAATTTCTTTGGTACGGTAATTAAAAACGGGAGGTTCTTCGTGTAAGTTTTGTCCGACTCCATGACCAGTATAATCCTCCACCACAGAATACCCATATTTTTTCACAATATCTTCAATGGCTCCTGCAATATCTAATAGATAATTTCCTGCTTTTACCTGACAAATGCCTGCATATAAAGCTTCTTCTGCTGCCCGAATTAAACGAGCGGTTTTTGAGGAAACTTTATCCACCGCAATAGTAATGCAAGAATCTCCATGATATCCTTGATAATAGGCTCCCGTATCTACTTTTAAAACATCCCCGCGACGAATTCTTCTTTTACTATTAGGAATCCCATGCACTACCTCATGATTAATGCTGGCACAGATTGATCCAGGAAAGCCATAATAACCTTTGAAACTGGGTGTCGCTCCCATCTCTCTGATTCTTTGTTCTGCATAATTGTCTAAATCTCCTGTGGTCATTCCTGGTTTAACTATCTCTTGAATTTCTTTAAGAACCGTTGCTACAATTAAAGAAGATTGACGCATAATAGCTACTTCTTCAGGAGATTTAATCTGTATTCCTCGACGACCTTTTTTCGTGCGAGGTAGACCAATTTGTTCTGTTTTTTTAGTTGAGTTTTGTGTCGATTCGGGTGCAGAAAATAGATTTGTTAAAAAATTCATGTTTTAAAAGATTATGTGACAATGATTATTTTATCTTAAAATGATAAGCTTAATTTTTCTCATCTTCCCGTAATTGCATCTATGCAACAATATTTAGACCTTAATCGCATTAATTCATACTCATTATGAGTGTGAATAGCAAAAATACTAGGGATTGATTTCAAAATTGTTCAAGGGTTCTGTTAAAATCTTGATGGCTTCTATCGTTTTGACCAATGGCAGGAAATCGCGCAAGAATTGCAGTGGACGCTATGGGGGGAGATCATGCCCCCAAAGAAATCGTCGCAGGGGCGATCCGAGCCTCTGAAGAGTTAGATGTAGACATTTTATTGGTGGGCGATCGCCCCTCAATAGAAGCATCCCTTCAACATCATCATCCATCCCCCAATATTGAGATCGTAGACGCAGACGGAGCGATCGAGATGCACGAAGGAATTACAGAACTTCGACGCAAACCGAAAGCCTCCATTAATGTGTCTATGGATTTAGTGAAGAAAAATCGGGCAGATGCGGTGGTATCGGCCGGTCATTCAGGGGCTGCGATGGGAGCAGCAACCCTGCGATTAGGTCGTCTCAAAGGGATTGATCGTCCCGCGATTGGGACTCTATTCCCTACCCTATTAGCAGGGAAATCGGTGATTGTTTTAGATGTGGGAGCAAACGTAGATTGTCGCCCCAAATACCTAGAACAATTTGCCCTGATGGGAACCATTTACAGTCAATATGTGATGGGAGTCGAGCAACCCAAAGTTGGTTTGCTCAATATTGGTGAAGAATCAAGTAAAGGTAATGATTTAGCCTTAGCCACCTATCAATTATTAGAAAACAATAAAGCAATCCCTTTTATTGGTAATGCTGAAGGCCGAGACGTGCTTTCAGGTCGTTTTGATGTCATTGTTTGTGACGGTTTTGTGGGCAATGTTCTCTTAAAATTCGCTGAAGCGGTGGGAGAAATTGTCTTACAGATTATGCGCGAAGAACTACCTCAAGGATGGCGCGGGGCTTTAGGGACAGCTATCCTCAAACCTAACCTGAAAAAACTTAAACAACGGATCGATCACGCTGAACACGGAGGCGCATTACTATTAGGAGTGGCGGGTATTTGTATTATCAGTCATGGTAGCTCGAATGCCCCCTCTATTTTCAATGCGATTCGTCTGGCAAAAGAAGCCGTTGATCATCAAGTCTTAGAGCAGATCAAAGCCTCTCAAGACAACCTAACCCCCGATAGTGTTCAAGCGTCGGTGGAAAAATAATGGGATAATAGGGGGATAAGAGCTTGCTTATGAGGTCAAATGTGACTGATCGGTATGAGTGGTTATCTCTTGATTATCCTACTGACTAAAAACATATCATCCAACATAAAAATGGGTATTTTGAGATAGAGATAACTGCTCAACTCTCATTAATTAGTTATGAACCATTAGGGGGAAAGGTTATTGAAAGCAATAGGAGTAAGCATCACAGGTTGCGGTTCATCTGCACCAACGCAAGTGATGACCAACGATGATTTAAGTCATTTGGTGGAAACATCTGATGAGTGGATTCGTACCAGAACCGGAATTAGGAAACGACATTTGGCCACAACGGATTCATCCTTGAGCGAACTCTCGGCACAAGCAGGAAAACAAGCGATCGCGATGGCAGGATTGACTCCTGGGGATATCGATTTGATTATTTTAGCCACATCGACAGCAGATGATTTGTTTGGCAGTGCTGCTAAAGTACAACATATTCTAGAAGCTGATCAGGCAGTCGCTTTTGATTTAACGGCTGCTTGTTCGGGTTTTGTCTTTGGATTAATTACTGCCGCCCAGTTTATTCGCACTGGAGTCTATAAAAATGTGTTGGTCATTGGGGCCGATGTTCTTTCCCGTTGGGTTGATTGGTCAGATCGTACCACCTGTGTTCTCTTTGGAGATGGTGCCGGGGCAGTGGTCTGTCAAGGCACGACAGATAAGGATCATTTGTTAGGGTTTGCTATGTACAGTGATGGCAAACAACACGATGCTTTAAATCTCGGCTATGGTGGTACAGATAAAATATTAAAAGAGGGTTTAACCGTCAATCAAGGCACTTATGAGCCGATTACTATGAAAGGACGAGATGTTTATCGTTTTGCCGTAGAAAAGGTGCCAGAAGTCATTGAAAAGGCATTATTTAACGGGCAATTAACCACCGATGATATTGATTGGTTAATCCTACATCAAGCTAATCAAAGAATTATCGATGCGGTAGCCAAACGTCTGAAAATTCCTTCTGAAAAAGTGATTGCTAATTTAGATGAGTATGGTAATACTTCTGCTGCTTCTATTCCCCTTGCCCTTGACGAAGCGGTTAGACAAGGAAAAATTAAACCAGGGGATATTGTCGCCAGTTCTGGGTTTGGTGCCGGTTTAACTTGGGGGGCAGCTATTTTCCGTTGGGGTATGTAGACAAAATTATTAACAAGTCAATCAATTAGTTTATTAATTATGAAAACAGCATGGGTATTTCCAGGACAAGGATCACAAGCGGTGGGGATGGGAGTCGATTTAGCGACAACCCCCATAGGCAAAGATCGCTTTGAAGAGGCAAAAGATATCTTGGGTTGGTCAGTGTTAGATAAATGTCAAGGCGATGAAACGCAGTTATCCATGACGTTATATACTCAACCTTGTTTGTATGTGGTAGAAAGTATTTTAATCGACTTACTAAAAGATCAAGGTCAACAAGTAGATTTAGTGGCGGGTCATAGTTTGGGAGAATATTCCGCTTTATATGCAGCCGAAGTATTTGATTTCGTTACAGGATTAAAGCTGGTTAAACGTCGCGCTGAGTTGATGAGTGAGGCTGCTGGGGGCAAAATGGTGGCGTTGATGAAGTTTGATCGTTCCCAGCTAGAAGAGGCGATCGCAGCTATTCCTGATGTGGTTTTAGCCAATGATAACAGTGATCAACAAGTGGTGATTTCTGGAACGCCTGGAGGAGTCGATCAACTGTGTTCTCAAGTTAAGAGTAAACTTGCCGTTGAATTGAAGGTCTCCGGCGCGTTTCATTCTCCCTTGATGGCTGAAGCAGCAGAAAAATTTAAACAATTATTAGAGGAGGCTGATTTTTCTGACGCTAAGGTTCCTGTACTCTCTAATGTTGATCCTACATCTAATACCTCAGCAACTATCTTAAAAGAACGCCTAATCCAACAAATGACCGGATCAGTGCGTTGGCGTGAGATTATGTTAGCCTTGCCTCAAGAGCAGATTACTCATATTGTAGAAGTAGGCCCAGGTAAGGTGTTAGCTGGTTTGCTTAAGCGTGCTTGTTCTGGGATCAATCTGAGTAATTTACGAAGTCTAGCTGATTTTTCTTAGATTTCAATCCCTAGAGGCTTAGAAACACGGTTAATAAAGTTACTTTGTTTCTCACCTAATTAAAATCAGAATCAGAAATAATCAAAGCTGGACTAGTTTTTTTGATTTCTAGATGGTTCAAAATTAACTAACCAGATACTAAATTGTCTATAATTGCACATTCTTCCTCTTCTTGAGTCCAACCTAAACCAAGCATATCTATTTCTTGCGCTGCTTCGATCATTGCTTACTTTTCTTTACGTTGACATTCTTGTTCAATTAAAGAAGCAATTAAAGCACTTTTATTATTGTCTTCAGCTATCTTATTTAATAGCTTCATTTGCTTATCAGTTAAATAAATAGAAATTTTAGGCATATTATTAAATTCATAAATTATATTTCTATTCAATAATAACACAATTTATCTAAACGGATAAATTAGTCTTTCTCTCGTCGATACCAAGCACGAACTAACCTTAATTCGTTATAGCTATAATCATCCCCTAAATGATTTTTTAAAGGAGTTAAAGAACCATCACCAATGGTTTGAATACATTTAATTATTGTCGTTTTTTTCTCTTCTGAAATAAAACGATTAATATCAATGGGTTGATTCATTTCAATTAATTCAGCAATATGGGTATAAATCGTTGATTCTTTTAAGTTTCTTCTTTCTGCAATTTCTGAAATTGTTAAGCCTTGTTGATACAATTGTAAGGTAATCATATTACTAGCAGTTGGTAGAGAGGTGGGTAAACTTTGCTGTTGACAAAATTCTCTAATCTCTGATACAAAACTATCTCCATACTGTTGTGCTTTATATGCAGTTACCCCAGAAATCTTTTTAAAAGCGTCTATGGTTTGGGGTTTAATTTGTGCCATTAATCTTAAACTAGAATCAGCGAAAACCACATAGGGTGCAATGCGATTTTGATCGGCTAAATGTTTCCGTAATTGTCTTAATTTATCTAATAATAAGTCACTTTCTGCTTTTCTAGGATTATAGTCATTTAATGCTTTAGAGGTTAAAGATTCTGTAACAGCAATTTCTACTTTTCGCTCATTTCTAAAAATTTCCCAACTATACTTATTTAACTTGAGAACTGGAAATCCATCGGTTGTTTCATTAACAAAACCTTGATGAATTAAAGAACGGCCTAACATTTTCCATTCTGCTATACTCCTCTCTTTTCCAATGCCATAAGTTGATAATAAATGATGTCCATATTTTTCAATTTTTTTCTTTTTAGAACCTCTTAAAACATCGATAATATGGCTCATTCCAAACCTTTCTTGACAACGAGCAACACAGGATAAAAATTTTTGGGCTTCAATCGTCCAATCTTCAATAGGTTTCGGGTTTTTACAATTATCACAGTTGTCACAATTGCCTTTATATTGCTGTCCAAAATACCTTAAAATGATAGTTCTTCTACATTCTGTGCCTTCTGCATAATCTATGACTTGTCTTAACTGTTGACGGGCAACTTTTTGCTCTTTTTTATCACTTTTTTGGTCAATTAAATATTCAATCCTTTTTAAATCTCCAAAACTTAAAAACAAAGCACAATTGGCCGATTCTCCATCCCTTCCTGCACGACCAGATTCTTGATAGTAACTCTCTAAGTTTCTGGGTAAATCATAATGCACGACAAAGCGAACATCAGGTTTATTAATACCCATTCCAAAAGCAATAGTTGCCACAATAATTCTCACATCATCTCGAATAAACCGAGTTTGATTAATCGCTCTTTCATCATCGTACATTCCAGCATGATAGGGTAAGGCATCAATGCCATCCTGTTGTAATCTAGAAGCGATAGTTTCGACATTTTTACGACTTAAACAATAGATGATTCCTGAACCTTCTTGAGCGCGAACATAGTTTAATAATTGTGCATAACTGCGTCTTGATTTCGCTTGTACTTCATAATATAAATTAGGCCGATCAAAACTAGCTAGATGAACCGTTGGATTTTCTAATCCTAATTGTTCAATAATATCCTCCCTAACTCGTTTCGTTGCTGTTGCTGTTAAAGCGAACATTGGCACCATTGAATAACGGAATCTGAGTGTTTTTAACTGTCGATATTCAGGACGAAAATCATGACCCCAAGCTGATACACAATGAGCCTCATCAATGGCAAAACTAGATAAACCAATTTTCTCGGTCAAAAAATCTAAAAAGGTCAAAAAAGTCTCATTTAGTAATCGTTCAGGTGCTACATATAATAACTTAATTTTACCCTTTAAAATTGCATTTTCTCTTGACTGTAATTCTTTTCGATTTAAGGTACTATTTAAGAACGTTGCTCCGATACCATTATCCAATAAAGCATCTACTTGATCCTGCATTAAAGCAATCAGAGGAGATACCACTACACATAACCCAGGTTTGAGTAAAGCAGGAAGTTGAAAGCATAAAGATTTACCTCCTCCTGTTGGCATAATTACCAATAAATCCTTATTGTTTAAAGCTTCATTAATAATCTGTTTTTGACCAGGACGAAATTGATCGTAACCAAAGAAATGTTTAAGGGCATTTTCTAAAGAACTAAACTGAGATACCATAAGACAGCGACTGTTTTTTATGATTTCATGACATCAAGAAATATAATCTTATCTTAAAATTTAGAAAAAATGTCGATTTTCTGCAACGAGGAATCAGAATATTGATATCATCGAAAAAATGAGATAAGTATAATTACTAAATAATCAAAAAATTAAAGTGATCGAGAATACAGAAAAATACAGATAAATGCTAGATAAATTCAGGTTGAAAATGTTATAATTAATAAGCATGGTAAATCAAATCATAGGTGAATGAACATGGCACAAGCACCTGTATCTCCAGTGGTGCTGGTAATCTTAGACGGCTGGGGTTATCGTCCAACCAAAGAAGATAACGCGATCGCAATGGCGAAGACTCCAGTAATGGACTGCCTGTGGACTACCTATCCCAGAACCCTAATTCGGACATCAGGCAAAGATGTAGGTCTGCCTCAAGGCCAAATGGGAAACTCAGAAGTAGGACACCTTAACCTAGGTGCAGGGCGTATTGTTCCCCAAGAATTAGTAAGAATATCCGATGCAGTAGAAGACGGTTCAATTTATAAAAATCAAGCCCTAGTTACCCTATGTGATGAAATACGTTCTCGCAACGGAAAATTGCACCTGATCGGTTTATGTTCAGAAGGAGGGGTTCATTCCCATCTGGAGCATCTGTTAGGACTACTCAACTTAGCCCAAAAACAACAAATTGCTGATGTCTGCGTCCATGCTATCACCGACGGAAGAGATACCAACACCACCGATGGGGTAAAAGCGATCGCTAAAATTAGAAATCACATCGAAAAACTAGGTACAGGACGCATTGCCACCCTAAGTGGACGCTACTACGCTATGGATCGCGATCGCCGTTGGGATCGGGTTAAACTAGCCTACGATTTGATCACCCAAGATGGCGTTGGAGATGGACGTTCTGCTGTTGAAGTGTTAGAAGATTTTTACCGTCAAGACAAAACCGACGAATTCATTCCCCCCACTCGCATCGCCCCAGGAGCCATAGAACCAGGGGATGGGGTCATTTTCTTCAATTTTAGACCTGACCGCGCCCGACAACTCTGTGCTGCCCTTACCATGCGTCATTTTGATGGCTTTGAGCGCGAATTAATCGATCCCTTAAGCTTTGTTACCTTTACTCAATATGATCCGCGACTTCCAGTTAAGGTAGCCTTTGAACCGCAAAACCTGGACAATATTTTAGGGGAAGTGATCGCCCGTCATGGGTTAAAACAGTTTCGAGTGGCAGAAACAGAAAAATATCCCCACGTCACCTATTTCTTCAATGGAGGGTTAGAACAACCCTTAGAAGGAGAAGAGAGAGAATTAATTCAAAGTCCCATGGTGGCCACTTATGATCAATCTCCAGCCATGTCCGCTGAAGCAGTGACCCAAGCAGCACGCAACGCTGTAGAAAAATCCATCTATTCCCTCGTTGTTATTAATTATGCCAACCCTGATATGGTGGGTCACACAGGGAACACAGAAGCAGCGATCGAAGCCATTGAAACCGTGGATAATTGTTTAGGACAATTGCTATCGAGTGTTAGTAAAGTAGGAGGAACCGTTCTCATTACCGCCGATCATGGTAATGCTGAAACCATGAGAGATGACAATGGCAACCTGTGGACAGCACACACCACAAACCCGGTTCCTTTAATTTTAGTAGAAGGGGAACAACGAAAAATCCCTGGTCACGGTGGTTTAGTCGAGTTGAGAGATGATGGAAAATTGGCAGATATCGCTCCAACCATCCTACAAATATTACAACTCCCTCAACCCTCTGAAATGACAGGGCGATCGCTGATTGAACCAGCGGAAGTAGAAATTAGAGCCAATCCTACCCCTGTTCGTATTGCTCGTTAAGGTAAGATGGAAAAATATAAACAATTCTTAAAGAAACGATGACACTACCACAACTCATTCAAATTATTTGGACCGTTTCAGGGGTTTTATTAGTAATTCTCATCCTCTTGCACAGTCCCAAAGGAGACGGTTTAGGAGGTATTGGAGGACAAGCCCAGTTATTTACCTCTGCTAAAAGTGCTGAGAAGACCTTAAATCAAATTACCTGGACTCTCAGTATCGTATTTATTGCTCTAACAATTGTTTTAAGTGCAGGGTGGTTAACCCCTCAAGGATAAGTGTCTGGGTTGATAGTTAAGTTTTAACTATCAACCTGATTATTTTTAATTAAAAAATATCAGCCGGATCAGCTTCATTAAGTTTACGAATAGCAACCAATCCCGATATAAAACACATAATAATAGTTAAAACAAAAACAGTCATAGCCCTGCTTAAAGTCATAATAACCGGTAAATTAGTAGCCCCTGCTGCTAATGAATAGAAACCTATTGTTATTGCAATACCAGGAATATAACCTAATATTGCCAAGATAATAGCTTCTTGAAAAACAACGATAAGGAAATAGTGCTTTTTATAACCAATTGCTTTTAAAGTAGCATATTCTGAAAGATGATCCGATACATCAGTATAGAGAATTTGATAAACAATTAAAATCCCAACAAGAAAGCCAATGCCAGTTCCCATAGTAAAAATAAAACCAATAGCAGTGCTATCTCTCCAATAGTCTTTTTCCCACTGAATAAACTCTGTTTTAGATAAGACGCGAACATCATTAGGGAGCTTTTCTTTTAAGGCTTTCTGAACTAATTCTAAATTAGCATTATTATTGATATAAACGACACCAATATCGATTAAACTAGGATCCCGATTGGGAAAAAGACGATGAAAATTCGTATCGCTAGTAATCAAATTCCCGTCAGCAGCGAACGAAGCACCTAAAGCAAATAAACCACCCACTTTGATACGATGGTTTTCCATTTCTGTTGTAACAGTTTCTTTTTCTCGTATTAAAGAAGGAATCGGTCCAAACTCACTTCTAGATAATTCATCAAATAAATAAACATCTTTTTGTTTGATTGAATTAATTTTATTTGATAATCCAGGTAATTCTAAAGGATTACTATCAGGATTTAATCCAAAAATAAGAACTCCTCGCGTACTTTTGTCGATTGGATTTTTCCAAATCGAGAAATCCATATATACATAAGTGATTGATTTAACTCCTTCAATCGATAAAGATTGATAAATACGCCTTCGAGAAAAAGGCTTCATTGTAACACTAGCATCAGCATTAGGACTAATTAAAAAGATATCTCCTTTAAAACTTTTATGTAGTTTAACATTGCTTTCAAATAATGCTGCTTGAAAGCCCAATTGAATAAACATAAGAAGATCAGCAAATGCAATGCCAGCCAGTGCTACTAAGAGGCGAGTTTTTTTGTGAGTTAATTGTAACCAAGCTAAGGGAGCTTTCATTGTTAGTAAAAATTTAATACATAAGGTTAATCAGAGTAAAATTTTGGCGATAACCCGAGAATAGGTTAACTGGGAAACTTTGGTACTATCTTGCTTATTTAATTTAATCTTGACTTCAACCACTCTATTATCGACATCAGTCGCTGGATCGGTTTCAAAAATACCTTGTCGATTAATAAGCCAACCAACTTCGCTAACTGTACCTTCTAATTGATCAGAGAAAGTGCCATTTTCACTTTTAATTTCGACTGTTTGTCCTGGTTTAACTTGAGTAATGTCACTTTCATAAACTTCAGCAATTACCATCATTTGATCCGTTCGACCTAACTCTACAATACCCTGTTCTGAGGACACTGTTTCCCCTGGGTAAGTATAAATTTTGAGAACGCGACTATCTATCGGCGATCGCACATAGGTTAATTCCAGTTCTCGTTTCGCTCTCTTTAAAGCGGCCATCGCCCTTGTGATCTCAGCCTCAGCTTTATAAACATCAACATCGCGCACCTCACTAATACGGTCTAGATCCGCTTTTCCTGCCTGAATTTGTTGGGATAGTGTATCGTTAATCTGTTGAGCATTAGCTTTTTCTTCTCGAAGTTCCTCCCCTAAGGTAGCAACAGTTTGATTAAAAGTAGCTTGGGCTTCTTTAAGATTCTTCTTAGCTGATTCTAGGGTAAGATAATGGCTATCCAACTCAGAGACTGAGATTGCTCCATTTTCAGCCAGTTTTTGGTGACGTTCATACTCTCTTTGGGCGTTATTAAGTTCTGCTTGTAAACGATCGATGGTAGCTTGTTGAGTGAGCTTTTCTCCTTGTAATTGCCCTTGAAGACGACGAATCCTCGCTTGAGAGCGAATCTTCTCTCCTTGTAACTGAGCTTCTAATTGTTTAATAGTAGCTTTTTGGGATTGAATTTCCCCTGATTTTGCTCCTGCTTGAACAATAGCCAAATTAGCTTGAGCGACTTTAACCTCTTCTTGGGCTTGTTCTACGGAAGCTTCGAGGAAATCACGATTTTCAAGTACAGCAACCACTTGATTTGCTTTGATGATATCTCCCTCTTTTACTAATAACTCAATGACCTTAGCTCCTCCTAAGTTTGGGGGGGGTGCTAATTGTATGGTTTTTCCCTCTGGTTCAAGTCGTCCTAATGCAGTAACGGAGTTAATAGTAGGAAGTTCCGCTGAGGATAGGGTAGCAGAATTGGAAGAGAACTGGTTTAATTTAATTCCATAGACAATGTTCGCCCCACTGGCCAATAATCCCAGAATTGATAAAGCCAAAGTCCAGCGAATAATTGGCTTTGAGAATAGGTTTTTATGGATATCTATTTTCCTAACCATATTAACTTTAAGATAATGAATAATTTGACATACTCTCCCGTTAAGCTCCTAACGTCGCTGTAACGGGAGATTCTGAATGAAGAATTACTTCGCCATTCCTCCACTCAAACAAACTCAATTGTTGAGGGTTCCCAGGCTCAACTTCTAACAAAGCTGATTTTTCTTTTTCCCTATTGCTAGAACCTGTTATTTCAGATTTGGGCGTAACTTTCTGAGGGACTCTCAGTAGCTTGGATGGACTAATCCCAAGAGTTTCTAGTCCTTTTATTCCAATATTTACTGACGCTTGAATATCAGCATCACTAAAGAAACCGCAATTAAGACACAAAAAACGTTCTTTATTGCGGTTTTCTTTTTGTATATGCCCACAATGGGAGCATTTTTGTGACGTGAACTTAGGGTTAACATTCAAACAAATTGAGCCAAACTTCGCAGCTACCGACTCGATTTTTTCTGTAAGATTTCCCCAAGAACAGTCTCTAATTAATCGATTTAAACCTCTTTTCGCTGATTGACCATTCTTAAGAAATTTGCCGTTCTCATCTTGTTTAGAACGACATTTTTTAATCATGCCCTGGATGTTTAGAGCCTCTAAAACAATGACATCAGCTTTTAGGACGAGGTGGTGAGCGATTTTCCATTGATGATCTTCTCTTTGATTAACTATTTTTTGGTCGAGACGAGCTAATTTAGCGTAGGCTTTTTTCTGATTAAAAGATCCTATGCGCTTTCGAGATGCTCTACGCTGCCTGATAGTTTTTCTTTTAGATAGTCGTTTCTCAAATTGAGGATTTTCTATCAATTCACCATTACTCAAAGCTAACAATTTCTTGATACCTAAGTCGCAACCAATGACGGTTTTGACTTGCTCTAAATCCTTGGGATTTGATTGAGGAACATCTTTATTTTCTATTCTAATAGAAACGTACCACCCATCAGCTAATGAGCGAATGGTGACAGTTTTTAGATTAAATCCATCAGGAATATTTCGAGACTTAAAAAACTGCATCCAACCAATAGATGGAAGGTATATTTTATTCCCCTCTAACTTAACTTGATTAGGTGGATAACTAAAACTTCTAAATTTTTGACGAGTTTTGAATTTGGGATATCCTCTACCATCAAAGAAGTTTTTAAAAGCTGTATCAAGTCGTCTCAAATTTTGTTGTAGGACTGTAGAATGGATTTTTTTGAACCAATGTCTAGCTTTTTTCAAGCTAGGCAATTCCGATGATTGCATTTCGTAAGCACTACGTTTTTTACCTCCTTTTTTAAAGGGTTCTCCTAATTGCGATTTGCTAGAAATTGAACAAGTCAAGGGACAAGATTCTACTTTCGTTTTTAGGTCTGAATAGTTGCCTAATTTGGGTGATCTGACCTGCTCGTAAGCCTCGATTCTATCCCTCAAACAGAAATTATAATGACTTCTTAGCATTGATAGCCAGTTGGTCATTATTATTTTTTGTGATAGACTTACCTTTAATTTGTATTGATATGCTAGAATCATTTTAGCTAGATTTTTAATTAAATCTAATTTATTTATTTTTTCTTCTTATTATAGTGGCTAATTTCAAGAATTGTCACTATGTTTTTTGTTGATTCCCTTTCGGTCAATTTTATTTATTGGTCGGTTTTCATCCCCCGCTAATTTTGGTGGGTATTTTGTTGAAAAATGTAGCGGGGGTCTTCACCCGACATCAAGATAAAAGAGCTAAAATTGGTTAATTTTTCGGATTTCAATTACCCAAAATTAGCTCTATATATCAATTATCCTAGTTATTAGCTTTTTTAAAAACCGAAAAAATACCGAGAGAACTCAAGGCTAATAGTCCTAATACGGAGGAAGGTTCAGGGACACTACGGGCAACTGCTCGCAAGGATAGAGGGATTGAAACATTAGAAATGATAAAGCCATTGTTGATTTTTAAAGTATCAGGGACGACTCCGTCAATTTCAGTAACACTTTGGACACCACCACCAGCTAATTTAACATCTCGTAAAAAAGCTTCAGCCAATCCATCCGCAAGAGGATTTAAACCAGGTTGTTTGGTAGCAGGGACTACTTCGGTTAAAAAGGCATCGAAATCATCAGCAAATGCTGGTGTATCACCATAATCTAAAACGATATAAAAAGGACTATAGCCAAGATTAATGATTTTTTCATCATTAAAGGAAACAAAGAGTTCTACCGCATCAGGTTCAGCTTGGTAAATTCTTTCTTCTAAATTAGACTCCGGACTTCCTAACCAATCTTCCCCGAGAATATCATTTCCTAAGTTCCAAGCTTCCGTAAAATCCCTACCTGATGCTAATCCATAACCTAAGCCAATACTATCCAATGGAATGCTGTTATTCATTAGGTAGTTGGCAAAATTAGAAAAACCATTTACCCCTTCTAGGGTAGCAGCTCGGGTAGCACCACTTTCTTCAGGACTACTATTACGACCCACACCATAATACGGAGATGGTCCACCAGAGGCATTAAGACTAATTTCTATATGTCCACGATCTGGAGCAGTGGAATCCACATTCAAATAGGATGATTGTCCTTCATTATTATTGAAATCTCCAAAAAACGACAGGGCATTTGAGGATTCAATAGGACGAACGGGAATCAATTGCAATTGGTCATAATCAAAAGAAGCGGCTTGAGCAGGTAGTTGTACTCCCGCACTAATAGCACCGATTAAAGTGCATACAATTGAAACTGACGAAGACATTCTCATGGTACGTTATTTATGTTACTAGGTAATTAATATTGAAGATGCTGTTATTCTAGATTTCCTGGTTAAAATCTCTGGGTTGAGTTCTCCGCAGGTTGAAACACTGCGGATTCTAAGGGGGTGTTGCTACGCGCTATAAATAGACGCTTCGCAACGCTTACGATATGCTTTAGATAACCTATCTAATCTA
>JAAUYD010183584.1_pt1 | contig 38576 bp, 41 predicted proteins | sample 7278101 | NCBI WGS metagenome assembly JAAUYD01 (sample SAMN14350128, study PRJNA611818) | marine sediment metagenome | isolation source: surface marine sediment (0.6m) | place: French Polynesia: Moorea | collected 2018-08
GGAGCAGAGTAGGAGATTTAACTACCAACTACCAACTGTCAACTGCCAACTGTCAACTGCTATACTTAACTATTAAACCACCAAGGGTCCACGATCGCTTTACTCTTAACTAAAAATGCTTTTTTCCGCATAAATCTGTTTAATGCCGCCGCACCCATGCGAGAACCACCTAAACCGGAAAACTTGAAGGCATTTTTTTCCCCTTCATGCATAATGGCAGTCAGAGCAGCATCATTAATACTAATCGCCCCCGCATCAATTTGACGAGCTACTGCCAACGCCTCAACTTCCGTCCCCGCAAACACCGCCCCACTCAATCCATAAATGGAATCATTTGCCAGTTGTACGGCTTCATCCACCGTACTAAACGCCATCACCGGCATAATCGGGCCAAAGGTTTCTTCCTGCATCACCAACATTTGGTGGTTAACTTCCGTCAGTACCGTAGGACGACACCAGTAACCACCGTCTAATTCTTCCACCTTTCCCCCACAGTGAACTATTGCCCCCTGTTCCATTGCATTTTGTAAATGATTGGCAATTATCGTCGCTTGTTTTTCGGCAATAATCGGACCAATTTCTCCGCTCTCCAACTGGGGATGGGCCAACTGTAAACGATGAGCTTTGGTGACTAATTGATGGTAAAATTTCTCAAAAATAGACTCGGCAACATAAATCCTTTCAATGGATAAACAGGACTGTCCAGTGTTTACCACCGCCCCCCACAAAATTGCCGATGTCGCTAATTCTAAATCTGCGGACTCTAAAACGATCGCGGGGTCCTTACCCCCCAGTTCTAAATAGGCAGGAATAAACCTTTTAGCTGCCATTTCTGCTACCTTGCGCCCAGTGGCAACGCTGCCAGTGAAGCATATTGCATCCACATTGTCAATTAAATTCACCCCAGTGGCCCCGGCACCCTCAATAAAAGTAAACACATCCCGTAATTGGGGAACACTATTGAGGGCAGTTAATAGGGGAGCCATAAACCGGGGAGCGATTTCACTGGGTTTAATAATCACCGCACAGCCTGCAAGTAAGGCGGGAATGGCATCAATGGTAGATAATAACAGGGGAAAGTTCCAGGGGCTAATTACCCCCACCAAGGGATAGGGAACCAAGGTTTGTTGGATTTGGATGAACGGTATTTCCGTTTCCCTGGCAGTATCTTGAATGAATTTTGGTGCTAGCTGACACCATCTATCGATGGTAGAGACAAAGGAATCAACTTCTAGAATCGATGTGGATAATCTGCCCGTATCAGCAATTAAAGCTTCCGTCAGTTTATCCCGTGAGGTGATGATGGCTTGCTTCCATGCTTGTAAAGCAGTTACCCGTCCTTGTACACCCAATTTTTGCCAGCCCTTTTGCGCCCTCCGCAACCTGGAACACAACTGCGCCAATAACTTTGGTGGCGGTGGGATAATCACATAATCATATTTTCCAGTGCGGGGATTGCGGACTTCTATGGGTTTGGACATGGTTTCAAGGCTGGGAGTTGTTAGTTGACAGTTGACAGTTGACAGTTGACGGTTGATGGTTGACAGTTGACAGTTGACAGTTAAAAGTCCCTCACTCCCTCACTCCCTTACTCCCTCACTCTTAACTCTTAACTCTTAACTCTTAACTCCTAGAAGTTCCTAAATTATTCCCAATTGGGCTAGGCGCTCAATGGTTTGTTCCTGGGTTTGGATAAAATGTTGACGTTCTACTTCCCTATTCAGCATAGAGTTTGCTGGGTAAAAATGCGACTGTTGGTAACTAGCTCCATAGAGTTCAAAGCGTTGACGGCAAAGTAAATTATTTAACCCTGGTCGGCGGCGATCGCGGCGTAATGCAGCTGGATCAATTTCGGCAAAGGCGGCCATACTTTCTCCTGTAGCCGTTGTTGCCAATACTGTACCCCGATAATCGACAATTTGTGAACCACCGTTGGCGGAGGATTCTGGGATAGAAATACCACTGAGACCAGCGGTGTTTGCTGATACTATATACGACATATTTTCAACTGCACGGGAAATTTTTGCTGCATCTTTGGGGGTTAACTTGCCGTTATATATCTCTGATGTGGAATGGAGGAAAATTTCTGCTCCCCGCATTGCCAAGCACCGCGCCACCTCTGGATACAAAATTTCCTCCGATGCCATGGCAGCTAAGTTACCAATTTCCGTTTTAGCTACGGGAAATACCCCTTCTAAACCGTAGCAGTCCAGGTATTTCTCCCACACATCATGGGGGGTAGGGGTAAACATGGAATTCAACCGGCGATAGCGCAAGATAATGGAGCCGGAAGGATTAATAATAAAGCAAGTTTGAAAATACAATCCGGGAAAATGACTATCTAGTTCATAGGCATTACCCGCCAGAAAAATTTTCTGTTTTTGAGCAATTTGCCCCAGGGCATCATATTCAGCACCGTTCATTTCTAAACAAGCTTTTTGTGCCCACCCATCCAAAGAGTCCCCCATGGGAAAACCAGTGAGTACATATTCTGGCAGTACAATTAAACGACAGTCGGAGCCAATAAAAGCAATACTCCCAGCAATTTGTCTACCTAGGCGATGGATATTATTTTGAATAATTTCTCGGGCTTGAATACTTGTGCTTGCCTGGTTCACACAATGGCATTGTACCTGTAAAGCGAGGGCACGGAAAGATTCCACTGATTTGATGGTTCCTGACATGATTAATTATTTAATCGTGATTTTTCACATTTGCGTCAATTTTACAAATATAGCAATGCACATTCGACCCAAGGACTGTCAACTGTCAACCGTCAACAGTTATAAATGCTTCCATTTTTGTCCCCAATACCCATTTACAGCATTTTGCAGATAAATGAAGTACAAAACTATATACAAAAGTTCTTTTTTATAGGCATATTTATCCATATGAATGTACTTCATTGAAATGAAATATACTGTATACGAAATTGAACAATGATTACTATACACAGATTGGCTAAAAGTCTACCCAGGGAGTATTTCCCAATCCAAAATAGACAACGACAAAATTCAAAATTGAACTACCGCTTGCAACGATGGGGGTAGTTTACACATAATAAGGAGTAATAGACAAACATAACAGAAAACGAAATGCGATCGCGGTCTTTTGCAATGGAAGGTAACACCAATTTGAACAGGAAACTCTATTATTAGTTGAAGTCGTAATTACCAATTGACGAGATAATTATTACAATAGGCTGGCTAACCATCCAAGGTCGAATCCTCACCAAATGTTAGCATTTTTGGATTGGACAGAACATTTAGGCTCACAGGGGAATGGCAATGAGCGATGACGTAAATGAAAATCAGCAACAATTCCAAGCAATTGGGATTATCCGGGGTGATATCTCTATTGACGATGAGTCGAAAGTTTTTATTCAGATGGATCATAACTCCTATGCGTTGTTATTTACTCCCCATCGCAAACAAGCTTACAAGGCTTTGATGTTGGACGTAAAAAACCACGGTGGGAAGGATAAGCGACTAATTGTATATCCCAAATTTATCCACTTTCCTGGTAGAGACAGGGAGCATATTGTCTCATTCCAACTAGTTGGATTTGATAATGGTGCTAGTCCTGAGAATTCCGCCGCCGCAGAATTGAAGGATTTTGAATTTAAGTTGGCCGGATTATGGCAGTTCATCCCCGTATGTAGAACACCATGTATCTCCGTACTTCGCAATTATACCGAACAACGATCGGAACATATCAAACAATTAGAACCAGACAAGAAAGCCAGGTTTTTGAAAGCTTCCCATTTACCCTTGCTATGGAAGGATGCAATGGCTCCTCCTTTCCGCTTCAATCCCAAATTGAGTAAGGAGGAACAGGGTAAACCTATGTTTATATCAGTCAAGGCAAAATTTTTACCAAGGCGTAATGTATTCGGCTTTGATTCATTAATTGAGCTACCTACCCAAGATCCTCCCAGGTTCCTCAAACTCAAAAGACAACAACCACCATCACGCAGTCAAAAACCACTATCACGCGGTCAAAATAAGCCCAAAATTGATAAACCAAACCCAGATAAGCCCAAAATTGAGAAGCCCAAAATTAAAAAAGAGGGAAACAAGGATGTAGCATGAAGGACTACGTTGAAGTATCAAAATTGCGCGTGTTTTATTTCATACTTCAAATTAGTAGTGCCAGTATTGGAGGATGTTGGGAAAGTGGCAAAATCTGCTACAAACCTTTCTTTCCCATCCCTCCTCTACTCAATTTTAGATTTTGGATTTTGGATTTTAGATTGATACAGCATATTTCATCTTTGTAAGGTACATTTGGACGGGCAGGGATGCCCATCCCACAAGAGTTTTATGACATGAAGCTGTACCTCATTTATCTGCAAACTGCTGTATCAAGTCCGGGAGTCAATGGGATAATCCATTTACCCACTATATTTTTTGGGCAACTTGACAACCACAAAGATAAGAAAGTTGAATTCTTCCGCCAAATCTCTGTTCTATTTTTTCCCTTAAACCAGCAAATAAGGCATCCCTATTGTGTATATCGAGTTTTATGTATGGTGAATAGGTATTCAAAAGTGTCAAATATTCATTAGTGCTATAAGTCACCTCACAGGGCATATGCTCAGATACTAAGTCTCTAAATTGACCAGATTCCATGACAATCTCAGCAAGACTCCTGAGATTATCTAACTGCTTTTCTCTCCCTTCATACTTGGCAAGGGAAGGAGCATATTTCAGATAAACTGGCCGTAACTCTTGATAAACTTCATACTGGGGTTCAAGGCGCATATTCCACAGTAAAATCAAACAACCATCTGACTTTAATGCCCTTGCAGCTTTTGGATATGCCACATCTGTTGGTATCCAATGAAAAGAAGTCGCTGCTAAAACTGCGTGAAATTTACTAGCCTCCAGCTGCCATTCTTCAAAACTGCTATTGTGAATTTCCACATTTTCATATTGAGCACAGTTTTCCCTTGCTAACTGAGAACTTTCCCGACTTGGCTCCAGACAAACCATGGGAAAGCCTAATTTTGCAAATCCCACGGTTGCAGTTCCAGGGCCACATCCTACCTCCAGAATATTTGCTGTTGGAGTCAGTTTAGCTAACTCCACGGCGCGGCGAATGATTTCCTGGGGATAATGGGGTCTTGCCTGATTGTAATCCTTGGCGACTTGGGAATACCAATTTTTTCTCTCCTCTAAGTCTTTGTTTGAGTACTCGCTAATTTCCTGCTGTAAATTGTTCTTCATTTGTTCATAATGCTTTGCTAGTTTAAAAGCAGAAGTCGTTTCGGTGGAGAACTGTTATGACTGTACCAAAATCAATTAAAATACCTCGCATTCAACGTCTTGGTGTTTTGCTTTGGGGTATTGGGGCTTATATTATGGCAATGATGACCATACTCTGGCTAATTGCCTGTAATGCAAGTTTAATACCTTTAGGATCTAGTTATTGGCAGGTAGGCTCTACAACTTGGGCAATATTCATCAACCTAGTACTAGTATGCTTATTTGGGTTGCAACACAGCGTCATGGCGCGTCCAGGTTTTAAAGCTTGGTGGGGGCAGAAAATCCCCAGTGCTGCTGAACGCAGTACCTATGTCTTGGCTACTGTGATTGCATTGGCAGCAATATTATGGTTCTGGCAACCCATGCCAGGTATAATATGGTCAGTTGAAAATCCAGGATTAAGGAATTTAATTTGGGGATTATTCAGCTGTGGTTGGGTGTATATGATTCTCGCTACCTTTGCCATTAATCACTTTGATTTGTTAGGCCTGCGTCAGGCATATTTTTATTGGAAGGGTGAACCCTATACAACCCTTCCATTTGTGAAAAAGTGGATGTACCATTTCCATCGCCATCCCATCCAAATGGGAATTTTAATCGGTATTTGGGCCACTCCGAAAATGACACTCGGTCACCTGATGCTATCTACTACGTTCACAGTGTATATTTTAATCGGATTGGCATTGGAAGAAAGGGATTTAATTCGTACTTTTGGTGAACAGTATGGACGCTACCGTGAGGAAGTAGGGGGAATTATTCCCTGGAAAAAATTCAGATCATAGGGAAGAATTTTGAGAAATTTCCACTGTCATTTCTTGTATTGTTACAATCTAAAATCGTTCGACTGAGCTCACGACGAAGTCTAAAATCCAAAATCCAAAATCTAAAATTGTATGAAGACTCAAGATTGGTTAGTAACAGACGATGGCAAGTGTGAAGGCTGTGAAACCATTTTAGAAAAGGAATTATCTGCGAATCCCTACCGATTATTCCGATTTTTGACTAATTTAGAAGATATTCTTCTGAATATTGCTGATGACAACCATCGGCTCCAGAAAATTCGCCCCTTAGTGCGCCATCTACTCAACTCTTCAGAATGGCTGCACTATGAATATTTACCACCACAGCCAGATACAGGTTGGTCAGTACTTACCCTGTATGATGAACCGGATTATCCCCTCACAGTACAAACAGTAGTTTGGTTACCCGGACAAGCTTCACCAATCCACAACCATGCAACCTGGGGAATTGTAGCCATTATCAGTGGAGAGGAAAAAAATACAATTTGGAGAAAAGTAGATCCAGAAAATAGCAATCGCATAGAAAAGGTTGATGAATTAATCCTCTCTCCAGGTGATATTATTAGTTTTACCCCAGATGCTATCCATCATGTGGAAGCTATGGGTGATGAACCAACGGTGAGCTTTAATTTATATGGTGAAGCTGACTACGACCAGCGTTTTGAATTTGACCCCATAAACTATACAGCAACAAATTTTTAACTATCTAGAGAAAATCAAAAAAACTAAATCCATTTGGTACTTGTTTTCGTATAATAAATGAACTCCTGTCTACTCTTGAAGGAATAACTGTATGAGAATCAAATATTTAGCAACCCTTGCGACTATTTCCATGCTGAGTTTAGGTGTTGTAGTTGGTTGTGCTAACCCTTGTGGCGCTAAGACTAATACCACAGAAGAAAAAGCTAATCCCTGCGCTTCCAAGGATACTGGTGCAAAGGATAAAACCAATCCTTGTGCTTCCAAGGATGCTGGTGCTAAAGAGAAAAAATAGTGATGTAACTTTTAAATCCCCATATTCTAATATTGCATATGGATAGGGAAGATGCAGGTCATATGTGACTAGAGCAATTAACTTACCTAGTCCCTTATGTGTTGACACTCCCCATCCATTTTATGGAAGGGGATTCTTGTTTGAGTGTCATTGGTTGCTTCTAGTACTTCACCTGTCCCATTCTTTTTTCAAATTGGTATAATGCGGCGGAGTACTAAATTTTATACCTTGATAATGTAACTACAAGTACCAAAGTGTAAATATTTTTCAATATTTATACATACTACAAGCAAAATCGAATTTTAGCGGTTTCATATCTTGAATATAGGCTTAATTATGTTAATTTTAGCCATTTTGGGATTTACAAGTATAGTTAGTCACGATAATAATAAAAATGGTTTTGTTACCTGAAAATTGTTAACCATCACCCATAACAGCTAGCAGATTTCTCCATGGTGGCAAAATCATCGGTCATTTTTATGTGTCTACCCGATGACAAATTTAATTTCTAACCAATTAATACGCTCTTTAAAAATTTTACTAGTGGGCATCACCTTAACCGGAAGCCTAGTTAGTATACCTGGGGAACCAAGTTTCGCCCATCATACAAATTCCAGAGCTGCGAGAGCTTCGAGAGTTTCTAAAACTCGTAAAGCCCGGAGAATCCGTAAAACCCGTAAAACCCGTAAAACCCGTAAAGTTCGTAAAACTCGGAGAGTTTCGAGGATTGCACGCAGAATTAATCGGCTCAAAAAATCCCAACGTTCCTGGATTCAAATTGATTTATCCAGACAAAGATTGATTGCGTGGAAAGGGAAAAAACCTGTCTATGCAGTGATTGTTTCCACTGGTAAAAAAGAAACACCCACCCGTACAGGTATTTTTAGGGTTAAAACCAAGCTCCGTAAAACCAGAATGAAAGGGGAAGATTATGATGTTCCCGATGTGCCACACACTATGTACTACCAAGGAGGCTATGCTATTCATGGAGCATATTGGCATCGTAGATTTGGTACTCCAGTTAGTCATGGATGTGTGAATGTAGCACCAGATCATGCAGCATGGTTGTATAAATGGGCATCTGTAGGAACAACGATAGTTATTCACAAGTAAAATGAAGTGAAACCCAGGGAGGAAAAATCTCGTTTTAGCTTGGTTTAGAGAGACAAAACCCAAGCTGAAACATGGGTGTAATTCTCCAATATCTCGAATTGCTCATGGCATAATTTATTATGCTGTATTATGCTGTACCACCGCTCTCTGTTTTAACTGGCCTACCTAGGGTTTTCGGGGGTTTTCTGCGAGGGATAAATCTGGTAAATTTCCTCTGAGTATATACATATTTGAAAAAGCTATAAGCTGCTTCGGTTTTTCTTGGTTTACCAACAGGAGGAACTTTAATTCTTTTTCTCATTTTAGTGAACCTGGAAAATTGACTATACTTTTATATACATAGATGTTACGGCAAATTCCCGATCATTGAGAAAAAACATTGAAAATGTCTATGATGAAAACCGAAATTTAAATTAGTGATTACAGCACTTTTAGTTGACAAAAAAAAGAGAGATGCTTGCTTATACCCATCTCTCTTATAGAGGAAACCCATTATTTATTACTTGGAAAAAATACAGATATAATTTGATCTGGCTATTTAATATCGCTTCTCCATTCCATTTTCTGCAATGTAGAGGAGGATTTATCCTATTAATTAGGTTTTGAATTATGGTTATTATTGTTGTTGTTAGTAGCTCTAGTACCACCTGATTCAGTATTAAGAGGTTTTGTACCGTTGGTGCTGGGTTTTTTACGAGCCATATTTATTACCTTCGGTGAATGTGAATTAACTACAACCTTTAATACACTTTGGTCGATAGTCAATCCGGAAATTGACAAGAAAGTAATTAAACAACGCCAAAATTTATACTATTAATGAAAGGGCACGGCGTGTTTAAGCTTGTTCACTATACTATATAGATTATGGATGCCGTGCCCCTACTGACTTTATTACCCTAAGCAAAAGAAGAAAAATCCAAATTGGGAGGAATATCTTGAATACGTCCTGGCCCTACGGCCCGTAATGCTTCGGTTAAAGATATATCTCCAGTATATAAAGCACGGCCAACTATTGCTCCATTTACCCCTTGGGGCTCTAAAGCTAATAGGCTGAGTAAGTCGGTGACGGAACTCATGCCACCAGAAGCAATGACTGGAATATCAACGGCTCCAGCCATTTCCCGTAGAGCATCTAAATTTGGTCCAGAAAGGGTGCCATCGCGGTGAATGTCGGTGTAAATAACTGCGGCGGCTCCCAATTCTTGCATTTGTGTTGCTAGTTGGGTAGCCAGCACCTCTGAGGTTTCTAACCAACCACGGGTAGCTACTTTACCATTACGGGCATCGATACCAATGATAATTTGTTCTGGGAATTGTTGGCACAGCTGTTGTACTAGTTCTGGTTGCTCCACGGCGACTGTACCTAAAATGGCCCACCGTACCCCTAAATTTAATAACTGTTGTACAGTATCTTGCGATCGCAATCCACCCCCGACTTCCACTGGTATGGATATGGCTGCAACGATGGCGGCGATGGCTTCTAGGTTAACTATTTTACCGGCTTTAGCCCCATCCAAATCAACGACGTGGAGTCTGGTAGCACCTTGTTGTTCCCATTGTTTGGCTACTTCTACGGGGTTTTCATTAAAAACTTGGGATTGCTCGTAATCTCCCTGGTAAAGTCGGACACAACAACCTCCCAGTAAATCAATGGCTGGAATAACTTCCATTTAAATCGTCCTCATGGTTATAGCATTACGAAATTAGGGCGCGGACATTTGTAAATCCAAAAAACCCTTTGATAGCCTGCTGTTTGGTGTCCCCTGTTCCCTGGCGCGTAGCCCTATAAGTGGATTCCCCTAGAGTATCAATTGGTGTAATCGAGAGCAATCATCAATTAAGAAGGAGAGGGGAGTGTGGGGAATGAAGGAGTGTAGACGCAACAGCAGCTTCGGTGAAGGGTAGGAGTTAATATGAGCCAAAACACATCACCTCATCACCTCATCACCTCATCACCTTATCACCTCATCACCTAGCATTACTGAATCTGTGTTCTAGGGATTCGCTCCCTTGGGGAAGGAGGCAATCAATTTTTCGCCTTTAATTGTTTTACCGCTTGACGGAAACCTAAAACAATGAGGATGTTGGCAAGGGTTAAAAAAGCTTCCGCTCCTCCATGTAGCCAATCCACATTTGCTAAGGATTGACCTAAAGTAACTTTGGCATAAATTCCGGCGGGAATGGTAATGGCCACAAAGACGAGGGTGCCATAAAATCCATACAGTGCCAAACGAGGCATTTGTGGTACTCGACTAATAAACCACAGGAAACCCAAGTAAGGGAAGAGGGAAAGGGCGAATAGGGTATCTTTGGAAATCATTGCTCCGTTTTGATAGCTGGTGGGGAAATGGGGTTATCTGTAGTTTCTGCTTGGCTGAAAAACAAAAGGATACAAGCCCTTAAATTTGTTTGTGGAAAAATTAGAAATAATTGTGCTGCGATGGGCAAACGCTCTTTCGCAATAATTCCTTTCTTGATGCAGTCGCTCATGGAGGAAACCCCTTTGTTGCGTGCTGCTCTCTATATCAATGTATGGGGTTTCTCCTCTGCTCCGGTGCCCCCTGCCCCTACCTCTTCCCTGCCCCCTACCTCTTCCTGACTGGAACGCCAAATCCAAAAGGCGGCCGCCCATAGGGTAAAATTACCAACTAGGGTCATGGTGGCTTGTAGGGTTACTAGCCATTCTAGGGATGTGGGGTTGTCGAAATAATGCCAGGTGCAAGCACACATAGCACTAATCAGAGCTGGTAACATGGCAAAGGACAATGCCCACCATCTGCGGTTGTTGGTGACTTCACCATAGTCCCAGATTAACCAAATAGCGACAATCCACTCAATAACACTAGAAACGTGAATAATCCAGGTGGGAATTGAAAGAGCATGCATAAGTTTCGGTAGTTAAGAGTTAAGAGTTAAGAGTTAAGAGTTAAGAGTTAAGAGTTAAGAGTTAAGAGTTAAGAGTTAAGAGTTGACAGGTAGGAGTGAAGAGTTAAGAGTTAGGAGTTAGGGGTTAATTGTGGCACTATCAACTATCAACCATCAACCATCAACTATCCGCGTCATCAGTGTCATCCATTTAATCAGTGTTCACAAGTTAAGAGTTAAATAAACAAATATTCCTGCTCAATATATCTATAAATAGTAGATATTATCTTGAAAAAGGTTGATAATTTCAAAATCTAAAATCCAAAATGACTATGCGGGTGTTATTGTCTGGGTATTATGGCAAGGGAAATGGTGGTGATGAGGCTTTGTTAGCAACTCTATTGCAAATGCTACCACCATCGGTAACTCCTGTGGTACTTTCTGGTAATCCCCAGGCCACTCGTCAGGGTTATGGTGTGGAGGCATCAGAAAGAATGCAGTTCCTATCTGTGGTGCAAGCCTTGCGCTCTTGCGATGCTTTGATTTGGGGAGGGGGTAGTTTAATTCAAGATGCAACTAGTGCTGTGAGTCCATTTTACTATGGAATGCTCATGGCAACGGCACAAAAAATGGGATTGAAAACCATTGCTTGGGCACAGGGGATTGGTCCAATCAAGGGCGGCTCTACTCGGTGGTTGGCAAGACAATGTTTTACTGGATGTACTAAAGTTAGTGTACGCGATCGCGCCTCAGCTGGTTTATTATCACAATGGAATATTCCCCACATTTTAGCTCCCGATCCTGTTTGGGCTTTAGCGAGTAAACCTGTGCTTTTATTAGAGAATTTACCTAGTCCTAGGGTAGCTATAACTCTACGTAGTCATCCCCAACTCACCGTTGAACGGCTGAATAATTTAGTCCAAGCCCTGGTGGATTTTCAACGAACCACAGGCACTTTTATTATTTTGTTACCGTTTCAACAATCCCAGGATTTAGCGATCGCGCAAATTATGCAATCGGCACTCCAGGATAATAGTCAAATTATATCCCTGGAAGACCCCCAGATGCTCAAGGGTGTATTTCGCGGGGTAGATATGGCCATTGGAATGCGTCTGCATAGTTTAATTATGGGAGCTAGTGAAGGGTGTCGCTGTTTTGCTCTGAGTTACGATCCCAAGGTGAATCGGTTGATGGAAGATGTAGATATGCCTGGTTGGGATTTAGCTGCATTACCAGAGGATTTCCATGTTATTTCTAATACTTGGGTGGAGCATTATCAGAACGGCAAATCCCTGTCTTCAGAAAAAATTCAGTCCTTAGTAGATGGAGCTTTGCACCATCGGGAAGTTTTGCAAGCCGCTTTGAACACTGATTAAATGGATGATAACGGGACAATTCACTGGTGAACACTGATTAAATGGATGACGCTTATGACACGGATATTTGATAACGGGACAATTCACTGTTAACTGTCAACTGTCAACTGTCAACTTTCAACTCTTAATTTATGATGCGATTCAATCCATTTTCAAGTCCTAAATCAATAGTTCCTTCTAATAACTTCCCAGTCAGCTGGCATGTAGGGTGGGGGCGAGTAGATTCACTGAGTGAAGATGTAGTATTTCGAGATAAAAATTTTGTCATCATCTCATCTGATGAGCAGAAAATAGCAATCAGTCCGAGGAAAAATTTTGTTGTCATTGGGGATATATGGTTAAGTAACAAAACTGAGTTACTACATAAATTAGAAATTGAACCATCAAGCTTTGGGGGTAATGAATGGGAGATTATTGCTCAACTTTGGGAGAGGTGGGGGTGTGAATGTCTTCACCAACTGCGAGGGATTTTTAGCCTGGTGGTTTGGGATAGGGAAAAACAAAAATTATGGTGTGTGAGGGACTGGGTAGGTGCCCGTACTCTTTACTACACTAATAGTAGTGCTGGGGGATGGATTTCTCCACATAGGAAAAGTCTTTTAGCATATAGTTCCCGTGAATTAGATTTAGTGGCTTTACGAGATTATCTTTGCTGTGCTTTTATACCTGGAGAACAGACTTTATGGCGAGATATTAAAGAAGTTCGTCCGGGGGAAATTTTACAGTTTCCCGAACAGAAAATCACAAGTTATTGGCAAGTTCAAGAAAATATTCAAAGTACGGATAAGTCTTTATCATGGCATGGGGAAAGGCTAAGTTATTTATTAGATGAAATTGTTCGAGAATATTTACCAAATCAGCAACCTGTGGGGGTATTTCTTTCCGGGGGTTTGGACTCTAGCTGTATTACGGCATTAGCAGCAAAATTACATCATCAATCTGTTCATACTTACTCAATTCATTTTGGTGATGAGTGTGCCAATGAGTTGGAATTTTCGAGTTTAGTAGCCAAATATTGTCAGACTCAACATCATATTTTAGAAATCACTTTTAAGGATATGTGGGAACGTCTACCGGAGACTATGGCATATTTAGATGATCCCATTGGCGATCCTTTGACAGTACCTAATTTATTATTAGGCAGATTGGCGAAAAAAGATGTAAAATTTGTGTTGAATGGTGAAGGAGGCGATCCTTGTTTTGGGGGCCCAAAAAATCAACCAATGCTACTTAATAGTTTATATGGTTCGGTTAGTCGTCAAAATCCATTGTCAGCATATTTAATGTCTTTTCAAAAATGTGCAACTAATTTACAACAATTATTCAAACCGGAAGTTTGGCGAGAAATAGAAGCAGCACCCCATGTATTTGATGGTGATTTAAATGCTGATGCAAATTATCTCAACCGTTTAATGGCACTTAATATAAAATTTAAAGGTGCTGACCATATTTTAACTAAGGTGAATAACTTAACTCAAGCTGCGGGTTTATCTGGCCTTTCTCCTTTATTTGACAAACGAGTGGTAGAATTAAGTATGGAAGTGCCACCGCAATATAAGTTGTCTGGGGTAGAAGAAAAAGCAGTTCTCAAACAAGCAGTTAGAGATATGCTTCCGGATACAATTATTAATCGTCCTAAAAGTGGTATGATGGTTCCTGTGCAATTAGGATTTCGCAAATATTGGTACAGGGAAGCCAGGAATTTATTACTCAATCGTCAAGCAGCTATTGCTCCTTATTTAAATCAATCCCTTATCCGTGAATGGTTGGATTATCGGGGTGATACTTGGAGGCGTTATGGTGTAAAATTGTGGTTATTGGTAAGTTTGGAAATATGGTTACAGGGAAGGAAGTTTAAATAATCTGTAATCCGTTGCTAATATCATGTCAGGCTCGCTTTATTAATTACGATAAAAAGTTTGTAGGCTTCTTTGTGTTCTTGCGCCAGCTTTAATGTACTATGATTTCTTGCGAAGAATTTATATCAAATCCGGTTACACCGGAATGATAAAAAAACCACAGAGGCGCAGAGAACACAGAGTAAGAGGAAGAGAGGGGAAACTTGAATAATTCCGATGCAAATGGGAAGGGTATTACAATTAATATAGTACAAAAGTTCTTGTTTGGTGTTGCGACATCTTAGTCACCAAAGAATATAAATCAGCCAAAACTCTCTATATAATAACTACTACCTGTATTGTCTTCCACGAGTAAACTACTACTATCCCCAACTCTTACCCCTGCAATACCCCTATTCAACACTTGAATCAATCTTTGGGGTGTAAAAGATTCCAATTCGACAAATTTTCCTGCTTCTAGCCATTGCAAATCTGCCGCAGATAAACTGTCTTTAGTTTCTGGAGGTAATTGTTTAGCTGCTTCCCCTGACTCTGTGGAGTTTTGGATAAAGATTCCTCGTTTTGTGTTCATAATTTGATGAGGTGTTAATCCTACATCAATAATCGTTACATTCGTATTTGCAAACCATTGGGAATTAGTGCGAAGATTATGAACTAAACTCATTCCTCTGGGGCTACAATTATGGAAAGCATATACTTGCAAATTAGGATTACGGCGTAGCATTTCCATGGTAGTGGCAAAAATACTTTGGGGATAACCAGTAATGCTAAGAATGGCACAGTTATTTTCAAAGTGAAAATTATTCGCAATTAAAATTTGGGCAATATCCGCACTATCACATACTACTAATCTATCAAAGCTGTAAGCAGTAACATCGGAATTTACTTTTGCTGATGAGTTTTGTTGTTGGGGTGGCGCAAGCATATTGCTAATAGTACCATTAATTTGTTGCCAGCGACTTAACCACCGTTGAAATTGACTATCTTCAAACAAAAAATCTTGTTCTACGTTAATTTTAGGTAGCTGTCTAATTCCTAAGTAAATTGATAGCATTCCTATAATTACGCTAATTGTAAAAATTGTAAATGATTCTAGAATTAAAGTACTAGTAAATATCCCTATAACTAGGAATATTACTCCTAAGACTAGTAAACTCCTAGCAGAATTTTTTCGATTTTTCTTGTTGATTTTTGGAGAGGTAGTCTGGGTAAATAAATAAATAACAAAACAGAAATTAAATATCAAAAATACAAACACAAAAGCGTTATAACCTAAAAATAAAGATAGAATACCTCCCACAAAACCTGTTGTCCAAATACTAAAAAATATATAGAAAAATCCTAAACTAAACGAATTTAAAATTCTTCTTCTTAACTTATTATCTAAAAAATAAAATAGCTGCCTGGGAGTGAAAAACAAAGTATTATTAATAGAAATTTTGTCTAGAACCTTAGCGAACATGGGGTCTGTAATTTTGATAGCACCCATAGTGGTTGGTTCAAACACAAATGGATGATGGCAATTTTTACAACGTCCCTGATTTGCTGTTCTATCTTTTAAATTATTATCAGTCCCACAGCGAATACATTTCATATTATTTACCGATTTTCAGTAGACACTTGATTGCTTAACAAAATGCTGTAATCTTCCCGCTGACGAATTAAACGATGTTTGCCATTTTCTAGCAATACTTCTGCTGGTTTAGGACGATGTAAAAAGTGAGATGACATGGCATACCCATAGGCACCCACATCTAAAATGGCAATAGTATCCCCTGTTTTCAACTCTGGTAGTTGACAGTTTTTTCCTAAATAATCGCGGGAGTAAGTTGTATTACCGCAGATGTCTGTTACATATGTCTGGGAATGGGAAACTTGAGAATTTTGCTGACAACTGATAATCTCTCGATACCCTCCATGTACTGAGGGTACTGACAAATTAGCAACGGTGGTATCAACGCCAATAATTTGTTTGTTACCTTGCCATTTCACGGAAACAACCCTTGCTAAGAGGGTACCACATTCTGCGATCGCAGCACGTCCTGGTTCAATGATTAAGTCAATTTTTTTCCCTAACTTATTCATGGTTTCCGTCAGGGCTGCACCAAATTCTAACCAATTAAACGCAGCACCATTACGGTGGTAAGGGTAACCAAAGCCACCACCAAAATCTAAATATTCCCAGTTTGGTAGTTGTTGTGCGGCGGTAATCACTGTATTGATAACTTTGGTAAAAGCAGTGGTGGCATTAGTTCCAGTTCCTCGGTAAAAATGCAAGCCACTGAGTTTTAACCCGGCTTGATTAGTAATATTTAATGCAGTGATAAAATCAGCTGGATTTACACCAATGCGACTATCTCCAGTGATTTCTGGTAAATTCAAGCGCAAGCCCAGACGACATGAAGAATTAGATATACCCAACTCAGCAATCACTTTACAGCATAATTGTAGTTGAGCAATGCTATCGAGATTCAGGGTTGTGACTCCCCAATCTATAATTTGCTCCATTTCAGGGCGATTTAAATTACTACCGCTATAAACTATGTGACTGGGATGAAAACCAGCTTCCAGTGCTAAATAAATATCTCCTGGAGTATTGGCGTGGAGTCCCCAGCCAGCAGTCCGAAAAATTTCTAGTAAAGCGATGTTACCGTTAGTAACGCTAGCAAAGCAAAATTGAGTGTGGGGATAGGATATGGCTGTGGTGATATGTCTAATGGTTTGATGCAAAGTCTCCCCATTGTAAACATAGAGGGGAGAACCATAATGATTCAGCAATTCTTGGGCTAACCCTCCTATAAAAGAAGTATCATTTACTTTTTCTTTCCCTAACTCTACTTTCATCTCTCTGAACACGGATTAAATGGATGACACTGATAGTTGATAGTTGATGGTTGATAGTTGATGGTTGATGGTTGATAGTTGATAGTTGATGGTTAATGGTTGATGGTTGATGGTTGATAGTGCCACAATTAACCCCTAACTTGTGAACACTGATTAAATGGATGACACTGGATGACACTGATGGTTGATAACGCAACAATTAACTCTTAATTCTTAACTCTTAATTCTTAACTCTTAATTCTTAACTCTTAACTCTTAACTCTTCACTCCTTCCACTTGCGGTAACTCCTCCACAACCAACGGGGAAACCAAAAAGGATGGTTCCAAGACTTTTTACCAGACTTTTCTCCTAACACTTCCACTCGCCATAATTCCCAAATTATAAGTAACCAAAGTATCTCACCAATGCGCCTACCTTGAATACCTGCTGCCAATTCTCCGGCAATAATTTTGACTGCAATATCAGGGTAAAAACGGTTTTCGTCACGAAGTATACCAGGATTTAACCAAGTTCCCAAATCATGCCAAAACTCATTGACACACCAAGAAGTCAAAGGAACTCCCATCCCTCGTTTTTGTCGCCAAACTATTTCTGATGGTAACCAATTTTCCACTGCTCGCTTGAGGATATATTTCTCACAGGCTCCCTGCAAACACAATTCCCCAGACACACGAAAAGTCCATTGTGCTAATGGTAAATCACAAAAAGGCGATCGCACAAATAATCCGTGGGCAAAGCCTAAATTTGTCCCCCGGGGATGAATATTTTGCGCTCCTTTTAACATGAGGGTTCCCCGGCGTAAGCGATGTAGTAGGGATGGACAGAATTCTTCATCTAGGGCTGTTTGTAACCAATGTTCTGGGTGTAAGTTCTGTATTTGTGTGTAAATCCCGGGCTGATATATTTGCGCTTCATAACCCCAAAGGCGGTGAAATGTACGCATATATTGTTGAATAAATGTTTCTTGTTTGTGGGAATGCTCTGTTTGATAGATACTTGCTGCAATTAAGGGTTTATTTGTCCAACCTGCAAATAATTGATCCCCACCTTCTCCATTAAAAATAATGCGAGTTTCTTGGCTAGCAGCTGCACACAATAGATATAGGGGAACTGTCACCCCATCCCCGAAGGGCATATCTAGGGCTTTTACGGTGGATTTTAGTGCTTTTTTTATGTTGTTTGGTGTGGCTTGAACTTTCACTAGGGGGATGTTGAGAAACTCTGCTACCTGTTGAGCATAGGGATATTCGGGGATTCCCACTGCACCAAAATCGAGGGTATAAGCGCGTACTTTGATTCCTGTTTGAACTAACAAAGCTGCTACCACAGAGGAGTCTAAACCACCGGAAAGAAATACTCCGACAGTTTCATTTTCTAAGTCTTTTGTTTGACGGTAAATCCCATCTTTAAGCAAGGTTTGTAATTGGAGAATCGCTGTTTCTTCATCTTGTATTTGTTGTGTAGATTCCCGCCATTCAAGTATTTTTGCAGATTGAACCAGGGAAATAGTGCGAGATTGTCGATTCCTTTGCCAAATCATCTCCACACCTGCATTTACAGTGAATATTTGCTTGACTGGTGTGAGGGGATTAGCAACATAAGAAAAACAGTTATAACTGTATAAACCAGCAATACTTACCTGGGGTTGCTCTATTATTGGTAATAATAACTGCAACCTTGAAGCGAACCAAATTATCTCCTTTTGCCTAGTCCAATATAAAGGCACTCTGCCAAAGATTTCTCTGCCTAAAATCAGGTTATCATCTTGCCATATATTCACCCAAATATCAGGATAATCTTTGATTCCAGATGCGGAAATACTGGCAATGTATTCACCTGAGTGTAAATTGTCTGGCTGAACATTACAAGATTGTGAATCAAAAAAATTATCAATATAGGCAATATTCAATAAATCGTTATATTGCCATTTAGTATATTGGTAAGGACTAACAACCTTATCTAATAAATCTAATAATTCTGAGTGGGAACCATAACCCCAATATCCAACAAATTGATAGGGATAAGTAGTATTGTGCCGCATTAATTTTGTTGGATATAATGAATACCTCTATTCTTCTTTCTTCTTTCTTCTTTCTTTGCGTTCTTTGCGTCTTTGCGGTTTTTTTATTTCACGCAGAGGCGCAGAGGCGCAGAGGGTAAGACTTGATTGTTTAATTTCATCTGAAAATATTATCTCCCATGGATTACTTTACTTGAAAACTTGCTTCACTTAGTTTACGATCGTTCAAGAACATTTGAACCTGCCAATTTCCTGGAACTGACACTGCAAGAATCTGATAGCGACAATAAGTATTCCAGACAGACGTAGTAATCTTGCGGGTTTGATAAAGATTCTGTCCCACCACCTTACCATCAGGATTTACCCAATTACAGGAAAGCTGTAACTTTTTACCTACGGGGGCATCTTTGAGGGTGACACGATAAAAAACTTGTGAATTACCTTGGCGTTCAACTACCTGGAGATTATCGCCATTATCCCTACCTAAGGTAACACGATCCTGTTGTGCTTGAACGCGAGCGATCGCAGAGTTATACTGTTGTATGGAAAAAGCTGAGAATCCGATTAATATAACTAATACTCCCACGACACTGGCAATTATCAACCTGTTACGTTTTTGCTGGGCTTTCAAGGCTTGCTTGCGTTGTAGTTGGGTTAAAGCATCATCCAACAAGTTTGGTGGTAAGTTTAATTCTTGTAAAATTTCTTCAACTTGTTCCCTATCAAGTTCTTCTTCATCAAGGGCTTTGAGTTTTTCTATTTCAGCGATAATTTGTGTTAATTGTTCTTGAGTTAGTCGCTGTGTCTGTGTCATTGTTTAAATACTTAATCTGCCCGTCAATTTTAACACCGACTTTTTTGGCAACGGATGATTGGCAACGGATGAGCTGTTTTTCTTATTCCACAATAAACAAGGGATTAACGGATTAACGGATTATCTGTTTTTCAAGGTGCAAAATATATAACGATTCCACAATCAACAAGGAATTACCTGTTTTTCCAAATCCCAAATCCCAAATCCAAATTCCAAAATCTAAAATCCAAAATCTAACCTTGAGGATGAGTTGTTTCAATCATATTCGACAAAATTCCCAATAGCCCATCTAAATCGCCAATGAAATGCTCTGTTGCTTCAATCTCTACTCGATTCTCAATCAATCTTAAAAATTTCCAATTACTTCCCGTTGTAATCACACCATAAATACAAGGGACTTGATTTTGTTTGCGTTGATTAAACAGTTGAGCAGCTACCATCTGTGCAATACATTGGGCTAAGTAATAAGTAATATCATGTTAGCTTAATTACTTATAATTTCTGCCTAATTCACCCCAACCCTCTCTTACCCTCTCCTTAATAAGGAGAGGGTGCCGCAGGCGGGTGAGGTTTTATAAGTATTCATCCGCACATGATATAAAATAAGTAATAAGTTTACTATTCATAGGTTTGGGTTCTCAACAATGTCCATACCCTAATTGCGTAGTGTTATACAACACAGTCAGATAAATATTTTTGAGAATTATAAATCAAGATTTATCACATTTTTGAATGAAATCTTTACTTTTGAGATTTTATTTGATTTAGGAACTCAATTAAAATTCTTAAATCACCTGTTAATGCTGTTTCTACAATTGTGACTGAATGCTGCTTACCTCCATCTTCCACAGTTACTATATATTCAAAGCTATCTGGATAAATCCTGTCAGTGGTAACATATGGGGGGAGATTGAAAAAATCCGTAGCTTCTATTAGTGACAATAACCGTTGATTTTCCTCTGGTGTGAGAGAGGCCGTATCTAAACTCTTGTGCTTAGATATACCTGCAAACCCACCCGTGCGTTCCCATGCAATCAGCATTTTCTATACTTTTGAAACGGCATTGCTGAATCAGGATATGAAACATCAAAATTACCTCTATTTTTCTTTATAACTTTGCGCCTTTGCGTCTATCCTTCGGAAAGCCCTCCGGGTTGCGCCAGTTGACGGCAGTTGCTTTATGCCGGGAAACCCGTCCACCGCTGCGGGCTTACCGCTGTTGCGTCTAATGCGCGAAATAAATTCATATTTACAATCAGCAACGCTTGTGAAACGCCATATATCTTCAAAGATTATACCGGGAAATAGTGCGATCGCGAAATTGCCATAATTCCTAACTCCTAACTCTTCACTCCTACCTGTCAACCGTCAACTGTTAACTATCAACTGTTAACTCTAAATCACCCCTACTTCTCGCCAAGCATTTTCTACAGCTTTTTGTTCCTTACCACCCGTACCATAAAGCTCCCCAGCCACTTGCATAGTCACCTTAGCTGCACGACGGAAATTAGAACGACGACGCAAGCGATCGCACAAACTCATGTACCATATTTTACCAGCCTTTTCCCAGGCATAACCGCCTATTTCCATTGCTGCTAGGTAAAAAGCCCGATTAGGTATACCAGAGTTAATATGCACACCATTGTTATCTTTAAAACCAGTATATATATCCTTCATATGGCCTGGTTGGGGATCTTTACCTAAAACCCTATCATCATATGCAGTTCCTGGTGCTTTCATCGAGCGAATACCCACACCATTCACCTTGGAGGTAAGTAAACCTTCCCCAATAATCCAGTCAGCTGATTCTACAGTCTGATTATTAACCCTTTGTTTCACCAGGGAACCAAATACATCAGACATGGATTCATTCAACGCCCCAGGCTCACCAAAATAAATCAGCCGTGCTTCATACTGGGTTACGCCATGGGTTAACTCATGGGCAATCACATCTATACATTTAGTGAAACAGTGAAACATGTCATCATCACCATCACCATAAACCATTTGGTCGCCATTCCAAAAGGCATTATCATATTTTACACCGTAATGCACGGTTGAATCTAAACGCAGTCCCTTCTCATCAATGGAAGTGCGCTCAAAAATATCATGGAAAAAATCATAGGTTGCTCCAGCTGCATCATATGCTCGATTGACGGCTTCATCCTCAACGGGAGGATCTCCTTCATCACGTACCAGTATACCTGGTAATTGTTGACTAGTTTGAGCATCGTATATGGTACGACGTTTTTCTCCAGGAGAAGGAGATAAAAATATCTCACCAACTATGTCTCTGCGCCCGCGAAACTGTGATGAAGCACTTAAGGTTTGGAATGCCCATTCCCGTTGTTCTACGTTACCATTCACAACAATATTTTCCAACATATGTGGTGGTACAATGCAACAAATAGGACATCGATAATAGCTTTGATGACTACATTTTTCAGATGTGGACTTTTTATGATTTTTTCTACGAGCCATATTAATAAATTCTCCTTGTTATATATAAGTTTCTGGTGACAAAGATTCCCAGGGGTATGGCTTTTTTGTCGCCCATTGTAGCAAGTAATTGAAACTTAATTTCATGGTGGAATATCACATATAGGATTACTATTTGATTTTTGAACAGAACTCAGTACACTTTCTATTCCCTGTTTCCTCCCCCTACAAGTCAATTCACAAATCAAACCGGATTTCTATATTCACAACCCATAAAGATATTTGTACAGAGGGTATTATATAGCACAATTCGGTCCTGGTTGGAAAATCTCACTATTGTAGTAGTTATTGCAGTCCAACCAAGCAATTCCCCAGCCTGATTCTCAATTCTTCCCAAACTGGCTCAACCAACCTCATGGATGAGTAAGTTATAGATTTAAATTAATCAAAAATATAGCAGTCCTATTTGATTTATAAAAATACAGAGGCTCAGATCCCCGACTTTTCAAAAAAAGTCGGGGATTTAACTTCTCACGTTGGCATAGCCTGCCCGCATGGCTGATGATTTAGGATTGCTATATTATGGCAGAAATTAGGTATATATTCTACGCCAAGTCAGTCATTTTTTTGAATTTAATCAATAAATTAAATATTATTCAATATCATATTTTAATGATTATTCAAGCTCCAAGATAATATTCAAAATCATTCAGCAAATCATAATATTCAAAAACAATCATAAAATTATTTTCAAGATAAAAGGTTAGGGAATAACATTTTGTATTCCGATATAAGTCACAAATATATCAAACAAATATATAAATTTATCGTCATACTCAATTAATGGTACGGAACAATGAAAATTTCCATTCCATTCCAAGTCCTATAAAGCATATACAGCAAGGATTATTTCCCTATTACCATGATTGATTGTTCCTGAATTTTTATTTTATACAGTGAGATACAATGAATTTATAAAAGTCCAAAAGTAACAGTAAAGACAAGTTTAATGCTGTAAATTTAATAATTGGTAAGTCAATCTAGAATATTTCTAAGTGGCAAATATTGATTGAAAATGATGACAGCATTCAGAATCAAGATTATCTTTCTTTAACCCACAAAAATTGATTGAATTAGTCACAGAGGTATTAATGAATATCAATGAAATTAGTACATATAAAAGTACATATAAATTAATCAGTAACCGACCGTATTTAAAAGGTAAATTACTGATAGAAAATAACGTAGATTTTGAAAATGATCATATAGAACAGCAATCCACAGATGTCTCTAACTGTGGTACAGAAAACCGTGGTAGAGTGGCAATTTTTATTGATGGCTCTAATCTCTTTTACGCAGCTTTACAACTCAATATTGAAATTGACTACACTAAATTACTTTGCTACTTAACTAAAGGTAATCAACTATTACGTGCTTTTTTTTACACTGGAGTAGATCGTAGTAATGACAAACAGCAGGGTTTTCTGCTCTGGATGCGACGTAACGGCTATCGTGTTGTCACCAAAGATTTAATTCAACTTCCCGATGGTTCTAAAAAAGCTAATTTGGACGTGGAAATTGCTGTAGATATGATGAATTTAGCTCCCCACTATGATACAGCAGTATTGGTTAGTGGAGATGGGGACTTAGCTTATGCTGTGAATGCAGTTTCTTACCAAGGAGTCAGAGTCGAAGTAGTTAGCTTGCGCTCAATGACTAGCGAGAGCTTAATTAATGTTGCTGATTGCTTTGTGGATTTAGATAGTATTAAACAAGATATTCAAAAAACATCCCATTCTGGTTTTAACTATCGATAGTCATTTGATTATCTAGTCATTTAATCATTTAGATGATTTAGATTAAATTCGGTACAGCTGCACCTATGTAATTAGACTGACTAAATTAATATATTTTTTTACTCAATTGATTCGTGGGCATTATTTTGCTTATTCCCATTGTGTAGCTCTATTAAAGTAAAAAAAAGGGATAGATGATAATTTCATCAATCCCTCAATTAGCTGCCCAGATGTTTAACCTGGAAGCCTACCGACCGGTATCTCACCCATTTAGTATCATCTTAGTGATTAAAATTGTCACCAGAATAGATACGGAGTTATGAAATAATAATAAACATATTACGGGTATTTATATTATGTATTAATACTGACGTAGTTTGTAAATCTTGTATCTTGATAGTGAATTATTTTCTCGCAATAATTATTTGTGGGCGTTCCATGAATGGGGAATAAATTTATGTGCGCCTTTGCATCTTGCTCTCAAATGCTTAAACCATATTTCCCATAGCCAAAAGTGCGGTTCCGTATGCGGCTTGGGTATTGGCGGAAACCATCACAGGTACTCCCAAGTGACTCTCCCGAATCGTCGTCCATGTTTGGTTTGTAGCACCACCACCGGAAGTATAAACGCGAGTTAAAGTTTCTGCTCCCAGTTGTTGTAATAATCCATATCCTTGTGCTTCTATGCGAGCCATACCCGATAATAACCCATACAAAAATTCCACCGGATTATCTGGGCGTGGTTCTAGCCTTGGTGGTAAATGGGGATTATTAATGGGAAAGCGATCGCCTGGCGTTAATAAGGGATAATAATCTAAATGGCTAGGTTGGTTGGTATCAATCTCCATACTGAGGTTTTCCAATTGAGAATTGGTAAAAAAATGTTTCAGTACTGCTCCCCCAGTATTAGAAGCGCCACCAGTCAGCCATAAATCTCCCAAGCGATGGCTGTAAATGCCATACTGGGAATTTTCTATCCGGTTAGTACTTAAAAGCTTCAATACCAAGGTAGAGCCTAAGGAAGTCACAGCTTCCCCAGGAAATTTAGCTCCACTTGCTAAAAAAGCGGCAATACTATCGGTAGTACCCGCACAAATCGAACAATCTGTGGGCAAGCTATATTTGACAGCAATTTCCGGACGTACTTTACCAATGGGAGTACCGGGAGTTAAAACTTGGGGGAGATGGATGGGGATGTGTATATTTTCTAGCCATTGGGGATATCGGAGATTTTCCACGTCATAGCCAAGCTTTAAAGCATTGTGGTAGTCAGTGATACCTAATTTACCGTGGAGTAAAAATCCCAACCAATCTGCTTGATGTAAAAAATATTTAGCCTTGGCGAAAGACGGTAACTTTGACATCCATAATAATTTGGTAAGACTGGATGTGGCACTAAGCACTGTATGGCCGGGGGGAGCAATCCTCTGTAAATCTGGCAAGACTGCTGCTCCTTGGGGGTCATTGTACATAATGGGTGGTTGTACTGGTTGACTATCAGCATCACATAATAGCACCGTGGAAGAAGTACCATCAATAGCGATCGCTCGAATGGAATGCCGATATTCTAAGGGTATGTCCCTCAGTAATTTCCCTAGGGCAGTCTGCCAACAAGTACTCAAGTATTTTACTTCAGTAATTTCCCATAGATGATTGACAATTGTTACGACACATTTGTTTTGGTCAATTACCACACCTCGCATGCCGGAGGTGCCACAGTCTATACCTAAAAATAAATTCATTGTTGAAAAAATTAGACAACGGCAGGCAACGGATAACGGATAACCTGTAATCCAAAATAGACAACGGTAGGCAACGAATAACGGATAAACTGTAATCCAAAATCTAAAATCCAAAATCCAAAATCGTATTGGTCTTTGATTAGAGACCAAAAGTTGGAATAATAGAGTAATTTATCCCCTTTATGCCATTTTGATTGTTGCATCTTGTAACAACCTATTCCCCAATCCTGGCAAAACAGTGAAAAGTAGTAAACGAGCTGTTAAACATACCTTGAAATGAGGAGGCTTGAAACCATGACAGATATGCAAGTGTATATTATTCTCGCCGTAGCTATAATCCCAGGCTTGTTGGCTTTCCGTTTAGGTACGGAACTCTATAAATAAGCCTAACAAAGCTGGGGTACTCTCCTTAGGAGCCGCGCAAAGCGCACCTCCCAGCTTTGCTTAATTTGGGTTCAGTCCCAAGGGTTTGTATGCAAAACGAGGAAAATGCTTAATGAGGTTCTTGTGTCAAGTCAAAATTTGACACAAGAACCCCTCTGGTAAACCTCTCTCCTAGTGCTCTACCACATTAGTTATGATGGGGTAGAGGAAAAAACCGCAGAGGCGCAGAGGGCGCAGAGGAAGAGAAAGAGAGGACAAGTCTAGAATTTGGTTCACCCCTCATAATTTGTGTGGTGGAGCACTAGTAGGAGAGAGGGTTCTTTCCTCTACAACCCATACCCTACACTCTCTTGCAAATCGGAGTCAGAAAGCAAAAAGCCCAAGCTCAGGAATAAATTTCCATAAAATTAGCAAATTTTCTTTCAAACCGAAAATATACGTATAGCCATTATGAAAAAATGAAGTAATATGACTGCAAAACAAATTCCTCACAGAACTTAGCCCATTAGATAAGTTTGGTGTCCCATTTGTTTCTAACCACCCTACACTAAGGGCAAAGAACTTGAAAATGTCTCCCATCAATTTATCAGGGGAATGTCAAGGCGCATCTGCCCGCTCTGTAAGATGTTATTGTGAATTAGATTATGAACGCCATTCAACCATCTTTTTACCCAACAAAATCCCCCGAACCCAAACAAAGGGAAAAACTTACCCCCCGACGTAAACGCCATCTCCGCCAAAGATATCACCGAGCTATGGCTGTAGAGATGAGTTTCAAAATTGGAGTTAACTTAGCAATTGCAACTGTTGCCGTATCTGCTCTCACACAACTTTTACCTTACCATTGGTCTCAACAGGAAAAGCTACGGGAAATCCGTACACAAGTAAAGCACATGGAAGGCAATGTGAATACTTTAAGGGCAGATTTTAGCCGTAATTTTGATCCCCGCCAAGCAAAAACCATTATGCAAGAACAGGGATATAGATTTGATCCTAACCAACGTCGGGTGATTTGGAATCAAAATTCACACCATTAAACCTGATTAATATTTCTAAGGCTACAGTACGTATAATTACGGATTTATAGTGTATTGGTTTTATTCATAGTCATGGATATGTTAGTTAGGACAGTATTATTCGACTCAATAACCGTCAACTGTCAACTGCTACATAACAAAAAATACTTAACTGTTTCCACAAAGGCTAATGTATTTTCAAAATGAATATTATGACCGACGTTAGGAATTACTATTAACTGACAAGATGGACAAATTTGATTCATTTGCTGATTAATATCGACAAATTTGCGATCGCGCTCACCCACTAGTAATAATAAGGGAGTACGATTGGCTGTAATTTTTGACCACAAAGGAGGTTGATATCCAGTACCCATAATTCGCAGGGATTTGGCCAATTGTGCGGGATTATTTTGCAAGCGATCGCTAATCATACCCTGAAATTGTGGATGATTCTTGATATCCCCAAAAATTGGTTGTGCGTACCAATGGGAGAGAAAAGTCGTAAAATCAATTTTATCGGTGCTTCTTGCGATTTTTCTGGCAATTTGTTCGTCTTGTTGAATCCGCTCTAATCGTTGCTTTTGGGTTTGCAAGCCAGGGGAAGCTGATTCCAATACCACCTTGGTAAACCTGTGGGGAAAATGTAGTGTCAGGTATAAAGCTAATCTCCCACCCATGGAATAGCCAACTAGAAAGCATTGGGTAATATGCAATCGATCTAATAATTGCATAATCCCCAGGGCAGTATTTACCATAGAGTAGTAATTATCTCCTCCTAAAACTTGAGTCTTCCCATGTCCAGGAAGATCTAATTTGAGATAGGAAAAATAATTGGCTAATAGTTTAATTGCTGGGTTGAATTCATGGCTGTTACCCATAAATCCATGCAAAAAAAGAATTAAAGGTTTATCTGGATGATAGTTTAAATTATAGTGGAAATGATAATTTTCCATGCAATCAAATTGAACTAATATTCCACCACATTAATTTTGCCAGGTAGAGGTGATGAGGTGATGAGGTGAGGAGGTGAGGTGGTAATGAGGAGTAAAGCAATTAAAACTCCTAACTCTTAACTCTTAACTCCTAACTCTTAACTCTTAACTCTTAACTCTTAACTCTTAACTCTTAACTCTTAACTCTTAACTCTTAACTCTTAAATTGAACTAGTACCCGTCATCACCGTCTTGCCAGTGGGCAAAGATAACCCTTTCTTCGGTTCAACGGTAACAAAGACTCGGGTAGTACTTCCCCATTCCTTCAAGGGAATTTGCAACATGACTTTGCCTTGGGAATCCGGTGTAAATTTAGCACACTTAACCTTCTTCTGATTGACAAAAGCCCAGAGTCGGTAAACTTGATTTTCGGGGATGGGAGCTAAATTTTGCAAAGTTAATACAGCCGCTTGAGAATTTGGTGCAATTACCAAACTGCCCGAGGAAGGTATATTGGGAACCGTACCCTTGAGAGCCAGCAAACGATTGTTGGGCTGTTTTAATATAGCCACAGCCTGTTGATAGCGGGATAATTGATTCTGGGTTTGTGCGAGTTCTGTTTGCACCTCAGACAATGCCACCTTTTGGCGATAACCAGATAAATCTGATTGGGCGATCGCTAATTGCCTTTGCAATTGATAATTATACCATCCCAAGGTGGCGACAAACACTGCTGCCACACCACCCCCTAACCAAAACCAAAGAGATTTAGTTCGCCGTAATTGCAGCCTTGTAGGCAAAGGAGGAGTATGTTCGCCAAGAGGTAGGGAAACATTCCCCCTGCTCCCTGCCCCCTTCCCCTCTGCTTCTTGCCCATTGGTTCCCATCTGAGCTGATAACTCATTTTCCGCTGCTTGGAGAATTTGCGATCGCAAATTGTGAGATGGTGAAGACTGGGGCAAAGATAGGGGAAACAGTCCTAGGGTTGCCTGCAAACTATTTACTTCATCTGCCAATTCAGGATATAGTTGCAAATATTGGTTCACTTTGACCGCATCTTCCGGGGTTAAATCCCCCAAGACGTACCCTGCCAGTAGAGATTCCCAGTCTTGGGGTAGTTCAAGACGTTCCATAATTAATCCACTAAGTCCTTCAATAATTTTCTCAGTTTTAAAAGCCCTTGCCTTGTCCGTGTTTTTACTGTTCCTAAAGGTATATTTAACTCATGGGTAATTTCCGATTGGCTGAGTCCTTGATAGTAAGCCATCTTCAGAACTTGACGCTGATTTTCTGGTAATTCTTGTAACGCCTCACCAACTATGTGGGAGATTTCCGTCACCGAAACCGCATCCATGAGATTATTGCCAGAATCATTGGGGACACTACGCTGACATCGTTGTAGGAGTTGTTGTTGCGATCGCTTTTGACGCAGGCGATTAATTGCCCTCGATCTAGTCATGGTCAACAAAAACACAATCATCGTTCCCCTATGTGGATCGTACTTAGAATTGCGCCAAAAGGCGAGAAAAATCTCTTGCGTTAAATCTTCCGCTTCAGTTGCATTGCCCAAAATTCGCAAAGCCAGACGGTACACAGCCTCACCGTATCGATCGTATATGATACCCAGTGCTGATAAATCACCCAGCTGTAAAGTTTGAAATAGTTCTACATCAGTCTGATTTGATACACTCATGTTTAACTAGATTGCAAATCCCATGATTTTAAATAAACCAGCGAATGCCAGTAACCAAATAATAGCCTCCTGCCAGAATCAGTAATGCACTTCCTAAGCGAATTACCCAATCAGATTGAGTTAATAATACGCGGCTTTGTTTTACCAGTCCGGTGAATAGGCTGGCGAAGAAAATCACCGCAGTATAGCCTATAGCGTAAGTAATCATAATTACCGTACTAAAAACTTGAGAACCCGTAGCTGCTGCTGCTGCCAACACTGCGAAAAGTACTGGACTGGCACAGGGAGAAGTAACCAAGGCAAAGGTTAAACCCACACCATAGGGGCCAGCCACTGGTATAGAAAATTGTTTTTTAGGCAAAGGTAAATGAATGAAACCAGCAAAACTGAAGCCCATTAACAGAATTACCACACCAACAACTATATTTACATGTCCGCGAAATTCCACCATAATTGCTGATGCAAAGGATGCAAATAACCCAAACATACTAAATACAGTTATTGCTCCCAGTACAAATAATCCAGCTTTAGCAAATGCATCCCGGCGAGAAGCAATTTTGAGGGTGCCAATGTAGCTGAGGTTAACTGGTAATAGGGATAAAATACAGGGAGAAATGCTGGCAATTAAGCCACCAATAAAAGCTACAGGAATTAAAAATAAAGGGCTATTGGTATTTTGATTTTCTAACCATTGATGGAAAGGTTTTTCGATGGCAGATACAAGATTTTCCATGCTGTCATACCAGCTTTGGAATTGATTGCCAAAGACGATGATAATAATAGTACCGATAAATAACAAACCGGGTAACAAGAATTTTTGCAGTTTGAGTTTAGCTTTATTTGGTGTTTGTGGATATTGTTGATTATTTACGACAATATCCTTGGGGTTGTAATCTGGTTCCAAAGTCACAATATATCTCCTTAAAAATGAACTACTAAAAATGAATGAGGATGAATTGACCATTTATTTGGCAATTCATCCTGAGATTTTTTCTAACTTGCATCAGGAACATAAATTCTGGCGACACCAATAGGTATAGGTTGTCCTAATTGCTCTGATTCTATGCTCAAACGGTACAATAAAATTCTACCCATTACTGCTTGTGTATTTACACCCTGAAATTTGATTTGCAAGGATTTACCTGGTTCGACGGGTTCAGTAAAGTTAATCATAATTTGGTCTTTACTGATTTTTTTATCTGCTTTTATTTCCTGACCAAATTGGTCTGTAAGTTTGATTTTATCAAAATCTATATTTTGTTTATCTAGAGCGATGTTTAGTCTATTTAAAGGTAATTGACTCGCACTTACTTGAATTAATAATCTGTCATTAGATGCAACTGACCTGGTAATTAAAGGAGAAGTATAATTGATTTGACTAATGTTACCAACTGCTAGATTATCAGCAAGGGACTTTTCGGCGATGAGCAAACTATTAGTGGTAACAAATAATAGCATTGATATACTGCGAATTATCCAAATATTTTTCATATTAATTCCTAATCATGTAGTTCTATACTGTATACACACATGACTGAAAAATGGATTTATAAAAATCTATTTTTTTTTAAGTAAAAAACATATTTAACAGGATTTGTGGCACAGCCATCTTGGCTGTGAAATGTTCAGGCTCCGGATGCGGTGAACCACAATTCACAAATGAAAAATTCTATTTTGATGCAAAAAAATATTTTTGATTAAACAATATCTCAAAAGAGAGATATTATCTAATCAAAAACATGATGCCTAAACAAAAAGTTAATTAAATTTTATGTTTTTATTTCTTTATTTGTCCTATAGCTGTATCTAATACTGCCACATAATCACCCTTATTAGGATTCTTTTGGAACAGTTTTAAAACCTCACCAGTAGAAGGATCGATAATACCAACTGTAGCTGTCTTAGACTTATGAGTTGCAAAAAAATCTTGCAGACCTAATTTTTCAGCCTTTGCTTGGGCAGCTTCAGTAGTTCCTTTATCAGTAACATCTAAAACCACAAAACTTGCAGTATCCCCATAATCTTTCTTGATAGCATCCAAAGCGGGCTTAATTTTGCGACATCCGGCACACCAAGTTGCAAAAATATCTACAACAACGGGCTTACCTTGCAATTCCTGGGCTAATGGTTTTGCTTGAGCAGTGTTAGCAGTCTTAGTTGTAACCGCAGTTGTCTGAGCCTGCTCCACATTCGCAACAGTATTTTTGTCGCCACAGGCAGTAAGTATGGTTACCATCCCTAAAGTAGCCACTAAACTCAATTTCATTACTCGTTTACCTGTGCTGCTTTGCTGATTCATGGTGATAGAGTCCATCCATTTTGGGGTTCATTAGTAATACACAGTTAAAACCAAAATGGATTTATTCTTGCTGGAAAAGTCCCAATTGGAATCCGACATGATATCACAATCCAAAATTTAAAAATCAATCATTAAAATGGCGAATAACTTCAGCAACAGACCAAGCTTGAGCGATCGCACCTCTGGCTTTGTGGGGAGGGTCACCGTCAAAAATTTCCGAAATCGAACCCATACAGGCATCATTTAGGAAATGTTCTAACAGTGGTTCCCAATTGAAAGGAAGTGGTTCCTGTGGATAAAAACGCCGCCAAGAACGAATAAAAGCACCCAATAACCAGCACCACACCGTACCTTGATGGTAAGCGCCATCCCGTTGTTCTGAATTACCCGTACATATACCAACATATTCTGGATCACTGGGGTCAAGACTACGTAAACCATAGGGAGTGAGTAAGGTTGCTCTGGCTCTTGCTAGTACCTGTTGTCCTTGGTGGGTAGGAAAGCCACAGTGATATAGAGAAAGGGCTAATACAGCATTGGGACGTACTTGAGCATTGCGGCGATCGTCTGGTTCAATGGTGTCATATAGATAGCCAATCTGGGGATTCCAGAATTTTTGCAGGGAAGTTTTTACCTGTTGTGCTTGTTGAGCATAACGTTGGGCTTGTTTAGTCAGGCGGGGGGGTTCACCATAGCCCCTACTACTTAAAATTTCCGACCACTGGCTAATCCAACACAAAGCTGAATACCAAAGAGCATTGATTTCCACTGGTTTTCCACAACGGGGAGTAACGGGTTTACCTTCAATCACCACATCCATCCATGTCAAGGCTACACCACTAGCTTCCCAGCCCAGCAAACCATCTATGGAATCAACCTGAATATTGTAACGGGTACCAACAATACAAGCTTTGTAGATTTGTTGTACAATGGGATATTGGACTGCTAAAAAATCCCAATCTTCAGTTGCTTCTAAGTATAATCCTAGGATTTCAATCCACCACAAACCAGCATCAATAGTATTGTAAAAAGGTTGATTGTTATCATCAGGAAAAGCATTGGGAATCAAACCATCACGGCAATAACTACCAAAAGTATGCAAAATCCCCTTGGCTAATTCAAATCGCTGGGTAACTAGAGTTAAACCAGGTAATGCAATTAACGTATCTCTGCCCCAATCATTAAACCAGTGATAACCAGCTATAATCGTCGGACCGACAATTGAGGCTCTGTGAACAATAAAGCGATCGCTTGCTCGCAGTAATAACTGCCGAATGGCAGATTTGGACATGGGAATTGACAATTTGTATTCATCCTTTTCCCCGCTCGAACTGCTTCTATTCCACCATGCAAAAATCTGTGCCAATCTTTCCTCTTCCTTTTCTATGGCTATGGTCAAGGTATCCATAGTTAAAGGAGTTAAGGGTGATTCAGGAAATCCTGTTCCCGCCTCAATAACTACTTTATCATCTGGTTGGAGGTTAATACTCAAATGACCAGGACTAAAAAGATCTTCACAATCTTTTAACCCCCGGTGTGTTTCCTCTGGTAAACCATAATTCCAGTACCACATCCCATCTGGCTGGTATTTTCCATGATTCCAACGTAAATACCAAGGGGTGCCAAACCCTTCTTTGGTAATTGCTTGTAGATAAATTTGTTTGTTTGCCAACAATTGTGAGAACTGTAGCTGTTGATTTGCCCGTTGCTGATGATGAAAATTGCGATCGGCAATCAATAACCGCAATTTCAAAGTGGCTTGACTTTTACCTTTATAGCCATACTCAATTAACAGCCGATTACATAAAGAGGAATTATCCTTTTGATTAGGCATGATTAATCGCCTACTTAATTCCCAATTCTCCCCGCCCCAAATCCATTGAGGAATTGGGTTGATGTCGAAACGACGCAACAGTTTGTAGCCTTCTGGCTCAATTTGACCATCAGCCCAAAAATTTGTCCCTAATGCCACTACCTGACCCGAAATTTCCAGGCTAGCTTCCAAGTGGGAAAGCAATAAATTGCGCTCCGTGGGTGGGTTACTGGCTGCAATTAGCCAGCCATGATAGGTGCGAGTACGAATATCGGAGATCGTACCACTGGCAAAACTACCTAATCCATTGGTAAGCAACCATTCTCTGACATCTAAATTTGGCATGCACTAATCAAAATCGTTATGACTATGATATAGTCGTAACAGTTTGTAATCAAACAATCACAACATGGTAAAGCAGCACATTATTAATCAAGTATAAGTGCTAGATAGATAAAACCGCGTTGTGGCGAACTTGGGAGTACACTAACATGACTCGGGTAAATTCCGGTTAACAAATGGCGTTCTTCCTCCAGAAGTTTGGTAATTGTTTGATAGGTTTGGCTATTTGTAGAAACCGCCAAACCTAATGTTAAAACGAATAAGGGCGACTGGTGAAGGGTTAGTTTTACCTAACCCGCAATCCAACGCTACTAGACACATGTAAACTCAAGGAGAATTAGTGTATGTCGAGTGCAGCAGAAGGATGCATCCGTGTTGGACAACAGGCTCCCGATTTTACGGCGACTGCTGTGGTGGATCAAGAATTTAAGACACTTAAGCTTTCTGATTATCTCGGTAAATATGTCGTCTTGTTTTTCTACCCTTTAGACTTTACCTTTGTTTGCCCCACGGAAATTACTGCTTTTAGCGATCGCTACGAGGAATTCAAAAAACTTAACACAGAAATTCTCGGTGTTTCAGTTGATAGTGAATTTTCTCACTTAGCATGGATTCAAACCGATCGCAAGTCTGGCGGTGTAGGTGACCTCAACTACCCCCTAGTTTCCGATATCAAAAAAGATGTAAGTGCTGCTTATAATGTCCTCGATCCATCTGCGGGTATTGCTTTACGCGGTCTGTTTATCATCGACAAAGAAGGTGTAATTCAGCACGCCACCATCAATAACCTTGCTTTTGGTCGTAATGTTGATGAAACTTTGCGGACTTTACAAGCGATTCAGCACGTCCAGTCCCATCCTGATGAGGTTTGCCCTGCTGGTTGGCAGCCAGGGGATAAAACCATGAACCCCGACCCAGTGAAGTCTAAAGTATACTTCTCTGCTGTTTAATTGGTTTATCGACTATTTCTGTCAAAATTTCCCATCACCACAGATAAATGCGAACATTACTTAGCGTTTGTCTGTGGTTTTCTGTATGAATAGTTAAGAGTTAAGAGTTAAGAGTTAAGAGTTGATAGTTGTTAGTTGATGGTTGACAGTTGATGTTTGATGGTATTAAGGAAACTTACTCATTACTCATTACTCATTACTCATTACTCATAGTGTTTTCTGCTTTACACATCAGAAGCGGGGGGATTACTGAGAATGGGAGATAAATAGGCAACTAAAATTCCGATTAAAAAACCAGATACATTACGAAATACAGGTAACCATTCAGAAGTTCGAGTGACTACTGGTCCAAGGCCGAAGGCAACGAAGAGAATACCCCATAATGGAGAGAAAATTAAGGCCCACTGCCAAGCAAAAACTTGGTTTTCTGTACGGGGCCGAGCCGCAAAACCACAAACCACACCGCCAATCACGGAACTAATGAGAGTTAAAATCCATTGCTCTCTAGGTAATCCAGGGACTACATTACAACCACCCTGTTTTAAGCAAGTTTCCACCGTACCCATAGCCTCTAAAATAGCCTCATCTTCACCATGTTCTCTGACAAAATACAAGTTACCAAAGCGGGTTTGTAATTCGATCCAGAAGGTGCGGGGTAATAGTTGATATACTGCATCACCCACACTAAAACTGAGAATATTACCTCCACGGGAGTCAGCAACCAGTAAAATACTTCTATCGTCCAAACCCCAAAAATTGATCACAGCTCGCCCTGGGGTGCGATCATATTGTGTCAAGACTCTCAGTTTCCAACCCGTGTCAGTTTCAAATTGTTCTAATTCTTGGACTAAATTGCTTTCTTGTAAATCGGTGAGAGATTTGGCTAAGTCAACAACTGGTGTGGGGGAGTCAGGTAGTAATTCCGGATTGTCATAGGCGTAGCTGGGGGGAGTATGCATTACCCACATTGATGCAACCAAAAAAAATACTGTAACCGATGCCAAAATCCTTCGCCAAAAACAATACTGCATGAGTGCTTTTAATAAATGTATTAACAGTAAAAGTGAACAAAAATGTTTTTAAAGAGTAAGAGATACTTCTTTACACTTCTTTACTTTACTCTAATCTGCGGTTTCAAAGCAAAATTTTTCACTCGTTAAGAGAGTTGACGGTTGTCAGTTGACAGTTGATGGTTGTTAGTTGTTAGTTGTTAGTTGACGGTTGATGGTTGAGCCTGAAACTTCCTTCACTCCCTTACTCCCCCTGCTCCCTGTCCCCTGTACCCTGTCCCCTGTCCCCTATCACCTGTCATCTGAAGCTGCTGGTAGTCTTGTGGGGTATCAATATCAACCGCACCTAGGGGGAAGGGAAGAGGAAAAACGCGATCGCAATATTTATGAATTAGTTTTTTTGCACCCCCGGTTTCACCCAGGTTTGCTAGCTCTGAAAAAAATTGCTGGCTGAATAAAACGGGTACACCCAAGGTGTCTGCATATTGGCAAGCAATGATGGGTTTTTCTGTAGAATAGTATGTTGTAACTAAATTATTAATGATTTCAGTGGAAAGGAATGGTTGATCGCAAACGGTAATAATTGCTGCATCAATGTTTTCATAATGATTTGTAATAAAAAGGATACCGCGACGAATTGAAGAACCCATTCCCAAATGCCAATGTGGGTTTTCAACTACTGTTACGGAGTCTTGGTTAATCTGGGAATGTATTTGTTGTGCATTGGCTCCCAAAACCACTATTACGGGTTTGCATAATGAGGTGATTGCCTTCTCGATGGTATGCTCAAGTAAGTTTTGCCCTTGGTATGGTAGGAGTTGTTTTGGTGTACCCATACGAGTAGATGCACCAGCTGCGAGGATAACAATGGCGACATTGTATTCAGTATGTTGGGGCTGTGCATTGGTGGTTTTCATCTTGTTAGATATAACATGGGCATTGCTGAACGGAAGTATGCTAACAGCCCCCCAACCCCCAATTCTGGGGGAGAAAGATAATTTAGGCATTGCATAAATGCGGGATGAATTTACATTTTTAGCTTTCTCGTCGGGAAGCCTCCCGCCTACACATAGTGAGGCGGTGAGATGGAAGACGAGGCAAGGTTTATGGTATGATATAAAGCGTAGGTGTAATCCAATTAAATGCGTAAATGCAGCCTACATAAAGCAAAAACTTTATAAAGCTCGGTGCGGAGGGGCATCCCGTATCGTTAATAAAGCTCATCGAGTATCCTATGCAATAGCAGGAGTTGGTGAGAAGCCTACACCATAATCGCGAGATTTGGTGTGGGAGTATGTCACGGGGCTTTAATTCAATAACGCCCTAAAATGAGACAAAAAGGGGGATGATTTTCCCAAGATTATAAATCAAAACGGCGTTTAAATCTGGGATCTTGTTGATCTGATTTTTGGCGATTACAGGAAAAGCAGAGGGTTTGTAGGTTGCTGATATCGTTTGTACCACAGCGAGCCAAAGGGATAATATGGTCAATGGTAAGTTGGGTTTCTGTATGAATTTTACCGCAGCTTTGACATTGGTATTTGTCCCGTTGGTATACGTATTCTCGCACTGATTTAGGGATAGGAATGCGGGGTGTTTTACTCATGAGGGGGAGCATCTCAATTTTAAAAAAATATCAGGTAGTGGGAGCATCTTGCTCCCTTGACATTAAGCGGGCAAGATGCCCGCACTACAAAAAATTTAAACATTTGGGATGCTACCTCATAAGGTGACTTCGCTGATTTTGCTACGGAGACCGCCTGTCTTGGCTTCTGGGAAGAGGTCTGAAATCAGTTCCCACTGTTCCCATGTCAGATTACTAGGATATGCTTTAGTCATTGCTCTAATGGAGCATATGTCTTCAATTTCAGCTTAAACCTTGTGAGCTTTCTTACAATACCCCCCTACTTCTAAAACATCCTCTTAGGATAGACACAAAGATGCATGATTAAGTGCATTGTTACAGAGAATTAGTATAAACTAACTTGTAGGTTGTAAAAATCTATAAAATCATGGAAAAAGTAGTTAATAAAATTAATATAAAACAAAATAAAAATGATTTTAATTACTGGCAAAAACAGCCCTATCAAAAGCGTTTAGAAACACTAGAAACTATCCGTCAAGAATACCACCAATATAAATATAATGCTCAACCAAGATTTCAAAGAGTTTATACAATTATTAAACGATAATCAAGTAAAATA
>JAAUYD010005648.1_pt1 | contig 38545 bp, 36 predicted proteins | sample 7278101 | NCBI WGS metagenome assembly JAAUYD01 (sample SAMN14350128, study PRJNA611818) | marine sediment metagenome | isolation source: surface marine sediment (0.6m) | place: French Polynesia: Moorea | collected 2018-08
TTCTCAATGTCGGCGGGATCGTGCGGCCCGCCGAGGTCGCCCATGACCCGGAACATTTTTGGCCCTGCGTGTCGGCATGTCTGGCGAATGCCCTCGCTGATTTGGATCAAATGCGGATCCGTGAGGGTGCCTTTTTGGCCAAAGATTTCGACGCACGCCTGACGACGATCGAAACGCGATTGAAGCGGATCCGTGCCGATGCCCAGCAATTGCCGGTCGCCTGCCGAGATCGGCTAAAAGAACGCCTGGCCGTGCTTACCGAAGGTTTGGTGGAGATCGAACCGGATCGCCTCCTCCAGGAGGCCGCCATCCTCGCCGAAAAAAGCGATATCTCCGAAGAAATTGTGCGCGCCGAGAGCCATCTCCAGCAGTTTCGGGAGTTGATGGAGCGTGACGAGCCAGCTGGTCGCAAGCTCAACTTCCTCCTCCAGGAGCTCAATCGTGAGTTCAATACCATGGGCGCCAAAATGGCCAGACTGGATGCCGCTCGTCATATCGTGGAGGTGAAAGCGGAGTTGGAGAAGATACGGGAGCAGGTCCAGAATGTCGAATAAGGCCCCCCTCTGGATGTCGTGGCGCAATCGCCGCCGCCGGCCGTGCCGTCCATTCGCGAGGGTTAAATAAGCGGAGACGATATGGAAAAAGCCCTCTTGAACATCGGTTTCGGTAATACCGTGGTAGCGGATCGTGTGGTGGCCATCGTCGCTCCCAACTCCGCTCCCATGAAACGCCTCAAAGACGAGGCCCGTGACGAGAATCACCTGATCGACGCCACCCAGGGTCGTCGCACCCGCTCCATCATCGTCATGGACAGCAACCACATCGTACTCTCCGCCATTCAAGCCGAAACCATCTCTCAGCGCTACGAAATGGTCCGTACCGCTGAAAAAGAGTAACTGATGGCACCTACACCCACTCCCGATCCGCCTTCGGCCCACTTGTTCATCCTGTCAGCCCCTTCGGGTGCTGGTAAGTCCACGCTGGGGGCCGCCCTGCGTCGTCGATTTCCCCAGTTGGGTTATTCGGTTTCCTTCACCACCAGACGTCCCAGGGGGGGGGAGCACAACGGCGTCGACTACCATTTCATCGATGCGGCGGCATTCGAAGCGGGCATCACTAGTGGCCGCTGGGCCGAATGGGCGCAGGTGCATGGGCATTATTACGGTACATCGGCCGAGATTCTGCAGCGTTACCTCACCCAAGGCACCTCCGTCCTGATGGACATTGATGTGCAGGGGGCAGCGCAGATCGTGGCGCGTTTTCCCGCCGCGGTGACCATTTTCATCATGCCCCCGTCGCTGGCCGTTCTGCGTCAACGCCTGGAAGGGCGTGGCACCGACAACCCAGATGTGATCGCCACCCGCATGCGCAACGCGGCGTCGGAGATGATGGCGAAAGATCGCTACCGCCATGTCATCATCAACGACGACTTGCGAAAGGCCAGCGCGGAGCTTATCTATCTGGTCGACGGGTACCTGCGAGGGGAGGGTGGATGACGTCCGAGGGCGGCAAAAAAGCCGCGCCACGGCCCAAGTCCTTAAAACGGTTGCCGTCTGTGAGACACCCGAAATCCCTGAAGCGGGTGGCGCCCGCTGAACGGAACCGCCCCTACATGCCTCGCGCTTCACACGAGATCCTTTTCGGCATCCATCCGGTTCGGGAGATGCTCAATGCCGGGCGTCGCAGCTGCCATTGCATTTGGATGCTTTCAGATCAGGCGCAACAGCGGCGGACACTCCTCCGGGGTCTGGTTGCGGATCGCGGCATCCCCATTAGGGAGTGCTCACGGGAGCAGTTGGACGTCCGATGCGGCGACAGGCGTCATCAGGGGGTTGCGGCCGAAGTTACCCCCTTCCCGTCAATGGATCTGGAGGCTGCTTTGCTCTCGCTGGACAACCAGCCGTCCCCCCTAGTACTGGCGCTGGACAGCATCTCCGATCCCCAGAATTTAGGCGCCATCTTAAGATCCGCGCTGTGCACCGGTGTCGCGGTCGTTATTCTGCCCAAGGACCGTAGTGCGCGGCCCACACCCATCGTGAGCAAGGCATCCGCTGGCGCGATGGAGCACATCCAATTGGCGCAGGTCACCAACTTAGCCAGCACTCTCGCGACCCTCAAAGCACACGGTTACTGGGTGGCGGGCACCGATGCCGGTGCGGATCGTTCCCTATATGAGGCCGAGTTGACCGGCCCTGTGGTACTGGTCATCGGAAGTGAAGAGAAGGGGCTTCGGCGGCTGGTGCGCCAGCGATGCGACTTTTTACTCGGCATACCGCAGGTGGGCCCCGTCGGATCGCTGAATGCGTCCGCGGCCGCTGCTGTCGTGCTCTATGAAGCCTTTCGCCAGCGCAGCCGCATGGATAGAGGTTAGAGCAAAAGGACTGAAATCACGAGTCCACCCACTGAGACAACCGGGGAGCCGCACTGGCACCATCCCCTGAGACACAAAGGAGTGGCGAAGATGACAAATGGCGATAAGATCTCCCTCAATGCAGATGGCAGCCTGATGGTGCCCGACATTCCCATTATCCCTTTCATAGAGGGCGACGGGATCGGTCCCGACATTTGGGCAGCGACGCAGAATGTACTGGATGCGGCCGTGGCGAAGGCTTACGACGGACGCCGCAGAATTGCCTGGCTGGAATTGATGGTGGGCGAGAAGGGGCACACGGCCACCGGCAATTGGCTCTCCGATGAGGCGCTGGAGACCATCCGTGACCACGTTGTTGCAATCAAGGGGCCCCTCACCACACCGGTGGGCAAGGGCATTCGCAGCCTCAACGTGGCGATCCGCCAGCGCCTCGATCTCTACGCCTGCGTGCGGCCCGTCCGGTACATCGAAGCGGTTCCCAGCCCCATGAAACATCCCGAAGAGATCAATATGGTGGTCTTCCGCGAGAATACCGAGGACCTGTATGCCGGCGTGGAGTTCCAGTCCGGATCTCAGGAAGCACAGACCCTTGCCGCTTTTTTAAAGGATCAGCTGAGGGCTGAATTGCCGCCGGAGGCCGGCATCGGTATCAAGCCCATGAGCCCTGTCAACACCAAGCGGTTGGTGTCCCGGGCCATCGCCTACGCCATCGATCATGGACTCGCGAGCGTGACCCTGATGCACAAGGGCAATATCATGAAATTCACCGAGGGTGCCTTCGCCCGCTGGGGGTATGAGGTGGCCAAAGAACGCTTTGCTGACCAGACCATCTCTGAGGCCGAACTTTGGGATCGTTACGACGGCGTGCGACCGGAGGGGCGTGTGGTGATCAAGGATCGCATCGCCGACATGCTGTTCCAGCAGGTCCTCCTTCGGCCGGCGGAATACCAGGTGATCGCCACCCCCAACCTCAACGGCGATTATATCTCCGATGCCCTGGCTGCCCAGGTAGGGGGGCTGGGGATGGCGCCGGGCGCCAATATCAGCGATAAATGCGCCGTTTTCGAAGCCACCCACGGTACCGCTCCCAAGTACGCTGGCCTGGACAAGGTCAACCCCGGCTCCCTCATCCTCTCCGGTGCCATGATGTTGGAACATCTCAAGTGGGACGAGGCCGCCGACTTGGTGCGCAGCGCCTTGCAAGAGACCGTCAAGGCCGGCACGGTGACCTATGACCTTGCCCGTCAGATCCCCGGGTCCACCGAGGTGATGTGCTCGGCATTTGGTGCGGGCATTGTCGCCAACATGGGCTGAATCGCCGATTGGATTGGGTGATGGCCGCCGCCACGAAGTTGGGACTCAGGGCCATTGTAGCGGCTCTGGGCAAGGCGATATTCCCCGCCAAATGCCATTTGTGCGGCGCCTTTTGCCATCCGTCCGATAGGGATCGCCGTAAGCTCGATACGGCTTTCCGACACGCCCTCCGTCGATGGCTCTGTGATGATTGCGCGCGCGACTACGCCGCCATCACCTCTCCATTATGCCCACGCTGCGGACGACCTTTTGTGGCGCGGGAGGGGGACGACCACCTTTGTGGCGACTGTCGACGCCATCCCGCCGTCTTCGACCGCGCCCGCGCTGCGGGGGTGTACGATGGTGCGCTGAGGGCCCTCATTCTTCGCTTTAAGTTCCAGGGGCAGGTGGGCCTGGCGGTGCCCCTCGGCGGGCTGCTGTTAGAAACATTCCTGAATCACTGGCAGGCGGACGACATCGATCTGATCCTGCCGGTCCCGCTGCACTCTCGCCGCATGCGCCGCCGCGGCTTCAATCAAGCTTACCTGTTGCTGCGCCGCTGGTCGGTTTGGTATGAAGCGCAGCACCAAGCGCCATTGCCCTGTCGCATCGAGCGCGACCTGCTCAGGCGGATTCGTCCCACCGCACCGCAGACCGGATTGAAACGGGCAGCGCGCGAGGACAATTTGAAAAAAGCGTTCAAGCTTCGAACGCCCCAGGCCTGCGCCGGAAAACGCATTCTTTTGGTGGATGACATCCTCACCACCGGGGCCACCGTCAACGCCTGTGCCCGGGTACTGCGGCAGGCCCAGGCCCGACGGGTGGACGTCCTTACCTTGGCACGCGCCGTCTGATCTGACATCGGCCCCAGGTGGTTTTCAGCTCCAGCGATCCATGAGGTGATCATGCTGTTACGTTCAAGAGAAGCGCTACGCTATTTTCAGTTTCCCGCCTTTTGTGAGATCGATGGGCTGCGGCACGCAATCTTTACGCGCATTGGCGGCAGGAGTGTTGGGCCATTTAGCGGCTTCAATCTCGCCCGCAGTGTTGGCGACGCTCACCCCTTGGTGGCGTCCAACCGAGCGGCCTTGCGGGAGTTCTTCGCCCCCGGCACCATGTGGTTCACCCAGCAGACCCACGGCACCCGAGTATACGTGGTGGATGGTGGCCCGCCAACCGGGGGCCCGTGGGCGGTGGCGTCTGAGCGGCCGAGCCGGTCGGATGATACTGCGCCCGATTTGAAAATCCCATCGGCGTCCCCACCGGCGGATGGCGAGGGATCGACGACAGCGTCTGCGATGGCATCCCCACCGGCGGATGCCATTGTCTGCGACCGCCCCGGTCAATTTGCGGTCATTCAGGTGGCCGACTGCCAGGCGGTTCTTCTGGCGGATACCCGGCGTCGCGTGGTGGCCAATATCCATTCCGGCTGGCGGGGCAGCATCGCCAACATAATTGCCAAAACCATTGCGACCCTCGTGGAGCGCTGCAACACCGACCCGAGCGATCTGATGGCCGGTATCGGACCATCGCTGGGGCCTTGCTGCGGCGAGTTCCGCAACTATGCGTCGGAGCTGCCGCCAGCGGTTTGGCCATACGGTGATGCCATGGATCATTTCGATTTCTGGGCACTCAGCAGAGACCAACTCAAGGCCGCTGGTGTACCTGCCGACCGCATCCATGAAAGCCGCATCTGCACCCGCTGCAACACCGGGTTGTTTTACTCCTATCGGGCCAGCCACACGACGGGACGATTTGGAGCGGTGATTGGCTACGAGGACTGAAAGAGATGGTTGCAAACCGCTTCCCATGACGATTTGGACGATACAAGCGGAGGAGGGTGGATATGCTGCAATTTGAGGCATCCGTTCTGTGGAACGCGGCGGTGTCGGAAGACGTTTACCATTTGGGTCTGACTGCGCCCAGCGACTTCGGCCGTGCACGGCCCGGCCAATTCGTCATGGTCCGCATCCCGCGAGCGCCGGGAGCACTCCTGCGGCGCCCCTTTTCCATCCACAAATTGATCTTCGACGGAGGCCGCCGTGTCAGCGGATTTGAACTGCTCTATAAAACCGTGGGCAAGGGAACCCATGCGCTGATCAACTATCGCATCGGTGACACGCTGCCGATTTTAGGCCCGCTGGGCTCAAGCTTTTCCGCCAACAAGCCCTGGCGGCGTGTCTTTCTGGTGGCGGGCGGAATTGGGGTCGCACCCATGCCCTTTCTGGCGGATCGTTTGCTGGCAAAGCGTCTGAACCCTGAAGATTGTCACGTGTTTATCGGCGGTCAGTCTGCGGCTGATCTCCTGTGCCAGGATGATTTTAGGGCGTTGGGAGTGCCGCTTACGTTGACCACAGATGATGGCAGCGCCGGAGATCAATGCCTGATCACCCACCCGGTGGAAGCCGCCTTGGACCGGTCCCCGCCGGATGCCCTCTTTGCCTGCGGTCCCATGCCCATGCTGGCCTGTCTAGCTGGCTTTCTGGAACAACGGGGCATCTTTGCCCAGGTTTCGGTCGAGTCGATGATGGCTTGTGGCATGGGCGCATGCTTGGGATGTGCCTTGCCAGTTAGGGACACGCATGCGCCCTATCGTCACGCCTGCATCGATGGGCCTGTTTTTGACCTGGATCAGATCGCTGTCTAGGGTCGGCCGGGCGCCGCATGGAACGCCGCGCATTTTCCCGCGAAGAGCACGACTGGTGTGGGTTTACACTAACTCGACACCGGGCGCCGAACCGCTAAATTGACGTTGACTTGAATGGGCGCCTGTGTTAGGTGCACATATTCCAGCGAGGGGAGGCTTCCTCGATAGATGATCGGCGCAACGGGTCGACGCATCCGGTCGGGCGGGGCATCCTTAAGAATCGAGGGCCGTGAAGCGAGAAACACGACGCTACCTAAAAGAGTTGGCCTTTTTCAGCAGTATTGGCCTCTCGGTGGCGTTATCGATCTTTATTGGATTGGCCATCGGCGTATATCTGGATCGCCGTTTTGCCACCTCTCCCTGGCTCACCCTTCTCTTTTTAGTTTTTGGCATTCTGGCAGGCTATCGCAACATCGGCCTGGCGATAAAGAAAAGTAGGAAGCTTTAGCATTGGCGAAGGTGGCACTGCACCGGAAAGCGGCACGCGTGGATATGCAGCAGCGAATTCTCTACTTTGTGACCCGCACCAATTGGGTATTGTTTTGTCTTGTAAGCCTCCTGGGACTGTGGTTGGCGCCCCCCAAATTCGCTTTCGGCATCATCTGCGGTGGCCTGTTGGTGACCGTCAATTTTCACCTGCTCGCCAAGACCCTCAAGAACGCCCTGACCCCGCCCCACCTGAGTTCCCATAACGTGGTGATCGCGAAATACTACCTGCGATTCATGATCAGCGGGGTCATTCTCCTCCTGCTCATTAAATATCACGTGGTCAATCCCCTCGGGCTTTTTATCGGACTTTCCGTGGTGGTGGCGAGCATCATGCTGGCCACTGCGCGAGAACTGAAAATACTATTCTGCAAGGAGGCGGTGTAAGGATGGAGCATCCCTATCTATTCTTCGTAAAGTTGTGTGAAATCATCGGCCTGGGACACTTTGCCCACACATACCCGCACGTGCTCTACAGTTGGGTGTTGATGGTGTTCCTGATCGTTTGTGGCGCCCTGGCCGCAAAGGGGGTCAAGCTCATCCCGGGGAAATTTCAGAATTTGGCCGAAGTAATCGTCTCCGGTATTGAAGAGTTCATGGTGGAAACGGTCGGCGAGGAGGGCCGCTGGCTTTTCCCGCTCGCTGCCACTATATTCTTGTATATTTTCCTGGGGAACCTCATCGGCATCATCCCTGGCTTTTTGCCGCCCACCGCCAATCTCAACACCACCGCTTCCTGCGCGCTGGTGGTGGTCGTCTTCACACACATTATCGGTGTGAAGTACCACGGAGTAGCCTACGTTAAACATTTCATGGGGCCGGTCTGGTGGATGGCGCCCCTGATCTTCATTATTGAAATCATTGGGCACGTGGCGCGAATCCTGTCCCTCTCCTTCCGTCTATTCGGCAATATGATGGGACACGAGATCGTTTTGGCCATCCTCTTCGGGTTGGCAGGTCTCTTCTTTGCGCCTTTGCCCATCATGGCGCTGGGGGTTTTCGTGGCCTTCGTGCAGGGCTTCGTGTTTTTCCTGCTCTCGATTATCTACTTCTCGGGGGCCATGGAGCACGCACACTGATCAGATCGTCGGGCCCTCTATAAAAGCATTCAAAACGGTTACCGTTGTGGGTAAATTGGAAGAAGCCATTTTTTAACATCTTTGACAGGAGGTAGAGTAGAGTATGGAAGCACAAGCACTTCAGTTTTTCATCGCCTGCGTGACCGCTGCTGGGTTCGGGATTGCCATCGCTGCTTTCGGTTGTGGTATCGGCCAGGGTATTGGCTTGAGATCCGCCGTTGAAGGCATCGCCAGAAACCCCGAAAGCTCTGGTAAAGTCACTGTGACCTTGCTGATCGGTCTGGCCATGATCGAGTCTCTGTGTATTTATGCTCTGGTCGTCGCGTTGATCTTGATCTACGCGCATCCGCAAGCCGGTGCCATTGCAGGGCTGTTTGCCCACGGCGGCTAGCCGCGGGATCCATCAAAGGCGATATCGGCCGATCATCAGCCACAGCGGCTCATCTCCTTTGATATCAAGCAACACGGTTCAAAAAACGGCCACCCTTCCTCCGGAGGGGTGGCCGTTATCTATTGGAAACAAGGGTTGCGTATCGCCCGTGACTCATCCGTTTAGCAACTTGCCCAGGAAACGGCCCGTATGGGAGCGAGGTGCCGCCGCGATGGCCTCGGGCGGGCCCTGCGCCACGATTTTCCCGCCACCCTCACCGCCCTCCGGTCCCAGGTCGATGACATGGTCCGCGCATTTGATCACCTCTAAGTGGTGTTCAATGATGATGACGCTGTTGCCCGCGTCCACCAATCGGTTCAATACATGCAGTAATTGACTGACATCCTCGAGGTGTAATCCGGTAGTGGGTTCATCGAGCACGTAAAGGGTGTTGCCGGTGCTCTTGCGGCTGAGCTCCTTGGCCAATTTGATTCGCTGGGCCTCTCCGCCCGAGAGGGTGGTGGCTGCCTGACCGAGATGGATATAGCCCAAGCCCACATCCGCCAGGGTCTCCAGCTTCGTTCGAATATTGGCAAGTCGCCGGAAGAACGCCAAGGCCTGGTCGACCGTCATGTCCAGCACATCGGCGATATTCTTGCCCTTGTAGCGGATCTCCAAGGTCTCGCGGTTGTACCGTTTCCCTTTACACACATCGCAGGGGACGTATACGTCGGGTAGAAAATGCATCTCTATTTTAACGATGCCGTCGCCGGCACAGGCCTCGCAGCGGCCACCCTTGGTGTTGAAGCTGAAACGACCCGGTTTGTAACCCCGCATGCGCGCTTCAGGGGTACGCGAGAAGATCTCCCGGATGAAGCTGAAAAGTCCCGTGTAGGTTCCAGCGTTGGAGCGAGGTGTGCGGCCAATGGGCCCCTGATCGATGTGGATCACCTTGTCAATCTGCTGCCATCCGTCCAATCGGTCTACCACACCGGCGCGCTCGCGGGCGCCATGCAGGCGTTGGCGAATACCCTTGTAGAGCGTTTCGATGATCAGAGAGGACTTGCCCGATCCCGAGACGCCGGAGACAACGATCATGCACCCCAGCGGCAGGTCCACATCGATCTGCTTCAGATTGTGGAGGCGAGCACCCCGGATGGAGAGTTGCTTGCCATTGCCCTCGCGGCGCACTTTCGGACGAGAAATGCGCTTACGCCCTGACAAGTACTTACCGGTGAGCGAGTGCGGGTCTTCGAGTAGGGCCGCCGGATCTCCGGCGAAGACCACTTCGCCCCCTTGCATGCCGGCGCCCGGGCCCATGTCGACCACATAATCGGCTTGACGTATCGCCTCTTCATCGTGCTCCACGACCAGGACGGTGTTGCCCAGGTCCCGCATCGAGGTCAGGGTGCGCAATAGGCGCTGATTGTCCTTCTGGTGCAAACCGATGCTGGGCTCGTCGAGGACGTAGAGGACACCCGTCAACTTGGAACCGATCTGGGTCGCCAGGCGTATGCGTTGGCTCTCGCCACCCGAGAGGGTGTGGGCGGGTCGGTCCAGGGACAGATAGCCCAATCCGACATCCAGCAGAAAGCTGAGTCGCGCAATAATCTCCCTCAGAATTCGCTCGGAGATGGCTGCGGCTTTCCCTTCCAGGCCCAGCGCCTTGACAAAGGCCAATGCCTCTGCAGCGGTGAAAGACGTCATTGCTTGGATACTGATGCCGCCAACTCTAACAGAACGGCTTTCAGGGCGCAGTCGGCTCCCCTGGCAGTGCCGACAGGGGCTATGTGCCATGTAGCGGCGGATCTCTTCACGGACATGCGGTGAATCTGTCTCCTGGTAGCGCCGCTGCAATTGGGGAATCAGGCCTTCGTAGGGGCGCGGCTGAATGTGGCGCCCCTGTTCTTTTTCGGTGAAGAAGGGAATCTGCACCGCTCCGGATCCGTTCATGAGGGCCGTCTTGAATGCATCCGGCAGTTGTTCAAAGGGGGTGAAGATGTCGGTTTTGTAGTGCCGGGTGAACGCCTCGAGGAAATTCATGAAGGCCACCGAGTTGCGATGGGACCAAATATCGACGGCACCTTCTCTGAGGCTCAGGCGCTGATTTGGAACAAGGAGGCCAGGATCAATCTCGCTGGTCGTCCCAAGCCCATCACAGTGGGGACACGCGCCGTGGGGAGAATTGAAGGAGAAATTCGCCGGTTCAAGGCTCGTGGATTGGATCCCGCATTGGGTACATTCCGGGGTTTCACTGAAATGAAGTTGTTTGGCAACGGCACTCCGACCTGCCGCGAGAAATTCGATTACGGCACGTCCATTGGCGAGCGCTAAGGCGAGTTCGAGCGAATCCGCCAGGCGATTGCGAATGTTGGCTTTGACAATCAACCGGTCAATGACCACATCGATATCGTGCCGCTGATCTTGGGACAGGGCCGGTGCGGCCTCCAGCAGGTGGGTCTCCCCATCGATGCGCACCCGCGCGAAACCGTCCTTGCGCATTCGTCGCAGCAGTTCGCGGTGCTTGCCCATCTCGGCGCTAACAACCGGCGCATAGAGTATCAGTCGGGTGCCTTCGGGCTGGCCCATCACTTCCGAGAGGATCTGATCCTGCGCTTGGGCCACGATGGGGGCACCGCAGCGATGACAGTGCGCCGCCCCCACCCGCGCATACAGAAGGCGCAGATAGTCGTAGATCTCGGTAACCGTGCCGACCGTTGAGCGCGGGTTGTGGCTGGCCGATTTCTGCTCGATGGCGATGGCCGGAGACAACCCATCGATGTGATCCACATCCGGTTTTTGCATGCGCTCCAAAAATTGGCGTGCATAGACGGACAGGGATTCCACATACCGACGCTGTCCCTCTGCATAGAGAGTATCGAAGGCAAGGCTGGATTTGCCCGAGCCCGATAGTCCCGTGATAACAATCAGGCGATGTTTGGGCAGATCGAGATTAATCTGTTTGAGATTGTGCTGGCGTGCACCACGAATGACGATGCGCTTACTGCTCATGAAGCCTCTGATTGATCCGGTATGGTCGCCGTCGACGATGCTGCCGTGATGGCATCGCTTTACCCTTGCGCGATACCAGTGGTGAAGGAGGTCCGCAGTGACCGTCGTGGGAGCCTGGTCGTCGGGGCAGCACAAGGCCCGCGAGGCCGAATTGTAGCCTTGCACCCATGGCCTTGTAAACAAATTAAAGTGATTGTGACCAGTTAAGACTGATTGAAATTCATTTTATGAATTTTTGGCCTCCTAACACAGCCTAATTTGAAATCAGTCGAAAAAAGTCGAAAATCGACAAAAAAAAGAGATATGATTCTTTGTGAAGCATTGTTAACAAGTCCCAATCTCTTTAATATGCTTGCAGATCGGTAGTGCTGCTGAAAGCCTGTGTTTACGCCAATCGGGGTCTCCACCTTCTTTAAATATGAATAAAAATGGGTGTTTATAATGGCATCGAACGGCCGTTCAGGATGGGCCGAGGAATGCAGAATTTCAGGTTTGACAATTTTCCGGCGGCTCATTAAAACGGCGTTGGCTTTGATCGTTAATCGGCTTTGTTTCACTTAATCGAGATTAATCTTCCATTTGTTCAACTCCGTTTCCCTTTTTGGGGTGATGGATCTTTCGTTCCCCTGACGGCGTTGCCGTCAACGAGACCTGGACGGCGACGCCGTCGCTTCATCTGTGATTATATAGAAAGTGACTTGAATGGACGACCTCTGGCGGGCGGTGAAGTCTTCTCTGAAAACACGAATTCAGGCACATAGCTACAGCATGTGGATCGAACCGATCACATGTGGTGGCGTCCAGGATGATCAGCTGATTCTCTATTGTCCCAATGCGTTTTTTCGCAAACGGGTCTGGGATCACTACAAGGCCGTGCTGGAAGCCGAGGTCGCCAGGGTCGGCGGGGCGCATTGCTCGCTGTGCCTAAAAATTCAACCGAAATCCAGCAAAGAGGAACAGCAGGGTACCAGAGCCGCCAGTCCTCAACAACTGCCGTTGCCCAATATTTCCCTGCGTCCCCATGGCGGTCGCGTCCTGCGGGACGACTTCACCTTCGATGAATTCGTCGTCGGCGGCAACAACAATTTCGCCTACTCAGCGGCCCTCTCCCTGGCCGCCCAGAAATGTGCCCATCAGAACGCGCTTTTTCTTCTCTCACCAACCGGCATGGGTAAGAGCCACCTGTCCCAGGCAATCGGCCATCACATTCTAACGGAGTTTCCGCGTGAACGCGTCTACTACATGACGGCCGAGGACTTCACCAATGAGATGGTGACATCCTTCAAAACCAACTCCATCGGTAGTTTTAAAGAAAAATACCGTTCCAAATGCGATGTACTTCTCTTGGAAGACGTACACTACTTGAGCGGCAAGGCCCGCACCCAGCAGGAGTTGTCCGACACCTTCGATCTGCTGTTCGATGCCAACAAGAAGATCATCTTCTCATCCTGCTACGCACCGGCGGAAATTCCGAAGCTGAACGATGGGTTGCGTTCCCGGCTCTCGGGCGGGCTGATCTCCTCCATCGATAAACCGGGTTTTCGCACCCGCATGCGGATTTTAAAGCGCAAATCCTCTCGAATGGGCTGCCGGATTCCCGAACCGGTTCTCGAGTTCCTCGCGAGCGAACTGGTACGCGACGTCCGGCAGTTGGAAAGCGGTCTGATTGGGATCTCGGCGCGGGCTTCGCTGTTGAAAACTCCCATTAACCTGTCTCTGGCACGGGACGTCACGGAAAGTCTGATCCAGCATCAGGAGAGCATCACCGTTGATGGGATTAAAAAGCTTGTCAGCAAATACTACAAGATTAGTGTCAAGGAGATGGTATCGCGCTCCCGCAAACAAGCCATCGTGCGACCCCGGCAGATCGCCATCTACCTGGCGCGCAAGTACACCGATCAGTCCGTTCAGGCGATCGGACGCAGCTTCAACCGATACCATGCGACCGCTTTGCACGCCATCGGTAGCGTTGAAAAAGGGCTGAAAAGCAGTTGCCAGATCCAAAAGCAAGTGGAATATCTGTGCCGCAAGATCGAATCAACGCACGGCTAGGGTCACCATCTATTCTCTCAATATGCTAAAATAAAGAAGGGAGCCGCTTGGCTCCCTTTTCTTGTGCGTTCGCGCTTTGGCTGCCGGCCCATCCGCCGGAGTCCCTACCTGAGGGAGGTAGCCCGATAGCCAGCGGAAGGATGTTTCCAAAATCGCTGGCGGTCGCCCCCCTACTGGATCTTGCTGAATTGCTCCTCAACGGCCATCATGTCTTCAAACAATTCGATGCGATTGTTCTGATCCTGTTCGATGGCGCAACGGATATTGAGGGCACAATGCCTTCGACACAGCATATTTTCCTTCTGAAAGCCACCGAAACAGTCCAATTGATCCAACAGATTTATCTCTTTCCGCAAATGATCAATCCTCATCTCGTTTCCTTTGCAATCTGCAGCAGGGACAACATCTCAGTATGAATATGGCTATTGCTGGCTAACAGTTCACTACACCTGTCGGTGTATTCCCTTCCAGAGAAGTCGGTCACCATAGCGCCCGCTTCGCGGGCGATGAGGGCGCCGGCGGCTGAATCCCAGGGCTTGAGTCCTGCCTCCCAGTAGGCGTCAGCACGTCCAGCGGCGACATAACACAAATCAAGCGCAGCCGCTCCCAATCGTCGAATCCCTCGGGCGGAGTCTACGCACCGACTGAAACGCTCGATGATCGCAGTGCGTTGGTCCCCCCACTCGTAGGGAAAACCGGTGATCAGAAGGCTTTCGGACACCGCATCTGTTCTGGAGACCCTGATGGGGCGATCGTTCAGCAGGGCGCCGTGCGCTTTAATGGCAGAGAACAGTTCGCCACCGTTGGGATTTAATACGACACCCACGAGCGCTTCAGTGTCTACCTCAACTGCGATGGAAATGGCGAAAATGGGCAGCCCATGCGCATAGTTCGTCGTACCGTCCAGAGGGTCGATCACCCAACGAACCAGATTCGCAGCGCTGTTTCCGCCACCACTCGCGCCGCTTTCCTCGGCCAATACATCATGGTCAGGATAGTGGCTGCGGATGACCGCTATGATTTTCGCTTCCGAGGCCAGATCGGCCTGGGTGACCAGGTCAATCCGACCTTTTTTGGTGACCGTATCCAGCTTCCCAAAATGGTTTCTCAGCTCAACAGCCCCTTGGAAGGCGGCCTTTACGGCCGTGCGCTGGAGCGCTGCAAGGTCCATAGAAAGTTAAAACTATCCGGTGATAGAGAGCCTGTCAAGACCTAAGCCTGTTTCAAACCAATTGAGTTTTAGATGTATAAAAAAATTCATAAATTACAATATGTTGAATAAAATATGCCCGGCGCCAGGGCGGCGGACCGGATTCAGCGCGACGTATGATCGACGGGGTGGGGGAGTTTTCTATCCAACTGCGCGAGCAGGTCATGAAGGCTGTCGGCCTCGCGGGCACAGATGGGGATGCCATCGAGCCGTTGGCGGAGGGTCTCGCAATCCGCCGCAGGGACGCGGTCAATCTTATTCAGCGCCCGTATTTCAGGGATGGTGTCGAGTTGTAGGTCGGCAAGAAGGCGCTCAACCGATTGCACCTGGGCCATGTGGCGAGGATTGCTGATATCGACCACGTGCAGGAGCAGGTCGGCGCCTGACAGCTCCTCCAGGGTGGCGCGAAATGCCACCAACAGCTCTTTGGGCAGGTTCTTGATGAATCCCACCGTGTCGGTGATGATCACCTCCCGTTCTCGGGGGAACTTAAGCCGTCGACTGGATGGATCGAGGGTGGCGAAAAGTTTGTTCTCCGCCAATACCGCGCTGCGGGTGAGCGTGTTGAGCAGGGTGGATTTGCCGGCATTGGTGTACCCGATGATGGAGATAACCGGCAATCCCCGTTTTTCGCGACGCTGACGCTGTTGCTGGCGGTTTTTTTGTACCGACTTAAGGCTTTTTTCCAAGCGCGAAATGCGCTCCCGCACCCGTCGGCGGTTGATTTCAAGCTTGGTTTCACCGGGACCACGGCCGCCAATGCCACCGGTGAGCCGGCTCATGGCCTTGTTTTTGGTCGTCAGGCGGGGAAGCATATAGCGAAGCTGTGCCAGCTCCACCTGGAGTTTGCCCTCCCGGGTTTGGGCGCGTTGCGCGAAGATATCCAGGATCAACTGGGTGCGGTCGACGACCTTGAGGTCGACCTGATCGGAGATGGATCGGCTCTGGGACGGGTTCAGTTCCTGATCGAAGATCAACAAGGTGGCATCGTAGGTCAAGGCCAGAAGGGCGATCTCCTTGAGCTTGCCGCGGCCCATGAGAAAACGAGGGTCGATCCTTTTGGGCAACTGAAGGACGGTTTCCAGAATCTCGACGCCGTTGGTACGGGCCAGTTCTCGCAGCTCTGCGAGTGAATCCATGGCCTTTTTGCGAGGCGAATTGGTGACGCTGATCAAAAACGCCCGCTCGACACCCGTAACCCGTTTGACCTGGGCACGGGCCTGCGCGAACTCGTCTTCCAGGGCCTGTACGAGACCTTTGCAGCCGATCTCCAGATCAGCGCTGGTCCTCAGGGTCTCTTGATGCTGGAACGGCGTATGGAGATCTTTGCCGGGATGGACGGTGGCCCAATGAATGGGGCCCGGTCTGCCTTCCGGGAGAACCTCCATGGCGGCCATCAGATCCAGCCGCAAGAGGGCCAGGTCGGTGAGGTCATCCGTCGTAAGCGCTTCCGGTTTTAGGTGGGTGTGGACACAGCGCAATCCGCGAAGTCTTCCGGCTGCCACGCGGTAGGCGCTTAGGTCGGGGATGAAGATGCTTTGTGCATCTCCGACCAACACATGGGTGACGCGGCCCAATCGATCGATCAGCAGGCCGATCTGGCGATGGAGTTCGGCGGAGAGCAGGCAGACATCGCGCCGCAGTTCTGGGCTGATGATCAGTTCCGGCGGAATGCGACGGCGGTGGAGATTTTCAATCCGTTTCAGCTGGCTTGGCTTCAAGCCCCGCTTATTCCCATAAACGCGTTTCATTCCACCTCGACGGCCAGTTCTTCAAAGCGGGTATACGCCCCCAGAAAAGCCAGGGGCACCATCCCCGTGGGACCGTTGCGCTGTTTCGCCAAGATGATTTCCGCCGTGCCGCGGTTCGGATTGTTCTCGTCTTTGTTATACACTTCATCGCGGTAGATAAACATGACCACGTCGGCATCCTGCTCCAAGGCACCCGACTCTCTCAAATCGGACAATTGCGGTCGCTTGTCGCTCCGCTCTTCCAGTTTTCGATTGAGCTGCGAGAGCGCAATCACCGGAAGGTTGAGCTCCTTGGCGAGCAGTTTCAGGGAGCGGGAGATCTCGGAGATCTCCAGATCGCGCCTCTCGGTGGTGATACTGCCGCGCATGAGCTGCAGATAATCGACGATCACCAGGCCCAGGCCCTTGTCCATCTTGAGTCGTCGGCATTTGGTGCGGATCGAAGTGGCTGAAATGTCGGGTGAGTCGTCGATGAAAACGGGCGCGTCGGTCAGCGCTCCGGCCGCCTGGGTAAGCTGCGACCAATCGTCGCGGCTGAGGAATCCGCTGCGGATGCGTGAGGAGTCCACCCGCGCTTCCGAACATAACATGCGCATGGAGAGCTGCTCCTTGGACATTTCCAGGGAGAAGATGGCGACGGGCACGTTGGCCTCAATGGCGGCGTTGCGCGCGAGGTTGAGGGCAAACGCCGTCTTACCCATGGCGGGTCGGGCTGCCACGATGAGGAGATCAGAGTTCTGGAATCCAGAGAGGAGCTGATCGAGCCGCGCATATCCGGTGGCGACCCCCGTTACGAGGGCTCGGTTTCCCTGACGCTCTTCAAGGGCGTCGATATTGGTTTCAATAACCTGGCTGAGCGGATGAAAGGCTTGTTTGGACTTGTTCTCCGAGATTTCGAAGATAGCGGCTTCCGCGAAATCGATAACCCGGTCCACCGCACCGCTGTCCTCAAAGCATCTCCGGGCGATTTCATTGGATTTGGCGATCAGCTTGCGCAGAGAAGCCTTGTCTCGGATGATTTTGGCGTAGTGGGGTGGATTGACCGCCGCGGGGACACTGTCCATCAGTTTCGCCAAATAGGTGGCGCCGCCAATCTCCTCCAATTGTCCCTTCTCGCGCAACCGATTGGTGATGGTGACGAGGTCGATGGGCTCGGTTTGGCTGAAAAGCTCGACCACGGCGCTGAAGATGCGACGATGGGAAGCCCGGTAGAAATCTTCAGGCCGGACCAGATCGAGAACGTCCATCACGATTTCGTTATCGAGCAGGATGGCACTGATGAGAGATTCTTCGGCCTCCACACTCTGTGGCGGCAGGGTCGCGGAATTTGTCTCCCTGCGCATGGTGTGGGGTGCATCCATTGGGGGTGGGTGGTTCATTGTTTGTCCTGCCGATCTGCCGGCCGAATCCAGCGGTCAGCCTATCGGCGATCACTGGAAACGACAAGTGCCGGGGCACTGCAAAACGTACACCCGGCACATCGGCGATTTGTGAGCGCCCCCATGTGAAATGCAAGTGGTATGCTCACCGCAGGGGGCCTACGGGGACACCAATCGTTTGCGGCATCGCCGATGGTCGTAGATTCCCTTGAGGGGACGGCCCCAATGGAAAGGCTATTCGGGAACCACTTCCACGGTAATTTCCGGTTCGACATCCTGATATACGCGGACCGGGATATTGAAAGTGCCGGTGGTCTTGATGGGCTCTTTGAGCATCAGCATCCGTTTTTCGATCTCGACATCCTGCTTGGCGAGCGCGTCGACAATATCCCGCACAGTAATGGAGCCGTAGAGACGCTCCTCCTCATGAACCTTGGCCTCGATCTGAACGGTCACGCCTTCCAGACGTTTGGCCATCTCCTCGGCGAATGCCTTTTCCTTGGCGATCTGCAGTTCAAATTTCTTGCGCTCCTGCTCCAACAGCTTGCGATACTGGGGCGTAGCGGGAACCGCTTTCTCCTGAGGCAGTAAATAATTTCTGGCATAGCCCGGGGCCACGTCCACTTCTGTGCCGATGATGCCCAAGGACTCAATGGTTTCCTTCAAAATAACTTTCATCTTGTTCCTCCAACTCCGTTGCCCGGCGCCTGCAAATCCGTCAGGGGGGTTGTCGCCATTGCGCCGGCCATCGGATCCGGTCATTCCTGTTTAATTCCGATTTTCCGAAAATTGAGCCACAGATCAAAAACACCCAGTCCGATGACGACCAGCAGCAGCACCTGCTGCAGCGCGATCAAGGTATACAGCATCACTCTAAAAAAGCGCGGAACCTGCTTCTTCTCAAAAAAGAAGGAGATGATGCCCATACCCTGAAAAAAATAGATCGTCAGAACGACCAGCAAGCCGTTAACGCCTACCAACTTCACGCCTTTGCTGGGCAGCAGCATTATTAGACCGGATCCAATGAGCACCCAAACCACCTGTTCCGGCGCACGCCAGTGGTTCAGCGGGCCGAAATCGGGGTAGGGCAGGGCCCGTCCGGTAAGCACCGGTTTGGCCGCCATTAAGTTCACCCAACAGACGAATAAGGCCGACATGATGGTCAGCGCCGGCAGGATTCGCAGCATAACGAAGCGAATCTGGTCCATCGAGTTGGTCACAACGGTGATCGCATCCTGGGAGACGCCAAGCTTTTCGTAGAGCGTCAGGGTCATCTCCAGATTGTGCGTCACATGCGCCGATACGAAGGCCAGGAGACTCTGACCGGCGGACGCGCTGAATGCCAGCAGCCCGACCAAACCACTGATCAAGACAACACCGCAGGTTCCCACCACAGTTGCTTCGACGGAGAGCCTTTTTTCAAAGAACTCACTGAGTGAAAATCCCAATACGAGCAAACCACCAAAGTAGAGCAGGTCCACCGAAACGCGACCCAGCACCAGTGTGATCAGCAGCAGAGTGCCGACGGGTACGTAGATCCCCAATTTGCGACCGAGTTTGGTACGGTAGAACAGTACCGGCAACGGGATGAATAGGGAAAAAAGAAACCCGACGATCGGTAGAAATGCACTGAAAAGGAAGAAGAGGCTGGTGAGCCCAATCCCCATAGCGATATTTTTAGATGTCTCCTGCAACACGGCGTATCGTGTTACCCTCAGCGTATCCGGCTGGTCGCTATCCTGGGCGTTTACGCCGCTATAAAACCTGCGGCGTTTTATCGGGGTCGAACCCCCGGCTGTCGGCCGAACCGGTTACAGATCGTGGGTACCCACATATGGCAGCAGTGCGATGGTGCGCGCACGCTTGATGGCGTGGGTCAGGGTCCGCTGATGTTTTGCACAGGTGCCCGTGATCCGGCGTGGGATAATTTTGCCCCGCTCCGTAATAAAATACTTCAGACCCTTTGGATTTTTATAATCGATGGCCAAGCTGCTGTCGGCGCAGAAACGGCATACTTTACGGCGGTGATAAACTCTTCTTCTCTTCTTTCTCGGTTTTCCAGGTCTTCCGGCAGCCATGTTTACTCCTTCTCTACGCTCGCTGTCGCGGCGGTTTCAGCGGATGTTTCGGTTACCTCTTCCTCGGTGGCCTTGGTGGATTCCGCGGCCGGAGCTTCAGCCGCAGCTTCCGTCGGGGCATCGGCTGCCGCTTCCTCCGTCGCGGTATCGGTGTCCGCTGCGGCCGCCGCCATCTCCGCCTTTATCGCTTCAATGTCGGCTTCCTTGTCCAAGACAACGGTCATGTACTTGAGGACACGGTCGTCGATACGGAACTGACGTTCCATTTCGTCGACAAGCGTACCTTGCCCACAAAAATCGAAGAGCGTGTAGTACCCCCTCGGTTTCTTGCGAATTTCATAGGCTAGTTTGCGTATTCCCCAGTCATCCTGTCTGACCAGAAACCCGCCTTCAGCTGCCATCAACTCCCCGATTTTAGCGGTGAGGGCTTTGCGCGCGTCCTCCGCCAAGTCGGGATCGGTGATAATGATGGTCTCGTACCTACGCATGAATCCTCCTTACGGATAATAAAGCCCCGGAACCAAGGTCCGGAGCAAGGATAAGTTCCCGCTATAAGTGAGATGAGGTCCCACTATAGGTGGGATGCCACCCCGCGTGAAGTGAAGTGGGATTCCCCTCGCAGCGGGCGCGGGGCCTTTTCACTGAAACGGGCCCCGTAGAAACAAAATCGCCTATCATTTTTATGGAAAGCCTGTCAAGAATTAACATCGGCCACTGCGGAGGCTACCGGTGCAGACGATGAGCCGCACATAGCTGCGGCCAAAAAAAACGGGAAATCGGATAGCGCTCCGAATTCCCGTTATGCGGCTGGTTTGGTGGGCCGTGAAGGAATCGAACCTTCAACCTACTGATTAAGAGTCAGGTGCTCTGCCTAGTTGAGCTAACGGCCCTTGCAGCGCAGTGTGCGCTGAACGGGAGGTCTGATAGCAAGATTGGCAGGGGTTGTCAAACACTTTTGAGAAAAAGGAAGGGTCTTGCGGCCGCGTGTCACGCCCACTTGTCCTTGTCGTTGCGCTGTCGCCGACGGCGCTCTTTTTTCCAGGCCTGGTCCTTGCGGCGGGTCCCGCGTTTGCGTTTTTCAACGCCGGGCGTTTCGAGGTTCACAAAGAAGCTACCGGGTGCCGGTGGCTCAGATGTGGGCGCTGTTGTGGGCTTTGATTTGGATGGAGGCGTTTTGGGCATGGGGGGGCCGGTGAAACATCCGTGCGGCAGGTAATCCGCCTGAAACAACCCTTCACCACACGGTCGGAGGTCGACCCCTTTGGCCAAGACCTCACTGGTATTGACAGTGAGTTGGACGGCACCGCGGTCGCGACGGCGGCCGATGCGGGCGGCCATATCCTGATTGGCGCATAATATAATCGGCGTCCCGCGTGTCTGGATGCCTTTTTCTGCGACATATCCGTAGGCCTTTTGTCGTACGTGGGTATAAAGCAGTTTTGGGGGAGCGGTTTTGGGCGAAGGTAGCTGCAGCCGACTGCGATCTCGTGCACGGATCTCATGCGCCTCGATCTCAACCGGGCAGTTGGGGAGGCTGATGGTCAGTTCCCTCAAATGGGCCTGTCGAACATGTCGCCAGCCCGATTCTTCACTCAGCGCCTGCAATAGCTGTTTGATCTTGACATAGCCATCTGCGTCTGGAATGAGTCCGAACTCATCCGGCCGACAACCGAGCACATAGGTGAGAAATTTGGCCAGTCGATTGAGTTGCTGCTTATGACCCATACTCGGAACCTTCCGGTAGGTCAGCGTCCTACCGCTTCTACCTAAGTCCTTGGTGTACGCTGACGCCTCCTTGGCTGTCTACCCCTACCGCTGGATGCTTGACCTCGATGAGCCGCATTTGGTAGCGTCAGCCGTCCGTAGGGCGCCAGTCCGCCTCACCCAATTTTATAGAAAGGATACCATATGCCTATCGATACGTCCAAATCCCTCTATCACAAGGCGAGAACCCTGATACCTGGCGGCGTCAACAGCCCCGTCAGGGCATGTAAATCGGTGGGTGCCGACCCTCTCTTCATTTCCCGGGCAGAGGGGCCATTCATCTATGACGCCGACGATAATCGATATATTGACTATGTTGGATCTTGGGGGCCCATGATCCTCGGCCATCGCCACCCAGACGTCATCGCCGCTCTGAAAGCGGCGCTTGCGTCGGGAACTAGCTTCGGAGCGCCAACTGAGGCCGAAGTGACCTTGGCCGAGATGGTGACGGCAGCGGTGCCATCTGTGGAGATGGTGCGAATGGTCAACAGCGGTACAGAAGCCACAATGAGCGCCATCCGGCTGGCACGAGGGGCAACCGGCAGAGATCTCATTGTTAAATTTGACGGATGCTACCATGGTCATGCCGACGCACTTCTGGTGGAGGCGGGTTCGGGTGTCGCGACCCTCAATATCCCCGGTTCGCCGGGGGTGCCCGACGCATTCACGGCCCACACGCTTTCGCTGCCCTACAACGATATTGACCAGTTTCAGCGTCTGATGAACGAGCGCGGGGATGAAGTGGCCTGCGTCATTGTCGAACCCGTGGCCGGCAATATGGGCCTGGTGACGCCGCTGGAGGGATTTCTACAATCATTGCGCGTAGCGACGGAAAAACATGGGGCAGTTCTGATTTGTGATGAGGTGATGACGGGTTTTCGTGTCGCCTATGGGGGGGCTCAGTCCTATTATGGCTTTACGCCCGATCTAAGCTGCTTCGGTAAGATCATCGGCGGTGGCTTGCCGGTGGGCGCTTATGGCGGACGCCGGGATCTCATGGAACAGGTGGCCCCTCAAGGAGGCGTTTATCAGGCCGGCACCTTATCGGGTAATCCCCTCGCCATGGCGGCCGGCATCGCCACATTGAACGCCCTGCAGGTGCCGGGTTTTTACGAGAAGCTGGACACGGCTGCGGATCAACTGCTGACGGGACTGCTCAATGCGGGGCGCAAGGCCGATATCCCCGTTACCGGTAAACGCGTGGGGTCGATGCTGGGCCTATACTTTACCGACCGGATAGTGAACAGCTTCGAGGATGCCAAAACCGCTGACCTGGACCGCTTCAGCCGATACTATGCCCAGATGCGTACCCGTGGCATCTATCTGGCGCCCTCGCAATTCGAGGCCGCTTTCGTGTCAGCGGCCCATTCAACGGATATCATTGATGAAACCATAACAGATGCGGAAGTTGTAATGGCGGGATTATAGTGGATCAGCGACATCGGACGCCGCCTTCCCCTTGCGGAGGCGGCCCCATCAATGGCGGCGCCTTTTTCGGCAAGGTGCCGCTGCCGAGGTAGATCCTCTGACGGAGTTTTCAATCCCCTTCGGGCAGACAGCGCGCCTCTGCGATCAGAAATGGACGCGATAGTTCAGCCACGGTAGAGGATTGAACGATTCATCGAATCCGTCGCGATTTTTGGGCTGGTTCGATAATCCCATCTGGCAGCCGCGGAGATTCAGCTGCACCTCCGATGAGTGGTTCAAAGGGATGGAGATGCCGCCGTTGGTAGCCGTCATGGGCATCTGCCGCCCTGCTGTCAGCCGGCAGGTGAGGTGGCTGCCACAACCGGTCATCAACCCAGCCAGAAGTATCACTCCCACATAGTGCCATCTTTTCATCACCGTTCCCTCCATCTTCCGACACCCAAAAATCATCAAGATGTGTGCCATCGGATCGACACAGAGATCGCAAAAGATGGCCGAAAGCGGAGATTGGGACCCGCGACAATATGACTATCTATCGAAATATATTATGAAATATGAATTCGGGGTTCTTTGAATGGCAGGGTTGCTTGCGGCCAGAGCGAGTTGCATTTGGTAGTGCGGCTCGGCCCGGGAATAATCGCAGTTGGGGGAAGCGGCGGCTGCCGCGCCGTGCACGGACATCGTCATCGGCATAGCTGTGCATTTTCGTGCACGGAAACGATGCTCGTTTGTGCACAGCGGCGTCAGATTTCGATGAGGATCGAATGACGAGGGTCGAATATTAATTGAGGATGTACTTCTCCGGGTTAACGGGAACCCCGTTGAGTCGCACTTCGTAGTGCAGGTGCGGTCCGGTGCTGCGCCCCGTGCTGCCCACTAGGGCGATGACCTCGCCGCGGTTCACCTTTTCACCCTTTTTCTTTAGCATCTTGGCCAAGTGGCCGTAGCGTGTCACGATGCCATAGCCGTGCTTGAGGGTGATCATATTTCCCATGAGGCCTTTACGGGAGGAGAAGGTAACCACACCATCGGCCGGCGCGATGATGGGGCTCCCCTTTGGTGCGGCGATATCCAACCCTTTATGCAACTCTCTGCGGCCGGTGAACGGCGATCGGCGGTAGCCGAAACCCGATGTTTTCCACCCATCCAATGGACGAATGGAGGGGGTCGCGGCCAACAGGCTGCGTTTGGCATTCAGCTTCTTCAGAAGCTTCTCGAAACTCTGCTGCTGCACACCGGCATGCATATCGGTGATGTCGACGCGTTGGTGCATCTCCCGCATTAATTGTTTGTGATCCTCGGATAGTGGAAGACGCGTGTTGAGGGCTTCAGGGGGCGATCCACCGACACCCAGAAAGGCCTCCTGATCCACTGGTGGGTCCAAGTTGGCGATAATCCGAACCTTTTTCTCAAAATCGTAAAGCTCAGCCAGTTTTGTGTTCAGCGTGTTTATATTCTGCGCAAAATCCTGAATCTGGCGATTTTGCAGCACGATCCGTTCGCGCTGGAAAACCGTACTTTCTTGATAGACCTTTAACTCTGCGACCTGCTGTTGAAGCCCACAAAATTCATGGTATCCATACCCGGCTGCGCCCGTGAGGGCGAGTGTCAGCAGAACGCTCAGATAGAGCCACTTACGGGAAAACGCCACCGATCGAAGGGGGCTGCCGTGCTCATCGATGAAAAGGAGGGTCAGTTTCTTGCGCATGGTTTCCGCTCAGAGTTGAGACGACCGCGGGGTGCCGCATGCGGCCGGGGACCGATGCGTGTCGCTGCAGTTTAAGGTCGAACATCCGCCTGAGGATGACGATCAGTTCAGTTGGGCGTTGTACTCGCCATCCAAGATCTCTAAGGCAACGCGCCAGTGATCTCGAAAGCGACCTTCACGATCCTTTGTCATGCGATCGATTCTGGCCCGATAGCATGCGGTCGGTCGCTTCTTGTCGTTGCTGTAGAATTTCATGTCGCACACATGCCCTGTGTGCAGGCTTTCGATGACGGCGGAGTCCTCACGAACGACCATGAACATGGGGTCGCTCTCGGAGTTCCAGATTTTGAACTGATAGAGCATATTGGGTTGATCGAGGGCAAACTCAACGCTGTGGAAGGCGGTGGCCGGCGCCTTGGAAGAGGGCGCAGCGGCATTTCCACTGGACTGACTCTGTGGCTTCATTGAAAGATCTCCGTATTAATCAAACCTCAGTGGATTCAGGAGCGTCACGCTCGGTCCATTCACCAAAATGCAATTCCAATGCCGACCCCAAATTACCAGCCTGGGCTGGGTTCTTAAGGACCAGTTTGGTCCTCAGCAATTGGGCTTATTTTTCATTATTGGCAGTTTTTCGATGGTATTTAGGCAAGATGGCGAAAAACAGGCCCAGACGCCTTGGCCGGGGGCCGGAAGGTGAGCGCTCTAGTCGCGTCAAGCGGACTGGTTAGAAGGGGCTGACGCTGCATTGTAGAGGCGTAAAAGGGAGTGGGTCAGTGATCCCGCAGTTCATACTTGGAGATCAGGCGTGACAGATAGGTTCTCTGGATGTCCATGATTTTGGCGGCCTGACTTCGATTGCCGCTGGTGTGCTTGAGGTTCATGATGATAAAATCGCGCTTAAACTGATTGAGTGCCTCCTCGAGGGTGAGGCCTACCGTGACGCCTTCCGTGGGTCGTTTGTTCTGTTTTATCGGCAGATCGTCGGGTACGATGGTCTCTCCCTCCCGCATCACAACGGCGCGTTCGATGGCGTTGCGCAGCTCGCGAATGTTCCCCGGCCAATTATACTGCTGAATCTTCTGCATGGCCTCTTTGGAGATCCTCAAATTCGCCAGACCGGTCTCCTCCTTGAAGAGGTTGAGGAAGTGTTCTGCCAGCACCGGGATGTCTTCCATGCGCTGACGCAACGGCGGGAGATTGATTTGGACGACGTTCAGGCGATAGTATAAGTCTTCGCGGAAATTTCCCTCGGCGACCTCTTTATCCAATTCTTTATTTGTGGCCGACAAGACGCGTACGTCCACTGTGATGGGGGTGTTTCCGCCGACCCGGTAAAACACGCCCTCCTGAAGAACCCGCAGGAGTTTGGCCTGCATACCGAAATTCATCTCACCGATCTCGTCGAGAAAGATCGTTCCTTCATGTGCCAGTTCGAATTTACCGATTTTACGACCGATGGCGCCAGTGAATGCGCCTTTCTCATGGCCGAAAAGCTCGTCTTCGAGGAGGGTTTCAGGGAGGGCGGCGCAATTGAGAATGACCAGCGGTTGATCGGCGCGCGGACCGGCTTCGTGAATGAGACGCGCCAACAACTCTTTGCCAGTTCCGCTCTCACCGAGGATGAGAGCGCTGGCTTTGGACTTGGCCACTTTGATGGCGTCGTTGAGGACTTTGTCCAGCGCCACACTGCGCCCGACGATCTGATGGCGGTCGCCCAACTCCTTGCGGAGAAACTTGTTTTCCTGTTTAAATCGCTGGAAACGTTTGGCGCTGCCGAGAGCCAGGGCGGCCAGGCCGGCGAATTCCTGTAGCTGTTGGCGATCGGCCTCGTCAAAAGCTGTGCCGTCCTTCTTGTTGATCAGCTGCATGACGCCGATCACCTTGGCCTGCAATTTCAGCGGCACACAGGCGATGGAGCGGGTCACCAGTTCGAGGGAGTCGCTGATCTCTTTGTACCAGCGGTCGTCCTGGCGCACATCCTTGATGAGCAGCGGTTCGCCCTTTTCCGCGACGTGGCCGGCTATCCCCTGGCCCACCTTGACGCGGAACTCTTTGACTTTTTGCTTTTTCTCGCCAATCGCTGTTTTGAAGAATAGGGCGTTGGTCTTTTCATCCAGGAGGAGCAAGGAGGCCGCCTCCGCTCCCACGATGCGGGTAGCGGATTCTGTAATCAGATCAAGGGTCTGATCCAGATCCTGAACCGACGCCACCCATGAGGAGATCTCTCTGAGCTGCTGGGCCGATATGGCCGCTTTATCGGTAACAGGATTGGCATTCATAAAAACACGGTACATCCGCGGTGGGCAGGAATGCGCACCTTATAAATAGTGGTCTTCTCGTTGCTCGAGTAGATGGGAACAGGAAGATTTGGGGAAGCGCGTACTACCAACGGCCCCTGAATATAGAATCCATCGGCAGAGCTTGATAATAACTTTAACCGATTGGGGTCAGAAGTCAACGCATCATCACGTTTTCCAGTCGATTTAGAATCTCCGGCAGAACCCGACCGCTGGCGGCTTGGATAAAGCCGCCGCCTGGACTGCTGTCGGCGAGTCGGCTGAAGGCATCGCGCTCGATATTGACGTCCACCAGCGTTCCCCGATGCTGGGCAACCGTCATCGCGACTTGGGCTGGCAGATTGGTGGCGCCGGACGTACCCACGATCAGCAATAGATCGGTTTGCTGTGCCAACGCCATTACCGTTTCGTAGCGGAAATAAGCTTCGTCGTAACACTCGTCAAACCAGAGCACGTGCGGTCGCAGCCAAGCGCCGCAGGCCGCACAATGAAGATGGTCGACCTCTGCAGGAAGGAGCCCGTCACCGCGGGCTTTGGCGCTCACCAGCGGGGGGAGGGGAGCGAGCTTTTGGGTACAGCTCGCTGAGCAGCGAACCTGGTCAAGATTGCCGTGAATTTCATACATCCGCTCCGGTGCACTGCCCGCCCTGCGGTGTAAGCCATCCACATTCTGGGTTACCAGCGCATAGCGGTCGCCCAGCAGCCCCTCCATCCCAACTAGGGCCAGGTGGCCGCGGTTGGGCAAGGCCTGCCGACAGACGCCCATTCGATAGAGATACCATGCCCAGACGGCCTCTGGGTCCTTCTCAAACATGGCAAAGGTGGCCATCTCCTGGGGATGGTACACGGCCGATCCAACCGTCCAATACCCCTCCGGTCCTCGGAAGGTGGGTATGCCACTCTCGGCCGAAATTCCGGCCCCGGTCAGGACCGTTATAAATTGGCCGCTGCATGCGGCCTCTTCCAATCGCTTATCGATTCGGGTTGTAATCATCTCTGCCTGCTTTGCACTGCGACCGGCCACCGCTGGGCGCCGCCGCTTTCCACGATGGTTGATCTTTGCTACATTTGGCCAATTGTTGAATCCGCTTCAAAGAAAGGCGTCCGCCATGACCGCCCCCGGTGCAAACAACCGCATTCCCGAGTCCGTCGCCACCATCCATCTCACCGCCATCTGCGGTACTGCCATGGGTGCCCTTGCCTGCGCCCTGAAAGAAATGGGCTACCAGGTCACTGGATCGGACCAAAAGGTCTATCCCCCCATGAGCGACTATCTGCGGGATCGCGGCATTGACATCACCGAGGGCTACAGGGCCGCTAACCTTGCGCACGCGCCGGATCTCGTTGTGGTGGGCAATGCCATTTCGCGAGACAACCCGGAAGTTCAGGGGATGTATGCAGCGAAATTAGCCTATTGCTCCATGCCCCAGGCCGTCAATCATTTTATCGGCGGAGACAAGTCGCAGCTGCTCATTACCGGCACCCACGGTAAAACCACCACCGCCTCCCTACTGACCTGGCTGCTCTACACCGCCCAGCAGGATCCCACCTTCATGATCGGGGGCATCCTGCCCGATTTTCAGAGCAATTACCGTCTCGGCAATGGGGGCCACATCGTCATCGAAGGAGACGAATATGACACGGCCTTCTTCGATAAAGGCCCCAAATTCCTGCATTACCGACCGCGAATCGCCGTGCTCACCAGTGTCGAGTTTGACCACGCCGACATCTACCGTGACCTCGATCACGTGAAAAGCGCCTTCTGCGAGTTGCTCCGCGGTCTGGACAGCGACACGCTCTTACTGGCCGCCGATGACGACCCCAATATCGATGCGGTTCTGCCGAGTGCCCAATGTCGTGTCGCCCGCTACGGCTTCGGAGAGACGTCCCCGTGGCGGATAGCCCAACCAGCCATTGAACCGCCGTACACCGCCTTCAGCGTGATTCACAACGATGTCGACTGTGGCCGTTTTCGGACCCGCTTGATGGGGCGCCACAACCTGAGCAACCTCCTCGCGGCAATTGCCGCTGCCATGGAACTGGGCGTTTCTCCCGATCCGCTCATAGCCGGTGCCGAGACCTTCAGCGGCGTGCGCCGCAGACAGGAGGTCCGCGGCATCGTTCGCGACATCACCGTCCTGGATGATTTCGCCCATCACCCCACTGCGGTCCGCGAGACGGTCGCTGCAGTGAAGCCCTTTTACCCCGACACGCGGCTGATCGCAGTTTTCGAACCGCGTACCAATACCAGTATGCGAGACATTTTCCAGGATGTTTACCCAACCGTCTTCGATGGCGCCGACCTCATCTGTATTCGCAAACCACCGCTCCTCAGCAAGATCCCCGAAGGTCAACACTTCTCCGCGACGCAGCTGGTGGAAGATCTCAACATGCGCGGAAAGAACGCCCATTACTTCGAGACCACCGACGCCATCATCGATTTCGTGGCGGCCGAAGCTGCGCCGGGTGATGCCATCCTCATCATGTCCAACGGGGGGTTCGACAACATTCATGCCCGCCTACTCACGCAGCTAAACCGATAGGGCAAAGGCAGATTGGAAACCTAAACCCGCAGCGATTATCGATGGCCTGGTCCGACACTGATGCAGTGATAGGGAGTTAAGTGAAATAAGTCATTTCAGGCATCTATCCATTGCACCAGGAGCAGCCCCACGATCCATTGGGCGCTAGGCACGGCAACAGCAGGAGTAGACAACGTTCACATTATTCGCGGCATTGCCAAAGGCCATCCCGAGACGCATTATCAGAGGCAGGCCCAGCGAAAACCCTTGACAAACGGTATGCTTTTAACTACGAAAAGCCACATTCGTGCAAATACAAGATATAATAATATATAATTAATTCAATAATTTATTATCATTTAACTAACAATTGTCCATACGCATAAGGCAAACGCGGTTGGTTTGCCCCACCTCACACAGGAGTTCGATCCAGATCCCATGAAATACGGCACATATATTTCCGGTACCGGTTCCGCCTTTCCCCAGCAACGGGTCACCAATCATGACATCGTCGAGCGCCTCAAGGCCCTCGGTGTCGAGACCAGCGACCAGTGGATTCGCGAGCGCACTGGCATGCACGAACGTCGTCACTCAGCGCCCGGCAATCCCGATGAACACAACTCGAGCCTTGGCCTCACGGCCTCTCTGGCCGCGCTCGAGATGGCCGGCAAATCACCCGATGATGTGGATCAAATTATCTACGCCACCTGCTCCCCCGACATGCTCATCCCCTCCACGGCTTGCTGGCTGCAGCACAAGCTCGGTGCCAAGCGGGCTTGGGCCATGGATATCAACGCGGCTTGCTCGGGCTTTCTCTATGGACTGACCACGGCGGAACAATTCATCCAAACCGGCAAGACACAGACCGCACTGGTGGTGGGCGCCGAGGTTCTCAGCCCATTCATCAATTGGGACGATCGCAGCTCCTGCATTCTTTTCGGGGACGGAGCCGGCGCGGCCATTGTCGAACGGACCGCACCCGACGCTGACCACCGTATCCTCTCCACCCATGTGCTGTCCGATGGCGATTTGTGGGAGCTGCTGCACGTGCCGGCGGGTGGCTCCAATATCGAGGTCACCGAAGCCGTTATCGCCGAGAAGCTCCACAAGGTGCGGATGTCGGGCAAGGAGATATTCAAGGTGGCCGTCAGGACCTTGGAAGAGTTCGCCCGCAAAGCCCTCGCGGCCAATGACGTCACCATCGACGATGTCGACTGGTTCATCCCCCACCAAGCCAACCGGCGCATCATTGAAGCCGTCGCCAAACGCCTCGATTTCCCCGAGGAGAAGGTGATGATCAACGTGGATCTCTATGGCAACACCTCGGCCGCCACGGTCCCCACCATGCTTGACCAAGGGGTCCGCAGCGGTCGCATCCAGAAAGGCCAGCTATTGCTACTGGATGCCTTTGGCGCGGGGTTGACCTATGGATCCATCCTCATGCGCTGGTAGCCTTCCACCACAGCTCGACGGAATCCAATAGGAGTTTTCGATCCCATGCTGCTCGATTGTTTTCTCGAAAAAGGCCGCCAATTCCTGGGCTGCGAGTTGCCCATCATGTGCGGCGCCATGACCCGGGTCAGTGATCCCAAGTTGGTGGCAGCCGTGGGCGAGGCAGGCGGTTTCGGCCTGTTGGCAGGTGGAAATGCGCCCGTCGAGGTTCTCGAAAAGGAGATCCGCGAAACCCGTCACCTGACCGATAAGCCCTTCGGCGTCAATTTGATCACCATCGCGCCGGCCTACCAGGATCAGCTTCGCATGGTGTGCGATCTGGGGTGCGAGTTTGTGGTCTTTGCCGGCTCCTTTCCAAGGGAGGGTGAGATCGCCCGCGCAAAAGACGCAGGCGCCAAGGTGATCTGCTTCGCCTCCACCGAACAACTGGCCCACAGCCTCATCAAGCGCGGCACCGACGCCCTGATTCTGGAAGGCTCCGAAGCGGGCGGACACATCGGCCCGGTTGCCCTGACGGTCCTGATTCAGCAGATCCTCTTTCAGGTGGACAGTGTTCCCATCTTCGCGGCCGGCGGCATCGCCACGGGACGCATGATGGCCCACCTGCTCACCATGGGGGCTGCCGGAATTCAGATGGGTACCCGTTTCGTCATGTCGGAAGAGTGTGCGGTGCACCCCGAATTCAAGAAGGTCTTCCGGCGTGCCAAGGCGCGCGACGCCATGGCGACGCCCCAATTCGACAGCCGTCTGCCGGTGATCCCCGTTCGTGCCCTGAAGAACGACGGCAGCAAGGATTTCAATCGCCTCCAATACGAGCTCATCGGCCGCCTCGAAAGGGGTGAGATCGACCGAATGGAGGCCCAGTTCGAAGTGGAGCGCTTCTGGGTCGGCGCCCTGCGCAACGCGGTGGTGGACGGTGATGTGAAACAGGGCTCCCTGATGGCGGGCCAGAGCATCGGCCTGGTGAACGAGATCAAACCGCTGCGCGGTATCATGACGGAGCTGATGACCGATGCGGAGGCCGAGCTTCAGCGCATCCAACGCTGCTTCCAGCAATGCGATGCCCCTGAAGCGATCTGCCCCCAGCCGTAGGTCCATCCCCCCGGAGCCGTTTCGAAAGCAGACCTGCCCCAGCGCCCCATCTCTCCGGTAACAACGCCCTTCCTCCGCAAGACCGCATCGTCATTTTGTAAGACCGCATCGTCGCCGCGATACGGTCTTGACATTTCGGCCGCCTTTGGTTAACCGTGTCCATCCATGTGGTTAACAGAGAGGGGCCAGATGAGTATACGCCCGAAAATACTGGCGATGATGCGGGAGACCGACACCATCCTTTCCGGGGAAAGCCTCAGCCAACGCCTTGGCGTTTCACGGGTGTCGGTGTGGAAGCATATCCGCAAGCTCCAGGAAGCGGGGTACCACATCGAAGCCGCCTCCCAAGGCTACCGTCTATTGGCGGAACCCGATCTGCCCTTCGATTGGGAGTTTCCCGAATGCGCGGCCAGCGTCCACTACCTGCCGGAGACCCCTTCGACCATGGATGTGGCCCTGGAGATGGCCCGTCAGGGCGCCTCCCATCTCAGTGTCGTGGTTGCCGGGCGCCAGACCGGCGGCCGCGGGCGTCTCAACCGCCAGTGGGCGTCCAGCGACGGCGGTCTCTATCTCACTGCGATCCTGCGACCACCACTGCACCCGCTTTTCGCCAGCCGAATGACCTTTCTCGCCGGCGTAGTACTCGCCCTGACGATCCAGGAGGATTTCGGACTGCCCGCCAAGGTCAAGTGGCCCAACGACCTTCTCATCGAGGAGCAAAAGGTGGCCGGCATGCTGTCGCAGATGGAATCGGAGGGAGACACCCTGAGTTTCGTCAATGTGGGCATTGGTCTCAATGTCAACAACGACCCCAGTGGGGTCACCCCTGCGGCAACATCCCTGGGGCGGCTGCTGGGACGGTCGCTATCCCGCAAGGAGATCCTGGGCAGCTTTCTTGCGCGCCTCGAGACGCGCTTTGACCAAGAGATGGACGAGGCCATCATCGACGAGTGGAAACAGCACACCATCACTCTCGGCCGGCAGGTGACGGTTGTCACCACCCGCCATACCGTGCACGGCGTGGCCGAGGACATCGACGCCTTCGGCGGGTTGCGCCTGCGCCTGCCTGACGGCCGTCTCACCACCGTTGTTCATGGCGATTGTTTCCTCGATGGCGACGACCGCCAGCCGGACAACAATTGACAGCAGTGCAAGGGAGATCGAATGAATCATAACATCCATCTGCAGAAGCTGGTCCTGGCCGCCCTGATGGCGGCCCTTACCGCCGCAGGCGCATACATGGTCATTCCCATCGGTCCGGTGCCCATTGTCCTCCAAAGCCTGTTCGTCCTGCTCAGCGGCCTGCTTCTGGGAGGGCGTTGGGCGGCAGCCAGCATGTGCGTCTATCTCCTCGCAGGCATTATCGGCCTGCCAGTGTTCGCCGGGGGCAGCGGCGGGTTTGCCAAGCTACTCGGGCCCACGGGCGGTTATTTGGTGGGCTTTCCGCTCGCCGCCTTCCTCATCGGTACGATGACGGCGCGCGGCGGCGGCAAGCTCTGGCGGAACCTCCTGGCATTGATTGTCGGCACGCTGCTGATCTACCTCTGCGGTGTGACCTGGCTCAAAACGGTTCTGGATATCTCCTTCGGCAAAGCGCTGGGCATCGGCATGTGGCCGTTCCTGCCCGGAGATGCCCTCAAGATCGCCGCTGCCCTGGCCCTGGAGCGCTCCCTGCGGCCGTTGATGGCGGAGCAGCGGCACGCTACCCACTACGGCACCTGGCCGTCGGCACCCCACCAGGATGACGCATGATCGAGATTCGCCGCCTCAGCCACCGGTTTGGTGACGGTACCCAGGGGTTGATCAACGTCGACCTCCGGATTGCGGCCGGCGAATTCGTTGCCATTGTCGGGGCCAACGGCTCGGGCAAGACCACGCTTCTGCGCCATCTCAATGGCCTCCTGCAGCCCACCGAGGGCGAGGTGCGCCTCAAGGGCGAATCCGTGAGCCGCAATCTCAAGCGGGCACGCCAAATCGTCGGGATGGTCTTCCAGGACGCCGACAGTCAGATCGTGGGGGAAACCGTTTTTGACGACGTCGCTTTCGGCCCGGAGAATCTCTGTCTGCCCACCGAAACGGTGCAGGCACGGGTCACCACCGCTCTTCGTTCCGTGGGACTGGCCGACAAGGGGCACCTGCGGCCCCACCTTCTCAGCGGCGGGGAGAAGCGCCGCCTGGCCGTCGCCGGCGTCCTCGCCATGCAATCCGAAGTGATCGCCTTCGACGAGCCCTTCAGCAACCTGGATTATCCCGGAGTTGGCCAGGTTTTGGCCCAGATGCTGGCCCTTCGCGACACCGGCGCCACTATCTTGGTGACCACCCACGATATTGAAAAACTCCTACCGCACGCCGAACGAGTAGTAGTGATGGCCGGCGGCCGAATCCGAGCGGACGGACCGGCGACCGACATTCTGCCCCACCTGGAAACCTACGCCGTGCGGGTCCCCTGCGCCACCCGTCTCGGACTGGAGCCGCAGTCATGGCTGACCTGAGTGTCTTCACCTACACCCCCGGTTTGAGTGGGCTGCATGAGGGCGATGCGCGCTTTAAACTGCTGACCCTCCTCCTGCTGACCGTGACCATTTCCACTGGGCGCCTGTGGAGTCTGTTCGCTGTGAATGCCCTTCTCGTGACGGGCCTTTTCCTCATCCGGGTACCTCTCCCAACATTGTTGAAGGAGATGCGCTATTTTGGCGCCTTCCTCTTGTTGGTCTGGCTGGTTCGCGCACTGGGGACCCCGGGGCGCATCGTGGTATCTTTCGGGCCGCTGGCCCTCACCCTGGAGGGGGCCGGGCAGGGCGGGTTGATCTGCTGGCAGATGGTGACCGTATTGATGGCGGGCCTGCTCTTCACCCGAACCACGCGGATGGTCGAATTGCGCGCCGCCACCGCCTGGATGCTCAAACCGATCCCCTTTCTCAACACCCACCAGGCAGCCTTAATGCTGGGACTGCTGGTGCGCTTCATCCCCCTGATCCTCACTCAGGCCAAAGAGATCCGGCAGGCGCAGCAGGCCCGCGGCCTCGAAAATCGCCGAAGCCCCTTTCTTCGCCTGACCGCCATCGCATTTCCCCTGTTGCGCGCCACCCTCATCAAATCCGATCGCATTGCCACCGCCATGGCTGCTCGCGGCTACACGGGGAGATCCACTCCCTTCAACTTCGTCGCACAGACGCGCGATTGGATGCTGCTGGGATTGGCCACCCTGCTGGCCAGCAGTCACCTTTGGGGGTGAGCGCAGCGATCCTGCCGGTTTGTTCCGTGTTTGACAGCCACACTGGGCTATAGTAATTTCGCGCCGACACGCCCCTCCGGGAGCCTGCCGCGGCTGCCGCCGGCGCAGCCGATCCTTCCGCCATTTCAATGAGGTTCTCGTGAAGATACTCATCGTGGGTGCAGGTGAAGTCGGATACTATATCGCCAGCCGACTTGCCTTCGAGCACAAGGATGTTGTCGTCGTGGATCGATCCGCCGAAGCGTTGCGGCGCGTATCCGAAGATCTCGATGTCCAAGTCGTCGTGGGATCGGGCAGCAATCCCGTCATCCTGGAGACGGCCGGAGTTCGTGATGCCGAGATCATGCTGGCGGTGACCGACAGCGACGAGGCCAACCTGGTCGCCTGTCTCATGGCCGACACCCTCTCCGCCGGCACCAAGAAACTGGCGCGCCTGCGCGGGGTGCATTTCGACGCCTACCGTGCGCTTCTCCAGGAAAACGCGCCCCATATCGACACCATCATCAACCCGGACGTTGAGGTGGTCCGCACCATCGAGCGGCTCATGGAACTGCCCGGCGCCGTTGACGTGGCCGAGTTCGCCGATGGTCGCCTCAAGTTCGTTGGCGTCTATCTGGCACCCACCTCGCCACTGGCGGGGGTACGCCTGGACGAACTGCCGCGCATCGTCACGGAAGGGCGACCCCTCATCGCAGCCGTGGTCCGTGAGGAGGAACTGATCATCCCCCGGGGCAAGGACCGCCTCAACGCTGGCGACCTGATCTACTTCATCAGTGAAGAGAAGAAGTTGCACGCCACCCTGGCGACATTCGACAAGCAAGATGCCCCTGCCAAACGAATCCTGATCGTCGGCGGCGGGCGCAGTGGCCTGCGGCTGGCCAGCGCATTAGAGCGACGGTCCCTCTCCTGTAAAATCATCGAACGCCGCCCGGAGCGCTGCGCCGAGTTGGCGGACCAATTGGACAAGACGATCGTTCTCTGTGGTGACGGCTCCGATCAACGCCTGCTGCTAGAAGAGAATGTGGGCGAGATGGACCTGGTCGTCACCATGACCCGGGACGAGGAGACCAACATCCTCACCTCCCTGCTCGCAAAGCGGCTGGGGGCCCGTAAATCGATCACCCGCATCAGCAAGTTCTCTTACTTCCCGCTCATGTCCACCATTGGACTCGAGCAGGTGGTCAGTCCCCGATTGTCGGCCATCAACACGATACTGCAACATATCCGACGGGGAAAAATCCTCTCGGCGATCGCCATCAAAGGGGATGCCGGCGAAGTGATGGAAGCGGTCGCTCTGGAAACCTCCGCCATCGTCTCCAAGCCCTTGATGAAGATCCAATTCCCCAAGGGTGCCATTCTCGCCGGCGTCATCCGCGGAGAGGAGATCATCATTCCCTCGGGGCAAACCATCGTCCAACCGGGAGACCGTACCATCATCTTTGCCCGCCGGGACGCTGTGCCGGGTGTGGAGAAACTGCTCTCGGTCAAGCTGGCGTATTTCTGAGATGCGCTGGCGCTTCACGCTCTACGTGGTCGGCCTGCTGACCCTCTGCTTCGGCTTGACCATGCTGTTGCCGCTGCTGACCGGATTCTACTACCACGACGACAGCGTCATCCCCCTGCTCTCCGCCATGGCCATCACCTCCGCTTTCGGGGGTGTCCTTTTCATCCTTTTTCGGAAGTATAAAACCGATCAGATCAACCAACGCGAGGGGATTGGCATCGTCGCGCTCAGCTGGATCAGCGTCGGCTTTTTCGGCGCCTTGCCTTTCTATCTGACCGCCGGCGGCCTTGTGTTCACCGACGCCGTTTTCGAGTCGGTATCCGGGTTCACCACCACAGGGGCATCGGTGCTCACCAACATCGAAGCGCTTCCCAAAGGACTGCTCATGTGGCGCAGCTTCATTCAGTGGCTGGGCGGTATGGGCATCATCGTCCTCTCCATCGCCATCCTCCCCTTGGTGGGGGTCGGCGGGATGCAGCTTTACAGGGCCGAGGTGCCCTCGCCGGTACCCGACAAACTAAAACCCCGCATTCGAGACACCGCCGTTATTTTGTGGAAGGTGTACGCCCTTTTCACGATCGTTGAGGCTATCCTGCTGATGATTGCCGGCATGTCGTTCTTTGACGCCCTCTGCCACGCATTCACCACCCTGCCCACCGGTGGTTTCTCCACCCGCAACGCCTCGGTGGCCCATTTTCAGAGTGTTTCGATCGATATCATCCTCCTGGTGTTCATGTTCCTTGCCGGTATCAATTTCTCTCTCCATTACCAACTGCTGCGCGGCCGACCATTGGCCTTCTGGCGGGACGCGGAGTGTCGCTTTTACAGTGGCATCGTCCTGGTCCTCACCCTGGTGATCTCCGCCGATACCTTCGGGGATGTCTACGAGAGCGCTGCCGACGCCCTGCGCTACAGCGCTTTCCAGGTGGTCTCCATCGTCACCACCACGGGATTTGCCACGGCCGACTACGAGCAGTGGCCCGCCATGAGCCAGCTGATCCTCTTTTTCTGCATGTTCATAGGTGCTTCGGCCGGTTCCACCGGCGGCGGCATGAAATGTCTGCGCATCATGCTCTGTATCAAATACAGCTACAAGGAGCTGTTCAGGCTGGTGCATCCCCATGCCGTGAGCCATATCAAGATTGGCGGCAAACCGATCCCCAGTGACGTGATCCACAGTATTCTTGGATTCCTGGCCCTTTACATCGGCCTCTTTGTGGTCGCCACCCTATTATTGGGCGCACTAGGCGTCGATTTCGCCACCGCCCTCGGTGCCGCCGCTTCCGCCATCGGCAACATCGGCCCCGGCTTCGGTGATGTTGGTCCAGTGGAAAACTACGCCCAGATACCGGTTTTGGGGAAATGGCTCCTCGCCTGGTGCATGCTCCTTGGCCGCTTGGAGGTGTACACCGTCATCATCCTGCTGGTGCCCGCATTCTGGCGGCCTTGAGCGGGCTTGACACAGACGGCGATCGAGATTAACGTGATGAAAAAACAATGTATTTAAACACGCGTTCGTACATTCGGGTCATTAACCGCTATTTCAAACCGTTACGATCGATTTCCTGTTGACAAACGCAGGTGATAACGCTAAATAGCTGGCTTCCCGTTCGGGACGGGCCGTTAACTCAGTCGGTAGAGTATCTGCCTTTTAAGCAGAGAGTCGTTGGTTCGAGCCCAACACGGCCCACCACAAATCAAGTTTATATGCGTCCCCATCGTCTAGCCTGGCCAAGGACACCGGCCTTTCACGCCGGCGACAGGGGTTCGAATCCCCTTGGGGACGCCAATAATATTATCAGGGGCTTACAA